>Ga0209347_1001159_pt1 | contig 47621 bp, 38 predicted proteins | sample AutmiccommuBRH23_FD_187382 | JGI IMG/M metagenome (GOLD analysis project Ga0209347, IMG submission 187382) | Deep subsurface microbial communities from Mt. Terri, Switzerland - Autotrophic microbial communities BRH/23 (SPAdes) (version 2) | ecosystem: Environmental > Aquatic > Deep subsurface >... | reverse complement strand
GAGGATGGCCGGCTTCGCGGCATCACGTGGCTTATCGCCGAGCGGCCCCGGCTGGAGCATTGGATGTCGGACTATCGCGCGGTCGCCGCGGGGGCTTGGCTCCCCATGACGCAGGGTTACCAGGTCTACAACAAAGACAAGGATGACCGGGCATACGTCGAGCGATGCCGGGACTTGAAGGTCGTCAAGATCGAGATCAACCAGCCGCTGGCGGACGATCTGTTCCGTCTCGAAATCCGCGAGGGCGCCCGCGTCCAGGACAAGCGAAGCGGCCGACTCATCACGTACGAGTACAGGCCGAAACCTGCGGGACTCCTGGGCAAGCCTTTGCCCACCTTGGCGCAGATCGATCCGGTCTCGATCGAGGGACATCCGGTGCTCCTGTGCTTCTGGGACATAGAGCAGCGTCCCTCGCGGCACTGCCTCCGGCAACTCGCGGGACAATCGCGGCGACTGGCCGAATCGGGCGTGAAGGTCGTCACGATCCAGACCGCCACGACCGATCCGGCGGCGCTGCAACGGTGGATTCAGGAGAATGCGGTTTCCTTCCCGGTTCTCGCGCCGCCCCAGGACCTCGACGCAATCCGATCCACTTACAATGTCCGCTCGTTGCCCTGGCTGATTCTGGCGGACCGTCGCCACGTCGTGCGTGCGGTCGGCGTTTCCCTGGACGAATTGGACGCCCGCCTGGCGAGCCTTGTCGAACAGGCAGGTCCATGGGCGGCCGTTCCTCGGTAGGTGACTATGATGCGAACGTGCTGGATTGTCGTTGCTCAAGTTCTGGTCCTCTCCAGCCTGTCGGCGCCGGTGCAATCCGCGTTCGATGCGAGAGTTGCGAAGAACTTGAAGGTGCGATGGTCGTCCGTCCGCTATGACAAGTCTGTCGTGGTGGAGAATCCGGAGATCTCGAAGACGCCGGAGCAGGAATCGGAGAATCTGACTCTGTCGTGCCGGGTCGAGGTTCAGGACCCCAACGCGGTCTTGGGCATCGGTCGGCAGGCGATTATCACGCAATTGACCGACAGCAGGGGCCGCGACATTCCGGTCGTCGCGCCGGCGACCGACCCCCATGAGACATATGAGGGGCTGCGCTACGCGCAGCAATTCCGCCAGCCGGCGCCGCTGCCCAAGTGGCGGGCCTTCATCCAGAGGATTCTGCAACGTCCGCCGCAGCGGATGGGGCCGCCGCAGTTGGCCATGGAGCTTCAGCCCACCCAGATCACCGCACGGCTTGACATGGGACTGCTCGATCGGGCCGGCGGGGAGATCCGATCCGTCAAGGGCCATTTTCATGCGCTTCTGGCCGGATCGACCGAACATGTGGAAGTGCCGTTCGAGCCCAACAACGCCTGGGTGCGCCTGACCCCCGATCTGGAAATCCAGATGCAGGAGGCCGTCTCCGGGAATACGTTCTTTCGTTACCGGATCGATGTGCGTCCGCAGGGAGGGGGCCCCAGGCGTCCGCTCATTGTGGGCCAGCCCGTGCCCGAGCGGTTCGTGGCCGCCCAGGAGTTCATCGGCGAGGATGGCAAGCCGGTTCGCCATTTCGGCGGCTTCCGAAGTCTGCCGGCCCACGTGGGGGGATCCGGAAGCGGCGGTGGCAGCGTTGGCCGGGTCAAGGCGATTCGCTTCGTCATCGCCGTGGGTGCGAAAGGGTGCGAAATCCCGTTCGAGCTCCAGCGGGTCCCTCTGCCCAAACCCTGAGAAGGTGTGTGAGAAGTGGCATCGGCATCTTGCCGATGATTCCTGGGCTGGAAGCCCATGCCACGTTCAAGTGACTTCTCACACGCTCCGTGAGAGACCATGTTCAGCGGTCAGCGGAGTTTTCGAAAGGCGTCGGGGGAGACGCCGAAGACCTTCTTGAACGCGCGCGAGAAATGGAAGGCGTCGCGGAAGCCCAGTTCGTAGGCGACCTCCTTGACGCTGGCGTCCGGAGCCTGGAGCCGCTGAGCCGCAGCGGTCATCTTCAATCGCATCAGGTATTGGTAGGGGCTCTGGTCGTCGAATCGACGGAACAGCCGGCACAGGTAGGCGGCGTCGATATGGCACTGGCCGGCGGCCTGATCGAGACTTCGAAGGGCCAGGCAGTTCTTGCGGATGAAGTCCCGGCACGTCTGATAGGTCGAGAATGCAACGGTGGTGTGGGTTTCCTGCGTCGCGGCGGTCTCGGCGATTTTCAGGATCAACTGCTGCAGGATCGTCGCGCATAGCAGGGGACTGTATCGGCTGTCGGTCTCGCCGTTGCCGATGAGGTCGTCGAAGATTCGCAGGATGGCCTCGGGGGACGCGACCTGGATCGCCGTGCCGGGCGAGAGGCCGTACTGGCTCAGCATCTTCTCGGCGCCGGGACCTTTGAAGTCCACGAAGTATTTCACGAGGGGTCTGTCCGCATCGGTCGTAATCACGTGGGGGACGCCCGGCCCATAGGAGAAGACCCTGCCCGGGGAGAGGGCGTGCTCGCTGCCCGCGAGATTCAGGGTCCCTTTGCCGCGCGCGACGAACTCGATGGAGTAGAAGGGGAAGTCCGTGCGGTCGATCCGATAGCCCCGGCGGCAGTGCTCGCAGCCGCCGCAGACGACCGTCGCCGGCTGGTGGCCCCGGCCGGATGTATCTAAATAGAAGCGGCGTGCCTCCGACACCTGGGTCGAGAAGAACTCGGGCTGGCCGCCCGTTGCCGCAATTTGATGTTGCATCATCGCTCCTGAGGTCAAAAATCGTCATGCAATGGACAACAATTGCCATTTCGGGGTTGATGCAAACCATTATACTCGATCCAACGCGATGCAACAGAGTCAATAACAGGCAGGTCCGAATGGACTGCGGAAAGGATGGATATGGCTGCGAAGAAGAACCCCAAGGCGGCTGAGGTGCTCGCGAAGGACGATCTGATCGTGATCGGCGGGGCGGGCGGATTCATCGGTGGTGCGTTGGCGAGGCGTTTTCACGACCAGGGCTTCACGCGAATTCGCGCGATCGACAAGAAGCCGTTGCCCGAGTGGTACCAGCGCGTGCCCGGCGTGGAGTGCCTGTGCATGGACCTCAGCGATGAGGCCAACTGCAAGAAGGCATGCGAAGGGGCGGTCGAGGTCTACAACCTCGCGGCCGACATGGGCGGCATGGGCTTCATCGAACGATTCCGCATCGAGTGCCTCCGCAGCATCCTGATCAATACGCACATGATCGAGTCGGCGTGGCGTGCCGGCGCCCGGCGGTTCTTCTTCTCCTCCTCGGCCTGTGCGTACAACGTCGAGCTGCAGAAGAGCCCGGACGTGCAGGCGCTCAAGGAATCCGATGCCTATCCGGCCATGGCCGAACGCGGCTACGGCTGGGAGAAACTCATGAGCGAAATGTTCTGCCAGGAGTACTGGGCCGAGCGGGGCTTCGAGACGCACATCGCGCGGTTCCACAATGTCTACGGCCCCTGGGGTACCTGGGACGGCGGACGCGAGAAGGCGCCGGCCGCCATCTGCCGCAAGGTGATCGAGGCCAAGGACACCGGTCAAAAGGACATCGTGATCTGGGGCGACGGCCACCAGACCCGCAGCTTCATGTACATCGACGATTGCGTCGAGGGCATCGACATGATCATGCACTGCGACGAGCTGATCGCCACGCCGATCAATCTCGGGTCGAGCTTCCTGGTCTCGATCAACGAGTTGGTCACGCTGGCCGAGGGCGTCGGCGGCATCAAGCTCAATCGCCAGTACGACCTCGACGCGCCCAAGGGCGTCGGCGGCCGCAACAGCGACAACACGTTCATCCAGCAGGTCCTGGGCTGGGAGCCGAGCACGCCGCTCAAGGACGGCTTGGCCAAGACCTACGCCTGGATCGAGAAGCAGCACAACGATCGCAAGGCCGGCAAGAGAACGGTGAGTTAGCAGCATGGGACGAATGGGACCAGCACTAATGGATATCCTTGGTCGGCTGCCCTTTCGGCTGGCGCTGGCCGGGGGGTGGATCGATCAGCCGTTTGTCTCGCAGCTCAATCCCTCGCCGCCGGGGTCGATGGTCGTGGTGTGCGTGGAGCCCCAGTTCTGGTTCATGGAGCGGGCCGGCATCTGCATCGGCACCCGCAACATCGCGCTGAGACTCTGGAACGGCGAGCTGCCCGACGACGACCCCGAGCAGCTCGTGCAGCAGCTCTATGAAGAGGAGAACCGGGGCAAGCCCGAGCCCTCCGGCTCACAGGACATGATTGGTCTGGTCTACCCTGGCGTCAACCGGCTCGATTACGACTTCGCTCACCGCGGCGGCATCTTCCCCCGGCACATCGAGTCCAACAACGACCCCGAGGTCGCCCGCTGGCTGGAGAAGGTGATCCAAATCCTCCCGGTGAACCAGCGGCCCGAGGGCTACAACCCGCTGGAGACCAAGAACCTCGATGTCGCCTGGATCGAGCGGCTCGGCCGCTCCGGCCGGGACTGCTTCGACGCCATCGCGACGCGCGACATCGCGGCCTTGGGCGAATCGATGAATGAGTCCATGCGATGCTGGGAGGCGATCCTTCCGGGCACGGTCCGCCATCGCACGATCCAGATCGACCTGCCGGGACTGCTGAAACACTACCAATCGCGGTATCCCGGCGCGATGTACTCCGGCTGCGGCGGCGGCTACCTCTACGTGGTCTCGGAGGAGCCCGTCCCGGGCGCGTTCACAGTCAAGGTGAGAGTCAGGAAATGAGCGACAACGCCAAGCACGTCGCAGTCTCCGGCGGATTCGACGACCTCTGCTGCGAGGACCTGCGTTTCCTCCACGAGGCCGCCCGCCTGGGCCCGCTGCACGTCCTGCTGTGGAGCGACGAATGCCTCCTCGCAGCCACTGGACGCGAGCCCAAGTTCCCCGAATCCGAGCGGCTGTACTTCCTCCAGGCTGTCCGTTACGTCCACTGCGTCCACCTGATCGAGAAGCCGGCCGATCCTCACGCCATACCGGCGGTCGCGGTGCCACAGCCCTGGACCTGGGTCGTCCGCTCGCACGACGACAGTCCCGGCAAACGCGCATTCTGCGACGCCTGCGGTCTTGGTTATCGCGTCCTGTCGGATCGGGACTTGGCAGGCTTTCCGGACGACCCTGCCCCTGCGGTTGAGGCGTCGCCCCGCAAGAAGGTGCTCGTGACCGGCTGCTATGACTGGTTTCACACCGGCCATGTGCGGTTCTTCGAGGAGGTTTCCGAGTTGGGCGATCTGTACGTGGTCGTCGGCCACGACGCGAACATCCGCCTGCTCAAGGGCGAAGGCCACCCGATGTTCGACCAGAACCAGCGCCGCTACACGGTCGGCTCGATCCGCTATGTCACGCAGGCCCTTATCTCCAGCGGTCACGGCTGGCTCGACGCCGAGCCCGAGATTGCGCGGATCCGCCCGGACATCTACGCCGTCAACGAGGACGGCGACAAGCCCGAGAAACGCGACTTCTGCGAAAAGAACGGCATCGAATACGCGGTCCTCAAACGCTTGCCCAAGGAAGGCCTGCCGCGACGGGAGAGCACGAAGCTTCGCGGCTTTTAGTCACGTGCACACACAACCACCAACTGAATCCAAGGAGAGAAACCATGCGAACCTTCACGGCGTTGGCACTGCTTATCTCGGTCCTCGCTCTCGCGGGCGGCTGCGGCAATGAGGCTGCGAAATCCCCTGTCGTCAAGACTACCTTCGAGCCGACGTGGGAATCGCTCGAGAAGGTCAACGAAGCCCCCGAGTGGTTCCGCGACGCGAAGTTTGGCATCTATTTTCATTGGGGCGTGTACGCGGTGCCCGCCTTCGGCAGCGAGTGGTACCCTCGGACCATGCATGACATCAAGAGCCGGGAGTACAAGCACCACGTCGAGACCTGGGGCGATCCGAATGAGTTTGGCTACCCCGATTTCGCTGCGATGTTCAAGGCCGAGAAGTTCGACGCCGACGCCTGGGCGGAGCTGTTCGAGCAGGCCGGGGCGAGGTTCGCCGGACCGGTCGCGGAGCACCACGACGGCTGGGCCATGTGGGACAGCGAGCTGACGCCCTGGAACGTCGCGGACAAGGGCCCCAGGCGGGATATCACGGGCGAACTGGAGAAGGCCATTCGCAAGCGGGGCATGAGGTTCGTCACGACCTTCCATCACGCTCGCAACAACCTGTGGGAGAAGCCCGGCCGCAACGGCCGGCTCGCCTGGACCGGACACTACGAGTTCGTGAAACGGGACTTCCCGGCTCTGCTGGAGGACCCCGAGCGGGCGATTATGTACGGCTACATGCCGCGAGAGAAGTTCCTGGCCATGTGGATGGGCAAGCTCAAGGAAGTGATCGACAAGTACCATCCCGATCTGATGTGGTTTGACTCCTGGCTGGACGAGATCCCCGAGAACGTGCGGCAGGAATACCTGGCCTACTACTACAACAGCGCCGCCCAGCGGGGCAGGGAAGTGGTGGTCACTCGCAAGCAGAACGACCTGCCGCTGACGTGCAGCGTCCACGACATCGAGAAGGGCCGCTCGGACAAGATCACCGAGGACTTCTTTCTGACCGACGACACGATCAGCATGGGCAGTTGGTGCTACACGCAGGACCTGAGAATCAAGCCTACCTCGGTCGTGCTGCACAGCTTCATCGACATCGTCAGCAAGAACGGGGCCCTGCTGCTGAACATCTCCCCGATGGCCGACGGTACGATTCCCGAGAACCAGCGGCAGGTGCTGCTGGAGATGGGCAAGTGGCTGAAGATCAACGGCGAAGCGATCTACGACACTCGTCCCTGGAAGGTCTTTGGCGAAGGCGCCACGCAGGGCCGGGCCGGACAGTTCGGCGGCGTTACCGACCCCAGGGGAGGCTACCAGCCGCAGGATATCCGATTCACCACCAAGGGCGGCTCGCTATATGCATTCAGTCTGGGTTGGGCCGAAGGGTCACTGACGATCCGGTCGCTCGGCTCCGGTTCGGACCTCTTCCCCGGTGAGATCGCCTCGGTCCGCTTGCTCGGCAGCAAGGCCAAGCTCCAATGGTCCCGCACGCCCGACGGCCTGGTCATCACCATGCCGCAAGAGAAGCCCTGCGACCATGCGGTTGTCTTCAAGATCACGCCGAAGAAGTGACTACGGCCAAGGCAGAGCAATCGGGGCGTCATCCTGCGATGACACCCCTTCTTTTTGGATAGCTCGTGAGTTGAATCACGGCTTCGAGGCCGGCTTCTCTTCGGAACCCGTCGAAGGCCGAGCTTTGATGTAGCGGTCGGCCCATGCCAGGAACGCCGGCCGGTTCGGCCCGGTGGTGTGGTCGTCGCCGTGCTCGTGGAAAGCGACCTCGCCATCCATCAGCCCGGTCTTGCTGGGGGAAGACTCGGTGGTCCCAAGGACCTTCTTCCCCAGGAACTCGTACACCAGTCCCGCCGCGACCGCGGCCATCAAGCTGCCCTGCTGCTGGCCCAAAGCGCGAAATGCCCGGGGTCCCGACAGCGTCCCCGCTTCACGTCCTTTTCCCCCTTGCTTGCTCCGCCCGCACTCGCCATAATACCTCCGGAAATACACCCTTGATGAAGCTGCGACGAACGGTTGGAGTCCGAAGCGGCCGCACGGATGTGGAGAGATCGAAATGAGCACAACGAGTGCAGGAGTTGGTAAACGCAAAGCAGAAGCCGACGAAAGACAGGTACGGCGTCCTCGGAATATGGAATCCAATTCGGCTCCGATACCGGAGGTCAGCAATGAACATACGACGAAGAGTACTCATCGTTTCCAGCGTCTTTCTATCTACGCTCATACACGGGGTGCATGCCAACCCCAATCACCTGGAGCCAATTCTCCCCTATGATGCGCTTGATATTGATGACACCATTCATAGTTATCATCAAGCCGTTTTCACATCTCTGATCGGTAAGGGATGGCTTCCGGAGATGTGGATGATCGAGAGACCGAGTGTTTCCCGGGAGTACGCCGTAATAATCAGATCTCGAGAGTACGGTCCCAATGATCCCCGTCCGCCCGAGAACGAACCGCGACAATGGGTCATAGACTACGTGGCTCCCAAGGAGAAGATCTGGAGGTGGAAGGAGGTTGGTGGGGACAGCGTGTCTCCTGACGCCAGCCCGACCCGGGCCGTTCGTGGCAACAGGTTGCTTCCTGACATCAGACCGACCAAGGACGTGGAGAGACATCGTGTCCTAGTCACGGACGACTTTGCCAAAGTCGTGTACGGGGCTTGGCTGAGCACCCTGCAGCTCACGAGATATGCGGAGGATGGTAGACGAGGACTGGATGGAACGACTCTTGAATTCTGTTGCGCCAATCTCTTCGGTCAAACTTGGTCGCCGGAGACCGGCCTGCCTGCCATGCTTGCAGACTTGGGACGCAGGCTTGGCACGCTCGCTCAATCTGCCGAGAAGGACAGAGGACCCTTGCTCGCAGAAGCCGAGAGTCTGGCTCGTAAGATCACGAAAGAAGCGGAAGCCGAACAAATCAAGTTGTTCGGCAAGAAGATGTCCCGACTATGGGGACATTCGCGAAGGGCGGTTTATTGAGCGCCACGGGGGGACCGCGGCCAGCCTCGCAAAATGCAAATTGGGGGGAAACAGGATTGCATCTCAGATTTCGCTGTTGACTATAGTATCACCCGATGGTATCATCTCGGTATGAATGCAAAGCAGCGTAGAATGCCGGAGTCCATTTTCCATGATGGAATATAAAGGATACCAGGCAGAGGTTGCCTTCGACGACGAGGCTCAGGTCCTCCACGGGGAGGTTGTCAACACGAGGGACGTGATTACGTTCCAGGCCGAGGCGGTGGCGGATCTTGAACGGGAGTTTCATAAGTCCGTGGATGTCTACCTGCAGTTCTGCAAGGAGATCGGACAGGAGCCGGACAAGCCGTTTTCCGGCAAGTTCGTTGTCCGGCTTTCGCCCGAGACGCATCGAAGAGCCTATCTGGCCGCCCGGCGCGCCGGCAAGAGCCTCAACGCGTGGGTGAGCGATGTACTCGATGAGAAATTGCCCGATGAGGGCACTCCGAAGGAAACCCGCGCCAACCACCGCGGCCGAAGATCCGGCCGAGTAGCAGCTCGGATGGTCCACAACAAGACCGTAAGCTCGCACCACACTCGTGGAGTTCCGAAACGCATGCCCAAAGCCGGACAAAAGTGAACGTCGGTAATTCCCCTGTGGAAATCTTGAGCTATGATGATGAAGCAATCGGTTCGATGGTGTCTTTTCGCTTCGCTGCTGTGCGCCAAGGGGTTGTTGGCCGAGACGGCGTGGCCGCAGTTCCGTGGGCCTGGGGGCAATGGTCTGGCGAGTGTTGCCGGACAGACGGAGCCGCTCGGCGTGCCGGTTCGGTGGAGCGAAACCCAGAATATCAAATGGAAGACGGCGATTCCCTATCAGGGCTGGTCGACGCCTGTTGTCATGGACGGGCAGGTGTGGCTGACCACGGCTACGCCGGATGGGCATGAGTTCTTCGCGATCTGCGTCGATGCTGAGACGGGCGAGATTCGATGCAACGAGAAGCTCTTTCACGCCGACAACCCCGAGCCGCTTGGCAATCCGATGAACTGCTATTCGTCGCCGTCGCCGGTTGTGGAGGCGGGGCGGGTATACGTACACTTCGGGAGCTACGGGACTGCGTGCCTTGATACGAGGACTTTCGAGGTTCTGTGGAAACGTAGCGATTTGCCTTGCCGGCATTATCGTGGGCCGGGCTCCTCGCCGATCCTATTCGAGAATCTGCTCATCCTGACCATGGACGGCGTGGACATTCAGTATCTCGTCGCGCTCGATAAGGCGACGGGACGGACCGTGTGGAAGACCGACCGAACCGCCGACTGGGACGACCTCGACGAGGACGGCAAGCCGCGAAGTGAAGGGGACCTGCGAAAGGCCTACTCCACACCGCTCGTCGTGGACATCGGCGGGACGAAGCAGATGCTCAGCGTGGGGGCCAAGGCTGTCTATGGCTACGATCCAACGGACGGTCGAGAACTCTGGAAGGTGAACACCCCCGCATTCTCCGGCGCCGCCAGTCCGGTGTACGGCCAGGGGCTGGCGTACATGGTCACCGGGTTCGGCAAGACGGAGTTGCTGGCGATCCGCCCGGACGGCCGGGGCGACGTGAGCGGCACGCACGTTGCGTGGAAGACCGCCAGCATGGTGCCGCAGACGCCGTCGCCCGTGCTCGTGGGCGATTTGTTCTTCATGATCAACGACACCGGAAACCTCACCTGCCTGGAGGCCGCCACCGGCCGGCAGATCTGGCGAGAACGGGTTCGCGGCAACTTCGCCGCCTCGCTGCTCTACGCGGACGGGAACATCTACTGCTTCAATCGCGAAGGCCGCACCACGGTCTTCAAAGCCGCCCGCGAGTACGAGGCGGTCGCCACGAACGTGCTCGACGCCGGCTTCATGGCCTCCCCGGCGGTCTCGGGGAGGACGCTCTTCCTCAGGACCAAAGAACATCTCTACCGGATCGAATCGGCGCAGTGACGACAGGAGGAATCCGAGGCAGAGACGGATAAGAACGCCCGTTCGGACGCTTCCCCTGGGGCTCCGCCCCAGACCCCGCCATTTTTCGCTTTGAGCCAGCAGCATGACAGGCGTGCTTCGCACACGCGCCCGGCGAGCCATGGCCGGTGGCCCGGATCACGAGTCACGGGGCGGCAGGTCACCACTCCATGCCATTGGCTCAGGGCACAGACTGCCGGGCGGTCGGGGCAGAGCTCTGACCTCCACGAGCTACTCGCAGCGGGGACCATAGTGTCTTCCCCTTGCCTGCTCCGCTGGTTTCTGCCATAATAGGCTTGGGATTACAGGCTTGATGAACTACGATGAACAAGGTGGAATTCGGGGCGGGTCCGCTTGGATGTGGGAGTTGGAGATGAAGCAGAGGTGCCGATGGGCCAGGGAGACGCCAAGAATATGAAATGCGCAGCGAGGCGCTACTGTTCGCCCGTTGTTCTCACGGGCGAGATTTGGGAGTGGAGATCGTCATTGAAAAGATACGGATGAGATGTGACTACAAAGCGAAAACAGACCAAAGCAACATCAAGGAGCGGTGTCAAGTTCGTTGAAGACATCGTGGTGAAAGACTACAATTGCATCTTTCAGGAAATTGACCTGCATAACGACATCGGGAACGATGCATATCTGGAGTTCATTGAGGACGAGGAAGCTACGGGTTGTTGTATTGCTGTCCAGATCAAGTCAGGTGATTCCTACGTTGCATCGAATGGCAGTTTCGTTCTCAAGACAGACAGAGACCACTTTGAATACTGGCATTCTCACGTGTTACCCGTAGCTGCCATCATCTACAGCCCCACACAGAAGCGTGCCCTCTGGTGTGACGTTAAGGAGCACCTGCGGCGAGATCCGCGTATAATTGAAACCGGTCCTTACTGCATTCAACTCGACGCGTCACAGGAATTCAGCTCACACACCTTCTGTGACTTCGCATCCCATTTTCTCAAGTACCGGGAGCTTTACAGACAGAAACTTGGAGACGCATTGGAGAGCTTTGCGGATGTGCGCAACCCCCGGAATTGTCTCAACGGGGTGCGCTACCTGGTTTCTTTTCAACGGCAGAACTTGGCGGCTTGGTACTATTTCATTAGCTGTTTTCGGAACTTTCGTCACCATCAGTTGCTTCGGTATCTCGTAAGTGTCATTGCATATCTGCCCGGCCATGGAGATATTTTCTGGCACAAAGACAATACGATTGAGGATCAAACGCGAGAATCAGCGTTGTCCTTCTTGAAGGAGAGATTTGGCCGTATTGAAGTTGTATGTATGTTAGAGAGTGTGACAGACGGGGGCGGCTTTGCGCGAGGCGCGATTGGTCAGCCGATTGAGGCCATTATCAGCCAAGTCAAGGATCGTAATGACATACTCGAATCCATTGCATTTGATTCGGATATGAAAGAAGACGTGAGGTACTGGGCCTTACTACTTCTTGTCTATTACATTCAGCCACGCGGCACAGGTAGACGCAGATGCTTGAGCTTGCTGAATAAGTACGAGCGCCAGTTCTCAACGCAAGATGATGAAATCGCTGAGATGGTCCCTGGAATACGCGATGAGGTTCAGGGGGGCGGGAGATTCAATCTGTTCTGTTGATCAAGCGAGAGGGTTCTGGATGCAGGATATCGTCGACGGATTCCCCGTCGACCGTAACAAAGGAGTCTATCGGATACTGCCACGGCTACGTGTTCGCGGTCGGTCAGCCACAACCCCATACCACCGTCCTCCGCTCCGTGCCAACACCAATATCGAAGGTCTGACCCATTTCCTTCCCTGTGCGTTTCCCCTTGCCTGTTCTCTGTTCACCCGCAATAATACATCTATGGCAAGTGTCACGGATCGGGTTAAACCCAGCCACCGGGGATCGGGTCAAAACCAGCCAGTGTTCCTTCTCATTTCGTACACGTTTCGCCCTCGCCATGCAAGGGAATTCGCAGTGACCGAATCGTCCGATTGCAGAGGGGCGCAGGGCTGGGTCGCTCGGATCGGCGGCCGTGCGAGAATGGGCCCTACGCGAGCTCGTCGGAACCTGGCCGCCGCAGGCCGAGCGGGCCAGACCGGTCGGACGCGGCCCACGCGATCATTGGGAGTCTTTGCCCTGTTCATCTTTGGTTGGCTCCTTGGGTTTGTCGGCATCCTTCGTGGCCTTGTCTTTCAGGCGGTAGCTGCGGCCGGTGATCGTGATGATCTCGGCATGGTGCAGGAACCGGTCCAGGATGGCCGTGGCCGCCGGCACATCGCCCAGCAGCTTGCCCCAGTCCTCCAGCGGACGGTTCGAGGTCATCATGGTGGACTTGGTCTCGTACCGGCGCAGGATGATCTCGAAGAGGCATTCGCCCGAACGCTTGGGCAGTTGCTTGATGCCCATGTCGTCGATGATCAAAAGGTCTGGCTTGAGGTACTTCGCCAACACCTGGTTGGTCCCGGCGAAGGCCTCGTCCTCCAGGAAGTCCCGCACGACGTCGAAGATCGAGCGATAGAGCACCACAAAGCCCAGCTTGATCGCCTGGTAGCCGAGGGCCTGGCAGAGATGACTTTTCCCCGTCCCTGGTGGCCCTAACCAGAGGGAGTCCCTCGCTTCGCGGATGAAGCGGCAAGTGGCCAGATCGTAGACCTGCTTCTTCTTGATCGAGGGATTGAACTGCCAATCGAAGTCTTCCAGCGTCTTGAGTTCCCGGAACTGGGCCGCCTTGAGGTGCCGCTGCATCTGGCGGTCCTTGCGCACCAGCAGTTCATCCTGCAGGATCAGCTCCAGGAACTCGCCGTGGGTCAGCCCATTGCCCGCGGCTTCCTGCAGCCGGACCTCCAGAGACCCGAGCATACCCGAGAGTCGTAATTGCCGTAAGGCCGTTTGGATCGATGCATTCATACCTGTCTTCTCCTTCATACCATTTTGGCTTCTTCCCCGAGGGCCGTACCGAACGACGCCTGGACCAAGGCGCCGTAGTCCGACATCGGCCGGATGATCGGATGCTCATCGAGGAACTCGAATTGCTCCTGCTTGGGGCCGTCCCGCTGGAGCAGTTGGCGAATCGTCCGGAGCCGAACCGCCCCGTGTGTCAGGGCAATCTCGCAGGCGCGGTCGATCTCGTCGCGCGTATGCTGATGCGTCAGGCTGAGCAGACCCAGCAGTACCCGAACGCCCTGGATGCCCCGCGCTTCCAGCATCTGGCGGGCCCACTGCTCGGCGTGCGTGCCCACCAGGGCCGTCCTTCGCAGCAGCGAGACCGTCCCTTGTTCGACCTGGGAGATCTTCTTGGCGTGCAGGTGCCGATCCTGCGTCTGGAAGGTCCCCGGCTCGACCTGGACATGCACCGCGATCGACTCCATCTTGCTGTTGAACACCCGCACCAGATGGCCGTCCCAGCGGACCCACACCTGACGGCCCGTATACTCGGGAGGAACCGAGTAGTACGCCTTGGCCACTTCGATGTGGCCGTCCCGGTGCACCGAACGGCGGCCCTCCTCGAAGCTGGGGAACCGGCCCGCGGGCAGCGGGGTCAGACGGGGCTTCTCCTCCTGGAACAGCAGGTGAACCTGCTTACGGGTCGTGCCGTGAATGCGGGTGTCGGCGATCCGGGCTTCCCAGTCGAGCAGATGTTGATTCTCCTCGGCCAAACTGGCGAACGTACGGCCCTTCAAGGCGTTGTCCTGGACGTAATCGATCCCCTTTTCGACCTTGCCCTTGTGCCGAGGCATTCGAGGCTTCGTCGGCAGGATCACGGTCCCGTAGTGCTGACAGAAGGACTGAATCTTCGGATGGACATCCGGATCGTACCAGTCCGCCCGGCTGACCGCCGCCTTGAGGTTGTCGATCACCAGCGTCTGCGGAACCCCGCCGAAGGACCAGAAGGCGTTCTCCAGGCAGCGAAGGAAGTTCTCGGTCGTCTGATGGTAGACCACCTCGCTGTAGGCCTTCCGCGAGAAGCTCAGGACCACCCGAAAGACATAGGGCCGCCGGCGTTTGCCATCCGGCCGCAGGATCGGCGCCCCGGTCCCAAAGTCCACCTGCGCCTGCTCGCCCGCCAGCACTTCCAATCGGCGAAACGGCAGCGGCTGGCTTTGACCCAGACGTTGGAGGAAACGCCGAACGCTGGAGTAGCTGGCGGCAAAGCGGTGCCCCTCCACCAGATCCTGATAGATCCTCTGGCCGGTCAATCCCTGTTGAATCTTCGCCTCAATCACCGCCCGAAACGGCTCACAGAGGCTCTCGGGACCGGAACTTGCGTCTTCAGACGACAGGCCGGCCGCCGCAGACCCGGGGATCGGGTTCAGGATCGATTCCGACCGGAGGATCGCCTCGGGGACCGGCTCGGACCCGGGGATCGGGTTCGTGGCTGGTTTTGAATCCGCCGGCGGCGAATGGACGTACCGAGCCACCGTCTCGCGATCGATCCCCAGCTCCCCGGCAATCCGCCGTTGAGACCAGCCCAGACCATAAAGCGTCAAAATCGTGTCTACCGCAGCCATCTTGAGTTGGTTTGCCATATCGGACCTCCCGAAATCGAAACTCTGTCGATTTCCGGTCGGCTCTACGGCAAACCGCCTTCTCCTCAAAGTGGCTGGTTTTGAACCCGATCCGAGTGGCTGGGTTTACCCGATCCTTGACAGCAAGGAAGGTCTTTTATAGCTTTCATTACAAAAACGATTGCACAAGGGCCGCGCAGGTGAGGAATATCGGTGCGGTGGAGGGGAATCGTCCTGCTTCAGATAATGATTGGCAAACGATTGTGAAGGGCGGCGACAGTGCCATACAGAAATGGATTGATGAGCAATTGCGTGAATGTTGTTGTACCGTCGTTCTCATTGGGGAACAGACGGCGGAGAGGAAATGGATTCGCTATGAAATCGAAAAGTCCTGGAGAGAAGGCAAGGGTGTTTTCGGCATTCACATCCATGGACTGAAGGACCTTCAGGGGGAAAAGGCGGTCAGAGGCAGGAACCCGTTCAATGGCATTAGAGTACCCACGGTCTTCTCCGAACGTGCCTTGATAGATATTGCTCAGGCGTACGTTCCTCCACTTCGCAACAGCAAGAGAACCTATGAGCACATAAGTGACAACATGTCAGACTGGATTGATGAGGCCATATTCACTCGGAATTGCTGGCGCGTCCGAGACTTCCTGAGAACGCTGTTCACGTGAAATCAGGAGCGGGGAGCAAGGACGGGGAGTCCTCTGACTTCACACATCAGACTTTCCTCGGGACCGAGGGTCACACCTACACATTTCACAAACGTGACGAAGCGATCAAGCCGCGTCGGCAATCGCAGGCTGGGACAGGAGACACGGCCACAATGGCCGTATTGAGGGGGTTTACCGCTTTATGGCCTCCAGCGTGGTGAATGGTCGAATCAGATGCGGGCATAAGGGGAGTCATCGGGAACGAACCGCACCTCGACTCGCTGGTTCAAGACGGCCGCGATCTTCCGCAGCATCGTGAGACTATGCCCATCATAATCAGCATCCTCAAGGCGGCTGATGGCCGATTGCGTCGTTCCGACAAGTTCCGCCAGTTTCTTCTGGCTCATGTTTGCCTGTGTCCTGAGGTTGTAGACCTGCTCCGCGATCGTGATGTTCTCTCGTTCTCTCTGGAGAGACTCTCGGCGTTTCCTGCTATCCCCGATGTACCGCTGATGAACGATTCTCACGGCATCCGTGGTCTTCTGTGTCTTCGCCATAATCAAGCCTCGTATGTATGCTCATCAGGATTGCTCTTATACCTGGCAAGATTCTCAATAGCTTGCCTGATATCTCCCTTTGAGACCTTGGATTCCTTCGTGCAGCCGTGCGACAACAGCACCAAGTTCCTTCCCACAAACCCGTAGAGGATTCTGTATTGCACGTTCAAGTACCTCGCCCGCAACTCATAGATACCCGATTCCAGGAAGTCGCAGCTTGGTCGCCTGAGATCATAGCCCTTTTCTCCAAGCAATTCGATCAACGCCGCGAACTTGTCCTGCACTTTCTCCGGCTGCTCATCTAACCATTCCAACAGCGGCACGGAACCGTCGGAATCCCGATAGATTCGTATCGTCGTCTTCGGCATAGCTGCCTCTAATGAGTTTTGACGAGCAAAACCGGTAATGGTTGGGTTAGGCTCCCGCAGAGAACTCTTCGTAGGTCGTGCGTCCTCGCACGACCCAAAGACGAGCGGGGACGCTCGTCCTACGAAGATCGGCCTTCGGCCGCTTCGGACTACCCAACTTGCTCGTCAAGACTCATTAGAGTATCGCAAACTTGCGATATTGGTTCAAGAAAGATCTTGGAAATCCTTGGACATTCCTGGAAAACTCTTACCCTTTTCGGATGTTACGCCAGTCCATCCACCAAGCCGGACTTTTGCAGAATGGCCATTGTCCAGTGCGTCCTGAAACCCGAAGCAGGTCAGAAGAGCAGAATTCCAATAGCCGAAACGCGGTCGCCCGTCGGACGATCCGTTTTGAATATTGGATTTTGGAATTCGTGCTTGTTTCGAACTTCGGGCTTCGGATTTCGAATTTGTTCCGCGTCAGAGGACCCGGTCCACGATGTATCTCGCGCCGAGGAAGATGTCGAGGCCGAGGGCTGTGACGAGGATGGCCCAGCGGAGCCAGTGGAGGCGGAGCTTCATGTGCGTGATCAGGAAGATGATGCCGGTCGCGACGGCGCCGAGGAGGTAGATTTTGGCGGCTTCCACGAAGAGACGGGCGTAGCCGTCGCCGAGGCCGAGGAAGACCTGGAAGCATTTCGCCGCCAGCAGCAGGGCGACGATCGCCAGCACGCCGAGAGTAATCACCGCGGCCAGGATCCACTTTCTGTCGGAGTAGCCCGCCTGGATCAAGCCTTGCAGACCGATGCCCGCCAGGACCGCGCACCAGGTCATCGGAACGCTCAGCCAGAGGATGGGACTGACGCCCAGCCACTCAATCTGGCGGGCGTGGAGGAAGGATTTGCTGAACGCCAGTACGAAGCCCGCCAGCAGGATCACGAAGAAGCTGTACCGGCGGGCCTTCCACATCATCGCCAGTCCCAGGACCAGGGCCGCCATGGGGACATGGTAGAGGCCCAGCAGGGCGGTGTTGCGGGTGATCAAGGCCAGGGGGGCGATGAAGCCGGCCAAGTCCGTCGGGCGGACGTCCGCGTGGAGCGGGGCGGCGAACAATCGCTGCCGGGCCGAGAAGTAGAAGAACAGGACGATCGCCGCGAAGGGCGCCAAAAGCAGCAGCGTACTTACGGCCTTGCCCAGCCTCTTCTCCAGGGCCGCCGCCGGGACAAACAGCCACGGGACGCACGCGGCCAGCAGACCCGCGCTGGCGTGGACCTTGGCCAGGCCCAGCAGGAAGGGGCCGAAGCCGTAGACCAGACCGGCCAGGAGAGACCCGGTGAATCCGGCCACCCATCGGCGGCTCAGGACGTGGGCCCCAAACGCGGCAAGACAGGCATTGAGAGGCCAGAGCCATTGCCAACCGGCGAATTGCCCGAATTGCGGTTGGTACAGATAGATGGCGAAGGCGGTGTACAGTGCCGCGGCGGCGATGTGCGGGACCAAGCTGCGAGAATGCTCGTTCATCCTCTGGGATCACTCCGGATTCCAAAATCCGAAATTCGAATCTCGAAATCCGAAACAAGCACGAATGACCGAAACCCAAAATCCAAAACGGAACACCCGGCGAGCGGCAGCGTTTCTGTCATTTGAGCATTGGTCCTTTGGATTTGTTTCGGATTTCGTGCTTCGGATTTCGAGTTTTCCCCTCGGCGGGTTTTAGTCTTTCAGCACGACCTTGCCGGTCCCGCGGGCGATTCGGCCGATGTTGTAGACCTTCTCGCCCTCCTTGATGAGCAGGCGGGCGGCGGCGTCGGCGAAGTCTTCCGCGACGACGACCACGTAGCCGATGCCCATGTTCAGGACGTTGAACATTTCGGCCTCCTCGACGGGGCCGGTCTTCTGGAGGAAGTTGAAGATCTTCGGGCGGGGCCAGCTCGATTGTTTGATCACGGCGTTGCAGTCCTTCGGCAGGATGCGCGGGACGTTGCCGGGCAGGCCGCCGCCGGTGATGTGGGCCATCGCGTGGACGACCCGCTTGACCTTGTACTTGTTGAGCAGCTTGAGAATCGGGCGGACGTAGATCTTCGTCGGGGCCAGCAGCGCGTCACCGAGTGTGGCGCCGCTGAGCTCGTCGATCGTGTCCGTCACTTTGAGCTTCGCCCGTTTGAAACAGATATTCCGCGCCAGGGCGTAGCCGTTGCTGTGCAGGCCGGAGGAGCCCAGGCCCAGGAGTACGTCGCCCGGACGGACTTGCTTGCCCGTGATGATCTTGTTCTTCTCCACCACCCCGACGGCGAAGCCCGCCATGTCGAAGTCGCCCTTGCGGTAGGTGTCGGGCATCTCGGCGGTCTCGCCGCCCAGCAGGGCGCAATCCGCCTGCCGACAGCCGGCGGCCACGCCTTTAACCATCTGGGCCACCAAGGCGGGCTCGAGCTTGTGCAGGGCCACGTAGTCGAGGAAGAACAAGGGCTCGGCGCCCATCACGAGCATGTCGTTGACGCTCATCGCCACGAGGTCGATACCGACGGTGTCGAACTTCTTCGCCTTGGCGGCCACCTGGACCTTGCTGCCCACGCCGTCCGTGCAGGCGACGAGCACGGGGTTGCGGTAGTTCTTCTTGAAGAGCTTCTCGTCGTAGTCGAGCCGGAACAGGCCCGCAAACCCCCAGGGCACATTGATGACCCGCGGCCCATACGTGCTGGCCAGATGGGACTGAATGTTGTCGACCATGACGTCGTTGGCGTCGATGTCGACGCCGGATTGGGCATAGCTGACGAATTTACTCATTGGCGGTCGAGGATTCCTCAAACATGTAGAGTTGGTGTCGCTCCATGGAGAACTTGTTCATTCGGATAGTGACCGGGATGGGGTACTTGCCGCTCCAGCAGGCGGTGCAATAGTGGTCCGCAGGCAGTGCCGCACACGAGAGCATCCCTTCGATAGAGAGATAGCCCACGCTGTCCACTTCGAGGAAGTCCTTGATCTCCTCGAGCGTGCGGCCGTTGGCCAACAGTTCCTCCTTCGTGGGGAAATCGACGCCGTAGTAGCAGGGGTGGCGGATGGGCGGACAGCTCACCCGCATGTGGATCTCCTTGGCGCCGGCCTCGCGGAGGGCTCGGATCTTGCCGCGGGTGGTCGTGCCGCGAACGATGGAATCATCCACGACCACGATCCGCTTGCCACGGACCACGTCCGGGATGATCGCGAGCTTGAGCCGAACTTCCAATTCCCGCAGCTTCTGGCTGGGCGAGATGAATGTCCGTCCGACGTAGTGGCTGCGAACGAGCCCCATGTCGAATGGAACGCCGCTCTCGGCGGCGAAACCAATGGCGGCCGAGGTGCCGCTATCGGGGACAGGGATGACGACGTCGGCGTCGGCGGGGTGCTCCTTGGCCAGTTGCCGGCCGAACTTCTTGCGGAGCTCGTGTACGTTCTCGCCGAAGATGTGGGAATTCTGCTTCGAGAAATAGACGTGCTCGAAAATGCAGTGGGCCGGCGTGATATCGCCCGGCCGCACGAAGAATCGGCTGTGCAGTCCGTCCTTGTCTATCCGGACGATCTCGCCCGGCTCGATCTCGCGGATGAACCTGGCCCCGACGGCGTCGATCGCGCAGGTCTCGCTGGCGATCATGTAGCATCCCTTCTCGGTCTGGCCGATGCACAGCGGGCGAATCCCGAAGGGGTCGCGGGCCGCCTCGATGTGATCCGAGAACAGGAAGACCAGGGAATAGGAGCCCTGCAGATGGTTCAGAACGTGGCCCAGGGGATCGGGCTTGTTCTGGTGGGTGGGCTTGGCCATGAGGTGGACGATGATCTCGGTGTCGCAGGTGGATTTGAAGATGCTGCCGTAGGCCTCGTACTCATCTCGCAGCAGGCCGGCGTTGATCAGGTTGCCGTTGTGGGCCACCGCGACCTGTCCCCGCGAGTACTCGGCCAGCAGCGGCTGGCAGTTCTCCGCGCAGGACGATCCGGTCGTGGAATATCGGACGTGGCCGATGGCGATGGGGTTTTTCAGCTTCTCGAGCGTGTCCGAGCCGCTGCGAAAGACCCGCATGACCGTCCCCATGGCCTTGTAGCACTGAATGGACTCCCCGTCGCTGGATGCAATCCCCGCGGACTCCTGCCCTCGATGCTGCAGGGCATGCAACCCAAAGTAGGTCTTCTGCACGGCCTCGGGGTCGCCGAAGATGGCGAACAGCCCGCACTCTTCTCTTTTTTCTGAAAAGACTTCGTACCCGTCATTGTCCGAAACTGGCTCAGGCATGGTTTCTCACACTGACTGCCAACCAAGAGTAACCTTTTATGAAACGCCAAATCCTCTCATCGACCCGCCAGTGTAGCGGCCGGCGGGGCCGAAGTCAACTGTCGAGCGGCCAATCCGGCCGAAAGACATCCGTCCGCCAAGCACTGGAGCCGCCCGCGAAGGTCGCCTCTGTCACAACGAAACAACCGGCGTCGCTCTATCTCCCGGTCAGAAAAGGACTTCGCCGCAAGAAGGCCCCCGGCCCGTACTTCGATGATCGCATGCCGCAATTCCCGCGATCCGGCCGACCCAGGCAACGATTCCGTCCGAGCAAATGCACCACGCTTCCCGATAGGCGCCCTCGCGACACCGCCCGCTACCCGCAAATCCATCCGCCACACTGTTAGTACCGGTCCCCCCGGGTTTTGTTCAACGGGACGGTGCGTGATCCGCACCCTGCGAGGTGCCGCTCGGAATCGAGTTACCCTGTCAGAACACCCGAGGCTCAACCGTTCTCGCGGCCGGCCCTCAGAAGTCCCTCCAAGAGGGGCTTGAGCTTCGCCATGGCGTTGCCGCGATGGGAGATGACGTTCTTCTGATCGTCGCCGATCTGGGCGACGGTCCGGCCGAGCTGGGGCACAAGAAAAACGGGATCATAGCCAAACCCGCCCTCGCCCGCGGGCTCCGTCGTGATAAGCCCCTCGACTGTGCCCCGGGTCTCGATCAGAACCTCCTGCGGGCTCGCCAGACACAGACAGCAGATAAACCGGGCCGTCCGCTTCTCCGCGGCGACCCCTTCCATCAGCGAAAGGAGCTTTTCCCAATTCCGCCGGTCGATGACGTGGCGGTCTACCCCTTTAGGCTTATCCCCGGAGAAGCGTGCGGAATTGACGCCGGGCGCGCCGCCGAGGGCATCGACGACCAGCCCCGAGTCATCGGCCAGCGTCCAGAGCCCGGTGGCTTGGGCATAGCCGAGGGCCTTTTTACGGGCGTTCTCGGCGAACGTCGCCCCGTCTTCCTTGACCTCCTCGACGCCGGGGAAATCCGCCAGGCTCTTGAAATCCACGTCAAAGTCGAGCATCGCCCGAAGCTCCCGAACCTTTCCGGGATTCGTCGTCGCCACAAGGATTCGGTTGTGTGGAATACTCATGTTTTAATCCAATCTGCCTCTGGAGGTGCTCTTGTCCGTTAGTTCCAACAGGTCAGCTTTCTGGTGAGGACCTCCCATCTGAATTCCATCAAGTCCTCCGCCATGACATTCTCCTGCGGGAGCTTCAGGTAGTACGCATTGTGTATTCGCTCCTGCAGGACCAAAGCACTCAATGCGCAGTTCCACAGGATGACATCCTTGGCGCCTTCCCGATCATATCCATCGGCAAGCAGCTTCCGGAACAGAGCATCAAATGTGAAGCGATCATACACTTCATGGTTCTCTTCGATGTAACGAGGCGGGCATTCGTCATCCATGGCTACTCCAGGTATTTGAAACTCAGGTTGAATCTGCTTCTCTTCGTCTGCATATCAAGCCCGAAGATGTTGCCGACCTCGACACCTAAGGGAGTCAGATACAACCTGTCGTAATCGCCGCCTGTTCTTATTCTCTCCACCAACTCCAATTCGGAACAGAAGTTGTATGTGAAGTTGACCAGTTCCTGCATAGTTCGCATCTTATAGGACACCCCGAACAGTCCATTCAGCATGTCCAGCTTCTCGGCAGCAAATTCCCTGTGGTTGGGTATCCATTCGCCGCTCGTGACTTCGACGAATCTGAGGAACCAATAGATGTTCACTTTATGCACCGTCCAGTTTCCGTTCGTGAGTACCCTCAGAAGGAGACGTTTCTGCTCGGCGGTCAAATCAAGCGAGGGAAGACTTGTGGGCGCTGCAACCATGACGTGAGGATTGAAGTTACTAATGTACTGGCATCCACAGTCGGTGAGCACGAACTGCTCGCCACGCGGTGCGATCATTTCGAAATCAAGAGCCAATCTCATGTAACACTTGAAATTGGTGGAGGTATGTGATTGGAAATACTTGGCCATTTCCGCCTTTGAGAGCCATGTTCGCCCAGACTCATGGAATGGTCGCAAGATCTTGTTCAACCATCTCAAATAGCAGATCGTGTAATTCCGCGGCTGAGGCAAGGCTAGGCCGAAGCTTTGACTGAGTCTCTCCACCGTATGTACATATAGCTCCTGCACTTTGACCAGCGGATAGACGCAGATAATTACGTCGTTCTCAAGGCCGAACTCACGGACACGTTCTTGACTTGCCGCGGGTGTCTCTGAGGCATACAGAATACAGTACTCCGTGTCATCTGAGAACCGGACGTTCTTGTACGCGGCCACTTGGCTGAGGCAATATTGCAGTTTGGCGGTTGTATCGAGAATGGTCTCCAACTCCACAACCCGTTGTCTGCGGTGATGATCCTCCAGTATGAAGTCTATACGTCCGTAGTCGGTCGTAATCTCTTGTCCGACCTTCGATGCAATAGGAAATCCAAGGACTCGGCCAAGGAAACTCAGGTTGTTGAGCAACGTCCAACGAACGACGCTCTCATTCATCCGGCACCTCCATCACGTATCGCGAATCGCTCGTGAGATCCCTGTGGCAAGTCCGCGCTGCATTCGTCCAGGAAAGCCAACGACAAGAACGTTTGGTTTATACTGACTCTGCGGGTAGCGTGTCAAGAATGGTCTCGCATCCGAGTGGGTATACGCTACTTCCCGACGCAGAACCGGCTGAAGATCCGGTCCAGCACCTGCTCGTCGAGGTGCTGCTGCGAGAGGCCGGAGATGGCCTCGCAGGCGGCACGGATCATCATCACGGCCACCTCCTCACGGTCCTGCTCCACCTCCGCAATCGCCTGGCGAACGTTCTCGATGGCCTCGGTGACCGCCTGCCGGTGACGCGCGGTCAGCGCGATGGCTTCTGCGTTTGTAGTGACGCCGTCAGGTGTTCTCTGTGTCGAGGGCGTCCCGCCCTCGGAGCGCGGGCAGGATGCCCGCGACACGTGTGCCCTTACGGGCACACTTCGGACGGCGTGCTCGATCGTCCGGATAAGTCCATCGAGGCCGGCGCGCTTCGATGCGGAGACAGGGAGAAATTCGGCCCCGAACGCAGCAGTCAACTCCTGCATCTTGCGGGGCAGAGTCTCCTCGGCGACCAAGTCCGATTTCGTCGCCACGCACAGCAGGCTCTTGGGCTGAATCAGTGTTCGAATGGCGAGGTCCTCGCTCCAATCCGCTTTTGCCGAATCGACGCAGAACAGGACCGCCGTACAGCGTTGCAGGGCCTCGACGGCCGCTCGCTGGGCCAGCTCGTCCAAAATATTGTCCGGCGAGGGGATCAGTCCGGCACAGTCGAAGAGGACGCATTGGAAAGGCGGGCTGTGAGACGTATCAGTACCACGGGCATCTTGCCCGCGGATGTTTGCAGGATTCATGGGCGGGACGCCCATGCTACTCACGGGCAGGATGCCCGTGCTACGATGCACAGTACAAACGCCCGCCAGGACATCCCGCGTGGTCTTCGGCTGCGCCGACACGATGCTGCGCTCCCAGCCGAGCAGTGCGTTGAGCAGGCTGCTCTTGCCCGCGTTCGGCGCCCCGGCGATCCCGACCGCGGGCAGGTCCAGGAGCGTTTCATAGCGGATGCTGCCGGCGAGCAGGTCCTCAAGGCTCTTTCGAATCTCGGCCAGACGCTGGGCCGCCTGTTCCGTGCTGATGAACTCGATGTCTTCGCCGCTGAAGTCGAGCCCGGCCTCGATCAGGCTCAGGGTATCCAGCAGCGCTGCACGGATCTCCTCAGTCGCCTTCGTCAAACGCCCGCTCAGGAGCCTCTCGGCCGCCTCCAACTGGAGGTTGTTCGAACTGCTGACGACCTCGTTGACCGCCTCGGCCTGGGCGAGATCGAGCTTGCCGTTGAGGTAGGCGCGGGCGGTGAATTCGCCCGGCCCGGCGGCTCGGCAGCCGTTTGCCAGAAGTCTTTCGAGCAGGGCCTCGATAAGGCACGGGCCGGCGAAAACATGAATCTCGATCAGGTCCTCGCCGGTGTAGGAGTGCGGAGCGAGAAACGGGTACAGCAGGGCGTCCACGGCCAGATCATCAGTCGCGCGCACGGAGCCGGAGAGGATCTTGCGATGAGCGATTTCGGATTCTCGATTTGGGATTTCAGAGCCTGCGCTCGGGACGAAGACCTGCTCACAGATCGCGAGCGTCCGCGGGCCCGTGACGCGGACGATGGATCGCACGCCCCCGGCGGCAGAACTGACAGCCACGATGGTATCGCCCGGATCTTGCATGCTGTCGGAAGCTCCAGGGACACGGACCTCCACGGACGGGTACGGACAAACACGGACAAAGCGTCCGTGAGAGTCCGTGCAGGTCTGTGTCTGTCGGTGCCTCTTCCCGGCCTACTTGAATCGATAGAACGGCTTGGGCTTCTTCTTCTTGACCTTGCCGCCGGTCTTGCTGGTGGCCGAGATCAGGCCCTCGGATGCCTGCTCCTCCCGCTCGCGGATGTGCTTCTTGATCACGTACTGCTCGATCACGCCGGCGAACGTGCTGGACATAATGTACAGGTTCACGCCCGAAGGGGCCTTGTACAGCATCAGCGGGAACATCAAGGGCATCATGACAGCCATGATCTTCTGCTGCTGAGCGAGCTGCGGATTGCTCGCCGCGGATGGCTGCTGCATCGGCATCAGCTTCTGCTGGAGATAGAACGCCACGCCCATCAGGAGCGGAAGCAGGTTGATCGATTCCACCGTCCAGCCCACCAGCGGGATCGTGAAGGCCGGCAGCGGCACCAGGGCATCCGGAGCCGACAGGTCGGTGATCCAGAAGGGCAGGAACGCCGCCCCGCGCAGGTCGATGCTCGTGTAGATGGCGCTCCACAGGGCGATCCAGACGGGCATCTGCACGAGCATGGGCAAGAATCCCATGATCGGCGAGGCGCCCTGCTCGCGGTAGAGCTCCATGAGCTTCTTATTCATCTCGGCCTTGTTGTTGCCGTATTTCTGTTTGATCTCCTCGGCCCGCGGGGCGAGTTTGCTCATCTTGTGCATCGCGATCTGGCTCTTCTTGGTGACCGGGTGCAGGACCAGCCGCATCAGGAGAACCAGAATGATGATTACGATGCCGTAGTTGGGGATGACGAAGTACATCCAGTTCATGATCGACAGGATGCCGAAGGCCAGCGGGTTGATGATGCCGGCCGGGCAGCAGCAGTTCATGAAGTCGATCGTGTGAACGAACCCGAGCGTGCGGTAGAGTTCCACCTTGTCGAAGCGGCCCTTGTCCTTCGGGCCCAGGTAGAACTGGAACTGGTGCGTCTCGCTGCTGTTGGGCTGACCCGCGGAGGCCAGCGACACCGGCACGGTCGAGACCACAAATCCCAGGGACTCGTCACCGGTGTTGTGCTTGGCGTCCTGGTCGGGGTTGTAATAGACGCCCCATTTGCCCCCGATCCAGTCGGCTCCCGGCCGGCCTTCGTCGGTCATCGGGACCAGGATGGCCGCGAAATACTTGCTCACGGTGGCGGCCCAGAGGAACGACGAATCCCCGTTGCGGGGCTTCAACGTCCGGTCTTCCAGCGTATCGGCCTTGGCCAGGGCCTTCATGTCGAGCCCGGAGCTCTGGATCTGCCCGCCGGCGGTCCTGAAGGCGGCGATGACCTTCCGCATGTCCATGCGATAGCCGCTTTCCATGGGCAGTCCGACGGGGCCGTTGAGGCCATACTGGACTCTCTGCTCTTTGCCGCTGAGGTTCTCGACGCGGATGGCGCCGTCGAGCATGTAATTATCCGGATGGACGCGGTAGGTCTTGGTCAGCTTCAAGATGGGCTGGTCGTTTCCGTCCACGATCGTGGCCTCGAAGGCCGCCTCGGCGCCCCCGTTCTCCAGCTTCCGGACGCCCAGCGACTGCCAGCTCAATCGGTCAAGGTTGAGCCTGCGTTTCTGGTTGACGAGGACCAGATCGCGACTGGCCAGCGAAAGGACCTCCCCGCCGTTGAGCGCGATGGGCGCCAGGAACGTCAGCGGCTGCGGATTCTTGCGGTCCCGGTCGTCGAACTCGCTGAACGTGGCGGTCCGGATCGCGGCCCCCACGGAGTCGAGCACCAACTGATACTTGAACGCGCTGGCCTTGTCCGTCGAGCCGATGGTCACATCCGCCTTGTCTCCGCCGACGGCGCTGAAGGATTCGCCCGTGTCCGCCTGAAGCAGCGGCTGCGCCGGCGCAGGCGCCACGGCAGGGGCGTTGGCATCAGCCGGCGGGGTCTGAACCTCGGTCGTCTGTTGAAGGAGAATGAGACCCGGGAACCCCGACTGTACAATCAACCCGCCGCACAGCAGGCAAAACCCGGCCAGAACCACGATCAGTATCTTCTTAACGCTCATAAGTCGATTCACTTCACAAATCAAACATCAAAAATCAAACTTGCCCGACTATCTTCCGTCCTTGAGCCGCTCGGCGTGGAAATTGTCGAGACGGTCGATGGCCAGAATCTTCTTCATGGTCGTCTCGTAGTCATATTCGAGACGGACGAAGTGTACCTTGTTCTCTTCCACGTAAACATAGCTGGTTCGATTGTCCTTATCGCGGGGCTGGCCGACCGAGCCGATATTGATGATCGCCTTCTCGTCCTCGATGATCGGATAGACGCCGCCCAGCTCGTCGGGCAGGTAGAAGTCCGGTTCATCGAGGAACACCCCCGGCATGTGCGTGTGCCCGATGAAACACACATGCTCGATCCGCTCGAACAGGGTGCGGACCTTGGCGGGATTCGTGTAGACGTCGTCTGGGAAGATGTATTCGTTGATCGGCCGCCGGGGCGAGGCGTGGACGAATTCGATCGTCGTCGGCGTCGGGCCCAGTTGGACTTTGATGACGTGCCGCATGGGCAACTCGCCCAGGAACCGCCATCGCCGGTCGCTCTTGGGGCCGGGTTCCTCCATTTCGAGCACGTCGCGGGTCCAGAAGCTGGCCTGCTCGGCGCCGTAATTGAAGTTCGTCGGCTCGTAGAAGACGGCGTAGTCATGGTTGCCCAGCACGCACCATTCGGACCTTTCGATAATCAGATCGAGGCATTCGATGGGGTTGGGCCCGTACCCGACGACGTCGCCAAGGCAATAAATCGTCTTGATGCCCCGCTTCTCGATGTCGGCGAAGACCGTGCTGAGGGCCTCGATGTTCGAATGTATATCGCTGAGAATCGCAAACATAAACTCTTGCACGCAAAATAGTAATGAATCCGCAGTACGCGATAAAACCATAGTTCATAGCATAAAACCGGCCCGATTGCCAGAGCAATATTTGCCTTGGGCCTGCCAAGGGGGGCGCAGAGCGGCGTTGCCGGACGTTTGGGCCGGAAATGGGCGGCATGGACAACATGGACGACGTGGACGGCGTACGTGCTACTGCGGCCCGATCTTCTCGAAGGGAATCCGCTGAAAGCCCCGCAGGGCATGGGCGGGCGAGTCGTCCTTGAGGGCCAGATTCAGGGCCTGCTCGCTGACGAAGTGCGGGTCTTGGTCCTCGATGTTGTCGGTGAACGTGTAGAAGTCGAAGCCGCCGCTGCCGCCCAGGCTGTTCTTTTCGAGCCAGCGTTTGTTCTGCCAGCCGATGTTGCGGGCGATCACGCAGCCCTCGGGCTCTTTCGCCTGGTCGTAGCCGTTGTCGAGGATGTGGGCCAGCCTCGGGTATCGCTCGCTCCAGGGCGGCTGCGTGTAGTTGTACCGCTCGATCTTGGCCAGCAGCTTCCAGCTCTCTTCCTTGTCGATCCAGGCTTTGCCCCGGCGGTCGGTGAAGTGGGCCGAGCCGCACCTGGCGATCACGTTGTTCTCGATCGTGTTGTCGCGACCGCCGCCGCACATGATGGCCCGGCCGGAGATTTCATAGAATGTGTTGCCCAAAACGGTGATGCCGCTGGCGCAGTCGTCGAGGTAGACCGCGTGTACGCCATTGGAGCCGGGCAGGTTGCTCTTGATGTGGTGGAAGAAATTGTGGCGGATGAGATTGCCGCGAAGGCCCCAGTCCCGGCCGGCGTAGATCGAGCCGGCGTCGTCCACCTCGTAGCACACGCTGTGGATCTCATTCAGTTCGATCAGGTGCTCGTTGCCGCCGAAGAGGATGGCCGAGTGCGGGCCGTCGTGGAGCAGGTTGTTGGCGGCGATGTTGCCGACGCCGCTCAGCCGGACCGCGGGGGCATAGGTCCGCTCCCAGCGGCCAAAGTTGTGAATCCGGCAATTCCGCACGAAGTTCTCGCCCGCGACCAGTTTGTTTCGGTCGCCGCCGGAGACCGAGACGCCCGTCTTGCCGATGCCCGAGATTGTGCAGCCGGTGACGCCGTTCCGCTCACCCGAGATGGTGACGCCGTCGGCTCGCAGGTTCCGGATGGTGCAGTTGGCGACGAGGTTGTCGTGCCCCGAGATTTCGATGCCGCTGGCGGCGACGGTCTCGATCGTGAGCCCCTCGATGCGAATCTGCGACGTGCCCTTGAGCGAGACAAGCGGCCCGGCCAGCGACGACAGCAGCAGGTTGCCCGTCTTGAAGCCCTCGGGCGGCCACAGGTATAAGACGCCTTTTTGCCGGTCCAGGAACCACTCGCCGGGGCGGTCGATCTCTTCGAGGAGGTTTATCACGTAATAGGCCTTCTTCTTGGCGATGCCGTAGCCGGGCGCCTTGGCGAGCGTGATCTTCTTGTTCTGCGTGTCGATGCCGGCGATCTTCTCGATCCGGTTGGCCCAGCCGTGAACCCAATAGCCGATGGCGTAGGCCTCCGAAGCCGCGAGCCATCGTTCCGGCCGCGGGTCGTCGTATCCAAAAGTGATATTGTCCTCGGCTGAAGTCGTCTGAACGAACCCTTCATTCGGCCAGCGCGCCACCGGCATCAGTTCGCCGTTGAAGCTCAGCTCCGCCTGCAACGCGTCGAGTTTGCTGTTGATCCCGTGTCCGGCCAGGTCAGCCTTGAGGCACCGGCCCCGGGCGGCCGGGTCCAGGCGGGAGAACTCCGCATCCGACGGCGCAACCGGAGCGAACCATTCCGTCGCGACCTGTACGCCGCCGATGAGGTGAGCGTCCTCGCCGGAGTAGGCGCGATAGGTGATCGGCTTGCCCGCCTCTCCCGAATCCTGGGCCGCAAGGCTGAACGGCTGCGAGCGGGAGTACTGCCCCTGGCGGAGATACACGGTGACGCCGCCATCGCCCAGCGTCTGGGCTTTGGACTGGCGGATGGTGTCACGCGCTTTCTCCAGTGTGGCGAAGGGCTCTTCGATGGTGCCGGGATTGGCGTCGTTGCCGTCGGTGGCGACGTAGTAGTCCCGAGCGAGGGACAGCGAACAGGACAAGAGCACCAGGCAGCAGAGCAAAAGCAGTCGTTTCATGTGGTCTCCTCTGTCTATGGAAGTACCGCCGACAGGGCATCAGACCCGCGCCGACCGGCCAGAGCATACCACAATCGGACGACCAATCCAAGCAACGATTACCCGTAGTACAGCGTCCACTCCAATCGGGTGTTCGGCGTACGCTGGGGTACGGCCTGTCTGGAGTGCCGCGTTTACGCAGGTCGAAGCCGTCCGTCCGGCCTTTGAAATCGCGAGGTTATGAAGAGGGGCCGGCTGCGCCGGAGGACTTTTAGATCCGCCTGAAGGCGGGACTCCGAACGAAGACTTGCGAATACGCGACTTGTCGTTGTGCGCAGGCCGGCGCGTTTGGAGTACCGCGTTTACGCGGGTCGAAACAATCCGGAAAGCCTTTGAAACCTCAAGGTTATGGAAGAGGAGCCGGCTGCGCCGGAAGACTCTTAGATCCGCCTGAAGGCGGGACTCCGAACGGATCAGCCAATCATCCGGTTCGCATGGAGCCTGTACTACAATGCCGACCTTGCCAAAAGGCAACGGACTTCTGCAGAGCGACTGTCACATCCGCTTTGCAGAAGTCCGGCTTATCAGACTCGAATCAAGTCGCGAAATGGCCGCGTGCGATCACTCCGCCGGGAACAGTCGTACGAGGACCACGCCGTGACGCGGGATCTCCGTGCCGAAGGTGTCCTCAAATACGCCCAGGTCCTTCTGACGCCAGAGGTCGCGGACGCGGACCTTGCCTTCGACGTGCAGGTCCGACAGCTTGGCCGTGACGGTTTGCGCGACTTCGTTGCGATTGAACAGGCCCACGGCCAGCGAGCCATCCTCCATCTTCTTGGCCCAGACTTCGCTGGTGCCCTCTTTGGCGACCCGGCGGGCCTGCTCGCCCAGCGGGTCCTGGTTCACTTCCAGAACCTCGTCGTTCGTCAGCAGGTTCATCGTGAACTCGTCGATGCGCGTCAGGTCGCAGCCGATCAGCAGCGGCGAGTTGAGCAGGCACCACAGGCTGATGTGCGTGTACTGCTCGTTGGGCGTCAGGCGGCTTTCCCGCAGGTTGGGGCCCCAGCCCACCAGGCCGACCACGAGCATGTCGGGATCGTTCCAATGTCCCGGGCTTGCGTAGGGGGCGTGGTCCGCCTGGCCGAACCCGATGCCGCTCATGCTGCCCCAGGAGTCGGTGATGTCGCCGGTGGTGCGCCAGCAGTTGCCGCCGACCTCCGTGCCCCATTTCCAGACGTCGCCCATGCCGTACTGGCACAGGCTGTAGACGATGTCGCGATCCACGCGGCCCAGGCACATCCGCATGAACCGGTACGGCTCCTGCATCTGTTCGAGCGTGGGGTTCCGCACGATGGAGCCGTAGCCGCACCAGTCGTATTTGAGATAGTCGAAGCCCCACTCGGCGAACCGGCGAGCGTCGAGCTGCTCGTGCTGCCAGCTTCCCTCGTAGCCCGCGCAGGTCCACGGGCCGGGTGAGATGTATGTGCCGGCCTTGAGGCCCAGGCCATGGATGTAGTCGGTCAGGGCTTTCATGTCCGGGAATCGCTTGTTCGTCAGGATTCGGCCCGCCTCGTCGCGGGTCGGACCGCCGACCATCGAGTCGTTGGAATCGCGGCGGATCATCCAGCAATCGTCGATATTGATATACTGCCAGCCGTGATTGATGAGGCCGGATTTGATCATGGCCTCAGCCGACTCGCGGATCTTCTTCTCATCGACGGCGCAGCCCCAGCAGTTCCAACTGTTCCAGCCCATCGGCGGCGTCAGGGCGATCGTGTCGCCGACCACGAGCCGCAGCTCTTTCTTGGCTGCGCCCAGGTCATTCGTGGCTACGAGCGTGATCTTGTGTTCGCCGGCCCTGCGAATCTGTCCGGTAATCTGCCCGGTCTCGCGATTGAGAGCGAGCCCCTCGGGCAGATTCTGCGCTGAGAACCACAGCGGCCGCTGGCCCGAGGCGGCGATCGTGTACAGCACGGGCGAGCCCGGCCGAACGCCGAACACGCGGGCGCTGTTGATCCGCGGCTTGGGCGAAGGCTTCGGCGTCAGGATCACCGCTTCCTCTTTTGGGGCCTCGACGGTCTTGGGCGCCGCCCCCGTGACCGTGAGATAGGCGTCGGCCCAGTTGGCGTGGTCGTAGTTCATGTCGTTGCCGGAATCGACGACCAGGACCAGCGTCTTGACCCCGGCGACATCGATATCGACCTCTTTGGCGGCGTCGCCGCTTTTCATCATGCCGCTCTTGTAGATTTCCTTGCCGTCGCCCAGGACGCGGAATTCGACGCTCCCGGGTTTGGCCCCACCCTCTCTTGCAGGGTTCATCACCTCGTCATCGACGCCGACCATCGCGTGAAACCGGCTGCTGCCGCCGTTGAGCTCGATGGTCAGAACGCTGTCGGCGTGCGTTCCGACGCCGCGTTCGAAGGTGCGGCCGGCGATCTTCAGCGGGTTGCCGTCCACGGACAAGTCCTTGCGGGCCTGTTGCCAGCCCTGCTGGGTCTTGCTGATGTCGAGGTCGGAAAGCCAGACCTTGCCGCCGGCACTTACATTTCCCAAACCGCCCGCCGCGGCGCAGCAGCCGACAAACATAAGGACATGAAATGATGCAATCACACGACAAATTCCCATGGTTGATCCTTTCCAGAGTTCCATATGGATATGCGCAGGGAAGCATATCCAGCCCCGCCACGGGCTTCAACTGTTTTCTTGGCGAGAGTCCGTCCCGCGCGGAGGTCCTGCAAGCATCTGATTCGTCGAACCGGGAGTTGAAGATTCAGTGAAACCCGCATTGTAAAGGGTCGGCTTCCGCTGAACTTACGTGCGGCCCACGGGTATTAAAAACAAGGACGCGATGCGATTGGGAGGAACGCATGGCAGGGCCGTTCAAGGGGTGAACGATGAACGATTATAAGACAAGCAAGACCGGCGGGCCGGCGACGCCGGAGGTGTTATACGCTCCGAACGTTGAGGCCTTCATACTGACCGACGACGGCGTGTTTCCAAACAATCGCAGGCTGCCGTTGCTGATCTATAAGAAGGCGATGAACACGGGCATTCGGGATTTGGTGTCGCACGTGCAGGCCATCTTCGCCGACCATCATTGGGGCGGCTCGTGGGTTGATAGCATCTACGACTTTCATCACTATCACAGCACCTCGCACGAGGTCCTGGCCGTCTGCGGCGGGCAAGGGCGGATCCTCTTCGGCGGCGAGCACGGGATCGAGCAGACCGTCTCAGCCGGTGACGTGATCGTCATCCCGGCTGGCGTCGCCCACAAGAACCTCGGTTCCGAGGGCAACTTCGTGGTCGTCGGCGCTTATCCTCGCGGGCGGAAATACGACATGTGCTACGGCAAACACGAGGAGCGGCCCGGCGCCGACAGGAACATCGTCGCTGTTCCCATCCCGGAGTTCGACCCGCTCTATGGCTCCGACGGACCGCTGCTGGAACACTGGCAGGCATAAGGTAGTCGAGTTTGAAGTCTCAAGTGTGAAGTTCAACCCGGAGATGCATCCGGCCCTTCCAACTTCACACTTGAGACTTCAAACTGTTCCTATCTCTTCACGCACAGACCTTTTTGCCTCGGACCGCGGCGAGCAGTTCGTCGGCCGGGGCGGTCTTGAGAATGTAGCAATCGGCCCCGGCCTGGCGCATCTTCTCGATCATGCTGTCCTCCGCGTACATCGACAGCGCAATCACTCGCGTCTCAGGCAGGTGCATCTTGGTCTGGCGCGTCGCCTCGTCCCCATTCATCAGCGGCATCGCGACGTCCATGATCACCACATCCGGCCGCAACCGGCTGGCCAGATCCACCGCCTCGCGTCCGTTGGCCGCCTCGCCGACGAACTGGATGTCCTCCTGCTCGCGGAGCAGGGCCGCCAGACCCTGGCGCACAATCTCGTGATCGTCGGCCACCAGGACTCGCAGGGGCGGGCCCCCGTGTCCGCCCTCTTTCTCCCCTCGGTCGCCCGGCATTACGGAAGCCGGGTAGGCACGGGGGCCTACCCCTACAATTTTCTCAGCCCCGTCCGGCACGGCGATGAAGAACGTGCTGCCCTTGCCGGGGGCGCTCTTGATCCGCATCCGCCCGCCCAGCAGTTGCACCCGCTCGCGGATGCTGAACAGCCCGAATCCGGTGGCGGCCTTGAGATCCTGCGGATCGAACCCGCGCCCGCGGTCCGATACGATCAGGCAAATGCACCCGCCCAGCCGCCGGACCCGCACGCGGGCCTGCCCAACCCGGGCGTGTTTGACCACGTTGAACAGCATCTCCTGGGCCGCCTTGTAGAGAAAGGCCTTCAGGGCGTCGGATTCCAAGTTGATTTCGTCATCGGCGCGCACGTGCACGTCCAAGCCATGCTTGGTGCGAATCTGGTTCGCCAGCCACTCGAACGTCTCGCCGAGAGTTCCCTGGTACAGCATGGCCGGACTGAGTTCGTGCGACAGGTTCCGCGAAGTCTCAACCGCGTCCGTCAGCATCCGGTCGAGCTGGGCCGCCATCTTGTGCAGCGCGGCGTCGTGTCGGGTCCGGTTGCTCAGGAGACCCAGGTGGAACTTCACCGCGGCAAGCTGCTGTTGAAGATCGTCGTGGAGGATGTCCGCCAGGCGCCTGCGCTCGCGATCTTCCGCCTGCGACAGTTCGAGCGTCAGCTTCTGGAGTTGGCGGGCCCGATACTCCAACTCCACGGTGCGCTGGGCCACCTTGCTTTCCAGCGTCTCGGTCAGTCTGCGCAGCCCCTCCTGGGCCTGCTTGATCGCTTCAATGTTGATCGCGGCGCCGAACCATCGCACGATTCGTCCCTCGGCGTCGCGGATTGGCCGGCCGATCACCTTGAACCACTCATACTCCCCGTCGCGGCGGCGGACGCGGTAGTCCAGATCGTAGGGCGCCCGGCCCGCCACGGCGTTCCGCCAGGCGGCCGACGCGCGGGGCCGGTCCTCCGGATGCAGCAACTGGATCCAGCCGCTGCCCAGGTGCTCACGCACCGGCACCCCGGTGTAGTCCACCCACTGCTGGCTCTGGTAGTCGCAGTAGCCGTCGGGACGCGTGGTGAAGACCATCCCGGGAATCGATTCCAGCGTCTGGCGGTAGAACGATTCGCTTTGCCGCAACGCCTCCTCCGCCCGCTTGAGATCGTCGATATCCGTCGCGGTGCCGAACCACTTGACGATGCGGCCCTCGCTGTCGCGGACGGGCATTCCCCGGCTCAGGTGCCAGTGGTAGCTGCCGTCGGCGCGCTGGACGCGATGCTCGATCTGGTACGTCTCGCCCGTTCGGACCGCATGCTCCCAGACCTCGACCGTCGGCGCCACATCATCCGGATGCAGGACCGGGGCCCAATGAAAATCGCCCTCCGGCGTCGGCTCGATACCTCGATACTCCTTATATCGCTCGTTGTAGTAGTCCACCCGTCCGTCCGGATCGGCCGTCCAGACCAGTTGGGGAGTCGTGTTCGCCAGCGTTCGGAACCACTGCTCGCTCTCGCGCAGGGCCTCCTCCGCGCGCTTGCGCTCGGTGATGTCCCGGTCGATGCCGCGATAGCCCGCCAACTTCCCTTGCGCATCCAGGACCGGGACGCCGTTGGTCTCCAGAACCACAAGACGGCCGTCCTTGCGCCGGTTCACGTTTTCCATTCGACGGAAGGGTCTCGCCTGGCCGGCCATGGCAACAAAGGCCTTTCGCGAGCGCTCGGCTTCGTCCGGGGGCATCAAGTCGAACGGTGTCTTCCCGACGATCTCCTGGGGCTCGTAGCCGAGCATCTCCCGGCACTGGGGGCTCACGTACGTGTAAACGCCGTTGCGGTCCACCTCCCAGATCCAGTCGTTGACGGACTCGATCAGGAAGCGGTGTCGCTCCTCGCTCTCGCGCAGGGCCTCCTCCGCGCGCTTGCGTACGGTGATGTCCTGGGCCACGCCCTCCACCGCGACCACTTTGCCCTCCTCGTCGAGAACCGGCACCTCCTGCACCTCCAGCCACCGGGTCGATCCGTCTTTATGCCAGGTGTTGACTTCGTAGGGCGGCTGACGGATTCCCTGGATGGTCAGTTCCGTGTGCCGCCGCGCAGCCTCATTGGCCGGATGATCGGTGAGGTATGTGGCGTAGTGGGTCATGAATTCACTCGGCGAATAGCCCAGGATGCCGGTGATCGATTCGCTGACGTATTGGAACACACCGTCCGTGTCGTGTACGTAGACGAAATGGGACCCTTTGAGGTTCTCGATCAGCCGCCGGTGGCGCCCCTCGCTCTCACGCAGGGCCTCCTCCGCCTGCTTGCGCTCGCTGATGTCCAATCCCGTTCCGATCACGCAATCGATGCCGTCGAGCGTGGTCATCAGTCCGGTGAAGAGGTGAGGAGTCCTGCGGCCGTCCTTGGAGACCAGTTCCGCTTCCACCGACGCCTGTCCTTGTGTGAAGACCTTCTGGATCGCCTGCTCGATGAGCGGTTTGCTCTCGCCCGGGAAGAAATCCAGAGGGTGCATCCGCGCCACTTCTTCCTCCGCATATCCCGTGACTCGTCCCAGGTTCCTGTTCCACTTCAGGAACTTCCCGCGTGAGTCGAAGAGATAGAAGATGCCCGGCATGCTTTCGATCGTGGATTCCGATAGCGCCTTCTCCTGGCGCAGCATCTGGTCGGCCAGTTTCACCGAGGTCACGTCGCGCGTGAGTACGAGGATCGAGACGACCTCTCCGCGGGCGTCGAACTCGGGCACGAAGAGGGAGGAGAAGTACTGGTGGCCGAAGGTGGGGCTGTCGAACTCGAACTCGACCGTCTGCTGGCGGCCCGTGGCGAAGACCTGCTCGAATCGTTCTTCCCAGAACGCCACCTTGTCGGCGGGCATGTCCAGGTCGGCGGCTGTCTTGCCGATCACCTCTCGTTGCGACATGCCATACACCCGGGCGCCGTATTCGTTGATGTACGTGTGTCGAAGCCGCCGGTCGAATCGGGCGATCACTTCCGGCGTATTCTCGGCCAGCGTCCGGTACTCGCGCTCCCGCACCTGAAGCGCGTCGTTGGCGGCCCTCAGTTCCTCCGTCTGCGTCTGCAACTCCTCGGTCTGCTCCTGGAGCCGATCTTTCGCCTCTCGCAGAGCCTCGGCACGGCCGGTCAGATCGGCGGCCATGGCCGTTACGGTGCCGCGCAGACTGTGCACTTCGGTCGGCGCCTGGAGCCCCGCGGGCATTTCGATTACCCCGGCGCCCATGGCCTGCGCATCGTGCTCGAGACGGCGCAGCGGCTCGGCAATCGTGCGGGCCGCGAGGGCAGCCAGCAGCAACGCCAGCGAGGTGACGATCAGTCCGAGCATCACATCCTGAAACAGCGCGCGTCGCGCGGGCCCCATCACGACGTCCACCGGACGGGCGGCGCCGGCCACCCAGCCGATGCCGGCGATCGGGACGCGAGCCGCAATGCGGCGTTCCCGGGCGATTGGAGACGTGATCACCCCTTCCGAGATCTGCCCGTCCAGGGCCCGCTGCAGCAGGGGATCGTCGCGCCGCCACCGCACTCGATCCTCCCACGTCAAGGGCACGGGCGGATTGCGGTAGACCAACTGGCCCTGCCGGTCGATGATCACATACACGCCGCCGGCGTGACGCCGGTGCGGGAAGGTCAACTCGCCCAGCCGCGTCGGCTCGAGACTGGCCACGACCACGCCGAGAAGCCTGCCGTCGTCATCGCGGACGGCGGCGCCCATGGCCACGGTTGGATGGTCCACGATGGCTCCCTGCTCGGTCAGATCGCCGATGGCCCAGGATTGGCCGGCCTGGATCTGCTGGAAGTAAGGCCGAATCGACAGATCGCGCCCGACGCCGTCGGCCAGATTGGACACCAGGATCCTGCCCTTCGGGCTGACCCAGTTCATGCTGCGCACGGAAGGAAATCTGGCGGTCGCATCCTCCAGCACGCGCTGGGCCTTCGCATCGGTGTAGGGGGAGAACGTGAGAATCGTCTGGCCGAGGGCGTCGAGATGGCGGTGGACGCCGTCGATGTAGGCCGAGAAGGTCATGGCGATGCCTTGCGCCACCTCCGACTCCATCTGCAACGCCAGATTGCGCCGGGCGTCGTGCCGCTGGTAATAGATCCAGACCTGGAGAATCAGCATCGGCACCGCCGCCAGGACAATCAGGAGAAACAGCCGCTGGCGAATCCCGCCGGGCAGCAGGCGCACGACCCATTCCCCCGTCCGTTGCGCAAGACGCCGCCTGAGTCTGGAGGGCCAGCCCCCGCGGTGCGGATTAGAACTACTCGTCTTCGCAGCATCGTGCCGTTTGTTCATCCGTTTGATTCTCTGTGGTATACCAGCCCCCGGGGCATCGCGGCAATGAAGATTGAAATCAACCCTCGATTGCACAGGCCAGATACCCAGGTACTTACGTAAATGTGCGTAAGGAAAAGACTGACTTATCTCTGGAAAGCCGCCTGAGGACTACTCGCCTTCTGTGTTCGGATTGGGCTCTCTCGCACAGCAGTTCGGGAAGTCTGTAACCTGCGACGATCGACCGCTCTGCTGCTTTGCACGCAATCAGCCCGCGGCCTTCAGCCTCTTGCTCGCGATCTCTCGCCTGTCGTCGGATTCATGCGGGTCGGCGACGATCTCCCTCAACCGCTCGATCGCACCGGGTGTCGATAGGCCCACCATAGTACAGCCGGCCTTGAAGGCGCTCCAGTCACAATCCCAAAGGCATTCATAAGCATACTCGGCGGCGAAATGCTCCGACGACGTTGCGGCCATTGCTTCTGCCGCATCACCCCTACGGATACTGTTTTCCGTCTGGCAGAAAACCTTCTCAAGTTCCGGAATCCGGCCAAGCCCTCTGAAGCGGGTCAACGCGCCGAGCACAGCCGCCAAGCGGTAGTCCTCATCTCGGACAATCTCAGGCGTGCGAAGTGCCTGGATCAGCAGGGGAATATCATCAGATGTGGCATGGTGCTCGAGGATGCCCGCGCCCGGCCTGTAAAGATGCCATTCATCGCGTAGAAACCACTGTCTGGCGGTCTCCAGGGTCAGCCAACCCGGCATCTGTTGTATCGCGTCAAATGCGCGTCCCCGCACTCTCCTGGGAGCGTCCTCGCTGGCTTCAATGTACGCTCTCATCGCTTCGAACGTCCTCGGTGTGCCCAATTCCCCCAATCCACAGAGCGCCAGCATCACCTCGTACTCGTCGTCCGACGAGAGACTCTGCAGTAGACGGTCCTCATCGTCCACGGATACCTTCCCGACGAGGACCCGCCTGTTCGGATGGAAACTCGCCTCGTCGACGGATGAAAGCAACTCCGCCACGGAGAAGCCCGCCACATCGACATCGGTCACCCTATGCACGGGCGGCGGCGGATCGTACGGCAGTCCATTCCGCAGGAGGAATTGCGCCAGTTCCGTGTTCCTCTCGCAGAGGCTTTTCCACGGCTCACACATCGGTAGAACGAGCCTGAGCATGCTGCGTGTCTCTTCATCCGCTTCGCAGTATCTGGCCCAATCGTCCTCAATCTCATCCTGGAGCTGTTCATGGAGATCCGGATCGCTGCTGACGCGTTGGCACAGAATCTCATCTACCCCCTCCAGGGCCTCCATTTGCGCCAGATCCTCGACAATCCGCGTAATCCGCCAGAAAGCGGATCCGTGTTGAAGGTATTCCCGCAGGAACTCCAATGCCCGTCTGCTCCCCCGGCGTGCGAGAGACCTCAGTGTACTCAACGCCAGATCGACATCCACGTCGTCCGTATCGCCGAGTTCGTCGTTTTGCCTCACAAAGGACAGGAGCGGTTCCAGATCCATGCCGGTCCGCAGGATCAGGGATGCGTAGTAATCCTCGTCCGGGGCAAACAGTTCGTTGGAGCGAGGATGGTTCGTGACGCATTCAAAGAGCAGGGACCAGACCTCCTGCGGGGGCCTCTCCAACGCCATGAGGCAGCCTTTGCCCCGGCCGCGCTGGAGCATGCCCAGGAGACTGTCGGGATCCGCCAGGACCATCCTCCGCTCGTCGTCTTGCTCGTCCACCCGCCCGTCCTATGAAAAGATCTCGCGTTCGACCTCGCCGACGTAGAAGCGGCCGTCGTTTCGCATGAAGTTCAGGATTGCGTCGAGCTGCTGCTGGACGAAGTCCCGCTCGTTGGAGACCACCGCCATGCCCAGCACGGCCGCGAGCTTGCTGTCCTGACGCTCGACCTCGGAGACCGAGACGTTGAACCGGCTCTGCAGCCGGCCGATCACGCTCTTGACGATGTGCCGTTTCTCTTTGAGCGAGCCGATGCCCTGCATGTGCAGGGTAACCGTCAAAACGCCGACCAGCATCGATCATCTCCTGTTCCGGCAGCGAGCGGGCCCATCCTCTCCGCGACTTTCATCGGCCCCCGTTCAGGGCGTCCGCAGTCGGGCGTGCCACGCACACCGTCTTGCCCAAGGATACCCGGCCCGGCAGGGTGGGTCAACCCGCCCAAAGTTCCTCGCCAGAATCGCAGCGTATGAAGAAATCAGCCACAGAGGGCACAGAGAATCATAAGCTCCCGGTTCTGGAGAAACCCATAGGATGACAGCCCTCCGCCGCCCTGGGTTTTCTTGCTGCCGCCCCGGCAGGGGGGTATAATACCGGGTTCTTTTGGTAAGGAAGGGTTCACATGGGCAACAAGTTCGTCAGGGCGATCTTCCCGGGCTCGTTCGATCCGATCACCAACGGGCATCTGGACGTGGTCAAGCGGGCCATGAATCTGTTCGATGAGTTGATCATCGCGGTCGGCCGAAGCCCGATCAAGAACCAGCTCTTCACGCCGCAGGAGCGGGTCGAGATGATCGCCGAGCTGATGGGCGACAAGCCGGGCGTGATCGTCGAGAGCTTCGAGGGACTGATGGTCGAGTACGCCAAGCGGAAAAAGGCCACCGTGGTCCTTCGCGGCCTGCGCAGTCTGACGGACGTGCAGTACGAGTTCCAACTCGCCATGACCAACCGGGCCGTGGCGGGGATCGAGACGATTTTCATCATGACCAGCGAGCAGTACGGGTTCACCAGCTCGACGATGATCCGCGAGATCGCCTCGCTCGGCGGCGACCTGTCGAACCTGATCCCCCCCAGCGTATACCGGCGTCTGACGGAGCGCTACAGCCGCCTGCGGGCGGAGAAGACGTAAGGGACAGGTAGAAGGCGAAGAGCGCAGGCGATAGCCGAGTCGGAACGACCCGATCGCCATCGGCCAATGTGCTCTTGTGGCCTTCAGTGGGGCAACGCTTCGACGATGCTTCCACGCGGCTGCGGACGTCAGTCGCCCGTGTCGAGGATGCTCATGAAGGCTTCCTGCGGGATCTGGACGCTGCCGATGCTCTTCATGCGCTTCTTGCCCTCTTTCTGCTTCTTGAGGACCTTCATCTTCCGGGTGACGTCGCCGCCGTAGAGCTTGGCGGTCACGTCCTTGCGGTAGGCCTTGATCGTCTCGCGGGCGATGATCTTGCCGCCGATGGCGACCTGCAGCGGAATCTCGAACTGGTGACGCGGGATCGATTTGCGCAACTTGGTGATCAGCTTGCGGCCTCGCGGCTCGGCGTTGCTGCGGTGTACGATCAACGAGAGCGCCTCGACGGGCGTGCCGTTGACGAGGATATCGATCTTGACGAGATCGCCGTTCTCGAAGCCGGTGAATTCGTAGTCCATCGTGGCGTAGCCGTGGCTGACGCCCTTGATGAGGTCGTAGAAGTCGTAGACGATCTCCGCCAGCGGGGCCTTGTACTCCATCATGACACGGGTGGGGCTCAGATAGTCGGTCTTGATCAGCTTGCAGCGCCGGGCCTCGGCCAGCTTCATGATGCCGCCGATGGTGTCGTTGGTGGTGATGATCTCGAGCTTGACGAAGGGCTCGCGGATCTCCTCGATGTTGCTGCGGTCGGGCAATTCGCTGGGGGCGTCGATCCGTTTGACGACGCCGTCGCGGAGGAGGATTTCATAGCTGACGGTGGGGGCCGTCTGAACGACTTCGATGTCGTTTTCGCGTTCGAGTCGCTCCTGGATGATCTCCATGTGCAGCAGGCCGAGAAAGCCGCAGCGGAAGCCGAAGCCCAGGGCCTGTGAGTTCTGCGGGACGAACGTGAAGCTGGCGTCGTTGAGGGCGAGCTTGTCGAAGGCGCCGCGAAGGCGCGGGTACTCGGTGTTGTTGCCGGGGTAGAAGTCGGAGAAGACCATCTGCATGGGCGGCTTGTAGCCTTGCAGGGCGTTCGGGGCGGGGTGGACGTCGTCGGTGATCGTGTCGCCGATGTGAACGTTGGCCAGGTCGCGGATGTTCGCGATGACGTAGCCGACCTCGCCGCAGCCGAGCTGATCGACGGGTTTCATGTCCGGGCGGAACTTGCCGAGCTCGGTGATCTGGTAGGTGAAGCCGTTGCCCATCAGGCGGATTCGCTGGCGGGTCTTGAGAGTGCCGGAGAAGACGCGGACGTAGCAGATGACGCCGCGATAGTCGTCGTGCTGGCTGTCGAAGATCAACGCGCGGGCCGGCTCGTTGCGGCGGTCGACGGGCGGCGGCAGCAGCATGCAGACGGCGTCGAGGAGTTCCTGGACGCCGATGCCGGTCTTGGCGCTGATGTGAAAGCACTCGTTCCTGCGGATGCCCAGGATTCGCTCGATCTCCTCGGCCACCAACTCCGGCTGCGCCGCCGGCAGATCCACCTTGTTGATAACGCCCAGGATCTCGGCCCCCGCCTCCGTCGCCACGTAGGCATTTGCCAGTGTTTGGGCCTGAATCCCCTGCGTTGCATCCACCACCAGCAGCGCCCCTTCGCACGCCGTCAAAGCCCGGCTGACCTCGTAATGGAAGTCCACGTGCCCTGGGGTGTCGATCAGGTTGAGCATATAGGCTTGGCCGTCGTGGTTGTACTCCATGGTGACGGCGGAGGCCTTGATCGTGATGCCGCGCTCCCGCTCGATATCCATGTTGTCGAGGATCTGGTCCTTGGCCTGCCGCTCGTTGACCGTGCCGGTCAGTTCCAGCATGCGATCGGCGAGCGTGCTCTTGCCGTGGTCGATGTGTGCAACGATTGAAAAATTTCGAATGTTCCGAATATCCATAGGTCCCGTCATTCCAGAGCCGCAAAATCGCAAAGAACTGTATCCGCAATGGGTAGCGCCCGCATGGTGAGCCGGACCGCCCGGTCCGTAACCTCGATCAGGCCCATCTCGCGGTATCGCCCGATCGGCTCGGCGAATGTCTGCATCGCGTCGCGACCGGTCCGCCGCCGAAATTCCGCCAGGTCCATTCCACACCGCCGCCGCAGGTTCAGCACCGCGGTCTCGCAGACCGCATCGTTGACGCTGACGGCCTCGACCTCGCCCGGTGCCGCGAGACCGGCCTCCACGGCTGCGAGATATCCTTCGATATCGGCATCGTTCGTAATTCGCCAACCGGCCGCCTGTCCTACGAAGAGGTCGCCATGGTTCTGCCACAGGCCGCCGCAATCCGACGCGACGCTGGGCGTTACGTAGGAAGCCGCCGCCGGTCCGATGCCGACGTACGGCCGATTCGCCCAGTACCCGAGATTGTGCCTGCACTCGAAGCCCGGCCTGCCGAAGTTGGAGATTTCATACTGCTCCAGTCCCGCCCGCTCCAACCGCTCGACGGCCCACTCGTACATCGCCCGATCGAGCTCCTCATCCACAGCCGCCAGCCGGCCTGCCGCTCGCCAGGCCTCAAACACCGTCCCCGCCTCGAAACTCAAACTATACGCCGAGATATGCTCGATGTTCAGCGCCACGGCCGCCTCCAGGCTCGCCTGCCAATCCGCCGGTGTTGAGCCCGGAATCGCGAAAATCAGGTCCAGCCCGACGTTTTCAAACCCCGCCTGCCTGGCCATCGCCACGGCCGCCCCGATCTGCTCGACCGAATGCCCGCGGCCCAGCAACTCCAGCTCCCGCGCGACAAATGACTGCGCCCCGAACGAAAGCCGATTCACCCCGCCCGCCCGCAACTCCGCCAGCAGACCCGCGTCCACCTGCCCGGGATTGCATTCGACTGTAAACTCCCCGGCCCGCGGGCACCGCTTGCGAAGGGCGTCGACCAGTCGAACCAGTTCGCCTGCGGGCAGAGCCGTCGGACTGCCCCCGCCGACGTAGGCCGTGCAGAACTCGACCCCGTCGTATCGCTCCAATTCCCGCAGCAGATCATCCACCAGCCGCTTCGCGTCAACCTGGCCCGCCGGCGCCGAATAGAACCCGCAATACCGGCACTTGCTCCGGCACACCGGCACATGGACGTAGAGACCCGCGAGTTCGCCCGAGCCGAACCCGCAATTGATGATGGATGATTGATGATGGATGATTGCAGTCGCGTTTGCCGACTCCGGGCCTGTTCGTTCTCCCGGGTCTGCGAGAGCCGCTCCGCTGGACCCCTGCGAGATACCCGGTATCCGGGTGGCAGCCTCAAGCGCAGTCTGGAGGTGGGCCCGCGCGGCGCGCGGAGCCGCCGGAGGCGAATCCGCCTCGCATAGGACGCACGACGCACAATGCGCCCCGCATTTCGTTGGTCCGGTAGCCGGCTTTGCCATTGACAGCTTTCCAAGGGGTCGAGAGGACTTCCGATGGCACGCAAACCAGCCACTATAGCGAATCCCAGCGGTCTTGGCAAGACCATCTTGACCTGGGGAGAACGGCGGTCGAACCAGAGGGATCGCCCCAACCGCTTTTTGGACAAGGATTTATGCGGATCTGTGCCTCGCTCTGCCCTTGGCGGGCAACGCGGAGATACCCTGTTCATGCCGGGCGGTGTCCTATGCACGATGGATTTCGTGTGCCGCCCTGCGATAGTTCGCTATAATACAGGCCATGACCAGAGCACGGATCGACATTCCGAATGACAAACTCGCGGAGTTCTGCCGGCGCAATCACATCCGCCGGCTGGCCCTGTTCGGCTCCGTCCTGCGAGATGATTTCCGACCCGACAGCGACGTCGATGTCCTGGTCGAGTTTGAACCCAACGCGCGAGTCGGCCTGCTGACCTTGGCCGGGATGAAGATCGAATTGAGCGAACTGCTGGGCCGCAAGGTCGACCTGAATACTCCAGGGTTCCTCTCTCGCTATTTCCGCGACGAGATCCTGGCTGAGGCAGAGGTGCGTTATGACGCGGCGTGATGATCCCACGTCGATGCGCCACATGCTCGATTACGCCGTGGAGGCGGTCGAGATGCTCGAAGAGAAGAGCCGGGGTCCCAGAAGAAAGCAATGACCCGCTCAAAACCACGATCTTAGCCTTTGTGCGGATCGTCAAAAAGAAAAGGCCCCGCATGAGAGCGGGGCCTCCTTGACTCTACCGTCCTGTCGTTGTCCTTAGCAGGGAACAACGCCGGTCGCGCACGGGCCCTTCTTGCCTTGTCCCACCTGGAACTCGACCTTCTGCCCCTCATCGAGCGATGCGTAACCTGTGGTCCGAATCTCGGAATGATGGACGAACAGATCATTGCCGCCGTCATCCGGCGTGATGAAACCGAAGCCCTTATCCGCGTTGAACCATTTCACTGTGCCTTTTGCCACGTGTACTTCTCCTTAGACCCGTCCGGGCCTATAGACTGTTCCCTCTGGTACTGTACAAGGGGTAAACTCCGAGGGAGAAAACAAAAGAATACTCCTTACTGAAAAACAAGACTATCATACAGTTGCCGCTCTGTCTACAAAATAAACCCAAAAAACCGAAAATAATCGCAGCCGCCCCCCATCGTCCGATTCTCTCGCACTTGGGTCAGACGCTGCGTCAGTTCAGCCTGGCCGATTCCGTCCGGCAGGCGGCCGCACCTTTTGAGATCTGCTCCTGCAACGCGAGATACCGGGCCTTGTCGCCGGGGGCCAGAGAGTAGGTCCCGGCCTGATGGGTTTCCAGGGCCTGTTGTGCCCTGCGGTAGTGCTCCCTCGCGGAATCGAATGCCCGTCGTTGGCAACATCCCCGACCCACGGAGAGCAGCCAGTCGGCCTGCTGGACTTCACAGGCGACCGTGCGACCCAGAATGCCAAGGACGCTGTCCTGCGGCGCTTCGCACTCGCGGATGGCCGCCGGAAGGATTTCGTCCCTGGCTTTCAACGGGGAGAGAAACTCGCCGACGATCAGCTCCGGGTGCTCGTCCAGTGGCTTGAAGGCCGCGGAATGGGTGGTCGCGTACTCCAGGGCCGACCGATACCTCTGCAGGGCCGGCTCCATCTTGCCCATGTACCGGTACAGGTTCCCGATCTCCGCGGGCATCTTCACGTGCAGATCGAAATCCCTCGCCACGGCGTCGAGGTCGTCGGCCCGGTCCTGGCTGCCGACGCGCTGTCCATCGAGCTCCCAGTACGTTTCAAAAGCCCGGACGGCCTGCGGCAGGTCTTCCGCGAAGCGATAGCCGAGCATCCTTTCGTACCAGGCGGCTCGCTGCACCCAACCGGCCGCGGATGTGTCGGCGTATTCCTTCTCGAACCGCGTCAGGAATCGCTCCAGCCCCTCGGTATCCATCTGATGCCAGTACGCGCGGGCCTTGATAATGAGGACCCTGAGTTCTCTCCCGGGCTCTCGCTCCACATCCGCCCTGATGGCGCCCTCCACGGCGGCAATGGCTGTCATCGCCTCGTCGCATCGTCCTTCTCTGAGATGCTGACGCGCCTTGCTGCACACGGCGTCGAAATCCGCCGCATTCGCTTGCCCACCTATTGGCAACCGGTTCGAGACAACCAGGCAAACCCCCACCAGCGCCAGCACACAAGCTGTTTTCACCACCATCCCCGACTCCCTTCCATTCCGTGATAGATTCCATTCATCGATGCATGGCATCAATTCATGCCATGAACAGCCAACGGTGGGATTCGAACCCACAACCCCTGGTTTACAAAACCAGAGCTCTACCGTTGAGCTACGTTGGCGTTTGGCGTCGGCCGGGGCGGGGTTGCCCCCGTATTCGCCCGACTCCCTGGCGAATATACTCGAAACGGGCGAAATCATCAAGTTCATCGTCCAGCCGGCCGATGGAATTGAGCCGTCGGGGGCTCAGGCGATGCGAGTTCTGCGTCCGGAACCTGCCGAACGGGTCGGCCGGGAATTGTTTGACGCGGGCTCCGACGGCTGGAATAATGAGAACATAATTGCCTCTAATCGGTATAAAATCGTTTATTGTTCTCCGTGGATGGGGCCCCGGATGCAGCCAGAAAGGCTCGTGGGCGCCCGTTTGACCAACCTTGTATCGGAGCACCGTACATGAAGAAAGTTGCTGCTGGGTCGGTTCGTCGTCTTGGGATGGCGGCCGGATTGTTTGCTGTCTTGCTCGTGGTTTATGGGGCCGGGTGCCGGAAAGAGACGCCGACTACGCCCGATTCGAATACTCCGGCCGGCGGCCAGACCTCGGGGACCGTCGCTCCCCAGGACACGGAGCCCGCGGTGGATGCGGTCATGGTCACCGTCAACGGTATCCCGATCACCGAAAGCCAGGTGCGGCGGCAGGTGGCGGATGAGTATGGAATGCAGTTGGAGAAGCTCGCCGCCCAGGCGCCCGAGCTTGCGGCCCAGCAGGAGAAACTCGCGATGAAGAGCATG
>Ga0209347_1001157_pt1 | contig 47693 bp, 50 predicted proteins | sample AutmiccommuBRH23_FD_187382 | JGI IMG/M metagenome (GOLD analysis project Ga0209347, IMG submission 187382) | Deep subsurface microbial communities from Mt. Terri, Switzerland - Autotrophic microbial communities BRH/23 (SPAdes) (version 2) | ecosystem: Environmental > Aquatic > Deep subsurface >... | reverse complement strand
CCCAGCCGGTTTTCACCCGGCCGGCCGATGTGCTGTGCGGCAACCGGCAGCAGGAAGTGGATTTTTTCACTCGCCGGCTCGTTCAAGGAGCACGGATCTTCACCGACCGGTCTGGGGCGCGCCTGTCCGTGCTGGCTGCCCGGCTGGACGCGCTCTCGCCTCTGGCCACCCTGGCCAGGGGGTACTGCATCTGCACCACCGCGACCGGAAGGGTGGTGGACGACGCCGCGTTTGTCGAAGCCGGCAGCCGGCTGAAGGTGCGCCTGCGCTGCGGGAACCTGCAATGTCTTGTTGAGGAAAAAAGTTTCGAGGATATTGGAGGATAATCGCAGAGGATAACCGTAAATGAAGAAAACATAAATGAAGAAAACATGCGAGGAGAGGATAAAGAGAATGGCAACCCTTATCGATGGCAAAAAGGTGGCCGCTTCGATCCGTGAAGAGAACAAGGCGGAGGTGGCCGAACTGCGGGCCAGGGGGATCGCTCCAAAGCTGGCTGTGATCCTGGCCGGCGACGACCCGGCTTCCGTGGTATACGCCCGTTCCAAGGAAAAAGCCTGCGCTAACGTGGGAATCGACTTTGAATTGTTTGCAATGTCCGGCTCCACCCCGGAAGACGAGCTGGTCGCCCTCATTGAAAAACTGAACAAGGACGACAACGTGCACGGGATCATGATTGAACTCCCCCTGCCCAAGGGAATGAGCAAGCAGCGGGTGCTGGAGACCGTGCTGCCGCTGAAAGACGTTGACGGCGTTCACCCGATCAACCGCGGTTACATCCTCAGCAACAGTGAAGGGCTCTTCCCGGCCACGCCGCAGAGCTGCATCGAGATTATGCTGCGCAGCGGTATTGAAATCAAGGGCAAGCACGCTGTCCTGGTCGGCCGCGGCGAGACCGTCGGCAAGCCCCTCGTCTTCATGATGCTGAACCAGAACGCCACCGTGACCATCTGCCACACCAGGACCAAGGACCTGGCCTACCATACCCGTCAGGCCGACATCATTATCGCGGCGGTTGGCCGGGCCAAGATGATCACCGCCGACATGGTCAAGCCGGGCGCCATCGTGGTCGACGCCGGCATCAACGAGGTAGAAGGGGGCGGCATTTGCGGCGACGTCGATTTTGAAAATGTGGAAAAAGTAGCCGGGGCCATTTCCCCGGTGCCCGGCGGCGTCGGCAGCCTGACCACCGTTCTGATTCAGAAAAACGTCCTGAAGGCAATCAAGCTGCAGGGCAAGAGCTAACCCTGGACTCAAGCGGGGAAACTCCCTGGTCGAAGGCTGTCTGCCGGCCCAAACGAACGACACTGTTTTCATGTGCCACCTAAGTGCGACAGGCGAGAACCGTCCCCAGTGTACCGCGTCTCGCAAACTGGCCGGCGCAACTGGCCCGAAAATCAAATGAGGAGGTTTTGCAGTGGGAAACTTTTTTGATCAATCGTTGCGCGACGTGATCGGCGCAGCCGCTTCCAACGAGCCCACTCCGGGCGGCGGCAGCGTCTCCGCCATGGTCGCCTGCTTCGGAGTGGCCATGACCGCCATGGTCTGCAACCTGACCCTGGGCAAGGAAAAGTTCAAGGATGTCGAGCCGCAGGTGCAGGAGATCGTGGACACCGCGTACGGCATGCTCAAAAAGCTGGAAGAGCTGGTTGACGCCGACATGGCCGACTTCAGCAGCTTCATGGCCACTTTACGGATGCCCAAGGGCACCGACGAGGAAAAGGCGGCCCGCACTGAAGCCATGCAGAAGGCCTTGAAGAGCGCCACCGACACCCCGATGGAGATCGCCCGCGTCTGCCTGAAGGCGCTGGAAATCACCGACAAGCTGGCCCCCGTCGGCAACAAGATGGCCATCAGCGATGCCGGCGTGGCTGCCGTGGTAGCCGAAGCGGCCTTAAACGGCGTGCTGCTGAGCGCCGACATCAACCTCCCGATGATCAAAGACGAAGAGTATGTCAAAAAGACCGTCGCCGAGAAGGAGCGGATGGTCGCTGAGGCCAGGCGCCTGAAGGAAAAGGCTTTTGCCGTCGTTCAAGAGCGGCTGAAGTAAGGCAAATACAACTATGGCAAGAGAAGTGTGGCCGGAGGGTGCAATCGTCCGGCCACTTCTCTTTCCTAATTTTTTAAGGCCTCACTTCTATAAGTGGGGGTTCCTCTTTTCACTTCAGATGGGGATTAATCCCCATCTGAAGCCCCGATGTTCAGTTTTAGCTGAACGAGTTCACTATTTCATCATAACAGTCTTCGTTCGGCATGTTCGGCTTCGCTCTTTGTACGGGCATTTTTGGCGGCCGCGCCGGGTTATCCTTTTAAATAGTTATTTCGCTCGCGCCGGTTTTTCGTTATAATAAACTGAATGATCATTTTGGGGAGGTTGCGATGACCACCGGTAAAAAGCTCTCTTTCGAAGAAGCCATGTCCTGTCTGGAAGAAGTCGTCAAAGGCCTGGAGGACGGAAAACTGCCCCTGGAAAAGGCCCTGGAGCTTTTTGCGGAAGGGGTCGCCCTTTCCCGGACCTGCAGTGAGCACCTTGTTTCCGCCGAACAGCGCATAGCTGTCCTGACCGCTGACGACAAAGGCGCCATCACCTTAAAGGAAATAGAGGGACTGTAGAGGGAGCGACGAATCTTATTTTTAAGCAGGAGTTAAAGCGAGGACTTTATGGACTTTAAGGAAGAATTGAAGCAGAAGGCGGCTTTGGTGGACGAAGCGCTGGAGCGGTTTCTGCCGTCCGCCCAAACCTACCCGCCCCTCATTCATGAGGCGATCCGCTACAGTGTGCTTGGCGGGGGGAAGCGTCTGCGGCCGGTGCTGGTGATGACCTCCGCTGAGGCCGCGGGCGGCGACCCGGCGCTGGTCTTGCCGGCCGCCTGCGCCCTGGAACTGATTCATTCCTACTCCCTGGTCCACGATGACCTGCCGGCCATGGACGACGACGACTTGCGCCGCGGCCGGCCCACCTGCCACAAGGTTTTCGGTGAAGCCGCGGCCATTCTGGCCGGGGATGCGCTGCTGACCCTGGCCTTTGCGGCGCTGGCTGAGAGCAAGGGGGCGCCCCCCGGCGCGGTCGTGCGGGTTCTGGCCGAAGTGGCTTTTGCGGCGGGCACCCGGGGGCTGATCGGCGGCCAGGTGGTTGACACCCTGTCGTCGGACGAGGCAATGCACCCTCAAACTCTGGACTACATCCACCGCCACAAGACCGGCGCCCTGTATCGCGCCGCCGTGCGGGCGGGGGCGATCTTGGCCGGCGCCGGCGACCGGCGGCTGGCGGACTTGACGGAATACGCTGAACATCTGGGGCTGGCCTTTCAAATCAAGGACGACATTCTGGACATCGAGGGAAACGAGGCGGTGCTCGGCAAGCCCGTGGGCAGCGACGTAAAGAATAAAAAGGCCACCTACCCGGCGCTGTATGGCCTGGCGGGCGCCAGAGAAAGGGCCCGGCGGGAGGCGCGGGGGGCCATGGCCGCTCTCAAGGGTTTCGGCGGGGAAGCCGATTTTTTGCGAAAACTGGTTCAATTTGTGATCGACCGGGATTTTTGAACTATAACGAAGGCGCGCTGACCTGCGGGGACGCCTTTTTCATACAGGGTTCCACATAAATCGGCGGGGTGTGTTTTTAAACAGACAGGGCATTTGCCTCGAAAAATGCACCTATGCTATAATTAATATCGTTAAATGAGATTTTTATGATAAGTGACGCATTATCCTAGTCAGGAGACCCTTTTTTGAAGGCGGGCCTAAAAATCCGTCAAGGGCACATCGATGAAGTTCCTGGTGCTGGCTGCCGACGCCCAGTCGGGGGTCGGTACTGGGGGTTAAGGGGGTGGGGCGACCTGCAATGGCATGTGGGCGTTGACCCGGCCCCCGTGGAGACCCAAGTGCGTGGAGAACCGTCTCGCCTTACGGCGCCGGCGGCAAACTATGGCTTGGGATTAAACCTGCATGTGGTGAATGCTGCGTGCAGCGTAGCCTGCCTTGAGTGGTATGGGAGGATTTCGGTTTTTCAAGCCAAACGCTTTCGGGCCCGGGAGCGTCTGGGGTGTTGATTGAAACCCATGCTGCAAAAGAGGCTAAAAAAAGGTTTATTCTGTCGGGGAAAACTCCTAGGCTGTCCGGGATTACCGGGACAGGCCGGGGATTGCAGTGTGGACTAAGTGGTAATCTAGCCCCGGAATCGGAGACGACCGGAGGCGGCTTTAAAGGGAAACCACCGGTATGGCGACAGCCGGTAGCCGCCTGGGAAAGCCTGCTAGACCTAAGCCACAATATTTACCCGGCCTGTTGTCACTTATCGCTAAATATTATATTGGTTATTTCCCACTCCTTTCAACACCGGTCGCAGCAATTAGTATGAGGTGGCGTTTTTGGGCAATAATAAATCCACTGTTTCCGGTAAATATATATTTATGGTCGCTCTCGGATCATTTTTCCTTGCCGTTGTTTTTACGCTTGTCTCGGAGCTGCTTGCTTCACGTCTGAATAGTATAATATTATCATTCATTTTTTTATCAATAATTATTCTGCTCAATATTTTTGCCGACATTGTCGGGACAGCCGTAACGGCGGCCTCCCACGTCCCCTTTAACGCCAGGGCCGCCAAGCGGATCACGGGGGCGCCCCAGGGTTTGCAGTTAATCCGCAATGCGGACCGGGTGGCAAATATCTCAAACGACGTGATTGGAGACATAACGACCACGGTCAGCGGTGCGCTGGGCATATCCATCGTGGTGCAGATCATGCGCTTGTGGCAGCGTGCGGATCAGTTCTGGCTGAACGTGCTGATGACCGCCCTCATTTCCGTGGTCATCGTTTCAGGGAAAGCCGCCGGAAAAAAAGTGGCTTTGAGCCGTTCGGAGGACGTTATCTTTTTGGTGGGAAAATTGTTTGCCGCTATTGAGGATCTGACTGGCTTGAGTCCCTTTCGGAAGCGCCGCGGCTCTAAGAACAAACGGAAAGTTGGTGGACCGTGAGCAGACTTTTAAAGCAGATCAGTTCGCCACGCGATCTCCGCAATTTGAGCTGGGCGGAATTAACCGAGCTGGCCGGGGAGATCCGGCAGGAGATCATTCAAACGGTGGCCAAAAACGGCGGGCACCTGGCGCCGAACCTCGGCGTCGTGGAGCTGACCCTGGCCATGCACCGGGTATTCAACTCGCCAGAGGACAAAATAATCTGGGATGTCGGCCACCAGTGCTACGTACATAAATTGATTACCGGCCGCCGCGATGTTTTCGGCACCCTGCGCCAGTTCGGCGGTATCAGCGGCTTTCCGCGCCGGGCGGAAAGTGAGCACGATCCATTCGGGGCGGGGCACGCCAGCACTTCCATTTCGGCTGCGGTGGGGATGGCCGTCGCCCGTGATTTGAAGGGGGAGGGCTATTCCGTGACGGCGGTAATCGGAGACGGAGCGATGACCGGCGGGATGGCTTTTGAAGCATTAAACCACGCCGGCCATTTAAAAAAAGACCTGATCGTTGTCTTGAACGACAACGAGATGTCCATCGCCCAGAACGTCGGCGCTCTGTCCGGCTACCTGAGCCGGCTGCGCACGGATCCCAGGTACGGCCGCGGCAAGGAAGAAATTGAGCAGCTTCTGAAAAAGCTTCCCATCGGGCCGAAACTTCTCCGGATCGGCGAGCGGATCAAGGACAGCTTTAAATACCTCGTGGTTCCGGGAATGTTTTTTGAGGAACTGGGCTTTATTTACCTCGGTCCCATCGACGGGCACGACATCAGGGCGGTGGCCAAAGTGCTGCAGCAGGCCCGGTCGACCAGAGGGCCGGTCCTTGTCCACGTTTTGACCAAAAAGGGGAAGGGGTACCAGCCGGCGGAGAACAACCCGGACAAATTTCACGGTGTCGGCCCCTTTGACGTGCAAACGGGAGCGCTTTTGAAAAGCGGCGGCGCCCGGACCTATACGGAAGTATTCGGCCGCGCCATGATCCGGTTGGCCCGGCAGGACGAGCGGGTGCTGGCCATTACGGCGGCCATGCCCTCGGGCACGGGCCTGAGCAACTTCTCCCGCTTTTACCCGCATCGCTTTTTTGATGTCGGCATCGCCGAGCAGCACGCCGTCACCCTGGCGGCGGGGCTGGCCGCAGGCGGTTTCCGGCCGGTGGTGGCTGTTTATTCCACATTTCTGCAGCGGGCTTATGACCAGGTGCTGCACGATGTCTGCCTGCAAAACCTGCCGGTTACCTTTGCCCTTGACCGGGGCGGCATCGTCGGTGAGGACGGGGCCACCCACCACGGTCTCTTTGACTTTTCCTACCTCCGCTCCATCCCAAACCTATTGGTTATGACGCCGAAAGATGAAAACGAATTTCAGCACATGCTGGCCACCGCGGTGAACTGTGGCGGCCCGGCGGCGGTACGCTACCCGCGGGGAACCGGCGCCGGTGTCCGGTTGGATCGGGATTTCCGGCTCATCCCCCCGGGCCGCGCTGAAGTGCTGCGGGAAGGGAAGGACTGTGCCTTGCTGGCTGTTGGCAGCATGGTCCAAATGGCGCTGGAGGCGGCGGAGATCCTGGGTGAGCGGGGCATCGAAGCCGCCGTTGTCAACGCGCGGTTTGTAAAACCCCTGGACGAGTCGTTGATCCTCGACTGGGCCGCCCGCACCCGGAAAATTTTCACCCTGGAAGAGCACGTGCTGGCAGGCGGTTTCGGCAGTGCGGTAACGGAGCTGCTGACCGAAAAGGGCCCGGCGGGTGTACAAATACAGCGCATCGGCGTGCCCGATACCTTTGTCGAGCACGGCAGCCCCGCGCTCCTGCGGGCCAGGTACGGCCTGACCGCCGAGCAGGTGGTGCGGGCCGTGGAAGGGATCTGTGCCGTCAGGGCGCGCAAGGGCAAGCTCTTGCTGGTCAAGGAGTAAACGATGAGCAAAGGGTTGTTGCGTAAAGCCCGGGGCCAGTCCCAAACTTTTATCGGCAGCCCCGGTCGCGGAGGGCTGTTCATTGTCTGTAAAGAAGCTGCGGTTAGATGTTCTGCTGGTTGAAAAAGGTTTTTTTCCCAGCCGGGAAAAAGCGCGCGCGGCTGTGATGGCCGGGCAGGTATTTGTCGGCGGGGAATGCTTTGACAAGCCCGGCCGTCCGGTCGTGGCAGACGCGGTGCTGGACGTGCGGGGAAATCCCGTGCCTTATGTCAGCCGCGGCGGGTTGAAGCTGGAAAAGGCAATCCGCGTTTTTGGCCTCGATTTGGCGGGCCAGGTGGTCCTCGATGCCGGCGCTTCCACCGGGGGATTCACGGACTGCGCGCTGCAGCACGGGGCCAGGCTGGTTTACGCGGTGGATGTCGGTTACGGCCAGCTGGCCTGGCGCTTGCGGGAGGACCCGCGGGTCGTCGTGCTGGAGCGCACCAACATCCGCCACCTCGCCCCGGAAGCGCTGCCGGAACGGCCCGGCTTCGTGACGATCGACGTCTCTTTCATCTCCCTCAAGCTGGTCCTCCCTAAAGTTGGCGAACTCGCCGGGCCGGATGCGGCGGGGGTGGCGCTGGTCAAGCCCCAATTTGAAGCGGGCCGGGAAAGGGTCGGCAAAAAGGGTGTGGTCCGGGAGCAAGCAGTTCACGTTGCGGTCCTCACTTCCGTCCTCAATGTGGTCCGGGCGCTGGGATGGTCCGCCTGCGGTCTGGACCATTCACCCGTCACCGGGCCGGAAGGAAACATCGAATTCCTGCTTCATTTTAAAATGAGCGCGGGTGGGGAGCCGCCCGATATCTTTGCCGCCGTTGAGCGGGCCCATGGCGAGCTGTTGTAATGCAAGTCAAATGATGTTAGTCAAATGATGTTAGTCAAATCAAATCATGCTGCGAGTATAATAACTTTGATAACCAGTTGCTGATCACTTTTTGCTGGGGGATTCCGATGCGCCCGACTGATTTATTCATCCTGGGTTTGATCGCCTTCATCCTGGTCGCCTGGAAACTGCGGGTGACCCTGGGAAAACGGCGGGTTAAGGCTGCGGCGGCTGCGGGCGAAAGGGCGGTTATCCGGGCGGCCAGGGCTGTTTTGGAAAAGCGGGGCTACCAGGTGCGGGCGGCGGGCGTCAACGCGCCTTACCAGACCCTGGCCAACGGCAGGCTTTATCAGAATCACCTCACGGCCGACCTGATCGCTGCGGATGAGGGAAGCGGCCGGTGTTTTGCGGTGCTTGTCGAAACTTCCGGTGACGAGGCGTCTCAATACGGGCGCGCGGAGGGGCGGGCAAAGCTGCTGCCGCTGCAGGTGCTGCACGGGACGCACGGCGTGCTGGTCGTCGACCTGGAAAACGAAAAAATTAACGCGGTGAGTTTTCGCTTGAAAATGCTGTCCCGGCAGAAGGAGCTTTATTTTTTCATCTTTCTGGCCGGGGCTGCGGCCGGCGCCGTTGCGGCGGCGCTTCTGCTGATTGTCGGGGGGGAATGAATCGGTTTGCAAACCATCGGGCTGGTCGTCAATTTACAAAAAAAAGGGGTCCGGGCACTGGCCGGACAGATTGTCAAGTTGCTTGAGGACAGGGGCCTGGCCGTCCTGATGGGCGAGGATGCCGCGGTACCCCTGGCGATGGACCGGAACTGCGTCTCGCAAGACGAGCTGGTCCGGAAAGCCGAGTGTATGATGGTGCTCGGCGGGGACGGCACTATTTTGCGGACCGCCCGCAAAGTGGCGGCGGCCGGCACGCCCATTATGGGGATCAATTTCGGCCAGCTCGGCTTCCTGACGGAGATCGATATTCCTGACATCGTGCCCGCCCTGGACAACCTGCTCGCCGGCCGCTATCATATCGACGAGCGGATGATGCTCGAGTCTCACGTTTTCCGCCGGGACGAAATGGTCAGCTACGCGGTCGGCCTCAACGACGCCGTGATCACCAAAGGGGCTTTTGCCCGTCTCATTTTGTTAGAGACTTTTGTCAACGGTGAATACGTCAGCAGCTACCCGGCAGACGGGCTGATTGTCGCCAGCCCCACCGGATCGACCGCGTATTCCCTCTCGGCCGGGGGGCCGCTGGTCACCCCCGACTTAAACCTGATGCTGATCACGCCGATCTGCCCGCATACCCTCTGGGCCCGCCCCATAGCCATCGCCCCGGAAAGCGTGGTCAAGGTGGTCCTGCTCTCCTCCCAGGCGGAGGTGATGCTGACCATGGACGGCCAGCAGGGCTTCCGGCTGCAGCAGCACGACGAGGTCGTCATCAATAAGGCGCCCCAAAAGGCCCGGTTTTTGCGCCTGAAGGGCAGGAGTTTCTACGAGCTGCTGCGAAAAAAATTAAGAGAAGAGCGAGAACGCTAAAGATGGCCGGTGGTTTGGGGAGCGCCGTTCACCTGGCCCAGGTGCTGGTGGCGGAAAGGTTGAAGCGCGGCTCGGTTGCGGTTGACGCCACCGCAGGCAAGGGGAACGACACGGTTTTTCTCGCCCGGCGGGTCGGCCGTTCCGGAAAGGTTTACGCTTTCGACATCCAGGCGGAGGCCCTGGTCAGAACGGGCGAGTTTTTGAAACGGCAAAACCTGGCTGGTTCCGTCGAACTAGTTTGCGCCGGTCACGAGCGCGTTGCCGAGTATGTCCGGGAGCGGGCCGACGCGGTCATGTACAACCTCGGTTACCTGCCCGGCGGCGACCCGTCTGTGGTTACCAGGCCGGAGACGACGATTGCCTCCCTGACGGCCGCGCTCGGCCTTTTGCGCAGCGGCGGCCGGATCAGCCTGGTCAGTTATCCGGGGCATCCCGGGGGACGGGAGGAATACGAGGCGGTTGAAAAATTTGCCGCCGCGCTGGACAGCCTGTACTACCGGGTGATTCGGGTGAATTTTATCAACCGCGCCGTCCACGCCCCGGTGCTGATCATGATCGAAAAGGCAGGTGTGTTTGGTGAAAGCGAGGAGGCAGCGCAAAATCCTTGAAATCATTCGGAACGAGCCTGTCGAAACCCAGGCGGATCTGGCCGGTGCCCTGAAAAAAAACGGTTTTACCGTCACTCAGGCCACCGTGTCAAGGGACATTAAGGAAATGGGTTTGATCAAAATCCCTTTCGGCGGCGCCTCCTTTCGCTACGATTTTCCCGGTGAGCCGCCGGCCCGACGCGGGGAGGAGCGGTTGAGAAGGTTGTTGCGCGACGCCGTCGTGGCGATGAACTCCAGCGAGAACTTGATCGTCATCAGGACCAACCCCGGCGAGGCGCAGGGAGTGGCCTCCGTCATCGACAGCACCGGGTGGCCGGAGGTCATCGGCACCGTGGCCGGAGACGACACCATTGTGGTGGTGGTTAAGCCGAAAGACGCGGTGGTTGATATCATGAAGCGATTCCGCGACCTGGAACGAGGTAAATAGCGATGCTGACGAGCCTTTACATAAAAAATTTTGGATTAATTGACCGGTTGAACCTGGAGTTTTCCCCGGGGCTGAATGTATTGACCGGGGAAACCGGGTCCGGCAAGTCTGTCATCATCGAGGCCCTCCAGGTCGCCCTGGGGGGCCGGGCGAGCGGGGAAATGATCCGGACCGCTGAGGAAAAGTCTTTTGTTCAGGCGGCCTTTGACCTGGCCGGGGCGCCCGTCGGGCGGTCCCTGCTGGCTGAAATCGGGGTGGAGCAGCCAGAGGATGGAATCCTGACCATGGCCCGTGAAATCTCCCGCTCCGGCAAAAACAGCAGCCGGATCAACGGGGTCGCGAGCAGCCTCGCCACCTATCGCCACCTGGGAAAAAGCCTGGTGGACCTGCACGTCCAGCACGAACAGCAGTCGCTGTTGGACCCGGCCCGCCAGTTGGGACTGATTGATCGCTTCGGCGCCGCCCGGGTCGGTGAGGCGCTGTCCGTGACGAAAGCGGCTTTCAGTCGCTGGCGCGAGATGCAGCGCCGGTACGATCACCTGCTCGCCGGCCCGGAACAGCGGGCGGCCCGGGCGGACCTGCTCCGCTACCAGTGTGAAGAAATCGAAGGGGCCCATCTGTCCCCGGGCGAGGACGGGGAACTGGCCGCTGAGCGGAAGCTTCTGCTCAGCGCGGAAAAGGTTCACCGCTTGATCGCGGATGCCTATTCAGCTCTTTATGAAGGGGAGCGGGGGCAGCCCGGGGCTGTGGACATCCTCGGCCGCTCGGCTGCTTACCTGAAAGAACTGGCGGACATCGATGTCCAGGCCGCTCCATATTTACAGGCACTGGAAAGCGCTCGTTACCTGGTCGAGGATGTATCCCGCGGTTTGGCCGCCTACAGGGAAAAGCTGGAGTGCGACCCCGGCCGGCTGGAGTCCGTTGAGGACAGATTGGAACAAATCCGGCGGCTGAAGAAAAAATACGGGGAGACCCTTGAAGCGGTGCTGGACTGCGGCGTTCGGGTCAGGGCCGAACTGGAAGAACTGGAAAACAGCGCCGCTCTGGCCGAAAAGGCGGCGGCCGGACTGGCGGCCGCGGAAGCAGAATACCGGGCCGGCGCGTTTCTCTTAACCGGGAGAAGACGCGAGGCGGCCCGGGCGCTGGAAGAGGCGGTGACGGCCGGGCTGGCGGAGCTTGAAATGGGCCGGGTTGACTTCCAGATCAACTTTGCCGGGCGGCCGGAACCGGCGGCGGAAGGGCTGGATCAGGTTGACTTTTTGTTCTCCCCCAACCCGGGAGAGCCTCTGAAATCGCTGGCCAAAATCGCGTCGGGCGGTGAAATGTCCAGGGTGATGCTGGCCCTCAAGGGGATTTTAGCCATCAGTGACGATATCCCAACCCTGGTTTTCGACGAGGTGGATACCGGCATCGGCGGGCGGGCGCTCCAGGCGGTGGCCGAAAAGCTGGCCGGCATCGGTGCATACAGGCAGGTTCTCTGCGTCACCCACGCCGCCCAGGTGGCGGCCTGCGCCAGGTCGCACTTTCGCATCGCCAAGGTCCACGCTGGCGGCCGCACGGTCACGACGGTGCAGTTGCTGGAACAAAGCGGGCGAGTTGACGAACTGGCGCGCATGCTGGGCGGCGGGAAAGTGGCCGAAGTGGCCCGCCAGCATGCCTGTCAGCTCCTGCAAGAGGAGGAGACACGGGAGGAGACACGGGGACGGTTCTAGTGTTTTCCCTTCGGTCCTTCGCTACGCTTCGGAAACACTATAGGAAACACCGGGAAACACGGGGACGGTCCTATTGTTTTCCATCCGGTCCTTCGCTGCGCTTCGGGGAAGCGGGAGACACGGCGAACACGGGGACGGTTCCATTGTTTGGCTAGCGAGACAAGCGAGACACTGGTATGTCTCCCTCGTCTTCCCTTCGGTCCTTCGCTACGCTTCGGAAACACTAGAACCGTCCCCGTGTTTCCGTGTTTCCGTGTTTCTTTCGGAAACACTAGAACCGTCCCCATGTTTCCCGCCCATGTTTCCATCCCCATGTTTCCATGTTCCCCATGTTTCCCGCTGTAGTGTAAAGCAAATGAGCTGGTTCTTCACCGGCTTTTTCTTTTTTTATCCAAAGAAATTGAGCAAAAAACTTCAAAATCGTTTGAAAGTCTTGCCGCAAGCGATTATGGCAAGTTTATGAACATTTAGAACGAATAAATGCGGTTTATAAAGGTTATCTTAATATTGCACGATGTTGATTCTATTTAATTCAATTATCTCTGTTTTTCTATGTCGCGGGAGGTGGGTGAAGACAAAATTGAAGGGGTGATGCCTTGCTGAAGGGAAAAATACACGGTCTGCTCTGCGGCGTTCTCATGTTCCTGTCTGTTTCCCTGCCCTGTTTAGACTCTCTGACCCCCGGCAGGTACAGTGTCGCCGCAGGGGAACCGTTTCAGTTCAACTTCCCTTTTGCTGTGGAGAAAAACCTTGCATTTTTCAGTAAAGACGAGAGCGGCCGCCTGACTGGAACCGGCGGCGGCCAACCCGGCTCTTTTGTGGCCGCTGAACCGGGCCTGTACACATTAAAGGTCAGGCTTTTCGGATTCATTCCATTAAAAGACGTGGTTGTCAACGTCCTGCCTCAGATCAAAGTGATCCCCGGGGGACAGTCCATCGGCGTCCTCATGCATCCGCAGGGGATCATTGTGGTCGGCTCTTCCGCCGTGACCGGCCAGGCCGGCCATAAAAACAGCCCGGCCTTTGACGCCGGGCTCAAACCAGGCGACGTGATTTTAAAAATTGACGCTGTTCCCATGCAAAGCGAAGAAGCAGTCCGGTCAATGGTGGACCGGGCCGGGGAGGCGGGACGGCCCTTGCTGGTGCAGTACAAACGTGGGAACGAATTGCTCACTGCGAAGATAGATCCGGTTTACTGCAGTGAAACGGCACATTACCGGATCGGGCTTTTAATCAGGGATGTCGCCGCCGGCCTGGGGACAATGACCTTTTACGAGCCCGAGAGCATGGTTTACGGAGCCCTGGGCCATGTTATTACCGACGGTGAAACGGCACGCCCGCTTGAAATTGCGGATGGGAAAATCGTCGGCGCCGTTGTCCAGGGGATTCACCTGGGCAAGCGCGGGCAGCCCGGGGAAAAAATCGGGATGTTCTTAAATGATGGCCGGATCGCCGGCGGCATCACCAAAAACACCCGCCTGGGGATATTCGGCCGCTTACAGCAGACTCCCGGTCCCGCAGATACAGAGCCGGTGCCGGTGGCCGCCGCCGCTCAGGTGCATGAAGGACCGGCTGAAATTTTAACTGTGCTGAAGGGGGATCAAGTAGAAAAGTTTGCCGTCGAAATCATCCGGTTAAACCCCGGCGCGAGAGCGGACGGCAAGGGGATGGTGCTTAAAATTACCGACCCGCGTCTGATCGAGGAAACCGGGGGTATTATCCAGGGTATGAGCGGCAGTCCGATCCTTCAGGATGGTAAGCTGGCCGGCGCTGTGACCCATGTTTTTGTAAAAGACCCCTTGCGCGGTTTCGGCACCTTTGCCGAGTGGATGTTGTGGGAAGCGGGAATTCTCTCTGAACAATCCGGCCAGGAACAAAAACTGGCCGGATAATTGTTTGTAAATATATGTAATAGATAAAAAAAATTTACATTTATTTTTTATTTTAACTTGTTTGGCAAGGAGGAGTTTTCCATTTGGCCGTCGAATCTCTAACTACCAGTTTAATTTGCCAAAATATAGAAAAAATATTTAGGAGGCGGGTAAATCTCATGGCAAGAAGGCCAATCGAGTTGCTGATCGCAGATGATAACAGAGAATTCTGCGAGTTGCTGAAAGATTTCATCAAACAGCAGGACGACCTACACCTGATTGGGATCGCTTATAATGGCCTGGAAGCTCTGGAAATGATTAGCAAGAACAGTCCCGACGTCGTGGTGCTGGATATCATTATGCCGCACCTGGACGGCATCGGTGTCCTGGAAAAGTTGGCGGCAGGGAATCCGGCTCTGAAGCCGAGAGTGATCATGCTCACCGCTTTCGGTCAGGAAAATGTGACGCAAAGAGCAGTTGAACTCGGGGCCGACTACTACATTTTAAAGCCTTTTGATTTTAACGTTCTGGCCACCCGCATCCGGCAACTGGCCGACGGGTTGAATGTCGCCCAGTATATTGCTTCGGTGAAGCCGAAAAACCATGATGTGGCCGTAACCAACATCATTCATGAAATGGGTGTTCCGGCTCACATAAAAGGGTATCATTATCTGAGAGACGCGATCCTGATGGTCATCAGCGAGGTGAATCTGCTTGGCGCCGTAACGAAAGAACTATACCCGGCCATCGCCCTGAGGTTTCAAACGACCCCCAGCCGGGTTGAACGAGCCATCCGGCACGCCATCGAACTGGCCTGGGACCGGGGCAACGTGGAGATGATGACCAAATTCTTCGGCTACACCATCAACCTGGAGCGCGGCAAACCGACGAACAGTGAGTTTATCGCCATGGTGGCGGATAAACTGCGGATCGAGGCGAAGGTTAGTTAGAGGAGAGTTGGGGAGCTTATTTTAAAAGACAGGGAGCGGTATCATTCGGCCCTGTCTTTTTTCCTGCTCATAAGAACAAGCTGTCGACGCTTTGCGAGTACGGCAGACTCAGGACGGGGACTCCCGGTGGACAACTCAATCTGGAAATATAGTATTAGTGAACAAAACGCTCATGAATCTACGGTTCACAAAGTAGTATGCAAATATTTAAATCATGAGTGCGACAAAGGAGAACCGTCCCCTGTCGCACTATTATTTTAGTGAACAAAAAGGGAATTTTGAAAAATGCGTCGAAATAAATATGTTGGTTGTTAAATAAGCACTGAGGGAGAAAGATGCTCAATGAAATGCGCCGAATCAATATTTTTACAGGTAATTTCGGCAGCGGCAAAACCGAGATTGCCTTAAATTTTGCCATGGAATTGCACCGGCAGGGCCGGGAAGTGACGGTGGTCGACCTGGACATCATCAACCCCTATTTCCGCACCCGGGTGGTGAAGGACCGCCTGGCGGCGCTGGGTGTCGATGTTGTTTGCCCGGACAGGCGGCTGATGAATGCCGATCTGCCTGCTCTTTCGCCGGCCATCCGCGGGGTGCTGGAGGGGAACCGGGGCTACGGAGCGATTGATGTCGGGGGAGACGAGATCGGGACCACGGTTCTCGGCCGGTTCCGAAACAACTTGACCGCCGGGGCTTTTCATCTTTTTTTGGTGGTCAACACCTGCCGGCCCTTTACCAGGGACGTGGAGGGGATCATCCGTCAAATGGACGGCATCGAAAGGGCGGCCAGGGTGAAGGTAACCGCCCTGGTCAGCAATACCAACCTCGGTCCGGGAACCGGGCTGGAGACGGTCCGGGCCGGGCACCGCATCGTCGCCGGGGCGGCTGCCGAACTCGGCCTGCCGGTGGCTTTTGCCGGGGCGCGGCGCGAACTGGCTCCGTCCTTACAGGACCTCGGTGTGCCCGTGCTGCCGCTGGATTTTTATATGAAACCTCCCTGGCCGAACGGGGACTTTTTAATAGAAACAACAGAGGAGGGAATTATTTGGCAAGAGTGACTTTCCGGGCGGCCCGCTGCAAGGCTTGTGAGCTGTGCACGACCGTATGCCCGAAAAAGATCATTATCATGTCCAGGCATATCAACGACATGGGTTATCATCCGGCCACGGTCGAAGAGCAGGAGAAGTGCACCGGTTGCGCGCTGTGTGCAATGATCTGCCCGGACATGGTAATCGAGGTGGAAAGAGAGGAGAAGCGGGCTTGAGTAAAATTTTGATGAAGGGAAATGAGGCTATCGGCGAGGGCGCTGTTCGCGCCGGCTGCCGTTACTTTTTCGGCTATCCGATTACACCCCAGAGTGAATTGACCCACTACCTGGCCAAACGGCTGCCCGAGGTCGGCGGGCTGTACCTCCAGGCGGAAAGCGAAGTCGCTTCCATTAATATGGTTTACGGCGCCGCCGGGGCGGGTGCGCGGGTGATGACTTCCTCCTCCGGGCCGGGTATCAGCCTGATGCAGGAGGGCCTGTCTTACCTGGCCGGGGCCGAGCTGCCCTGCGTGGTCGTCAACATGATGCGGGGCGGTCCGGGGCTCGGCAATATCGCGCCGTCTCAGTCTGACTACTACCAGGCCACCCGTGGAGGCGGGCACGGTGACTATCATTTGATTGTCCTGGCGCCCAATTCGGTTCAGGAAATCCTGGATCTGATGGAAAAATCCTTCGACCTGTCCGACCGCTACCGGAACCCGGTGATGGTCATGGCGGACGGGATTATGGGGCAGATGATGGAACCCGTTGAGCTGGCGGAAGAGTTTTCCGTGGCAGTACCCCCCCGGCCGTGGGCAGCCACCGGAATCAAGGACCGCGGCCACAAAAATTTAATCAACTCCCTTTATGTGGTTCCCGAAGAATTGGAGCGGCACAACCTGGAGCTGAGCGCAAAATATCGCGTTATTCGGGAAAAAGAGCAGCTCTGCGAAGAGTACATGGCGGAAGACGCCGAAATCATGCTGGTCTCCTTTGGCACGGCCTCCCGGATCAGCCGCGCCGTCGTGGAGAAGGCGCGCTCCCTCGGCATCCCGGCCGGCCTGATCCGGCCCATCACCCTGTGGCCCTTCCCGTCGGACGCGGTCGGCCGTTATGCCGGCCGGGTCAAGTGCTTTTTAACCGTGGAGATGAACATGGGCCAGATGGTCGATGATGTGCGCCTGGCCGTCCAGGGCAAGGCGCCCGTTTATCACTGCGGCCGGGTTGGCGGGATGGTGCCGGTGGCGAGAGATGTTCTGGCAGAGGTTGGAAGACTTTACGGCGGGGGGAATGATTAAGTGAATAAAGTTTTTACGAGGCCGAAATCCTTAAAAGACGTTCCTTTTCATTATTGCCCCGGCTGTACCCACGGCATCGCCCACCGCCTGGTAACGGAAGTGATCGACGAACTGGGTATTATTGACACCACCATCGGCGTCGGTCCGGTAGGCTGTTCGGTTTTTGTCACTAACTATTTCGAATGCGACATGTTCCAGGGTTCCCACGGCCGGGCGCCGGCGGTCGCCACCGGCATCAAGCGGGTGCTCCCCGGCCGGGTGGTGTTCACTTACCAGGGTGACGGGGACCTGGCGGCCATCGGTACCGGTGAAATCGTCCACGCCGCCGGCCGCGGTGAGCAGATCACCGTTATTTTCATCAACAACGGGATTTACGCTATGACCGGCGGCCAAATGGCGCCGACCACCTTGCTCGGCCAGAAAACCAAGACGACGCCCTACGGCCGGGACAAGGTCATCAACGGCTTTCCGATCAAGGTGTGCGAGATGCTGACACCCCTCGACGGCACGTCCTATATTGCCCGCGTGGCGGTAAACACGCCGAAGAATATTATTCAGGCCAAAAAGGCCATCAAGAAATCGTTTCAGGTCCAAATGGCCGGTGCGGGTTTTTCCCTGGTTGAAGTCCTGTCCACCTGTCCGACCAACTGGGGTCTGTCTCCCATTGAGGCGGTCAAGTGGGTGGAGGAGAAAATGATACCCTACTACCCGCTTGGCGAATACAAAGTTCCTGCGGGGGTGGTTTAAGTGCTGGAAGAGATCTACATCGCCGGCTTTGGCGGACAGGGCGCCCTGTCTACGGGGCAGCTGCTGGCACAGGCGGGCCTGGCCGAAGGCAGGCAGGTGTCCTACGTGCCGGTTTACGGCGTGGAAAAGAGAGGCGGGGTGGCCAACTGCGGGGTGACCATCTCCGACCGGCAGATCAGTTCCCCCATCGTGACCGAGCCTACGGTGCTGGTGGTCATGAACAATCTCTCTCTGGAGCGGTTTGAGAGCGCCGTGGTGACGGGCGGACTGATCATCACCAACAGCTCCCTGGTGGAAAGCCCTGTCCGCCGGGATGACGTGCGGGTCGTTTCGTTGCCCGCCTACCAGGAGGCCGAGGCGCTGGGAGACGGCCGGGTGTCGAACAACATCATCCTGGGCGCTCTTCTGGAATTGACCGGGGTGGTGTCCATTGAGACCGTGGAGAAATCCCTCTACGAAGTCCTGCCCAGGCGTCACCACGGCATGATTCCAATCAACCGCAAGGCGCTGGAGAGAGGGGCGGAACTGGCCAGGGAGTATAAAAAGCTATGGAAGAAAGAAGTAACGGGAATATATAATCATAGTGCGTGATCAGGAAACACTTTTCCGGAGGGATGCGTGTGCTGAGTGAACACCGGGTGGTGCAGGAGTTTCTGGAGTTGGTGCAAATCGACAGCGTATCCGGCCGGGAGCGCCGGCTGGCCGACTGGCTGAAGGGCAGGCTCTGCGCGCTGGGGCTGGCCGTCCGGGAGGATGCGGCGGGCGGTGGAGCCGGCTTCGATACCGGCAATGTCATCGGCCGCCTCCCCGCCGCCGGAGGAGCCGGGCCGGCGCTCCTGCTTTGCGCCCACATGGACACGGTTGAGCCGGGCAGCGGCGTGAGACCACGCATCGAAGACGGGTTTGTCCGCTCTTCGGGCGACACTGTGCTGGGCGCCGACGACAAGGCCGGCATTGCGGCCATCCTGGAAACGCTGCGCCTGCTGCAGGAAAAGGACATCCGCCACGGCGGCCTGGAGGTGGTCTTCACCATCTGCGAGGAAGGCGGCCTGCTGGGCGCTAAAAATCTTGATTACAGCCTGCTGACGGCTGCCGCCGGCTATGTCCTGGACAGTGACGGGCCGCCCGGGACCATCGTCACCATGGCGCCCACCCAGGACCGGATCGGCGCCACGGTGCGGGGCCGGGCCGCCCATGCCGGCATCAACCCGGAGGACGGGATCAACGCCATCCAGGTCGCTGCAAAGGCTATTTCCCGCATGAAGGTGGGCCGGATCGACGCCGAGACCACCAGCAACATCGGCATCATCTCCGGCGGCCAGGCGGTCAACATCGTGCCGGACAGCGTGTCCATTCAGGGAGAGGCCAGGAGCCTCTCCGCCGCCAAAAGAGCCGCCCAGACGGAGAGCATGAGCCGTGCTTTGAGGGACGCCGCCGCCGAGTGTGGGGCGAAGGTGGAAATCGTCGCCGAAACCCTTTACGACGGCTTCAGCCTGGAGCCCGGCTCCTTCGTTGTCCGCTCCGCCGTGGAAGCGGCCCGGTCGATCGGCCTCGCACCCCGTCTGGTCAAGACCGGCGGCGGCTCCGACGCCAACATCTTTAACAGCCGGGGGATTGCCACGGCCGTACTGGGCGTTGGCATGAAGAAGGTGCACACCACGGAAGAATACATCGCCCTGGAGGACCTGGTCAATAACGCCGCCTATCTGGTCGCGGTCGTCAAGACAGCCCAGGAACAGGGCCGGTAACGGTTTTTCAGTGAACTTGTTTAGCTTACGCTAAACGTCGGGGCTTCAGATGGAGATTCTACTCCACCTGAAGTCAAAAGCGGAGACCCCCACTTCTGGAAGTGGGGGTCTTGGAAATCAAATAAATTTTTGTGAGCCTTAAGGAAAGCGAATTGCTGAAACGATCTTGGTTCACGACGGAAAGAAGTGCTGTAAGCACTTCTTTCCGTCGCGCTCTTTAATTTAAGCGCTGATGGATCCAATCCTTGACGGTCTGGTTTTTGCCGGCGAATTCCCCGAGCAAAAGCCGGACCTCTTTTACTTTGCCGGCAATGCAAATGCTGTTCTTTGAGGTGTAGACACGCATATTCATTCCCCCCGTTCGGTTTTTCCAGCAGCGGGCCGGTTTCCCATTTCATTAGTATATTGAGGAAACAGCTGCTTTATGAAAAAGTGTAGCGGCGGTCATAAAAAACTGCGCGGAACGATAAACATAAAATAGGACCGGTGCAGGCATCGGCGGGTGAGATTCACTTCCTGACAGGTGGTGTAAAGCGTTGGCCAAAGTAGTGCACACCTTTTTTGTTCAGTCCCTGCGGCAAGTCTGGCCGGCCTGCCTGATCGTCCTGGGTGTCTTTGCGGCCGGGGTGATCATCGGAACCATGGGGGTCGACCGGTTAAACCCGGAACAAGCCACCGAGCTGTCTTCTTATCTGGACCGGTTTGTGCAGCAGGCCGGTTCCCTGGAAATCGAGACGGGCAAAACAACCGGCGCCCTTTTGAACGATGCCGGCATGATTCTGGCCGTCTACGTTCTCGGGCTTACGGTCATCGGTATTCCGGTCGTGCTGGGGCTGGTCTTTTGCCGCGGCTTTGTTCTGGGTTTTGCCGTTGACTTTTTAACGCGGGGCAAGGGCCTGCAGGGACTGGTCCTGGTGCTGGCAGGTGTGCTCCCGCAGAACCTCTTGCTGCTTCCCGCGCTTTTGATCGGCGGGATTGTCTCCCTCTCCTTTTCCGTGCTGCTGGCCCGGCGGTTTTACGATTCGGGGATCGCGGTCTGGCCCGGTTTCGTCTGGTACAGCAGTTTGATGCTGCTGGCCGCGGTGGTGGCTGCCTGTGCCGGCGCGGTCGAAGTGTACCTGACACCAGTCCTGATCCGGGCCGCGGCAAGAAACTTTTTTTAACAAACCGTTCATTACGGCGGCAATTCACTTATTTTCAATTTTCAACAGGAAAGTTTTGTTTTTTGTGGAAATAGTGTGTGATCGCTCAATGGGGGGAGATATTCAAATGGAAAAACTCCTGGCTGAATTTATTGATTACCTTTCGGTGGAGCGGGGGCTGGCGGAAAATACGCTGGCTTCGTACCGTTTTGACCTGGAAGCTTATCTTTCCTTTTGCAAGAAGCGGCAAGTCGGGGGGATTCACCAGGCCGGCCGGAATACGGTCATGGCCTACCTCTTTCAGCTGCAGTTGGAGGGGCGCCTGCCTTCCACCATCTCGCGGCACCTCGCGTCACTGAAGTCTTTTTATTGTTACCTGTTCCGGGAGGGCACTATGCCAGAAGATCCCGTGGCCGGCCTGGAGTCGCCGCGGCCGGCGCAGAAGCTGCCCCGGGTCCTGAGCGTGGCTGAGGTGGACAGCCTTCTGGCCCAGCCCCGGACCGGCGAGCCGGGGGGTCTCAGGGACAAGGCCATGCTGGAACTCCTCTATGCCACCGGGGTCAGGGTGTCCGAGCTGGTCTCCCTGAACCCGGCGCACCTCAACCTGGAAAACGGCTTTATTCGCTGTTTGGGTAAGGGTTCAAAAGAAAGGATCGTCCCTTTGGGGGACGTCGCCGCCCGCTGTTTGGGGGAATATCTGGCGCGGGGGCGCAGCAAACTAACCGTGGCAGGGAAGACGGAGGCCCTGTTTGTAAACCGTTTCGGCAACCGCCTGACGCGGCAGGGGTTCTGGAAAATTATTAAAAAATACGCGCTTTTGGCCGGGATTCCCCGCCAGATCACCCCCCACACCCTGCGCCACTCCTTTGCCACTCATCTGTTGGAGAACGGGGCGGACTTGCGGTCGGTCCAGGAGATGCTGGGCCACGTCGACATCAGCACCACCCAGATCTACACCCACCTGACCGGCAAACGGGTCAGGGAAGTGTATGACCGGTCACACCCGCGGGCGTAAAAGCCGGGGCTGGGCCCGGAATGATTTTAAACGGGAGGGATTATTTTGAGCATCGGCAGGGTGACTTTAATCGTGCTGGACAGCGTTGGGGCGGGGGCACTGCCGGACGCTGACCGTTACGGAGACACCGGAGCGAATACCCTGGTCCATACGGCGCGGGCCGTGGGCGGGCTGAAGCTGCCCAACCTCGGGCGCATGGGGCTGGGCAACATCCTTGCGCTGGACGGCGTGCCGCCGGCCGCAAAACCGGCGGCCGCTTACGGAAAGATGGCCGAACAATCGGCCGGCAAAGATACGACCACCGGCCACTGGGAAATCGCCGGGGTGCTCCTGGAGCGCCCGTTTCCCGTTTACCCGCGCGGATTCCCGCCTGAACTGATCCGGGAGTATGAAGAGCGGATCGGGTGTCCTGTACTGGGCAATCAGGTGGCCTCCGGAACCGCGATCATTGAGGAGATCGGGGCCGAGCACTTGGCCACGGGGTACCCCATCGTCTACACCTCGGCCGACAGCGTCTTTCAGGTGGCCGCCCACGAGGAGGTCATTCCGCTGGACGAGCTGTACCGGATCTGCCGGGTGGCCAGGGCAATGCTGACCGGAGAGCACGCGGTGGGGCGCGTCATCGCCCGGCCTTTTGAGGGGCGGCCCGGCGCCTTCAGGCGGACGGCGAACCGGCGCGATTTCTCCCTGAAGCCGGTGGGCAAAACACTCCTGGACCTGCTCAAGGAAAACGGGTGGCCGGTGCTGGCGGTGGGCAAGATCGAGGACATCTTTGACGGAGAAGGGATCACCGGGGCGATCCACACCAGGGGCAACGCCGACGGGGTCGACCAAACCCTGAAAGCAATGCGGGAGAGCGAAAGGGGCTTTATTTTCACCAACCTGGTCGATTTCGACATGCTCTACGGCCACCGCAACAACCCGCGCGGCTACGCCGACGCCCTGGAGGACTTTGACCGGCGGCTGCCGGAGATCGAAGGGGCGCTGGGCCCGGACGAGGTGCTGTTCATTACAGCCGATCACGGCTGCGATCCCACCACCGCCGGCACGGATCACACCCGCGAGTACGTGCCCCTGCTGGTTTACGGGCGCTCCCTGCCCGGCGGCCAGGATCTCGGCGTCAGGCAAACTTTTGCCGATGTGGCTGCAACCGTCGCTGAACTGTTCGGCCTTTACTTCCCGGTGGGAAAAAGCTTCTGTCCGGAACTGAAACTTAAGTGACGGCCGGTGACGCGGATCTCCGTCCGGGCGGCATCGTAAGGGGGGATTTGGGATGAGGATGGTTGACCTTATTCACAAAAAGAAACAGGGCGGAAGATTAACCCGGGCTGAGATTGAGTTCATCATTGCGGGCTGCACTTCCGGCGCGATACCTGACTACCAGATGGCGGCCTTGCTCATGGCGATCTGCTTTAAAGGCATGGACAGGGCAGAAACCGCCGATCTTACCCTGGCCTATGTTGATTCGGGAGACCGGATCGATTTGACAGAAGTCGAAGGAATTAAAGTCGACAAGCATTCGACCGGCGGCGTTGGAGACAAGGTAAGCCTGATCATTATCCCGCTGGTCGCGTCCACAGGAATACCGGTTGCAAAAATGTCCGGCCGGGGTCTGGGTCACACGGGAGGGACGATTGACAAGCTGGAGTCTATTGAAGGATTTAAAACCGATCTTACCAGGGACGAATTTATTTCAAACGTGAATACCTACAAGATGGCCATAGCCGGTCAGAGTGAAAATTTAACTCCCGCCGACAAGAAGATATATGCTTTGAGGGATGTCACCGCCACTGTCGATAGTGTTCCTTTGATCGCCGCTTCAGTAATGAGCAAGAAGATTGCCGCCGGGGCCGACGCGATTGTCCTGGACGTTAAGGCCGGTTCCGGCGCTTTTATGAAATCGTTGGCCGAGGCTGGAGAACTGGCCCGGACAATGGTTGAGATCGGTAAATCGCTGAACAGAAAGACCGTCGCGGTTGTTACCGACATGAGCCAGCCTTTGGGCCGTGAGGTCGGCAACGCGAATGAGGTAAAGGAATCAATAGACGTGCTGAAGGGCAAAGGCGCAAAGGATTTGACCACCGTGGCCCTGACCATAGCCTCTTATATGACGGTGTTGGGCGGGGCTTTTGCGGACCTTGACAAAGCGTACAGTGAGCTGGAGCAGGCGGTAAAATCGGGAAAAGCCATTGAAAAGCTGAAACAGCTGATCAAAGTCCAGGGCGGCAACCCTGCTGTCATCGACAGGCCTGAGCAGCTGCCGCAAGCAAAATACCATGTGGCGGTTAAATCCCCGGAATCCGGTTACGTGACGGCTATCAATGCTGAATCCATAGGGGTTTCAGCCATGCTCCTGGGAGCCGGACGGAAGAAGAAGGAGGACCGGATAGATTACTCCGCCGGCCTGACCATGGTTAAAAAAATAGGGGACAAGGTCAACACAGGGGATACAATCTGCTTATTGCATACTAACCTTGAAGAGCATGGGGACGCCGAAGCGATGGTGAGGAGCGCTTATTCTTTTGGCGCTATTGAGCCGGGGAGAATCAATTATATCCATGAGATAATTCAGTAACACCCGCCCGGCCCGCTGGCCGGCGGGTGTGCTGTAATACCAGGGCGAACAGACCCTGCCGGCGTCAGCGGTAGATGGCCAGGAAAACGGCGCCTATAGCCACACATGCTGCGAACAACATTGACGAAAAAGCCGATAACCGGGATCTTGCTCTCCGGCACCGTGTTGTCGGAAAGATGCAACAGCATGTTATCTGGATGCAAAACCTGAATACGTGTTTATCTGGAAACCATATAAACAGTAGTTAGGCAGCCGAATACCGCTGCTTGAGAATGTAACGCTCAGAAAGTGAGGTGCTTATGCTCGAAGCCCTATCGACTCCCCGCAACCGGACCCTAACGTTCGTCTTCCTGGCGATCTGCTGCGCTTCCGCAACAGCTGCCATTGTCGTTGGGATCAGCGACAATCCGCCCGGAATTCTCTTGGCCTATGGCGCGGCTGCTGCCCTTGTCCTCGCCTTCGTCCACCCCTGGCGCACCGCAAAGCAGTTTAGGCTCTTCCTGTACGCGTCGGTACTCTGCCTCGTGATCTTCGGCATTCTGCACAACGTCTTCGAGGCTGTTGCCAGCAAGGCAGCAAGTGCGGGTGCGCTCCAGAGTTTGCTACAAGGCCTCGGCGGTGCGGCCTTTCTTCTCGCGGTTCTGATCTGCCCTCCGGCTATCTTAGTTGGTGCAGTTGGATCGGTTGTAATGTTCATCCGGAACCGTCGTCGGCCAACACAGGGCCGTGACACGGTTGCCTAACAATGCATCAACCGGACGCGGGCGCGCGAGGCATGGTTTTTATGGATTGAACTTAACAATGAAGATACTTGATGGACAGCAACGCATGACTTCGCTTTATCAAGCTACGACGTGCGGCAGAGGCTGCAGGAAAGAAAGGTAAGGAATTGGGATGAATCCACATCTGGGACAAGGAGAGACGAGGCTCCGGTGGGACAAGACAGCCTTAGGTTGTCTGAAAATACTTAATCCACCGAACCGCCGTATACGTGACCTGTATGTACGGTGGTGTGGGAGGAGGGGAGCCGCGAGGCTCCTCCCTATCCCGATTATGCCAAAAAATAATTAGAGCATACTTCCATAGTATGCTAATATACAATCAGATCAAGGAAATAAAGGAGGCGGGGTGGCCTATGCCAAAACATGGGAAGCAAATTCTGGGTTCCCATTCAGGCGGAGAAATTGTCGATATTACGCTTTCCGGGAGTTCTGAAAATGTTCGCCTAATGGACAGCTCCAATTTCAAAAGCTACCGAAATATAATAGTAGAATAGATAGAAAGGAGTGTCGGCTTTTGCGAAAGGGCATCTTTACCGTATTAATTTTTGCCATAGTTCTAATGATTAATGCAATATCATCTTTAGCGGCTGATTTTAAGGTTACATTTACAATCGGGAAATCAACTTATGAAGAAAACAGCCAGATTAAAACAATGGATGCTGCAGCTTTTATAGAAAATGGAAGAACCTATGTTCCGGTACGTTATCTTGCTTTGGCTCTTGGAGTTGCAGCGGACGGGATAGATTGGAATCCTACGACGAGGGCAGTTGCCATAATCAAAGGTGATAAAAATATCGGATTAACCATTGATAGCAATGTGGCAGAAATAAATGGCGAAACCAAATATTTGGACGTGACTCCGGTTATACGAGATGACCGCACGTACTTGCCAGCGAGGTTTATTGCGGAGGCATTAGGCTACAAGGTGGATTGGGACGTTAATTCAAGGACAGCCATAATTACCCAATCATCAGGGGTAAGTCTCCCTGGAAAACTGTTTATGGCCAGGATCAATGATAAATGGGGGTATATTGATGCAACTGGCGAGTTTGTTATCAATCCTCAATTCAAGAGCAATAGTGATTTTTCTGAAGGATTAGCAATGGTGACACTTGACGATGATAAGAATTACTTTATCAGCGAAAAAGGTGAAATTGTTATTACAGCTGATGGTTTTCTCATTGCTGGTGATTTTCATTGTGGGCTTGCCCCAATAGTAGTGAATAATAATGATAATGGTGGATATGCCTATGGATTTATTAATAGGAATGGCGAAATAGTTATTAAACCAGTATATCATAATGTATATGAATATTTCTCTAGCGGTTTAGCTGCTGTTCAATTAGAACCTGGTGGTAAGTGGGGTTACATTAATACTGAAGGAGAAATGGTTATCAATCCTCAATTCACTTATGCCTGTCGTTTTATTGAGGGAATGGCAAGAGTAGGTTATGGTAGTGAGAACGAAGGCCATGGTTTGTGTGGCTTTATTGATAGTAAAGGAGAATTTGTCATCAATCCACAATATGACAGTGCAACCGACTTTTCAGAAGGTATGACCACAGTACTATTTAAAGATCGTTTTTTTGTAATAGATAAAACAGGTAAAGAAATTATAAAATCGGGATCAGGTTATATGAAATTTTCTGAAGGGCTGGCTGTGGTAGATGTATCACAATACATGTTCGGATATATAGATGCTACAGGTAAATTTATAATTGAGCCCAGGTATTCCAGGGCTGGTGCTTTTTCGGAAGGACTTGCAGCGGTAAGAATAGATGGAAAATACGGTTTTATAGATAAAACGGGCAAAATGGTGATAGAACCACAATTCATTTATGCCACTAATTTTACCGGAGGGCTTGCTTATATTGCAAATGAAAATGGCACGGGCTATATCGACAAATCAGGAAAGTTAGTTTTTTGGAGTGATGCGTACACAAGCAACTAATAATACAACGTAAATTTATCTTATTTCCAAGACCTTCACTTCTATAAGTGGGGGGTTCTGCTTTTTACTTCAGGTGGCGTGGAATCTCCACCTGAAGCCCTGATGTTTAGCGTAAGCTGAACGAGTTCACTTTACGACATTACGATAGGACGGGGCGGCCACTTGGCGACGAAGCTTTTCTTGCCGATCTCAAAGAAACACTGGGACGGAGTTACTGGGTGCTCTGCCCCCATACCCCCGAGGTTTACCGCTCTCCTTCTCCCAAGGATAGGTGATGGGAAAGGATTCCGGTGAACGAGGATTCCCCAAACGGAAGATTCCATTTACAAAAAACTATGTACACTTCCAAATGGAGAAGCAAAAAGAACGTCCCCTTGCTTCCCCCAGAAACTTGCATGAACCTGCCGGTTCACATGGTGAGATGAAAATTCTATTTTCGTAAGAAAGTTAAGGAAGAGCCAGGGCAAACCGCCCCCTTCGCCGCGCGCAAAGGGAGCATTCAAAATTAACGGTGGGTCGGGTGAATAATATGGAAGAGAACGCGAGAGCGGTTTCGGGCAACATCGTCGACGTCATGAACTCCGGGATATACCCCGGAACAATAAGGATTTCCGGCGGCAGGATAGCAGATATTATTCGGGAAGACAGCGAGTACGAAACATACATTGTACCTGGCTTTATTGATTCGCACATCCACGTGGAGAGTTCGATGCTGACTCCTTCGGAGTTCGCCCGGGCGGTGGTGATTCACGGCACCGTGGCGGTTGTTTCCGATCCTCACGAAATAGCCAATGTATTGGGAGCGGACGGAGTAAAATATATGATTGAAGATGCCGGAACAGTGCCCCTGAAGTTTTATTTCGGCGCTCCTTCCTGCGTGCCGGCATCGCCTTTCGAAACCGGCGGGGCAATAGTCGGCCCGGACCAGGTGGAAGAACTTTTCAAGCTGGATGCTGTCAAATACCTGGGCGAAGTGATGGACTTCCCCGGGGTTCTGAGCGGTGACCCTGTTATCAAGAAAAAGATCGAACTCGCCAAAAAATATTCGAAAATGATAGATGGCCACGCTCCGGGACTGAGGGGAGAGGATCTGGAGAAATATGCAAACGCGGGGATCTCTACAGACCATGAGTGCTTCACCAAAGAAGAGGCACTGGAAAAGGCCGGGCTCGGGATCAAGATTCAAATCAGGGAAGGTTCAGCCGCCAGGAACTTCGAAGAACTGATCCCTATTATAAAAGAGCGTCATGAAAGCTGCATGTTCTGCAGCGATGACAGGCATCCGGACGATCTGGCGAAAGGGCATATCAACCACCTGGTAAAAAGGGCCTTGAAGCACGGTATTGATGTTATGAAGGTCCTGAGAGTCGCATGCGTAAACCCCGTTCTGCACTACAAACTGGATACCGGGCTGCTGCGCACAGGGGATCGGGCCGATTTCCTTGTAATAGACAATCTCGACGACTTCAATGTCTTAAAGACCTATATTAACGGAGAGATTGTAGCAGAAAGAGGCAAGTCGCTAATAAATAAAAAATCATCAAAGATCATAAACAACTTTACGGCCGGGAAAAAAGAAATTGCGGATTTTATTCTTCCATGCGAAAATGTCAAGATCAACGTAATCGAAGTGATGGAAAGCCAATTGATTACAAAGAAACTGCATACGTCGGCGAAAGTGGTAGACGGATGTGCCGTATCCGATATTTCAAGGGATATTTTAAAAGCAGCGGTAGTCAACCGTTACGGCGGGGCAAAAACAGCAACGGGTTTTGTCAAAAATTTCGGTCTGAAAAAAGGAGCCATCGGTTCCAGCGTGGCCCACGATTCACATAACATCGTAGCGGTCGGGGTTGCCGACGAAGACATCTGCCGGGCCGTTAATTTGATCATTGAAAACAAGGGGGGCATAAGCGCGGTATCTGAAGAGAAAAGCATGGTCCTGCCCCTGCCCGTAGCAGGACTAATGAGCAACGGAGACTGCGCGGACGTGGCGGAGCAATACACTGCCATAAATAACATGGCCAAATCACTGGGCTCAAGATTAGATGCGCCTTTTATGACTTTATCCTTCCTGACCTTACTCGTTATCCCCGAAATAAGGCTGAGCGACAAGGGACTATTTGACGTGGAAAAGCGCGAATTTATTGATGATTCCATGAACCCGGTATGTAAATGGAAGTAAAAAAGTGCTCCAATTCTTCTAAACCTTTGATTTACAAGGTTTCCACGGTAAATTTATTTCCAGTCGGTAAGTACAGGCAATAACTAACAGGCCGCGTCTTTAATGACTTTTTCTGTTGGGGCCAAATTTTATGACCGGGTTTACTGAATGCCTTACTGATAAATATGCTGGAGGTGGAAAACAATGGCCTGTCCAGGTGCCCCGGTTGATTACAGTTAGATAGTAGGTCTGAAAGTGATTGAGCCACGAAATAATGAATATCGGGAAGGCCGACAGTGTCGTAAAACTGGAAGGCAAAACCTTGCAAAGCGATAGAGCGAGCTTTACGAGGCTTCCCCAGGGTCTAAAAACCAGGCATGCTATACAATGATTACGCAGCAACTCGGGTTTTAAAGTCATGCGCGGAGCGCATTTTCTTGTTTTTTTGCTTTGGACATTGGAAAACTCCCGGTTTAGAAATTTCCTTTTAACTCTTCAACTGTTATTTTTGCAGTGTGCAAAATGGTCATAAGTGTTCCTGGAGGAACAGTTTCTCCTTTGTGAACAGCAACTACGGCAAATCGTTCAGGATCTTCTTGATGTTTTAAAAAACGATGGCTTCCCTTTTTGCGATGAATGTAAAAACCTGAACTCTGCAGGGCACGGATTAGCTCGGGACCAGTTATTTGCGGCAGGTGGCTCATAGGGCTATCTCAATTTTAGTGAACGTGCTCTGATCAACCGGAACAGGTTTTCCTTCTTCGTTCATAACCTCAATGTATAGTTCAATGGCTTCCTTGATTCGTTCTATAGCTTCCTCTTTGGTATTTCCCCAGGTGACACAACCAGGAAGGGTTGGAACCTCTGCCGTCCACCTGCCATCTTCTTCCGGTATCAGGCAAATGTTGAATTGATGAGACAAAGTTATTCACACATCCTTTTCAATGATATAATTTTAACGTAACTTATTTCTTATGCTGCTGTTCTCCAGCAGCTTTCTTTTTTCTTTGCTCCCAAATCACCCGAAAGGCAAGCTTTAAATCATCTTTAATCTCAATTCAAATCTTTTGCTTGTCTTGAAAAAAAATTCAATTTCTTGCACGAGCTTTGACCCGATACCTTGATTTTGAAATTCTGGATGCATAATGAGCCTGCCTACAAAACAAGTATCTTCTTTCACCGATGCCCTTACAGAACCTATTATTCTGCCATTAATTACCGCATTGGGAAAAAACTGATTTTTAAAATCGTCTTCTAATTCTTCCAGGGTCTGAACCAGCTTGCGCGGCCACAAAGTCCGTCCCAGTGCTTCTTCAAGACCGGCAAGAAAAGCCTCGTCGCCAAGTGGCCGCTCAGTCCGCTCGTGGCGTCGCAATGGACGGAGGCACGGCAATGAGATGCACGTGGTCCGGCATCAGGCAATATGCCCAAACCTCTACCTTCCACCTGGAACACTATCCCGCCATCAGGTGCAGGTATGCTCTATAGTCCTCTTCGCAAAAAAATGTTTGCTGCCGCCGGTTGCCCCGCTGTGTAAAGTGGTGGGCACACCGGGCGCCATCACTCGCGCTATTCTAGCCATGCCTTTATCATACTATATTAGGAACATAGTTCTCAAGCCAATAAACATAGTAGATGCCCTGCTCCGGTACTTCATTCCAGAAATCCATCAACAAAGGAGTCAGTACAATATCGTCAAACCGGTTATTAACCAATACCTGGCAAGTCAAGTCATTTTCAATAGAAATCAGGATTTCTCCAATATTGCGCTCCACGAATTCAAGGGGACACCATACTTAATTCAAGTGTCGCCAAAATGAATAGCGTTCGCCTAACAAATAAATCCAGCGGTTGCTCAAAATTCTTATACTTGCTCTTACCCATAGCTAGCCCCCGGGATAATTTTTTTAATTATATCATATTTTAAAACATGTATGTGGTTTTCAATCATTAATACTCTGTATTTGGACTTTGCTTTCTCATCAATAATACTTCGAATGTTGTCATGATATTGGATTCAAATCTCATGAGCTATGGTAATGATCGTAAAGCTAGCGTATTTTTTAAATTTTGGCCGACATAGAACGCAAGTTCTATAGATTGGGCCTATTAATCGACAGGCTCATAATTAGTGAAAAAGCTGCGTAAAAAAGGAAATTACTTTGTCCTCCAGGCTTCAATGACAGAAGAGTAACTTGGGAAGCACAAAAAACTGCGCAAAAAAGAGGGGTGTGAAACATGTACGGATGGATGGGCGCCGTGCTCGGTTCAAAAAACCTGAAGGCAATAGCAGTCCGGGGCACCGGCAGGGTTGAGGTGGCCGCGGCGGAAGAGTTCGGGCGGCTGGCTCAGGAAGACCGGGCGTATTTTCGAGAAAACAAGACAGGGAATAACCAGGAAGCATGACCGGCTGCCGCAAAAACCGGAGCTAAAAGGAACTCCGGCGGGGGAAGAAGAGCTGAAAGAACACGAAGAAATGCTTACAGAGTATTATCTGACGCACGGTGCGATCCGGTGTCCGGCATCCCGGCGAGGGAGCGTTTGGAGCGCCTCGGACTGGGGAACGTGGCCGGAGAGCTCGAAGCCGGCGGCCCATACCCGGACTGGGACGGCCCGCCCCTGTGGCCGCCGGGTCAATATCCGCACGGCGGGAAACGTGCTTAAAATAGTTAACAAAGAGCCAGGGCAAACCGCCCCCTTCGCCGCACGCGAGGGGGGCATTCAAAATTAACCCCTGGGATTTCGTTCAGTTCAGGAACTGAACGGCCGGGACCGTAAACCGTTTATGACCGCCGTACCTTAAAGTGTTTGCAGTTCCGGAAGACCTCGTGAAAATCTAACTCCAAGGCGCGCTCCGGGCCCGGTATTTTCGTGTCGGCGCCGGAAGCATTGAACGGTAAAGCGGTCTACCGGGAGGTTCGGAGCATTTCCTTCAAGCCCCGTCCCAGCGGCCGTGGTTTGAAGCCAAAATATTTTTCCACCGCGTCCGGATCGGTGATGTTGTCCAGTTCCAGCTGCTTCAATTCGACACCGGTTACCGGCGGGTCTGCCAGCAGGCGCTCCATGACCGGGACGGCCAGGCGCATCAGGGGCAGGGGCACGGGCAGCTTGATCCGGCGCCGGTTGCGGGCGGCCAGCCACACGTCAAGCATCTGACCGTAAGTTAGCTGCTCCGGGCCGCCGATTTCGTAGATATGTCCCACCGAACCAGGATCCTTTAAAGCCAGCGTGACACAGCGGGCAAGGTCGGCCGCGGCCAGTGGCTGAAAGCGCGTCCGGGCGGCCGGAACGGGGGCAAAGGGCGGAGGCGCCGTGCGCAGGGACTGGGCCATCCGGTCGAAAAAGCCGAAGCCGCTGCCGTAAAGGACCGAGGGGCGGAAGATGGTCCAGGCCAGCCCGCTCCGGCGCACCGCCTCCTCTCCCAGCCACTTGGAGTATGCGTAACGGTAGGCCGGGTCCTCCCGCGCGCCTAAAGCGCTGAGGTGGATGAAGCGCCGGCAGCCGGATCTTTCCGCCGCATCCACCACGTTGCGGACGCCCTGCGCGTTGACCCGGTCAAAGGTGACAGCGCCTTTCTCACGAATTACCGCCACCAGGTGGACGACAGTTTCTATATCGCGGCAGGCCCCGGACAGTGAGGCCGGGTCGGTGACGTCGCCGGGGTAAAGCTCCGGCTTCTCCCCCAGCAGGGCGCGGGCTTTCTCCGTGTCCCGCGCCAGGCAGCGCACCCGGCAGCCCGCCTCCAGCAAGGCCGGGACGATGTGCCGGCCCGCCAGGCCGGTAGCTCCGGTGACCAGGATCATAACGGCAACCTCCTTGAAAAGTATTGTTCAGACATCCATCATCCGGGCCAGGGCGGCCAGCTGAGCCGGCTCCAGGTTGAGCAGGACTTTTACCAGGCTGTCCAGCGTCCGGTAAAAGTCCTGCAGGGAGCGCAGCCTCTCCAGGGTGAAAAGCGCGTCCGGCTGCTCCGTGAGTTTCCCCGCCTCTTCCACTGCCTGCCCGACCAGTTGAAAAGAGAGATCGAACTCCGGCTTCTGCCGCTGTTCCAGCACCTGCCGGGCCACCTGCCACAGGTCTGTCTCCGCTTCGAAATATACCCTGCGGTCTCCTTTCTGCCAGGTGCGCCGCACCATGCCCAGCCGCTCCAGGTTGCGGATCAGCACGCTGATGTTGCCCTTGGTTACCCCGAGGCGGCGGGCCAGGTCCTCCAGGGACACCGGCTCCCGGCTGAGGTAAAGGGCTGCGTAAATCTCTCCGGTGGTTTTACCCAGCCCCCAGAAGGCGCTTTGCCGGCCCAGGGCCTGAATGAGCAGTTCCTGCGGGTTGTTTGAATGCAGGTTATCCATGCTTACTTCCTCGTCGTTTAGTATGTTCTAAATGAATTATACCTGTAAGGCCTGCCAAAATCAAGAAGAATACTTGGCTAAAACACTATACTTCAATTCGGGGGAGAGGATTAGATGGAAAACAGGGATCGTGTCCTGGCGGAACTGGGCGGCCGTGAGCCCCTGCTGGCTCTGCTGGAGGATATGGCCAAGCGCTGGCTTGGCCATGACGGCCTCATGGCGCCGCCCTGAGTTAAGACATGCTCCTTTTCACTTCTTCGATCCGGCTGTGTACTCCTTTTACCTGAAGGCAGAATACCTCCAGCTTCGCCTCAATGACCTGGGGAAAGGGGTTTCCGTCCGTTTCCACCGCCAGAAACGGCAACGACGGGTAATGCCGCATCACTTCAACCACCAGTTTTTGATTCCTGGCCCCCTCCATTTTTCTTTCATTCATCTTTGCACTGATGATGGATTCCGCTATCCTGCACGGCATGCAGCCGAAGGGCCCTAATGAAATGATACCGGCAACTTCGTCCACCACCTCTGCAATGGCGGCTGCCGTAGTCAAAATTGCCTCCCCTGTAAGCTCTGGAGAAATCAAATCATCAACATTTTGGATCATTCTTCCGACGTCCACCATGTGCGCCTCATAAAAACCGGACCGGGATAGGATTTCCTTGATCGTCCTTTCATAGGACCGCTTAAAGGCATGCAGGATATTGGTTTTAATCCGTCTGCCAACACTGGTTGCATAATATTTTTTCTTCACATTGTAGTCACAGTAGTACATCCATTCCGATACGGGCGAAGTCCTCACCACGATGCCTTCTCCCGCCAGCCTTTCCACCAGATGTTGTCTTGAAAAACTATCCCTCCGCACATATATTTCGCCTATTAAAGATACCTTCGGAGTTTGCTCCAATTCCTGCGCTATTTCTATTGTATTTAATGTTTGCGCGGCCTCCCGGAGGGTCTTCTTGATGCCGTCCCAGGCATCTTTTTCCACGCTGTTTAAAATCTTTTCGCATACTTTGTGATAAGTGTCCAGGGCTTTTTGTTTATCTGCGGACAGGGTCAGGACTGCGCTGTATATATCGTCCATTACGTCGGCCACAATGATTGACTGCCAGGCCCTCAGCGATATGCGGGTACCAAAACCGGCATAACTGTTTTCACTGGTGAGCGAGATCATCGTCACATCGTTGTAGCGCATCTTTTCGATCAAATGCTTGATGAAGACGTTATACTGTCCGAACCTGCAGGGTCCGGAGGTCTTCGGCATAAAATAAACCAGGAGTTCCTTTTTCCCATTCCTGTTTTCCAGGTAGTCCATCAGGCTGCCCACGGTCAGAATCAAAGGAAGACACTCTTTACACGACGCATACTCCTTACCGGTTTTCAGTTCCTTCTGGGAAGGGGCCGGCCCGGCCGTGGCATTGATCCCGACGCGCCTTAAGGTTGCGGCAAGCAGCTTTGTGCCGTAGTCCCCCATGGAAGGGATCAGGACATGTACGCCGGGGTGATTCAGGGGATATCTATTCCCACTGGAGTCCACCACCCATGTTTTGTTAGCTTCGTTCACCACTTTCGCCGCTCTGAACGGCTCGGTTTTTTCTGCCTGAATATGTTTGTTGATTTCAATATAGCTTCTGACAACGTCCAGAAACGCTTCAATCCGCGTGTCCAAGCCGGCGTCGGCGGTGTGGCTGTCCAGTTCCAGCGTTAACAACGGTTTTTGCCCCAGGATATTTCTGATGTAGCCGACCAGAAAGGAATCCGGTCCGCAGGAAAAATTTGTTATGTAGGTTGGGTACAGCTGCGGATGGCGTTTTACAAAATGCGCCCCTTTTAAAATCATCTTTCCCACTGACCAGTACATATTTTCTCCGGATTCCTCGGCGCCGCAGGGTAAAAAGTCGTAAGGGACAACCCGGTGGCCTCTGGTCGCAAACTTCTGCGGTATGCCCATGTTCGCCTTTTTCGTAAAGGCATTGTAGGTTCTTCCGAAAAGCACTACGGCCGTCTCTTCCGGATTTTTCTCCAGTTCCGCTAAAAAAGCTTTCCCGATTTTCCGGCACTCGGCGTGAAAATCTTTTTGCGCCTGTACTGCGAGGGTGAACGCCTCCCTTGCGTATTTTGGTTGAACCCCCAGCTTTTTTGCGATAGTTATAAAATTCTCCAGTTCATCATCATACCCGGTGGAAAAACTCAGTACAGGACTTAAGACCACTTTGTCTTTCAGTTCATCAAAAGCGGCTTTCAGGTAATAGGGTTCCGCCTGAACCATAGGACAGGTCACACTTGCCTCGATTTCATTTTCTACAGGCAGGGAACTGATATGGGGCAGGAAATAAATGTCGGCATCCTTTCTGATTAATCCCATCAAAGCGCCATGGGCTATCTCAACAGGGAAGCAGAATTCCGCGCCCCTCCTTTCCATACCCACCGGGTCTATTTCCTCGCTGAGCAGCACATCAAAGCCCAGGGCCGTAAAAAAGTTATAGTAAAGGGGAAACAGAGTGTTGGTAAGCAGAGCGTTATTGATTGCCACTGTTTTATGATTGGGCGGCAGGAGACGATTGCCTCTTTCTTTGCCGTATTTCTCAAAAACCAGCTTTTCCCGAATGTTGACCAGGTCGAACATATCCGTATCCTGCTTTTTATCCCGAAGCAAATTGACGTACCTGTTGCAGGCTCCCCCAAAGGGGTACGTTTTTTCTTTTATTTTGATCCGGTTAATGGTACACTTCCGGTCGCACTTTTCCCTGCCGCCCGCGCAGGTAAAGGGATCACCGCAGGACACCTCGCGGGCCGCCAGTTCCTCCAGGTCGAAGCTCACCGGCTCCAGCAGTCCCAGCTCCAGCTTGCTCTTTACTTCCAGCGCTACCCCGAAGGCGCCCATAAGCCCCGGTTCGGGGGGAACGATGATGTCTTTTCCGGTGAGTCCCGCCATCGCCACGGGAACGGCCCGGTTGTAGCAAACCCCCCCCTGCATGAACACCTTGCGTCCGACGGCCCTGCTCCCTTTTACCCTGTTGATGTAGTTCATGCAGATGGAGTAAACCAGTCCTGCGGCCAGGTCTTCGATTTCCGCCCCTTCCTGGATGGCGCTTTTGATGTCGCTGCTGATGAATGCGGCGCACTGGTCGCTGAAATTGAGCGGGTGATCGCTTTTTAAGGCGATGTCCCCGATGTCTTCCGTAACAATATCCAGAGATTCCCTGGCCGCCTCTTCAATGAAGGATCCCGTGCCGGCGGAGCAGGCTTCGTTCATGGCGTAATCGGAAGCGACACCGTTGGTGATATAGGTGTACTTGGCGTCCTGCCCGCCTATTTCAAAAATGGTATCCACCCGGGGGTCAAAATAAACGGCTGCCGCCGCGTGGGCAATGATTTCGTTAATCACGGCAGGGGTGAGGGCATGGAGTCCCGCTATCTGCCTGCCCGATCCAGTTACTCCCAGTCCGGTAATTTTAACAGGCGCCTTAAGCCGGCGGCTAATCTCCCGGTAACATTGCCGGGAGGCCTGGATCGGAGCGCCGTTTGTCCTGAGGTAACAGCTTGACAGGATTGCGTTGTCACCGGTTCTCATGACGACAGCTTTGGTTGTCGTAGACCCGACGTCCAGCCCTACGATGCAGGTGTCCCCATCCCTTGCTTCTCCGCGGACTGCCTCCTTAAAGGCTACCTTCGGCAAAAAGTCTTTAAGCGCGGGCAAAAACGAAAAAGAACTTTCGCCCTGTCTAAAAAGCTCACCAAGGGCTTTGACCGGCTTCGTTTCGCAATCCAGCGCCCACAGCGCGGCGCCCAGCGCTTCAAAATACTTTGCCTGTTCAGGTATATGGAGATCTGAAAGCTCTTGCCTGAGAAAATGGATCATAGCCGTGTTGGCAGAAGCCCCGCCAACCAGCATTACTTTTTTGTAGTCTGTTTTTTTTAAAAGCTCCATGACCTTTTTGGTCATCATCTCGCAGAGCCCGGCCGTTACCTGCCCCTTGGGAGCCCCTTTATTCAGCGCGTGGGTGCAGTCGCTTTTGCAGAATACCGAACACCTTCCCGCCACCTTGTACGGGTTGTCCAGATCGGCGACGGCGACGGCTTCCGCCGCGCTGAGATCCATCCTTTTAATCTGCTGCAAAAAAAATTCACCTGTACCGGAAGCACACTTGTTTCCGGTAAAAACATTGATGATCCGGCCTTCTCTGTCCAGCTTGTAGGCCATAAAGGTTTCTCCGCCGGCGCTGACAATCACATCCACACCCCTGCAATGCTTCTGCAAGTGCCGGCAGGCATGCTCCACAGCTTCAGGCTCTGAAATGGAAGAAGCGTTTATCTTGCTTTTTAGTTTTCTTCCAGTCACTGCAATGCCGTCCACAGAGCGTAAAAGTAAGTCGTCTACCATACCTGAAATCGTATTTCGGGGATTCCCTTCATGGGGGATGGTTTCAGCCCGGATTATTTTTATGTTGCTGCCTGGTTCCTTCTCCAGCACAACCAGGCCGATATTGGAAGCCCCTATGCACAATCCTAAAGTCCTCAGACTATTCACCTCAATAATCGGAATGCAAGTGGGGACAGACCCCTTTTGGGATAATTTCCCAAATATGCGACAATAGAGAACCGTCCCCTGTCGCACCCTGTCGCACTATTGTGCTATAAAGCCGCCGTCCACTGCCATCGCGTGGCCAGTGACAAAGGAGGCGGAGTCCGAACACAACCATACGACAGCTTCCGCAACCTCTTCCGGCTTGCCCGTTCGCCCCACCGGCTCCATAGCTGTAAGAGCCTCTTTCATCTCTGGTTGAGCGGCTGTGAGACGGTCAACCATTGGCGTGCGAATGACACCGGGGCATACGGCGTTCACACGAATACCCGCCTTGGCGTATTCCAATGCCGCCGTACGCGTCAGTTGCACCACACCACCCTTGGATGCACAGTAGGCGGGCAATCCTTGTAAGCCAACGAGTCCTGCTACCGATGCCGTGTTGACGATGGTTCCACCACCCTGCTTGAGCATCTGGGGGATCTCATATTTCATGCACAGCCACACACCTTTGAGGTTAATGTTGATTGTGCGATCCCAGTTCTCCTCGGTGCAGTCCGCCGTGGGGGCCATCGTTCCCTCAATACCGGCGTTGTTAATAGCGCAATCCAGCCGGCCATAGGTCTCGACTATCTTCTTGATCAGCGCCTCGACCTCTGTCGCCTTCGACACATCGGTCTTAACGAAGATGGCCTCTCCGCCGGCTTCTTTAATCATCCGTACCGTTTCCCCGCCACCTTCGACCAAGACGTCGGCTACAACGACATTTGCTCCTTCCCCCGCAAACGCCGATGCAGTAGCTCGACCGATTCCCGAGGATCCTCCCGTCACCAGGGCTACTTTACCTTCAAACTGTTTGGTCATTTTGAAACCTCCTTCATTTGTATTCGTTTTTTTACTCAGGTGAACTGCGGCTAACAGCGGAGCGTAATGCGCATCGGTGGTGAGTGATTTGTTGGACCCCTTTCATCCTGCAATAATTTTGCTGATTTTAGGTTTCGACATTGAATAGGAAATTCCGTTATTTTTTCCACTCCTTTTAATATTTTTTTGTAACAGTTCCCGGTCTTGTAATTATTACCAGGTAACTTTCTTTTATCCGTGAAAGACGGGATTTTTTACTGAGGTGAGGTGGTAGATGTACGACTAAAAACGGATTTATGGGAATCTGTCTGAAGTTATTTATCCAGGGGGTGTTTTTGTAAATGAGTAAGCGGCTGATTTTTGTACTGGTGATGGTGGCTGTATTTTTGGGTGCGACAAGCGGCTTGGTATTTGCCCAGGTGCCGGATAACGTCCAAAATTGTGCCAGCGACCAGATACTGGTTAAATTTTTACCCGGCATACCGGAAGAGACGAAAGCACAGGCGCACAAAAGGAATGGGAATAATTCCGGGGACACCATACTTAATTCAAGTGTCGCCGAAATGAATAGCGTTCGCCTAACAGTTAGGATAGGGGGCGGTTAATCACCGCCCCTATCCTAATTTACATGCCAAAACCATCTGTAAACGGGGACTGACCGACTGACGGGACTGACTCAATCCAGTTTAATTTGATTATGTAAGTCCAGATTAAAGAAACTGCTACCAAGCCCCACAGCGGACTTTCACCGTCAAGCTGTCGCCCATACCGGGCACATATAGATCAATTCCTGTGCTGGGATTTTGGTCAGCCGTCCTTGTAATTTTATGGACGATTAGTGAAAAATTAATTAATGGCCACCGGTTATTACCGGCGCAGGTCTTCTTCCGTAGCTATTTCGAGTATTTTTTCCGCCAGCAAGTCAAGTTGATCAATTTTCATGTCGGCAACATTTTGCTCAATATCGGCCGGTACTGTGCCTAAACGTTTATTGATGAGCTTTAATAAGATCGACCGGTAGCCTTCCCGCCTGCCTTTCTCATGCCAGGACGTGGTTATTTCCATTGCCTTTTGCACCTCCTCCGGTTTTAGCTCTTCACTTGATTGGATAAGCGGTCAAGAAATGATCAAGCCTCTGTTGTCGTACTGATTCGGGGTCAATGTTCCTCCGCCCCCGCTATCCGGCAAGAAGAGAGGGAAAGTCGTTCTCCTTGCCTTGCTTTTTATTCAGTTCGGGTTAATTAACGCAGATCCTCTTTTATGTCAGGAAAGGGTTTTTTCGGCAGTCTCACGAATACTTTGAACCACGGGCCACCGGGGAAACCTCGCACCACATTTCCTGGGTTCTGGAAGGGGCATAGGCCGGGGTTATCATCCATCTTTTTCTAGCAAATGGGCGCAATATCCCCTTGGTCCACTATCCGGTTGCCTGGATGTTTACTATTTTTTCGTGTTTGTAAAGGTAACATTTTCTCTATCATATAAGTTCCTGCCTACGATATGCGGATTCTGCATAAGATGATATTATGGACCAAATAGGGCAGTCAAGAAGATTTTTCTTCAAAAATCACTTGTTTCTTTGATTAAAATATAGTATCATTACCATAAATTGAGAGAATAAACCGATCCAGTATAATAACCGTTAGACGGTACAAGAAAAGGAGATATCCACATGAAGTTGCTTCCAATACTTGCTGCTGGTTTTGCGTACTTTGCGCTCGGAGGCCTTTGGTTCACGCCGTTGTTTGGTAAGCAGTGGGACAAAGCGGTTGGTTTTGAACGTCCGCCGAAATGGCGGCCTACTGCCGTCTACTACGTTGGACCACTATTAGGTTGCTTGGTAGCAGCATTTGCAACCTCCTACCTCGTGCAACTTGCACAAGCGCAGTCTATTTCGGACTATTTAAAAATTGGGCTTCTGGCTGGTATCGGGTATGGCGCAACGATTACCACTGTAAACGCCATCTCACCGAACATGCGCCACCCCGGTTTGTATGCAGCCGTGGTCGGTTCGTACCACATGATCGGCTTGGTGCTTTGCGCCGCAATTTTATATTGGCTCTCTTAGAAGATGGGATGAGAAAAGGATAATTGATGAACGATTGGAGGCTTATCATAGGAACCCTGATTTAGGCTCTCCATGGCAGGATGTTTATAAAAGGATAGTGAGCTTTCCCCTGCTACCGGCGCCCTGCTCATGTTGTTGAGCACGGTTATTGTGGCTTTTAATGCGCAAAGGCTGGTCGCTGAATAATTTTACTTTGTGCCTTTGGGCCTGGGAACTTTAGGCCTGATATTTTGGGGTAAACTAAATTTAATTAGAACTAGGCTAGCTAATTGAGGGGGTTAAAAATACTGATGAAAAAATTTGATCTTGTGGTTTTGGGCGGCGGAACGGCCGGGCTTACCATCGCCAAGGAAGCTGCGGCCTACGGCTGGGAAGTGGCCCTGGTGGAAGAAAGGGCGCTGGGCGGCACCTGCGTCAACGACGGTTGTATTCCGACCAAAACGTTGATCCATTCGGCCAAGGTCATGCGCTATGTCCGCCGGGCCAGCGAATACGGGATCAAAACAGCACCCCTGACGGTGGACTGGCCGGCGGTGGCGGGAAGAAAGGATGCCCTGGTCCGGGCCATGCGGGAAAATATCCAGCAATCGATCAACGATAACGAAAAGGTCCACTTTTTCGAAGGCAGCGCCTTCTTTGAAGCACCCAACCGGATTTCGGTCGGAGACGGCCTTCTGACCGGGGAAAAGATTATTATCTGTACCGGGGCCAGAACCCAGATCCCGCCCGTCAAGGGATTGAACGAAGTTCCCTACCTGACTTCCACCACGGCCCTGGAGCTGCAGCAGCTGCCGGAAAGCCTGGTAATTATCGGGGGCGGCATTATCGCCGTGGAATTTGCCCAGATGTTCGCCGCCTTTGGTGTGCAGGTAACGATTTTGCAGCGTTCGCCACGGATCATTCCCAACGTGGAACCGGAACTTTCCGCTGGCATCCAGGCCGTCCTGGAGCGGGACGGGTTGAACATCATCACCAGCGCGGATATCAAGGCCGTCCAACGGAACGAAAACAAGGCACAGGTTACCCTGACCGCCCCGGACGGGGAAAAAAGCCTGACGGCGGACCAGTTGCTGGTTGCTACGGGACGCGCCCCCAACACCGACCAGTTGCAGCTGGACAAGGTCGGCGTGGAAACCGACAAGAGAGGTTACATCAAGGTTGACCATGCCTTCCAGACATCTGTTCCCGGCATCTGGGCGCTGGGCGATGTGACCGGGGGAGCCATGTTCACCCACCGCTCGTGGCATGACGGCTTTTTGCTGGCCCGCCATTTCTTTAAAGGCGAAACGATCTCTACCCAAGACCGGCTGATCCCTTACGCGATTTTCACCGATCCCGAAATTGCCGCCGTCGGTCTGGGGGAAGAAGCGGCCAGGGAAAAGGGGCACACCGTCAAAATCCTCAGCCAACCCTTCAAATATGTGGCCAGGGCAATGGCTATGGCGGAAGAGGACGGGTTGATCAAACTGATCGTCGATGAAAAAACAGATGCTTTGCTGGGCGCCCATATCTTTGGGCCCTCCGCCGGTGAGCTTATCCACGAGCTGGCCGCGGTCATCCGTTTCGGAGGGAAACTTTTTGATTTGCAGGACATGCTCCATATTCACCCCACATTGGCCGAAGGAATTAATAGCGCCGCTCTTTCTTAATTTTTTTTAGCGGAATTCAGGGGACAGCGGAATTCAGGGGACACCATACTAAATTATTATCCTTGAGGACAAAGACATGAAAAAAATCAACCTCAAAAAGCATAATTTTCATGGAGAATTTAACCACACTATTTTACCAGATATGGAATCTAAAAATGGACAAACGACTATGTTATTTACTGACAGGGTCTTAAAGCATATTTCTTAATTCATCAGGAGTTAATTTAGTTTTGTCAAGGATGCTTTTCAGAGTTTTTGGTTTGATAATTTTGCCTGGGTGTACAGGAACAATGGTCTGACGTGAATTATCGGAGGGATCAATCAGGTGAAAGTGGCTCCCTTTTATGTATTCTATGGCAAAACCACTGCGTCTAAGGGTTGCCACAACATCAATACCAGTTACACGAGGAAGACGAGAGCTCATACTGTTACTTCCACCAGGTTTTTGCCTGCTTTATCGCTTTCTGAAATCCGGGGGACACCATACTCAATTATCTGTTCAGCTCTTTCCGCCGGGGTCCTTTAGACCCGCGCTTGCTTGGCCGCAAAGTCCGTCCCAGTGTTTCTTCGAGATCGGCACGAAAAGTTTCGTTGCCAGGTGGCCGCCCCGTCCTCTCGTGACGTTGCAATGCTTGAAATTCATCTTCCAGGATGTCCATGGTAAGATATTCCCTCCAGTCTCCGAACATCTCCAATAACGGCCTGACCCGCACCAACCGGTCGTCACACCCGCAAGGTGCGCCGCAGCACTGCTCCAGGGATATTGCCTTATGGGCTGAAGAAGTAGAAGACCGAATTGATGCCTTCGAGCGAGGTGAAATGGCGGCAATTCCGGCAAGAGATGTATTTGCAGAAATCGAAAAGAATAGACGTTAATGAAAATCACATTCCTTACTCCCGCAAGAGCCGAATGGACAGATGCTATCTCATATTACAATATTCAGAGCGAAGGCCTTGGTTACGAATTTGCTGCAGAGGTAAAGAGGACGATTGAACGAATAGTCCAGTACCCTGACGCTTGGCTCAAACTGTCAAAACGCACCCGCCGTTGCCGGACCAATAGATTCCTTTATGGGGTTATTTACCAGGTAAAGAAAGAGACTTTGCTCATTGTTGCGGTCATGCACCGGAGTAGAGAGCCGGCGGGGCGAGGCGCCGGTCAGGCTGTGAGACGGTCGGGAATCTGCTGGGTCCCGGGCTCCACGGTCCGGGCAGACGCTGTATTAGAAGTCGGCCCCTATGGAATCTGGTGTAATGGGGAAAATCAGCCTTTTCAAAGGATGTAGATATGATCACCAAAATCCATGTTAAAAATTATCGGAGCCTTGGCGATGTTACATTAGAAATGGGCAGGCTTAACGTTTTAGTGGGACCGAACGGCTACGGAAAAAGCAACTTCGTCGATGCGCTGAGGTTTGTTGCTGAAGCATTGCGATTAGGTCTGGACTCAGCGATTAGAAAAAGACATGGCATCGACAAGATTCGCAGGTGGGCAGCACGAAAGGCCAATGATATTTTGTTTGAATTTGAGATTAAAGAAACGAGGGAAAATGCCGGGTGGGCAAAATATTCTTTTAAACTGGAAATAGACAGAAATAACAAAGTTGCCGTAGGTAGAGAGTTTTGTTCCGTACATTGGAAAGGAAAGGTTTCGGAATATATCTATGAAAAAGGTAAACCGGTAAAGTCTATCAGGATGGGATTGAATCCTGCGCTGGACGAAAGTTCGTTGGCGCTTACCGCCATAGCGGGAGCAGAGCCGTTTTCTTTTGTCTACTCAACACTGGCTGATGTTTCTTTTTGTTCAATATTCCCCAATGTAATCAAGGAGCCACAAAAGCCCGGCAGTCCGGATGTTCTTGAAGAACACGGATCGAATTTAGCCACTGTTTTAAAAAACATGGAACATCAAAGAAGCGAGTGGCTGCCCGACTTGAAATCGGCTTTGAGCAAGATTGTTCCGGATATAGAAAATCTCAAGGTACAGAATGTCGGAGGTTACCTGGCCGTAAAACTTTTTCACCCCGGGCCGAATGGAGCAAAGGGCAACTGGTTTGACGCTTCACAGGAATCTGACGGCACGCTGAGAGTTTTGGGTTTGCTCGCGGCTCTTTATAACAATGCGCCGGGTACCCTTCTTGCTATAGAAGAGCCCGAAATAACTATTCATCCAGTCGCCCTTGGAGTGCTTGCCGATGTAATAACGGAAGCCGGCTCACGCATGCAACTGCTGTTGACTACGCACAGCCCGGATTTAATCAGCCGCCTGCCGGTCAAGTCATTGAGAGCGGTGGAAAAATTGGATGGCGTGACTATTATCAATGAAATTGATGAGACACAGCGAAAAGTTATTGAACAGAGGCTCTTTTCAGCGGGAGATTTGCTGAGACTGGAGGGGCTTGGCAGACGAGTTGATGAGGGGGGGCAGTAAGGTGGGAATTATTGTCCCTATTGTTGAGGGTGACGGCGAGGTAGATGCAATCCCAAATTTATTATTTAAATTGCTTCACAGGCATGGATGTTATGACCTGCATATAACAAGACCTAAAAACTCTCATGGTTGCAATAACTTGACAACTACCGGGGCATGCTGTTGCCCAACTGATTGAAAACCGTAATGACGCCGGATTTGTTTCGCCTTTATAAGCCAGGAACGCCAGGATAAAGGGGAAAGTATCATTAATTTCTCCCGGCCCGTATGCGGGGCGACCCCTGCTTCGACGCCGTTCTGGAACACTTCGGGGGCTTTGCTCTACCTGCTTGCGTTCGCAGGATCGCCGTGCCGGTTCCTGGCCTGGACGATGTGGAAATGGTCGGTTATGCGGTTGCCTGCCGTGGTCCCGGCGGCAGCGCCGGGGTCCGGCTGATCCGGGCATGGGCTGATCTCGACGGCTTCCAGTTGGATGAACAGGAATCGCTGACTCCAAGTCAATAGGAAGCGGAAGCCGGTCCCCTGCGGGAACAGCTTGAAAGGATGGCCTGGGAGGAAATGCAGCCTTACCTCGCGGCGGAGCGAATCGAACGCGCAAACTTGCGGGCGGCTCACGCCCATGAAATGTTGAACTATCTGGTAGCCCGCTGCCTGCTTGAGATAAGGGCGCGTTTTGCCGGGGACGGAGTTCTCTTCGGGCCGGTCCTGCATGAGGTGGAATCATTGTACAAAGACCGGGAGCGCGTAAACCTGTCCGATCTGCCGGCCGGTATCCTCAGCCCGCTCCCCACATTTCCCTTATGCTTTGCGTGGATAATACAAGTACGTTTCACCCCGTCCGGCCCAAGGCCTTTCCAAACAGCAGTCTTGCCCTGCCTCTTCATCCCCAACTTCCAGCAAACCTTTTCAAGGTCATCCCAGGTAAACGTATACCCCATTAGCCTGCCAGCGACTTATCCAAATCTAATACCCGGTAAAGACTCTCCCTGTCCCCTTCACACCGGAGAACGCGCCGTAAGTACCAATAATGCTCCCGGCGGCTACCGGACGGGCTTAAATAAAACGGTAAGTCATTAAAGTAAACCCCGGCGTAGTCGATAATATTTTCAATGAAGTCTTCCACGGCTTCCCTTTTAGTGGGGCCTACTCCGTAAACTCCGGTTTCCCGGTTATACAGGGAATAATGATCGCCTTCCTGCCCGGGCTCGTCAAGCCATTCGCATGAAAAAGTCTTAGTCTCACACAGTTCGTCAAGCAATACCGTTGAAATAAGGGAAACAGGCGGGGCATCTTTCCTCTTGGCGTCTGCCAGTAAGAATTCTTTTCCTATAACAGCTTCACGCCTTAATGCGGTCAATTTGTTCTTTGCCTCATGAACAGAAACGCTGGGCATGAGTGGGTCACTCCTTAGCAAAATTCTTTCCCCCATTATAATAGAATATGGCTATTATAGCTATATTCTAAGCTGGGGAAATATATTCTTTTAAACTGGAAATAGACCAACAGCATCGAAGTTACAGAGCCGCTATTTTTTTGAATTTTGATGTAAAACATGCTTGACATTATGAAGCATTGATCTTATATTATATGTAAAGCTAATTTTACATTCTAGTGGGGTAGAATGGATGGATAACAGACTGCGCGAATTAAGAAACCGTTTTGAGTTGCGCCAGGAAGACCTGGCAGATAAGGTAGGAGTCAGCAGGCAGACTATCATTTCTATTGAGAATGGACGCTACAACCCATCCCTTGCCCTTGCTTATAAGCTGGCCAAACTTTTTGGGTTGACTGTTGAAGAGGTTTTTATTTTTGAAAAAGGGGGTTTTAAAGATGAAGACGGCGATTAATAACCTGCTTTTCTTTTCTGCTGTTGGAATACCTATTATCGTAGTATCATTAATTTCTCCCGGCCCGGATGCAGGGCGGGTTTTATTCACCGGTATTGCGGTAATGATTATTGGACTGATGTTTTCTCTCTATTACTGGATAAAAGGGAAGAAGGCCGACCAAAGCTATGGTGATGAGCGGGAAAATTTTATCGTGGGAAGGTCGATGAGATTTACTTTCTGGGTCATGGCGGTGGCTGTTCAAACCTGCTGGTGGTATAATTTTTCTTTTGGCAATTACGGCAGTAATGGTGTTGATTATCCTGTTATTCTATTAGGCGCTTTCTGGGGATCGTTCCTGGTCGCTTATATTTACAACAAGGTAAGAGTTTAAGGTGTTACTTTGTGGCTTTTGAGGTGGCTATCCTTCGAACTTACTATTGAGCCTTTTCAATTACTACCTCTGCGCCGATTTTTACTTGTTCAAGATTTCCAAGGTTGTCTTCCACATGGCCGAAGACTCGGAGACGCCTGGATCAGTTTCTAATTGTTATCAATGGACTGCAGAGTGAACCCGGTATGTAGTTGGAAGTAATAAAGTGATCCAAGTCGTCTAAAACTTTGATTTGCAAGGTCTCTGTGGCAAATTTATTTCCAGTCGGCAGGTACAGGTTATAACCAACAGGCTGC
>Ga0209347_1001155_pt1 | contig 47717 bp, 47 predicted proteins | sample AutmiccommuBRH23_FD_187382 | JGI IMG/M metagenome (GOLD analysis project Ga0209347, IMG submission 187382) | Deep subsurface microbial communities from Mt. Terri, Switzerland - Autotrophic microbial communities BRH/23 (SPAdes) (version 2) | ecosystem: Environmental > Aquatic > Deep subsurface >... | reverse complement strand
GGACGCGCAGGAGCTCGGTGCGCGCGCCCTCGAGCGGGTCACCGCGCACCTCGACGCCGCGGAGACCGACATCAGGGAGGTCGTCGTGAGACCCAGCCTGGTCATCCGCAGGTCGACCCGGCCTCCCATGACCGACTGACCCAGGCTGCATCAGACAGCCGCAACCTCGACGGTTCGGAACCAGGCGGGGAGCGCGTCGGTCAATGACGGGGTCCCGTGGGCGAGCACCGTCCCGTCCGCCACGGCATCCGCCCACGGCCGGCGCCCGGCCGCGAGCGTCAGTAGGGCCGCGGGCCCGACGTGGATATGGATGTAGCGCTGCTGGTCGAGCAAGGGATCCCCGACTTTGAGGGCGGCACCTTCTGCGCACTCGACTGGGGGCGGCGCTGGTGCGCTCTCGACTCAAGCGCTTGGCGGAGCGGTGGTTCCCCGCACGACGAGGACTGGCTCGAGGACGACCTCGGCGTCATCGCTGCGCGTCCCCTCGAGACGCTCGACCGCCGACCGGACCGCGGCGACGGCCATGTCATGCGGAGCCTGGCTCACCGACGTCAGGTCGATGGTGCCCAGCTTCGCCAGCGGGCTGTCGTCGTAACCCACGAGCGAGACGTCTTCCGGCACGGACAGGCCGTCGCGCCTCAGCCGGTCGAGCACGCCGAGCGCGCATCGGTCGTTGAAGGCGACCACCGCCGATACGGGCGTGCGGGCCAGCTCACCGGCTGCTGCCACGCCCTCGTCCTCGGTCGCGCCACCGGGCACGACATGGACTGCGTGCGAGCCCACGAGCCGACGGATGGCCGCGCGGTACCCCTGGCGCCGCAGGGTGGAGATCGTCCCCCGAGGTCCGTCGACGAACGCGATGTGCTCGTGTCCGAGCCCGACCAGGTGCTCGACCGCCAGGGCCACGCCCCGGTCGTCAGCCGCCCGCACGACGTCGACGCCAGCCGCCGTGACGGGGAGGCCGAGGGCCACCACGGGGCGCTCGCGGGCAAGACTTGTGAGGTCAGCCGGCGAGAGGCCCGGGGCGAGCAGCACCAGCGCTTCGCAGCGTGAGTCGAGCAGTGCCTCGACGACTCGGCGCTCGTCGTGCGTTCTCGTGAGCGGGCTGACGATGACCTCGTAGCCCAGCGCGTCCGCCGCTGCGTGGATCTCCTCGATCAGCTCGGCATGGAACGGGCTGCTGACGTCCATCGAGACGCCGAGCAGCTGGGTCCTGCGGCGTGCCAGCAGGCTGGCACTGCGGTCGGCCCGGTAGCCGAGATCGCGCGACGCATCCAGGACTGCCTGTCGGGCCTGCCCACCTGGCCCGGGACGGCCACGCAGGACGAGAGACGCCGTGGCGGTGGACACTCGCGCCCGCGCGGCAACGTCGGCGAGCCGGGGACGCACGGGGCGGGAGGGCGGCATACGGCTCCTTGTCTGAAGTCGTCCCCAGTTTGTCAGGACAAAGCGTTGACAGGTGCGACGGGATGGCAGCACACTTCTTAAAGCGCTTTAAGACTACCCCACCCCGATGCCCAGAGAGGCTCACCAATGACCAGTTCACCCATCGGCGTCGCCGTCATCGGCGCCGGTATGGCCGGTCGGGCCCACTGCGCCGGCTACCGCGTGGCACCGAGCCTCTTCGACCCGTCCCTGCCGCCCATCCGGTACGTCTCGGTCATCGACGCGAACGCCGCCGTCGCCGAGGACGCCGCGACCCGCTACCTGTACGAGGACAGCGGCACCGACTGGCGCGCCCTGCTCGACGACGACCGAGTCCACGCCGTGAGCATCGTCGTCGCGAACCAGCTCCACCGGGAGATCGCCGAGGCGCTGCTCGCCGCAGGCAAGCACATCCTCTGCGAGAAGCCCCTGGCCCCCAGCCTCGAGGACGCACGCGCCATGGTGGCCGCGTCGGAGGCTCGCCCCGACCTCGTCGCAGCGACCGGGTTCGTCTACCGACGTCAGCCGGCCGTGGCCCACATTCGCAACCTGCTCCAGTCGCAGCTCGGCGAGGTGTCCCACTTCAACGGCCACTACTGGTGCGACTACGCGCGGAGCGCGGACGTCCCCATGTCCTGGCGCTTCAAGGGCGGCCCCGGCACAGGGGCCCTCGCAGACATCGGCAGTCACCTCGTCGACCTCGCCGAGTTCGTCTGCGGGCCGCTCGTGCAGGTCAGCGGCGGCACCTTCACGACCAAGGTCAGCGAGCGCGCCCTGCCCCTCGGGCAGACGTACGGCCACGCCAAGGCGGAGCTGAGCAGCGAGCGAGAGCCGGTCGAGAACGACGACGTCGCGACCTTCACCGGGCACTTCGCCAGTGGCGCGGTCGGCACCTTCTCGATCTCGCGCGTTGCCCCGGGCCACCCCAATGCCCTCGGCTTCGAGGTCTTCGCGGAGCACGGTGCGGCCAAGTGGACGATGGACCGGATGTCCGAGTTCGAGCTCGTCGACAACCTCCAGGGCGACGGGCAGGACGGGTACCGCACGGTCCTCGTCGGGCCCGCGCACCCCTACATTCGCAACGGGGTCCCCATGGACTTCCCCGGCACCGCCTTCGGCGTGGGAGACCTCTTCGGCTACCAGGCCCGCGCGTTCCTCGAGGCCGTCGCCGGCATCCCGGACGGGCTGCCGGCCCCTGCGACCTTCGTCGACGGCGTGCGGGACCTTCAGATCCTCGACGCCGTGACCCGCTCGGCCACTGCCGGTGGTGCCGCTGTCGACGTCGCACACTCCCAGCCGGCCCACGCCTGACGCTCACCCACACCGAGTCCGTATGCCGCTCAGCGCGGTTCGTGACTCAACCAACCACTAACCCGGGCGGGGCACCCAACCCAGCTCAGCGGCATACGGCCGCACATCGTGAAAGGCAACCACTATGCAGCTCGGCGCCTACAACGCCTGCCTCGGCGACAAGCCGCTCGACGAGGCCCTCGACATCATCGCCGACCTCGGCCTCACGAGCGTCGAGATCAACTCCGGTGGCTTCCTGCCCCCGATCCACCTCCCCGTCAAGGAGATCCGCGAGAGTGAGGATGCTCGGCAGGAGTACCTCGGCGAGTTCGCCTCACGCGGACTGACACTCACCGCGCTCAACTGCAACGGCAACCCGCTCTACCCGCGGGCCGACTTCCCGCACTCGCAGGACCTCATCGACTCGATCGAGCTGGCCAAGATGCTCGGGGTCAAGCGCGTCGTGACGATGTCGGGCACGCCGGGGGGTGAGCCGGGCACCTCTGTCCCCGTGTGGAACCCGCTCCCCTGGTGGAGCCCGTTCCTCGACGTGCAGGACCACCAGTGGAGCGTCGCGATCCCGTACTGGAAGGACATCCAGGCGCGTGCCGCCGCGGCGGACGTGAAGATCGCCATCGAGATGCACCCGGGCAACATCGTCTTCAACCCGCGCACGATGCACCGCCTCGCCGAGGAGATCAGCGCGACCCATGTCGGCGCCGAGATGGACCCGAGCCACCTGTTCTGGCAGGGCATCGACCCGGTCCTCGCGATCGCCGACCTGGGCGAGCTCGTCTACAACGCGGCGGCCAAGGACACGCGGATCAACGAGGCAGCAAAGGTCAACGGCGTCATCGACGACAGCTTCTACCGCGTGGCCGAGGGCGAGCCGGGCTACCTGCCGCTCGGCGGGGGCACGACCCTCAGCGGCTGGCCGAAGACCTCCTCGTGGGACTTCGTCGCGGTCGGGCGCGGGCACGACACGGCCTACTGGACCGAGTTCCTCCGCGCCCTGCACAAGATCGACCCGGACATGCCGGTCAACATCGAGCACGAGGACCAGGAGCTCGACCAGCTCGAGGGACTGCGCTTCGCCGCCCGGACGCTGATCGACGCCGAGAAGGCGCTCTGAGAGCATGAGCGAGCCGCTGCGCATCGGCATCCTCGACGCGGCGCGCATCGCCGAGCTCAGCATCGTCACGCCCGCTGCGGCGACAGGGCACCGCCTCGTCGCCGTGGCGGCGCGTGACGACGGGCGAGCCCGATCGTTCGCCGACACCCACGGGGTCGAGCGAATCCATGAGACCTACGACGCCCTCCTTGCTGACACCGAGGTCGAGGCCGTCTACAACCCGCTGGCCAACGGGCTGCACGGGCCGTGGAACCTGCGGGCCATCCGGGCGGGCAAGCACGTGCTCTCGGAGAAGCCCTTCGCGGCCAACGCCGGCGAGGCGCGCGAGGTGGCGGCGCCGCGCAGGCCGCCGGCGTGGCCGTCGTGGAGGCCTTCCACTACCCCTTTCACCCGCTCTTCCGGCGGGTCGTCACCCTGCTCGAGGAGGGAGCCGTCGGGCACATTGAGCACGTCGAGGCCGTTCTGCGGATGCCGGCACCTCCGGAGAGCGATCCGCGGTGGAACCTCCAGCTTGCCGGGGGCGCGACGATGGACCTCGGCTGCTACAGCCTGCACGTGATCCGGCAGCTCGGGCTCCGGCTCCTCGGCGGCGAGCCGTCAGTGGCGTCTGCAATGGCAGCCGAGCGAGCGGGTCAACCGGGGCGACTCGAGTCTCACTGCCGAGCTGACCTACCCCTCCGGTGCGACGGCGACCTGTGGATCGGACATGGACGCCGGACTGTGGGACTTCCACCTCACGGTGACCGGGTCGGAGGGCATGCTGCACCTGCCCGACTTCCCGAGGCCGCATGAGGACGACTCCCTCGTGCTGCGGCGCAAGGGCGAGACCGAGGTCGTCGAGCACCTGGGCAACCGGTCGAGCCACACCAACCAGCTCGAGGCGTTCGCCGCGCACATCCGGTCAGCGACGCCGCTCCCCTACGACGTGACTGACACCGTGCCGCAGGCCGAGCTCATCGACGATGCCTATCGCGCAGCCGGACTGGAGCCTCGCCCGGTCCTGGGGCACGCCTGACGGGCGAGGTCCAGGCCGCCCGCCGGACCGCATCAGGTCGAGAACGCCTGATAGAGCTCGTCCATGACCTCCATCGTGGCGATCGTGGCGGCTACGGGACGTAGGGGGGTCCCCACCTGCCCGGCGGTGATGCACCGCGCCGCTTCGGAGGCCTCACGGTGCAGCCCGGCGTGCCCGATGGGCGGCTCGTCGTAGCGCAGAACCTTGCCGCCCGGGGTCGCGACCGTGAACCCACCCGGCTCGAGCAGCTGCCGGATGACGTCGAGCTTCGGGAGGAAGAGCGTCCACATCGCCTCCATGAGGAACCGTCCGTGCTGCTCCGCCAGGTCGCGAGGTCGCGGCACTCGGCTGCGTCCAGCCCCATGGGCTTCTCGACGACAACGTGCTTGCCCGACTCGAGGGCGAGGCGGGCGTGGTCGCGGTGCGGGTGGTGGGAGGTCGCGACGTAGACGACATCGACCGCGGGACCCGGCACCAACGCTTCATAGGTGCCGTATGCCGCTGGGCTCGGCAGGCGCCCAGCGAACCGTTCGGCTGTGGCGAGGTCGCGCGACCCGACCGCCTGGACCCGTTGACGGGTGCGCGTGCCGAGGTGAGTCCGCGAATCGGGTGGCGATCCAGCCGGTGAGCGCCTCCCGAGAAACCATGTCAGGCGTTCTGGGGGAAGCCGAGGTTGAGGCCGCCGTGGCTCGGGTCGAGCCAGCGGGAGGTCACGACCTTGCCGCGGGTGAAGAAGTGGACGCCCTCCATGCCGTGGGCGTGCGTGTCGCCGAAGAGGGAGTTCTTCCAGCCGCCGAACGAGTAGTAGGCAACCGGGACGGGGATGGGGACGTTGACGCCGACCATGCCGACCTCGACCTCGCGCTGGAAGCGCCGGGCCGCGCCTCCGTCGTTGGTGAAGATCGCCGTGCCGTTGCCGTACGGGTTGGAGTTGATCAGCTCCAGACCCTCGTCGTAGGACTCGACGCGGACGACCGAGAGGACCGGCCCGAAGATCTCGTCCTCGTAGACCGACATGCCGGGCTTGACGTTGTCGAAGAGCGTCGGGGCGAGGAAGTAGCCCTCGCCGTCAGCGTCGAAGTCCCCCTCGCGGCCATCGACGACGAGCGTCGCCCCGTCAGCCACCCCCGAGTCGAGGTAGGAGACGACCTTGTCGCGGTGCTGCTTGGTCACGAGGGGGCCCATGTCACAGCCGCGCGTGCCGTCGCCCGTGACGAGCTTGCCCATCCGGTCCTTGATCTTCTCGATGAGCTCGTCGGCGATCGGCTCGACCGCGACGAGTGCCGAGATCGCCATGCAGCGCTCACCGGCGGAGCCGAAACCGGCGTTGACGGCGGCATCGGCCGCGAGGTCCAGGTCGGCGTCGGGCAGGACGAGCATGTGGTTCTTCGCTCCCCCCAGGGCCTGGACGCGCTTGCCGTGGGCGGTGCCGGTCTCGTAGACGTACCTGGCGATGGGGGTGGACCCCACGAACGAGACCGACTTGATGTCGGGGTGCGTAAGGAGGGCGTCGACGGCCTCCTTGTCGCCGTGGAGGACGTTCATGATGCCGTCGGGCAGGCCCGCCTCGGTCCACAGCTTGGCGATGGCGATCGCCGCCGAGGGGTCTTTCTCGCTCGGCTTGAGGACCACAGCGTTTCCGGTGGCGATGGCGATGGGGATGAACCAGAGCGGCACCATGGCGGGGAAGTTGAACGGCGAGATGACGGCCACGACCCCGACCGGCTGGCGGATGGAGTAGACGTCCACGGTTGTCGAGGCATTCTCCGTGTAGCCGCCCTTGAGCAGGTGCGGGATGCCGCACGCGAACTCGGCGACCTCGAGACCGCGGGTCACCTCGCCGATGGCGTCGCTGAGGACCTTGCCGTGCTCCGCGGTGATGAGGGCGCCGATCTCCTCCTTGCGGTCGTTGAGCAGCTCCCGGAAGCGGAAGAGGACCTGGGCCCGACGTGCGAGGGAGGTGTCGGCCCATCCCTCCCAGGCCGCCTTGGCCGAGGCGACGACCTCACCCACGAGGTCGCCCGAGGCGAGGTCGAGGACTCCGGTCTGCTCGCCGGTCGCCGGGTTGTAGACGGGGGACGTGCGCTCGGCGGTGCCGCTCCAGGGCTGGCCGCCGATGAGGTGGGTGATGCGAGTGGGGCTCATTGCGTCTCCTTGACGATCTTTGTAAGGACATTCTAACAAGAGGAGGCGACGAGGGAAAGGGCCACGTCGCCTCGACGTGGCCCTTCCCGGTGGTCGAGTGCGCAGAACGCGCCGTATGCCGCTGGGCTGGGGCGACCTGTCCTGCACACTCGACCTGGCTTGGTCCCTCAGTGGGGCGACTCGAGCGTCGGCGGGTTGGCCCACGCTTCGAGGAAGCCGCGGATCGTGTCGCGCATGAAGGTGGTCGACTCGCGGGCCCGCTCCTCCCACGCGAAGACGCAGGTCGTGACGACGCCGTCGAAGCCGACGGACTCGAGGGTGCGGAAGAACTCGTCGAAGTCGACCTCTCCCTGACCGATGTCGAGGTGCTGGTGCACGGTCACCTGCGAGCCGGGCGGGTTGACGATGTAGCGCAGACCGGAGCTGCCCAGGTGGTTGAAGGAGTCGGCGACGTGCACCATCGTCAGCAGGTCGCCGGCCTTCTCCATGATGCCCGGGCAGTCGTTGCCCTGGTGGAAGGTGTGCGGCGCGCAGTAGAGGAAGGAGACGTTGTCGCTGTTGATGCCGCGGATGAGGTCGACGGCGCGTTTGCCGTCCTCCTCCCAGTCGTCTGGGTGCGGCTCGAGGACGAGGCGCACTCCCTCCTTCTCGAAGAGCGGAAGGAGCTCCTCCATCGACTTCCAGAACTGTCGCTCGCACACCGCGGCCTCGCGCGGGTTGCCGTTGAACTCGGAGTTCATCGTGTCCACCCCCAGGTCCACGGCGATCTGGATCGCCCGCTTCCAGTAGCGGACCGCGGCCTGCCGATCCTCTTCGTCCGGACCGGACCACCTGTAGAGCGGCAGGAGCGAGGAGACGCCGACGCCGGCCAGCGCAAGCTCCTTGCGGAACTCGGCCACGGCGGTGTCGTCAACCCGGGGATGGGTGAAGAATGGGGTGAAGTCCTCGCGTGGGCTGAGCTCGATCCACTCGTAGCCCAACTCGGCGACGAGCCCCGGGAGCTCGAGAAGCGGCACGTCGCGGAACATGTAGGGGTCGAGAGCGAGCTTCATCGGGTTGCCCCCACCACGCTCGCGCGGTCGACGAGCCCGACCGTGACCGGTCGACCCGAGGCGAGCGACTCCATACCGGCCTCGCAGACGGCCGATGCGGCGTAGCCGTCCCACGCGGTGGGACCGACGACCTCACCGCGCCGGGTGGCGTCGGCCCAGGCCTGGAGCTCGAGGTCGTAGGCGCGGCCGAATCGGGACCGGAAGTCGTCGGGCACGTCTCCGCCGTAGCGGCCGTCCTGGCGGACGAAGACGCTCTGCCCGAGGCCGATGGTCACGTTGCCTCGCTCGGCCACCGCTTCGCAGCGGACCTCGTAGCCGACCTGGCAGTTGACGAACACCTCCGTCGTGGCCATCCCACCGCCGGCCATCCGGAAGATGGCGACCTGGGGGTCGAGCACACCCTCGGCCGCTGCGCTCGTGGGCGCGGGAGCGAGCACGGTGATCTCGTCGATCTCCTCCCCGAAGAGCCACCGGCACACGTCCACCTCGTGCACGAGGGAGTCGCGCACGATCATCTCGGAGCGGAACGACGGGGGGACCGCCTTGTTCCGGTGCACGTTGTGCACCACGAGCGTCCGGCCGAGTTCACCGCCGTCGAGCAGCTCCTTCATCGCGGCGTACTCCGGGTCGAAGCGGCGCATGAAGCCGACCTGGATGAGCGGCCGCTCCAGTCGGGCCTCGGCCTCCACGAGTCGGAGCGCGGACTCGGCGTCCATGGTCAGTGGCTTCTCGCAGAGAGCGAACTTGCCGCGCTCGAGACATGCGGAGACCTGCTCCTCGTGGACGAACCCCGGCGAGGCGATGATGACGGCGTCGACCTCGTCGTCGGCGATGAGCGCGAGCGGGTCGGTGATGGTGCGGACGCCGTCGAAGCCCGCCGCGAGCGCCTCGGCCCTGGCCGTGTCCGGGTCCGAGACCGCCACGAGCCGGGCCCCCGCCGTGCGGTGGACCACCCGCTCGGCGTGGTCAGCTCCCATCATGCCGACGCCGATGATTCCGACCCGCAGGTCCTGGTTGGCCATCTAGGCGTCCTCCTTCGCGTCTGTGCCGGCGACCACGATCTCGTCCTGCGAGAGCTCCGGAGCGGGGACCCCGCCGTGCTCGACGGTGTGCGGCTCGACGACCTTGCTCGGGTCTGCGGTACGCAGCTCGTGGGACAGCTCCGCGAGCTCCTGTCCGCCGGCCATCTCGCCCGTCAGCTGGTCGAGGGTCAGCTCGTCGCGGTGGGCGTCGAGCACCACTCGTCCGAGCTTGAGGACGATGAAGTGGTTGCCGACGAGATAGGCGTGGTGCGGGTTGTGGGTGATGAAGATGACGCCGAGGCCGGCATCGCGAGCCTTGACGATGTACTTCAGGACGACGCCGGACTGCTTGACGCCGAGGGCCGCGGTCGGCTCGTCGAGGATGATGACCTTGGCTCCGAAGTAGATGGCCCGGGCGATGGCGATGCACTGGCGCTGACCACCGGACAGGCTGCCGACGGGGCGGTCGAGGTCGGGAATGACGATGCCCATCTTCTCGAGCTCGCTCCCGGCGATCTCCTTCATCGTGTCGATGTCGAGGGTCCGCAGGAGTCCCTTGTGGATCTCGTTGCCCAGGAAGAAGTTGCGCCAGACCGACATGAGGGGTGCGAGTGCCAGGTCCTGGTAGACCGTGGCGATTCCGGCCGCCTGCGCGACTCGCGGCGAGTTGAAGCGACGCTCGATCCCATTGAGGCGCATGACGCCGTCGGTGTAGTCGTGCAGCCCTGACACGATCTTGATGAGCGTCGACTTGCCGGCCCCGTTGTCACCGAGGACGCACGTCACCTCTCCGGCACGCACGTTGAGGCTCACGCCGCGGAGCGCGTTGACGTTGCCGTAGCTCTTGCCGATGTTCTCGAGCTCGAGGAGCGGCCGGTCCTTCGTCACACGGGCTTGCTGACGTTCCTTGACTGGCGTACTCATCGCGCATCCGCCTTCCGCTTGACGTACATGTTGACGAGGACGGCGCCGATGAGCATGACGCCGAGGAAGGTCTTGAGCCAGTCGACATCCCACCCGGCGTACGAGATGCCGAGCTGGGTCATGCCGTAGATGAGCGCTCCGACTGCAGCACCGAGGATCGAGCCGTAGCCGCCGGTGAGCAGGCACCCGCCGATGACCGCGGCGATGATGTAGATGAACTCGTTGCCGAGGCCCTGCCCGGACTGCACGTTGTTGTACTCGAAGAGCATGTGCATGCCGACGAGCCAGGCCGCGAACCCGGTCCCCATGAAGAGGCCGATCTTCGTCGCGACCACGGGGACGCCCACGGCGCGGGCCGCCTTGGCGTCCCCGCCGACCGCGAAGACCCAGTTGCCGACCTTGGTGCGCAGCAGCACCCACGCCAGGATGGCCGTCACGACGACCCAGATGATGACCGGCGTCTTGATGGCCACCGGACCGAGCTGGTAGGTCGACGCGAAGACCGCCTTGGCGCTGTCCCATCCGTCCATGTCGCGGATGGTGTTGGACGACACACCACCGGTGACGATGCGAGTGACGGCCAGGTTGATGCCTTGGAGCACGAAGTAGCTGCCCAAGGTGACCAGGAAGCTCGGCAGCCCCGTCTTGTGGAGCAGGAAGCCGTTGAACGCTCCGATGGACAGGGAGACGACCAGGGCGAGCAGGACCCCGCCCCACACGTTGAGCCCGAGGTACCACGACGTGTGTGCTGCCGTGAGTCCCGATGTCGTCACCGCGACGCCAGTGGAGAGGTCGAACTCCCCGCCGATCATGAGCATCGCGACGAAGACGGCCATGATGCCGATGGTCGAGGCCTGGTAGGCAATGGTCCCGATGGCAGAGACGTTGCGGAAGGCCGGGGCGAAGGCCAGGAACAGGGCGGCTACGGCCACGGCTCCGATGAGGGCCCCGACGGCCGGCATGCCGAGGAAGATGGCCAGGGGAGACCGGGTCTGGACCCGGTCGTCCCCCACCACATGAGCTGCACTAGCCATGGCTGGTCACCGCGTGCCGTTGGCCGCAAACTTCGCCACGGCCTCGATGTTCTCGGCGTCGATGAAGGCCGGTCCGGTGGCGACGTTCTGCCCGCCGCCGATGACGTTGCCGTTCGACTTGAAGAGGTAGAGCGACGTGACCGCGAGGTACCCCTGCAGGTAGGGCTGCTGGTCGATGGCCCACGCCACCGAGCCGTCCTGGACGGCCTTGACGAGCTCGGCGTTCGTGTCGAACGTGCCGATCTTGGCCGAGCTGCCCGCGGCGTCGACGGCCTTCACGGCGTCGAGCGCGAACTGCGCGCCGAGTGTGACGATCCAGTCGACAGCCGCGTCCTGCGTCAGCTTCGCCTGAAGGGTGGTCACGACGGCGGCGTCGTCACGGCCGTTGACGTAGATGCGCTCGACCTTCGCGCCCGAGGCCCCTTCGGTCACACCTGCGCAGCGGTCCTCGAGCTGCTGCTGGCCCTGCTCCTGGATGACGCAGATGACGTTCTTCGCGCCGTCCTCGATGAGCCGCTTGCCGACGGCTCGGCCGGCATCGGTCTCGCCCTGGCCGAAGTAGCCGATCGCACCGAGCTCGAGGGCGTCCGGGCCACCGGCGTTGAACATCGACACGGGGATGCCGCCGTCGACCGCCTTCTTGATGGCGCCACCGAGAGCGCCGGTGTTGGGGTCGGTGACGGCGATGCCGTCGACGGCCTTGTCGATCGCGGCCTGGATGAGCTGGGCCTGCTTCGTCGCGTCCGGGTCGTTCGTGTACTCGAGCGTGACGCCGGTGTCAGTGGCTGCCTGCTCGGCACCCTTGCGGATGATGTCCCAGAACGTGTCGCCGGGAGCCTGGTGGGTGATCATGGCGACGGTCATCGTCTTGGCCTTCTCGCCGCCGTCGGCGGCGCCGCCGGTCTCCTCGCGGCCACCGGAGGACGAGCAGGCGCCGAGGGTGAGGGCCGTGACGGCACCGAGGGCGATCAGCGCGGTGCGTGTGCGGGTGGGTCGGATCATCATTGGTCCTGCCTTTCGAACAGCCACCGCTTCGTTGAGACGGTGTCCTGGGGTGGAGGTGGTGCAGTCGTGTGACGGAAGGTCACCGGAGTGGGCCGCAGCCCTGGAGGTACTGGAGGGTTCGTGTCGCGATGGGAAGGGGCTGGTCGGGCGGGCACGGGTACATGTCCTGCTCGACGATGGCGAAGAGCTCGACGCGGTCGAGACCGGCCAGCGCTTCGAGGATCGGCGGCATCTCGGGGACCCCGAGCGGCGGCTCGCACATGGCACCCATCCGCACGGCCTCACCGAACCCGATGCCTTCGGCGTGGACCCGGTCGACGACCGCAGGATCCACCTGCTTGAGGTGGACGTAGCCAATCCGGTCCGGGTACTCCCGGATCAGCTCCAGGTTGTCGCCGCCGCAGTACGAGATGTGACCTGTGTCGAGACAGAGGCTGACGAGTGATGGGTTCGTCTCGTGGAGGAACCGCTCGACGTTCTCGTGCGTGTCGACGTGGGTGTCGGCGTGCGGGTGGAACTGGATCTGCAACCCGAACTCGTCGCGGATGCGTCGGGCGAGGGTGTCGATGTTGCGGCCGTAGCGGGGCCACTCGTCATCGGTCAGGGACGCCTCCTCGATCACAGCACCGGTCTGCGGGTCGCGCCAGAAGTCGGGGATGACGACCAGGTGCTTGGCCCCCATCGCCGCGGTCAGCGAGGCCGCCGCTGAGACGTCCCTCCACGTGCTGTCCCACGAGTCAGGCCGGTGCAGGTGCTCGAAGATCGTGCCAGCCGTCATCGTCAGGCCGCGCTGGTCGAGCTCCTCCTTGAGGCGCACGGGGTCGGTCGGCAGGTAGCCGTACGGCCCGAGCTCGATCCGCGTGTACCCCGCGCCGGCCACCTCGTCGAGGAAGCGCTGCCACGGCGTCTGCTGGGGGTCGTCGGGGAACCACACGCCCCAGCTGTCTGGAGCGCTCCCGATGAGGGCAGAGTTGGTCAAGAGTCGGTCCTCCGGATCGGCGCGACGTGGCGGCGCTGCGTGCTCTTGTGCTCCTGGTACTCGGCGTGAGCCGTCTGCGTGGAGTCGAGGTCGCTGACCTCGGCAACCGGTACGTCCCACCACGACGCGCTGTCCGGGGCGTAGACGGTGGGGTCGGTCTCGACGTGGATGACGATCGGTCCGCCGTGGGCGGGGGCCGCCTTCGCCTCCTTGATCGCCATCTCGAGCTCGTCGCGCGAGTGCACCTCGATGACGTGGGCGCCCAGGCTGCGCGCGTTGGCGGCAAGGTCCACCGGCAGGGTCGCTCCCTCGAGCCGGCCGGTCTCCTCGTCGCGGTAGCGGTACTTCGTGCCGAAGCGCTGGGAGCCCAGCGACTCGGAGAGTGAGCCGATCGAGTGGAAGCCGTGGTTCTGGACGAGGACGACGACGACCTTGACCCGCTCCTGGACCGCCGTCACGAGCTCCGTGGGCATCATCAGGTATCCGCCGTCCCCGACCATGGCGAAGACGTCGCGGGACTCGTCGGCCAGCCGGATGCCAATCGCGGCAGGAACCTCGTAGCCCATGCACGAGTAGCCGTACTCCACGTGGTAGCCCTTGCGGTCACGCACCCGCCACAGCTTGTGGAGGTCGCCCGGCATCGAACCCGCCGCGCAGAGCACGACGTCCCGCGGGTCGGTCAGCTCGTTGACGACGCCGAGCACCTCGCCCTGGGTGAGCAGGCCGTCAGCGAGCGCGTCGGTGACCTCGGGCGACGGGTGGTAGGCGGCCTCGACCTGTGCGTCCCACTCGGCCCACAGCGACGCCTGCCGGTTGCGGTAGTCCGAGTCCACGGCATACCCCTCCAGGGCGGGGGCGAGCGCCGCGAGGGCCTCGCTCGCGTCGGCCACGACGGGGAGGCCGGCGTGCTTACCGGCGTCGAACCGCGCGACGTTGATGTTGACGAAGCGGACGTCGGGGTGCTGGAAGGCGGTCCGCGAGGCAGTCGTGAAGTCGCTCCACCGGGTTCCCACGCCGATGACGACGTCGGCCTCCGCCGCGACGGCGTTGGCGGCCGTCGTGCCCGTCGAGCCGATGGCGCCGAGCAGCTGGGGGTGGCCGTGCGGCAGGGACCCCTTGCCGGCCTGGGTCTCACCGACCGGGATGCCCGTCTGTGCGCAGAACGCGGCCAGGGCCTCCTCCGCCCCGGAGTAGTGGACGCCCCCACCGGCGACGATCAGCGGGCGGCGCGCGGACCGGATGAGGCCCGCGGCATCCTCGACGTCGACCCGCTCGGGGACGGGCCGGGCGACCCGCCAGACCCGCTCTGCGAAGAGCTCGACCGGCCAGTCGTACGCCTCGGCCTGCACGTCCTGGGGCAACGCGATCGTCACGGCCCCGGTCTCGACCGGGTCGGTGAGCACGCGCATCGCGGCGAGCAGGGCCGAGGGAAGCTGCTCCGGCCGGTTCACGCGGTCGAAGAACCGCGAGAGCGGCCGGAAGGCGTCGTTGACCGTCACGTCAGCGGCGTACGGCGCCTCCAGCTCCTGGAGCACCGGCGATGTTGCCCGGGTGGCGAAGGTGCCCGAAGGCAGGAGCAGGACGGGAATTCGGTTGATCGTCGCCAGGGCGGCGCCGGTCAGCATGTTCGTCGAGCCGGGGCCGACCGAGGCCGTGCAGGCCCACGTCTGGAGGCGGTCCTTCTGTCGCGCGTAGGCGACGGACGTGTGCACCATGGCCTGCTCGTTCCGGGCGAGGACGTAGGGGAGGTGACTCGGGCTGTCAGGCCCCTCGATCACCTCGTTCTGGAGCAGCGCCTGCCCGAGACCGGCGACGTTGCCGTGGCCGAAGATCCCGAACACGCCGGCGAAGAGCTTCTGGCGCTCGCCATCACGCTCGCTCCACTGGTTCGCGAGGAAGCGGACCACGGCCTGCGCCACGGTCAGCCGGATCGTGACTCCCCGTGCTGCGTCTCTCATCGCTGGCCTCCAATCGGCAGTCGCGGGTCAATCGCCTGGTCCGCCCAGGTGTCGCGCACCCAGGCGTGGGCGGGGTCGTCACAGATGCGCCAGGCTCGCTCCGGGCCGGGCCCGGCCATGACGTTGAGGTAGTAGAGGTCGTAGCCGGGGGCCGCCATGGCCGGCCCGTGCCAGCCGTGGGGGACGAGGACGACGTCGCCGGAGCGGACCTCGGCGAGGACGTCGATCGGCCGCTCGTCCGTGCCGTACACCCGCACATATCCCGGACCGCCTTCGGCGGGCAGTTCTCCAGAGGTCCGATCAAGCTCGCTTCGCTCGGTTGATCGGACCTCGAAGTAGTAGATCTCCTCGAGCTGGGTCTCCTCGCCCGGCCGCTCCTCGTCGTGCTTGTGGGGCGGGTAGGAGCTCCAGTTGCCGGCGGGGGTGATGACCTCGCACGCGATGATCGAGTCTGCGTCGAGGACGCCGGGGATCCCGAAGTTGCGGACCTCCCGCGAAGCGGCTCCTGCCCCGCGTAGCTCGACCGGCACCTCTCCGACCGCCACGTGGCGGAACGTCCGCGACTGCGCGGACTTACCCGCGACGGCGAAGGCGACGGCCACGCGGGCCGGCCCCAGGGCGGAGATCGTCACGGACGACCCCGCCGGCACGTAGGCGACGTCGGTCGGCCCCGCGAACACCGAGTCCCGACCGGCCAGGGTGGCCTCGTGGCGTCCCGCCGAGTCCTCGCTGGAGACCGAGACGGACCCGCTCAAGGGGATGACGAGCAGCTCGCGGCCACGAACCTCGAGAGCCCGCGATGTGCCGGGAGCGAGCTCAGCGGCATACAGGCCGGTGTGCTCCCAGCCCGACGCGTCGGGCTCGATGACGACGTCCCAGCCGTCGCGCGACGTCGTCCTGAAGGGGCGGTGCCAGCTCATCGGGCACTCCCGTGGACGAGGCCTGCTGCGATGTCGACAGCGGCAGATACGTCACCGTCCGGCGGGAAGAGCAGCGCCCGGCCGACGACGAGGCCACGGACTGCGGGGAGATCGAGGGCGGCGCCCCAGGACGCGTAGGTCTCGTCCGGGTGACCCTGCGGGTCGCCACCGAGCAGGAGGGTGGGAAGCGTCGTGGCGTCCATGACCCGCTCCAGCTCGTCGACGACGGGCAGCTTGAGCCACGTGTGCGCGCTCGACCCCCCGAGCCCGGCTGCGATGTGGATGGACTTGATGGTCGAGTCCGGGTCGAGCTGGTTGACCACGCGCTGCCCCTGGCTGATTGACAGGAACGGCTCGACCATCGCCATGAGGCCCGCGTCGGCGAGCTCGGTGACCGCCCTGGCGGTCGCCTCGAGCGTCGCTGCCGTGCCTGCATCCTCGAGGCAGATGCGCGTCAGCATCTTGCCGCCGTCGAGCCCGTTGGTGGCGATGTCGACGGCCCGGTAGGCGGTGAACCGGTCGTCCAGCTCGAAGCTCGCGCCTTGGAGCCCGCCTCGGTTCATCGAGCCGATGACCACCTTGCCCTCGAGCGCGCCGAGGAGCAGGAGGTCGTCGAGGATGTCCGGAGTGCCGAGCACCCCGTCGACCCCGGGCCTGCTCAGTGCCTCGACGAGGCGGGCGAGCAGGTCGCTCCGGCTCGCCATCGCCGTGGCGTCGCCGCGCACCCCGAGGGCCCCGCGAGCGGGGTGGTCGGCGGCGACGATGAGCAGGCGGCCGTCCGGCCCCACCAGGTCGCGATGGGACCGGGCGCGCCAGGCCTCGGCGATGCGGCCCGGCCGCCGGACGCGGGTCTCGGTGAGCTCCGCGAGCTGCTCGCGGATGCCGCCTCTCGAGCGAGTCGTCGTCAGCTGCTGGTCCGTCTGCTCGGTCGTCATGACGCCACCCCCTGATGTGCCTTACCCGCATCGAGTCGCTCGCGCACCTCGGCCTCCGTCGGCATCGCCGTCGAGCACTCGAGGCGCGACGCGACGATCGCCCCGGCGACGTTGGCAAAACGCAGGACCTCCTCGAGCGGCCACCCCTCCAGCAGCCCGTGGACGAGCGCCCCACCGAAGGCGTCACCAGCTCCGAGACCGTTGACGACGTCCACCGGGTGTGGCGGCACCTCGACGCGCTCCTCGCGGGTCGCCGCGAGAACGCCCTTTGGTCCCTGCTTCACCACCGCGAGCTCGAGGCCTCGGTCGAGGAGGGCGTCGGCCGCACGCTGCGGGTCGGTCTCGCCGACGGCGACCTCGCACTCCTCTCGGTTGCCGACGGCTACGGTGACGTGCTCGAGCGCTCGGGACACCTGCGCCGTCGCCTCGGCCTGGTCGGTCCAGAACATCGGCCGGTAGTCGAGGTCGAGGATGGTGTGCGGTGCCCGCCCCCGCGCGTCCCAGGCAGCGAAGTGGGCCGCCCGGCTCGGCTCCTGCGAAAGCCCTGTCACCGTGGACCAGTAGACCCGGGCGTCACGAATCGCCTCGAGAGGCAGCGACTCCGGCGTGACGAGCAGGTCCGGGGCGGTCGGGTAGCGGTAGAACCACAGCGGGAAGTCGTCCGGCGGGAAGAGCTCGCAGAAAGTGACCGGAGTCGGCGGGCCGTCGACCGGCTCGATGAAGGACGGATCGACCCCGAGGCGCTCCGCCTCGCTGGCGACGTACTCCCCGAAGGGGTCGCGGCCCGTGCGCGTGACGAGCGCAGTACGGCGGCCGTGCCGCGCCGCGGCCACGGCGACGTTGGTGGCGCTGCCGCCGAGGAACTTCTGGAACGTGCTGACCTCTGCGAGGCCGACGCCGCTCTGCAGCGGATAGATGTCGACGCCGGTGCGGCCCATGGCGACGAGGTCATAGGTCTCGCTGCTGCTCGCGCGACTCATGCTGGTGCTCCCTGCTGCCGTCATGTCAGGCCCCCACTCCGGACCACTGGGCGGCGAGCGCCAGGAGGTGGTCGAGGCTCTCCTCGACCTGGCGGACCGGACCAGCGGCACCGGGGTCCTCGTCGAGGATGGTGTCCTGCTCGAGGACGTACCAGCCGTCGTAGCCGGCGTCCTCGAGGGCACTGACGATCGCGGCGACGTCGACGTCCCCTTGGCCGAGGGGCGTATAGAGCCCGGCCCGAATCCCTTCGGTGTAGCTGAGCTCACCGGCGCGAACCCGGTCGGCGACGTCGGCGCGGACGTCCTTGAGGTGGACGTGGGCGATGCGGTCGGGGTGGCTGCGGGCGAGGGCGACCGGGTCACCACCGCCGATGAGCAGGTGCCCGGTGTCGAGGCAGATCCCGATACGGCTGCCGTCGATGACCCGTTGCGTCTCCTCGCCCGACTCGACCATGGTGCCGACGTGGGGATGCAGCGTGGGAACCAGCCCGCGGACCTCGGCGGCCTCGGCGAGGCGGTCGAGGTTGCGGAGTAGCGCCTGCCAGCCCGCATCGTCGAGCTCGGGACGCGAGTCGTAGCCCTCGACCCCCGTGGCGGCGGCGAGGACCAGGGTGGTGGCCTCGGCGCCCACGAGTCCGTCCATGGCTCGTTCCACCTCGGGGAGCGGGTCGGCCCCGGGGTCGTGCAGGAGGACGGGCACGAACTGGCCGACCGCCTCGAGACCGGCCGCGGCGAGAGTGCGCGCCTTGTCCTCCGGGGCGTCCGGCAGGAAGCCGTCCGGACCGAACTCCGCGGCGGCCAGACCGACGCCGGCCATCTGCGCGAGCACGGTGGCGGGGTCGTACTGCCAGCCCCATCCGGGCACCTCACAGACTCCCCACGAGATGGGGGCGCCCGCGATCCGCTCGGCCAGTGGTCGGGCCCCGACGTGGTGCGGGTGCACGCCCTGGGTGGGCTCGTGGTGATGTGGACTGGTCACAGGTCCTCGACCTCCTCGAGGCGCACGACGCGCCCTTCACGACGGGACAGCTCACACGCCTCGGCGACCCGGAAGGCGGCCAGTGCGTCGGCGACGGTGCACGGTGAAGGGTCGTCGCCGCGGGCGACGCCGGCGAACGCGGTCAGCTCCGCGCGGTAGGCAGGCAGGAAGCGCTCCATGAACGACCACTTCTGTGGGCCATGGGGGAAGTTGACTCCCTCCTCCGCCGAGCGGAAGGCGAGGGAGTCGTCGAGCCCGACGGAGACGGCACCCTTCTCACCGTGGACCTCCATGCGTACGTCGTGCCCGCCGCCGTTGTAGCGCGTCGAGCTGACCAGGACGAGGGTGCCGTCGTCGAGGGTGAGGACGGCGGCGGCGCTGTCGACGTCACCCGCCTCCGCGAAGAACGGCGCGCCCTTGTTGGCGCCCGTCGCGTAGACCGTCTCGACCTCACGGCCCGTGACGAAACGCAGCACGTCGAAGTCGTGGACGTTGCAGTCACGGAAGATGCCGCCGGACGTCGGGATGTACCCCGCATGGGGCGGCGACTGGTCGTGGGTGGCGGCGCGGATGGTGTGGATGAAGCCGAGCTCGCCCGACTCGACCGCGGCCTTGGCGTTGCGGTAGCCGGTGTCGAAACGGCGTTGGAACCCAACATGCACCGGCGTCTCCGCCATGTCGGCGAGGCGGGTGAGCTCGATTGTCTCGTCGAGGGTGGCGGCGACCGGCTTCTCGCAGAACGTCGGGATGCCCAGCTCGAGACCACGGCGCAGCAGCGGCGCATGCGCGGGCGTCGCCGTCGTGATCACGAAGCCGTCGATGCCCGAGGCGAGCAGCGCCTCGACGTCGGGGGCGTAGCCGACGCCGAGCCTGTCCGCGACCGCGCGAGCAGCCTCCGGGAAGGCGTCCGCGACGACGACCTCGTCGACGACGTCGAGGTCGCGGAGGGTCTCGGCGTGAAAGGCACCGATGCGGCCCACGCCGGCAAGTCCGATTCGCATAGGTCGAGCGTGCCCGCCTCGGCATGTCCTGTCAAGACTATGTAAGGACATTATTACGTACTATCTTTTGCTTGCCACCCGCGATAGGGTCCCTCCATGACCAAGCAGGTGGGCGTCGTCATCGACCGCTCCTCCCCCGTGCCCCTCTATCACCAGGTGTCGGCACAGCTCGGGGCGGCAATCGCGAGCGGCGACCTCCAGCCGGGCGACCCCTTCGAGAACGAGGTGGCCCTGGCCGAGCGGCTCAACCTTTCGCGGCCCACGGTTCGGCAGGCGATCCAGGAGCTCGTGGCCCAAGGGCTGCTCGTGCGCCGCCGCGGCCTCGGCACGACCGTCGCCAACCGCAAGGTGCACCGACGCGCCGAGCTGACCTCGCTCTGGGACGACCTCGCCAGGGCCGGCGGGTCCCCGCGGACGACGCTCCTCAACTATGAGCACGCAGCTGACGAGCGGGTCGCCGCAGCTCTCGACCTGCCTTCCGACGCAACGCTTCTCGCGATCGTCAGGGTCCGCTACTCCGGTGACCTGCCGCTCGCCATCCTGCGGAACTGGCTGCCCCCCAGCCTCGCCGACATCACGCGTGACGAGCTCGACGACACCGGCCTCTACGCCGTCCTCCGCGAGCGAGGGGTCCGCCCGGTCGTCGCCCACCAGTCCATCGGGGCCCGGATGCCATCCCCAGCCGAGCGCAAGCACCTCCAGATGAAGTCGGGCGAACCCGTCCTCACCATGACGCGCAGCGCCTTCGACGCGATGGGCGCAGCGGTGGAGTACGGCGACCACTGCTATCGCGCCTCGAACTACTCCGTGGACGTCATGATCGACGAGCGCTGAGCTCCGCGCTCCAGGGTCGTGCGCCGAGTCCGCCCGCCACGTCGAGCGTTCCGCCGGCTCCACACTGACTACCGCCATGCGGCGTCAAGGCATGACCACGGATCGGTGTGGCACTCCTCGCGCACGCCCCGTTGGCAGGGTCAGGATGGCTGACCGAGCTCGGCCAGGGCGTCCTCGATGCCCCGGTGGAAGGTCGGGTAGGCATAGATCATCGACCGGAGCCGGTCGAGCGGCACCTCGGCGTGCACGGCCACGGCGAGCGCGCCGATCACCTCGCCCGCCGCCGGCCCCATGACGGTCGCCCCGACGAGGAGCCCCCGCCCCGGGTCGGCGACGAGCTTGATGAAACCGTCGCCGCCGACGCCGTGGATCCACCCGCGCGTCGTGGAGCCGAGCGGGGTGAGGGCCGTCGTCACGGCGACACCGTCATCCTTGGCCTGGGCCTGGGCCTCAGTCAGCCCGACCGTCGCCACCTCCGGGTCGGTGAAGGTGACACGAGGAACAGCGCGGTAGTCAGCGGGCGGGCCGTCCTCGCCGAGGATCTCACGGATCACGATCGCGGCCTGGTACATCGACACATGCGTGAAGGCGCCCTTGCCGGTGAGGTCCCCGATCGCCCAGACGCCCGGAGCTACCCTGCAGCGGTCATCGATCGGGGCAACCTCAGCGTCCCGAGGAACGCCGACGGAGTCGAGCCCGACGGCCGCGGGATCGGTCTCGCGCCCGGTCGCCACGAGCAGGCGATCCGCCCGGAGCACCGTGCCGTCCTCGAGGGTCACCTCCACGTGGTCGTCGCCGCCGGTGACACGAGACGCCGCGGAGCCGGTGTGGACGGTGATCCCCTCGCGCTCGAAGACGCTCGCGATCCGCTCGGACGCCTCCGGCTCCTCGGGTGACAGGAGGCGAGGCGCCGACTCCACCACGGTGACCGTGGTCCCGAACCGGGCAGCGACCTGCGCCAGCTCGCACCCGATCGCACCACCCCCGAGGACGACGAGTGACCCGGGGAGAGCCGTCGCCTCGGCGAACTCGCGATTGGTCCAGAACGGCACCTTGTCGAGCCCCTCAATGGGAGGGGTTGCGGCACGAGAGCCGGCGTTGACCACGATGCCGAGCCCAGCGGCATACGGCCTCCCGTCGACGTCGACGCGCCCGGGACCGACGACCCGGCCGGTGCCGCGCAGGAACGTCCCACCCTTCTGGGTGAACCGTTCGACGGCGACCTGGTCGTCCCAGCCGTCCGTGGCCTCGTCACGGATGCGACGCGCCACCAGCGACCAGTCCGGCGTCACGTCCGCGACCGACCCGGCCAGCCCGTCCACTCGTCGCGCCTCGGCCAGGGCATCTGCGGCGCGGACCATCATCTTCGTCGGGATGCAGCCCCAGTAGGGACACTCGCCCCCCAGCAACCCATGATCGACGCCGAGCACCCGCAGGCCCCGCTCAGCCAGGGTGTTCGCCACGTGCTCGCCGCCCGGACCCATCCCGACGACGATGATGTCGAAGCTCTCCATGGCGCATCCTCTCGGCAGGGTCCCTCACAGGATGTCCTACCGCCGACGCCTCCCGGGGGATGTCGACGACCGAGGTGCCCTCAGGCGATCGGCTTCAGCACATCCATGCCGAGGAACGGGCGCAAGGCCTCGGGCACCACGACGGAGCCGTCCGGCTGCTGGTGGTTCTCGAGGATCGCAACGAGCCAGCGGGTCGTCCCCAAGGTGCCGTTCAGGGTCGCGACGGTGCGGGTGCCCGAGCCGTTGGGGTCGCGCTCGCGCGTGTTGAGCCGACGCGCCTGGTAGGTGGTGCAGTTCGAGGTCGAGGTGAGCTCGCGGTACTTGCCCTGGGTGGGGACCCACGCCTCGCAGTCGAACTTGCGCGCCGCCGGGCTGCCGAGGTCCCCTGCCGCCGTGTCGATGATCCGGTAGGGCACCTCGATCTTGGCGAGCATCTCGCGCTCCCAGTCGAGCAGACGCCCGTGCTCCGCCTCGGCGTCCTCCGGCCGGCAGTAGCTGAACATCTCGACCTTGTGGAACTGGTGCACCCGGATGATGCCGCGGGTGTCCTTGCCGTGCGACCCGGCCTCGCGGCGGTAGCAGGCCGACCAGCCCGCATACCGCTTGGGCCCGGCCGACAGGTCGATGATCTCGTCGGCGTGGAACCCGGCGAGCGCCACCTCCGAGGTGCCGGTGAGATAGAGGTCGTCGGCCTCGAGGCGGTAGACCTCGTCGGCGTGAGCGTCGATGAAGCCGGCGCCGAGCATGATCTCGGGGCGCGCCATGGTCGGGGTGATCATTGCCGTGAAACCCGCTGCCGTGGCCTGCGCCATGGCCATGTTGAGCAGGGCCAGCTCGAGGAGCGCCCCGACGCCGGTGAGGTAGTAGAAGCGAGCACCGCCGACCTTGGCGCCGCGCTCCATGTCGATGGCGCCCAGTCGCTCGCCGAGAGCCAGGTGGTCGAGCGGCTCGAACCCCTCGCTCGCGAAGTCCCGCGGCGTGCCGATGGTCTCGACGACGACGTAGTCGTCCTCACCGCCCGTCGGCACCCCGTCGATGATGACGTTGCCGACCTTGCGGAGCAGTCGCTCCAGCTCGGCGCCCGCCTCGTCGGCGTTCGACTCGAGGGCCTTGACCTGGTCGCTGAGGTGGGCCGCCTTCGCGCGAGCCGCGTGCGCCACGGACTCGAGGTGCGCCGCGTCAGGGGCTCCCGCCTTCTTGGCGCGCTGGAACGCGCCCATCGCCGCACCGACGTCCTTGCTGACCGCCTTCTGCTCCGCTCGCAGCGTCTCGAACTCGCCGAGGGACGAACGCCGACGCTCGTCGGCGGCGAGGATCGCATCGACGATCCCAGGGTCCTCTCCACGGGCCAGTTGCGAGGCACGCACCCGGTCGGGCTCGTCGCGCAGGAGCTTGATGTCGATCACGGAGCCAGCCTATCGGCGCCCGAGCGGGCAGCGTGGCGAGCCCAGCGGCATACGACATCCCCGAGGGGAGGGTGAGGTCGGCCCTGGGAGCGGGTAGATGCCGACGGTGAAGGATGACGCTCCTCCGGCCGCGAGCCCCGAACGGGAACCGGGACTCGACCTCGCGACGGCGTCACTCGCGGCCCTTCGAGCGACCCTGCGCCTCATCGAGGACCGGATCACCGAGGAGCTCACGACGGGCGGCTACCGCCCCGGCCCCGGGCACACGGCTCGCATTGCTCGACTGCGGCGCCGGGAGCAGGACCTGCGGGCCGAGATCGCCCACCGGCGGTCCGAGCGCCCGGCGGTGGGGCGCCCACCGACGGAGCGCCCACCGACGGAGCGCCCCGAGTAGACCCGCACCACGGACGGCTAGATGCGACTGGGTCGCATGTGACTCTAGACTGGACCCATGCACGTTCCCGACGGCTTTCTCGACGTCCCGACCTCGGTCGCGACGGCCGTCGTCGCCGCCGCCGGCGTGGCGGCAGCCCTCCGCGGCGCGCGACGTGAGCTCGACGAGCGCACGACGCCGATCGCGGGGCTGGTGGCGGTGTTCGTGTTCGCAGGGCAGATGATCACCTTCCCGGTCGGCGCGGGGACCTCCGGTCACCTCCTCGGCGGGACCCTCGCCGCCGTCCTCGCGGGCCCGTGGCTCGCCACCCTCGCCCTGGCCGTCGTCCTCATCGTCCAGGCGTTTCTCTTCGCGGACGGCGGGATCACCGCGCTCGGCACCAACGTCGTCCTCATGGGGCTCGTCGCCGTCTGGACCGGCTGGATCACGTTCCGCGCGGCCCGATCCATCCTGCGCCGGTCCTCTCGCGCGGTGACCGTCGCGGCGGCTGTCGGGGCCTTCGTCAGCGTGCCGGCGACCGCTGCGGCGTTCGTCGCACTCTTCGCCGTCGGCGGACAGGCCCAGATCCCCATCGGCACCGTCCTGACCGCCATGCTCTCGTGGCACGCCGTCATCGGCGTCGGCGAGGCCCTCATCACCGCCCTCGTCGTCGGGTCGGTCGTCGCCGTCCGCCCCGACCTGGTCGCCGGCGCCCGAGGCGTCCTCGCAGGCCCGACGCTCGAGCTCCGCGAGGGAGTCTCAGCCGGGGAGGGGGCCACGACGTGAGCCTGCGCCGCTTCGCCGTCATCGCCCTCGCCGTCACCCTCCTCACCGCCGGCGTGCTGTCGTGGTTCGCCTCCAGCAACCCCGACGGTCTCGAGCGCGTCGCCCAGACGCTGGGGTTCGCCCAGACCGCCCAGGAGCACGCCGCCTCCGACAGTCCGCTCGCCGACTACCGGGCGGAGGGTGTCGAGGACGCGCGCCTCTCGGGCGGGCTCGCCGGGGTCATCGGAGTCGTCGTCACCGGGCTGCTCATGGGTGGGCTCCTCCTCGTGCTCCGTCGTCGCGGCGACCCGGGTCCCCCCGACGGCCGGCCAACCTCCCCGGACCGGTCCTGACTCCGATGGGAGCACCCCACGGGCACGCCCTCCACTTCCACGGCCACTCGCCGGTGCATCGGCTCCCGGCCCACGTGAAGATCGTCGTCCTCGTCGGCTACGTCCTCGCTGTCGTGGCCACTCCCCGAGGCGTCTTCTGGCCGTATGCCGCTCACCTCCTCGCGCTCGCCGGTGCCGTCGCCGTGTCGCGAGTCCCGTTGGCGCACCTGGCCAAGCGGCTCGTCATCGAGGTGCCCTTCGTGGTCTTCGCCCTCGTCCTGCCCTTCGTCGCCACTGGGCCGCGGACCGCAGTCGGGCCGGTCGAGATCTCACAGCCGGGCCTCGAGGCGGCTGCTGCCCTCTTGGCGAAGGGAACCCTCGGCGTCCTCGCCTCGCTGCTCCTGGCGGCGACCACGGAGCCCCGGGACATCGTCGCCGGCTTCGAGAAGCTGCGCCTGCCGCAGCCCCTCGTCCAGATCATGAGCTTCATGCTCCGCTACACCGAGGTCGTCGCCGCAGACCTCGGGCGGATGCGGGTCGCACGGGAGTCGAGGGGCTTCCGCGCCCGGTCGGTCCGCCAGTGGCCCGCGCTCGGGGCCACCCTGGGCGCCCTCTTCATCCGGTCCTATGAGCGGGGGGAACGCGTGCACCTGGCGATGCTGTCGCGCGGCTACACCGGGCGACTGCCGACGCTCCGGCCGCTCACGGCCACCGGCTCGCAGTGGGCGGCCAGCGGCCTGCTGCCCATCGCGTGCGGCCTCGTCAGCGCGGCGGCGGTGCTGGCCGGATGAGCGGCGCCCCCGTCCTCGACGTTCGCGGGCTCGCCTACGCCTACCCCGACGGGCACCAGGCTCTCTTCGGCGTCGACCTCCAGGTGGGCAGGGGCGAGCGAGTGTCGCTCCTCGGGCCCAACGGTGCCGGGAAGACCACTCTGGTACTGCACCTCAACGGCATTCTCACCGCCGGTGCTGGTGCCGTCACGGTCTCGGGCCTCCCGGTGACGAAGGCCAATCTCGGGGAGATCCGCCGCCGTGTGGGCATCGTCTTCCAGGATCCGGACGACCAGCTCTTCATGCCGACGGTCCGCGACGACGTGGCGTTCGGGCCGGCCAACCTCGGACTGCGTGGGGACCAGCTCGACAGCCGCGTCCACCGGGCCCTCGACCAGGTGGGCATGGTCGAGTTCGTCGACCGCCCGCCGCACCACCTGTCCTTCGGCCAGCGGCGCCGGGTGGCCGTCGCCACCGTGCTCGCGATGGAGCCGGAGATCCTCGTCCTCGACGAGCCGTCCTCGAACCTCGACCCGGCGTCACGCCGCGAGCTGGCCGAGATCCTCCGGTCCCTCGACGTCACCGTTCTCATGGTGACGCACGACCTGCCCTACGCCCTCGAGCTGTGCGAGCGCGCCGTCGTCCTGTCCGGCGGGGTCATCGCCGCGGACGGGCCCACCCGGGATCTGCTCTCCGACGCGGATCTCATGGCCAGGCACCGGCTCGAGCTGCCCTACGGCTTCACCGTCCCGACTCCCTGACCCCCCATGCAACGGCAACACACCCGCTTACCGCGTGACCATGCCGTCTGCAGATGACAGGTGCACTCGGTAAGCGGGTGTGTTGCGGGAGGGCCGGAGGTGTGGTGCGAGGACCGGCTACTTCACTTCGGCACGGTGGAGCATCCAGATCCCGAGGGTCACCGGAAGCGCGACCCACACGGCGACGGAGGTGCCCAGCTGCGCCCACTGCTCGCCCGTCATGGACTCGACGACGAAGAGCGCGTTCATGGTGCGGTTCATGTCGAGCCAGCTCGCAGCCCCGTCGAGCCAGCTGACCAGGTCGCCGACGATGGCCCAGGCCGTGGGCAGGACGAAGTAGAGCACGATGGCGGCCGGGGTGTTGCGCAGGAGCATCCCGAAGCCGACGCCCTGGGCGACACCGAGCAGCACGAAGAGCGACGCCCCGAGCAGGGTGTTGTTGTCGAGCGACCAGTCACCTCCGTAGCCCCGCAGGGTGATCGCCGCCTGGTGGATGATCGCGGCCAGGGCGAGGGAGAGGCCGATCGCTGCGACTCCGGCGATCATTGCACCGATGAACTTCGCCCACGTCACGCGTGACCGGCGCGGCTCCAGCGTGTAGGTCACCAGGCCCGTTCGCTGCGACCACTCCGCGGTGACGGCGAGGATGCCGACGATGGGCAGCAGGATCGCCTGCGGCATCGTCGTCGCCGTCAGGTACTCCTCGAACCGGTGGTGGCCCGACTCGTTGAAGAACATGATGGTCAGGGCGATGGCGATGACGGCGCCGATCCCGATGAGCAGCCACCGGCCGGCCCGGGTGTCGACCATCTTGCGGAGCTCGACGAGCAGGAGTCGGGGGAAGGGGATTGCCGCGGTGGGTCGCTCACCCGGGATCCGCTCGGGGATCCGCGCGGTGGCGCGCAGCGGGGACTCTGCGGTCGGCGAGGCCACAGGTTCCGTCACGGTGGTGCTCATGCCGCCACCTCCTCGCGGGCCGTCGCCGCCGTGAGCTCGAGGAACATGTCCTCGAGACCGCGGCTGTCGCCGGACCGGAGCTCGACGAGGACGACGCCGGATGCGGCGGCGACCTGGCCGACCGTCATGGGCTCGGCGTCGACGTGCAGCCCGCCCGTGGCGGCGGGTGAGACCGAGACGTCCTCGAGAGCGAGCGCCGCCGCAAGGCCGGCGTCGTCGGTGGACCGGACGTAGGTGCCGGCGCCGGACAGCAGCGCGTCCTTCGTGCCCTGGGCGACGATCCGACCGTGCCCGATGACGATGATCTCGTCGGCGACGCGCTCGATCTCGTTGAGCAGGTGCGAGCTGAGCAGCACCGTGCCGCCCTGGTTGGCGTAGCCGCGGAGCAGGTCCCGCATCCACCGGATCCCGGCCGGGTCGAGTCCGTTGGCGGGCTCGTCGAGGATGAGGACCTCCGGGTCGCCGAGGAGGGCGTTGGCGATGCCCAGCCGCTGGCGCATGCCGAGGGAGTAGTTCCGGACCCGGCGGGCAGCCTCCTTGTCGGTGAGCCCGACGAGGTCGAGCATCTCGTCGACCCGCCGGCGGTCGACGCCCATCATGATGGCGCTCAGGCTGAGGATCTCCCGACCGGTGCGCCCCGCGTGCTGGGCTGAGGCGTCGAGAAGGACGCCGACGTGGCGACCCGGGTTGGGCAGGTGGCCGTAGGCGCGGCCCAGCACCGTCGCGGTGCCCGACGTGGCTGGGGTGAGGCCGGCCATGATGCGCATGGCAGTGGACTTGCCCGCGCCGTTCGGGCCGAGGAAGCCGGTCACCTGCCCGGGCCTCACCTCGAACGAGATGTCGTCGACGGCCGTGAAGGGGCCGTATCGCTTGGTCAGTCGGTCTACGTGGATCATGGGGACCACGGTGCCGGTTGGCCACCGACCAGCACATCAGTCATGGACCTGATTCCGACCCCGGCATCGACACGCCCGACCCTGAGTCGAGTCAGGGTCCGAACCCCGGCTGGCTCCCACCGTCACGGACAGCGGGAGCCAGCTCAGCGGCATACGGGACGGGTGGTGCCTCAGCGGTGCGGCAGGCGGACGTCCACCCAGACCAGGCGGTGGTCGCTCGAGGGGAACGGGAACGTTCCCGTGAGCCGGGACAGCGGGTCGGCCTGGACCGGCCAGAAGACGGCTGCGTCGAGGATCCGCAGCGCCTTGCTCGGCAGGACGTAGTCGGCCCGGAGGTTCCCCGGCGCGGGGTTGTCGTTGAAGTCGGCGGTGTCATGGGCCGGGTTTCCGGTGTGCGAGAGGTTCGCCCCGCCCTGGAGCAGGCTCGCCTCGACGGCTCCCTCGCTGGAGGGCGTCACCGAGGTGTTGACCTTCGGATGGCCGAGCAGCGCCTCGATCGAACCCTCCACGGAGTCGCCGTCGTTCGGGTCGGAGTTCTGGTCACCGGCGATGACGAAGCGCGCGCCCGGCTCGAGACCCCCGGTGCCGCCGTTGTCGTCATAGATGTAGGCGGACCGGCTCGGCGACCCGATGTAGTCCGCCCAGAAACGGATCTCGTCGTTGTTCCGGCGACCGTTGCGGTCCTCGGCACCGTCGAAGGTCGGCGGCGTCGGGTGGCTGACGAGGAAGTGCACGGTCCGGTCGCCGACCGAGATGGGCACGTCCCAGTGCGACTTGCTCGACAGGCGCAGGACCGCCTGCTCCTCGGGCGAGTAGAACTCGGTCGGCATGAGGTTGCCCGGCATGTCCTTCCACAGGAAGTGCTGGAAGGTGCGGACCGCGTCGTGGTCGATGGGGTACTTCGAGTAGACGACCATGCCGTACTGGCCGGGGAAGAACCCGAAGCCGTAGGCGTCGTCCGGTCCGCCCACGACGCCGTTGTTGTTGAGGTCGAAGTCACTGGGGATGCCGGTGTTCGAGGGCGCGACGAAGTAGTACGGGTAGTGGACGGGGCCGGCGCCGTTCTGGGAGACCTCGAGGTAGTTGTCGCGGAACAGCTCGGCAGCGACGCCGCCCTCGTAGTAGTCGAACTCGTTGACGAGGAGGACGTCGGGGCTGGTCCGCTGGATGATCTCGGCGACGGCCCGGGCCTGGGGGTTGTCCGGCGTCGACAGGTCGGCGAGGAGCTGTCCGGTGGCGTTGCGGTTGAGCGATGCGTTGAAGGTCGCGAAGCGGACATCCATGTCGGGCTTCCCGGGTGGGTCGGCCGCCTGGGCGGCGGGGACGGTGGCGAAGCCGATCGCCGCGGTCGCAGCGGCCACGCTCGCTGCGAGGAGACGGGTGAGTCGATGGCGCGTGCGCATACGTTCCACGGTAGGGCGCGGCGGCGCACCGTGGCCGCTTGCGGCGTGACGTTCTCGTGAATTCCGAACGGGTGCGCAGCCAGCAGGAGTAGGGGAGGCTGGGTCCATGCCAGCGACGACGATCGTCCTGTTCGGCGCCACCGGAGACCTGGCCAAGCGCAAGCTGTTGCCCGGGATCCTCCACCTGCACGAGTCCCAGCTGCTCGAGGGCCTGCGCATCGTGGCGACCAGTCTCGAGGACCTGGCCCGCGACGAGTTCCTCGACCTCGTCGTCGACTCGGTGCGCACGCACTCCAGTCGGGACGTGACGGACGAGGACCTGCGCGAGTTCGCCGACCGGATCCACTGGGTCCCGGGGTCAGGCGGCCCTGCGGCGCTGCGCCAGGCCGTCCTCGACTCGGAGGAGATCCTCGGGTCGGGCGCGCGCCGCCTCCACTACCTGTCCGTGCCACCGGCCGCAGCCTTGGCCGTGGTGCGCCAGATCGCGGCGGCCGGGCTCGTCGAGCGCAGCCGCATCATCATGGAGAAGCCCTTCGGCACCGACCTCGCGAGCGCCAGGAAGCTCAACGCCGAGCTCCACGAGGTGTTCGCCGAGGAGCAGATCTTCCGGATCGACCACTTCCTCGGCAAGGAGCCGGCGCAGAACATCCTCGCGTTCCGGTTCGCGAACGGGCTGTTCGAGCCGATCTGGCACCGCAACCACATCGACCACATCCAGATCGACGTGCCGGAGACCCTCGGGCTGGAGCAGCGCGCGGACTTCTACGAGGCGACCGGCGCCTACCGCGACATGGTCGTCACGCACCTGTTCCAGGTGCTCGCCTTCACCGCGATGGAGCCGCCGACCTCGCTCGAGCCCTCGGCGATCACCGAGGAGAAGAGCAAGGTCTTCCGGTCGATGCTCACGATCGACCCGCACGACGTCGTGCGGGGGCAGTACGTCGGCTACCGCGACGAGGAGGGCGTCGCCCCGGACTCCGAGACGGAGACCTTCGTCGCGCTGAAGTGCTTTGTGGACAACTGGCGCTGGGCGGGGGTCCCGTTCTTCCTCCGCACGGGCAAGCGGATGTCCGAGGGCGCCCGGATCATCTCGATCGCCTTCAAGGAGCCACCGCGGACGATGTTCCCGCCGAGCTCGGGCGTCGGCGACGACGGGCCCGACCACCTGACCTTCGACCTCGCGGACCGCGCGCGCATGTCGTTGTCGTTCTACGGCAAGCGGCCAGGCCCCGGGATGGCGCTCGACAAGCTGTCGATGCAGTTCTCGATGCAGGACACCGACTGGGCCGGTGCGGCGCTCGAGGCGTACGAGCGGCTCATCTACGACGCGGCCCGCGGGGACGCGACGCTCTTCACGCGGGCCGAGGGGATCGAGCGGCTGTGGGAGATCAGCCAGCCGCTCCTCGACAACCCGCCTCCGGTGCGGCCCTACCAACAGGGGACGTGGGGGCCGAACCAGATCCACCAGCTGGTCGCCCCGTTCGCGTGGCGGCTGCCCTTCGAGCGGCCCTGGCGCGACCCGAACCTCATGGGCGCCTGAGGCGCACCCCCATCCCGTATGCCGCTGGGCTCGCTCCCACACAGCGGCGCGGAGGGAGGGCTACCGTCGTCAGATGGAGCGGTTCCACGATGCTGACCTGTCCGGTTCGGAGTTCGAGCACGTGCGGCTGGTCGATGCTCAGCTGCGCCGTGTCGACCTGACCGGCGCCCGGTTCCAGACCGTCGACCTGACCGGGGCGGTCTTCCGGGACGTCGACTTCTCCGGCGCGCGGCTGCGGGGTGTGCTCGTCCGGGAGGCCGACGTCTCGGGTGAGATCCTCAGCCTGACGGTGAACGGCGTCGACGTCGTCCCCCTCGTCGAGGCCGAGCTCGACCGCCGGGACCCCGAGCGGCCGACGCTGCTGCGCCCGACCGACCCGGCGGGGTTCCGGGAGGCGTGGGAGATCAACGAACGGCGCTGGGCCGGCGCGGTGGAGCGGGCTCGCCGGCTGCCGGCCGAGGCGCTCCACGAGTCGGTCGACGGCGAGTGGTCCTTCGTCGAGACGCTCCGCCACCTGGCGTTCGCCACGGACTCGTGGGTCAGCCGCGCCATCCTGGGCGACCCGTCACCCTGGCACCCGCTCGAGCTTCCGTGGGACGAGATGCCGGACACCCCGGGCGTGCCCCGGGACCGTGCGGCCCGGCCGTCGCTCGACGAGGCGCTCGCGCTGCGACACGACCGGATGGCCCGGGTGCGTCGCCTCCTCGAGGAGCTCACGGACGAGTCGTTGGCGGCGCAGACGACACCGGTCGAGGGCCCCGGCTGGCCGGAGCCGCGCAGCTACCCGGTGCGGGAGTGCCTGCTCACCGTCCTCAACGAGGAGTACCACCACCGGCTCTTCGCCGAGCGGGACCTGGCCGCTCTGGAGGTTGGCCGCAGCGGCACGTAGTGCACACTCGACATCGGTGCGCGCCCCGTCGCAGGGCGGTGCCTTCGTCACTCCCCCGGGTATCGCACCCCGACCTGGGCGCGGATCTCGTCCATCGTCGACATGACCCGGAGCGTCGCCGCGTGCGGCATGGCGGGGCACTCGCGGGAGCCCGCGGCCAGGCAGCGCGCGAACTCGGCTGCCTGGTAGCTGAACCCACGAAGCGGGCCGGGCAGGGTGCCGGGGCGTTCGGCGAGGACCTCCCCGGCCGGGCTGAGCAGCCGAACCGCGGTGGGCGCGTAGAACGGGCCGTCGAGCTCGAGCCGGGCCTCGGTGCCGATGATCTCCGCCGCGCACGGCGTCCGCGCCAGCATCGAGCAGGTCAGTGCGGCGACCGCGCCTGAGGCGTAGGCGAGGACGATGCCGACCGTCGCGTCGACGCCGCTCTCCGTGAGGGAGCCGCGGGCTGCCACGGAGGCCGGCGGGCCGAGCAGGTGGTCGGCGAAGGAGACCGGGTAGACCCCGAGGTCGAGGAGCGCCCCACCCGCCAGCTCGGGGCGGGCCAGCCGTTCGGGCCCGTTCGGGTGGAGCAGCTGTGAGTGGTCGGCGCGGACGAGGACGAGGTCCCCGAGGACGCCTCCGTCGAGGACCTGTCGGACCACGTCGTAGTGCGGCAGGTAGCGCGCCCACATCGCCTCCGCCACGAGCAGCCCGCGGTCCGCGCCGGCGCGGATCACGGCGCGAGCCTCGGTGACGTTGCGGGTGAAGGCCTTCTCGACGAGGACCGGCTTGCCGGCTTCGAGCGCGAGCAGCGCGTGCTCGTGGTGCTCGGAGTGGGGCGAGGCGACATAGACGGCGTCGACCTCTTCGTCGGCGACGAGTGCCTCGTAGGAGCCGAAGGCCCGGGGGATGTGGTGCCGGTCCGCGAAGTCGCGGGCTCGCTGCTCGCTCCGCGACCCCACCGCGACGACGGTGGACGCGGTGCCGGCCGTGACGGCGGCGGCGAACTCGTTGGCGATGCCTCCGGGGGCGAGGATCCCCCAGCGGATCGGCGGCGCCTCACGCGGGTCCGGGACGCGGGTCTCGGGAAGGACGTGGGCGTTCCCGCCGACTGCGACGGGGCTCATCCCCGCACGTCCCAGAGGTGGTGGAGCACGTCGTGCACGAAGTAGCGACCGAGCGTCTCGACGGTGAAGGGCGAGCCGTTGCTCCGCAGGCCCGGCCAGGACCACTGCCCCGGCGTCGGTCGCGCGAAGGCAGCGGCCGCAGCGTCGAAGGCGGCGTCGAGCTCGCGCCGCAGAACCGTCGGGTCGGACCGCCAGTAGGACTTCTCCACGGCGGCGGCGTCCTGGTCCCAGTTGGCGAACTGCACCGTCGCACCGCCGCCGGCGAGGATCTGCTCGAGCCTGGCACGCATCACGTCGCAGACGTCGCGGACGTGGGCGCTGTACTCGAGCGGGGACCACACCCCCTCCGCCGGGCGGAGTGCCACGTCGTCCCGGCCGAGCACCCGCGCGAAGCGGCGCTTCGCGTCGAGCAGGATCTCGGAGACACCGTCGGGGCGCACATCGGCGGGATCGAAGCCGCAGTCGGGGCAGGGCCGAGTCAGGACCCAGGTCCAGTCCGCCGTGTCGGGGGCCGCGGGACCCGGGTCGCTGGGCTGCACGCGCGCGTCGCTCATGCCCACAGCGTAGGACGCGGCAAGGGCGCTCCCTACGCTCCGGTAGATTCTTCGGGTGCCCAACGACTACCTGCCGTGGATCATCGCCGGCATCGTGGCGCTGGCACTCGGTGTCGGGGTCGTCCTGGGCATGCGGACCGCTGCTCGCTCGACGACCGCCCTGCGGCGCCGGCGCGGGCGGGGTCGTCCCAGTCGCGACCAGTTCCGCTCAGGCCAGCGCAGCACTGCCCTCAAGCGGGCGGCCGTCGTCGTCAACCCGACGAAGTTCGCCGACCTGCCGATGATCCACGAGCGGATCACCTCGACCTCGCACGCCTGCGGCTGGGGTGACCCCCTCTTCTACGAGACGACCGTGGCCGACCCTGGTACCGGCCAGGCCGAGCGGGCCGTGGCCGAGGGGGCGAGCGTCGTCTGCAGCCTCGGCGGCGACGGCACGGTGCGCGCCGTCGCGGGCGGCCTCATCGGCACGGAGACGCCCCTCGGCATCCTCCCGGCGGGGACCGGCAACCTGCTCGCGCGCAATCTCGACCTTCCGGTGCTCGCTCTCGACGAGGCCGTCCGGGTCGCACTCACGGGGCGGAACCGCCGCATCGACGTCGGCGAGGTCGTCATCGGAGAGATGGACGCGCACGGGCAGCCGGTCGGCGGTGGCGAGCTGGTCACCCAACAGTTCCTCGTCATGGCCGGCATGGGGCTCGACGCCCTCATCATGGGCGGCACCAACGAGGCCCTCAAGCAGCGCGTCGGCTGGGCGGCCTACCTGCTGACCGGCTTCAAGCACCTCGTGTCCCCGGAGTTCCGCACCCAGGTCCGGCTCGACGCGGAGCCCGAGTTCAAGCGTCGGGCCCGCGCCGTCGTGATCGGCAACTGTGGTCGGCTGCTCGGCGGCCTGGTCCTCATGCCCGACGCCCGCGTCGACGACCAGCAGCTCGACGTCGTCATCGCCTCGCCCCGCGGCTTCGTCGGGTGGGCCCCGGTCATCGCTCGTGTACTCACCCGACAGCGCAAGGGTCACTCCACGCTCGACCACAAGGTCTGTCGCGAGATCAGGGTGCGCGTCGACCACCCCCTGCCCGTGCAGGTCGACGGCGACGTCGTCGGCGAGGCCACCGAGATCAACGCGACCGTCCGCCCCGCCGCCCTGACCGTCCGCGTCCCCATCACCTGACGGACCGACGAGCACGGCCAGAGGTCAGGTGAGCAGGACCTCGCCCCACCACCGGCCGGGTTGCGTGCCGGGTGGGCAGGCGAAGACGGCGGACCCGTTGTGCTCGATGTACTCGTTGAGCGCGTCCTGGGCTGCGAGGGCCCGCTGCATCGGCACGAACTGCTTGCCGGGGTCGCGCACGTACGCGAGGAAGAACAGCCCCGCGTCGAGGTGCCCCACACCGTCGGTGCCGTCGGTGAAGTTGTAGCCCCGACGCAGGATCCGGATGCCGCCGAGCTGGCTCGCGTGGGCGAGGCGCACGTGGGACGTGGCGGGGACCACCGGCCCGCCGTCCGCACCCTTCGCGGCGAAGTCGGGCTCGTCGAACTCGCCCGTCCGCCCCAACGGTGCCCCATCCTTCTTGTCCCGGCCGAAGATCTCCTCCTGCTCGAGGAGCGGGGTGCGGTCCCACACCTCGATGTGCATCCGGATCCTTCGGGCGACGAGATAGGAGCCGCCGGCCAGCCAGTCGCCCCCTCCGGGATCGTCCTCGGGTGCCACCCACACGTGCTCGGCGAGCCCCTGCGGGTCCTCGGCCTTGACGTTGTTGGTGCCGTCCTTGAAGCCGAAGAGGTTGCGCGGTGTCGCCTGCGCTGTCGAGGTCGACGACGTGCGGCCGAACCCCAGCTGCGACCAGCGGACGGACACCACGCCGAAGCCGAGCCGGATGAGGTTGCGGACCGCATGGACGGCGACCTGGGGGTCGTTGGCGCACGCCTGGATGCACAGGTCACCGCCTGAACGGGAGGGATCGAGCTGGTCGCCCCGGAACGCCGGCAGCTCCTCGAGCGCGGCTGGTCTGCGGGCCGCCAGGCCGAAGCGGTCATCGAAGAGGGACGGGCCGAAGCCGATGGTGAGGGTCAGTCCCGAGGCCGGCAGCCCGTACGCCTCGCCGGTGTCCTCGGGCGCGCGGTGGGGCCCACCGCCGACGAGGCCGCCCGGTGCCGCCTCGGCGCCGGCCGTCATCCGTTCGGCGGCGCGCGTCCACCGCTGCAGGAGGTCGACGAGCCCGCCCCGGTCCTTCGTCACGACGTCGAGGGCGACGAAGTGCAGCCGGTCCTGGGCGGGCGTGATGATGCCGGCCTGGTGCTCGCCGTGGAACGGGACGGCTGCCTCGGGGGCGCGCCCGGCACCGTCGGCGGCCCCACCGGGCCCGGCACCTGAGGAGAGGCGACCTCCGGAAGCGAGCCCAGCGGCATACCCGGTGGCGGTGGAGGCGACCACGCCGGCGACGGCAGCGCTCCCGACGAGCAGGCCACGCCGGGTGGGTGCGGGGATCCCGGTCACCGGGCGGCCACGGCGCCGGGAACCTTCGCGACCTGCTCGGCCAGAGCGTCGAGGGCGACGGTGAGCGCCTTGACGTCGTCGCTGGTGAGGGCCTCGTAGGAGACGAATCGCCCGCCGACGCGGTGCGACTCGAGGAGCTGGTTCAGGGCGCCGAAGCGCTCGTCCAGAGCCCGCTGGAGGTCGGCGTCCCGCTCGGTGACGACCGGACGCAGCGTCTCGAGCGCGGCCTGGGAGCCCTGGAGGTTGCCGCGGAAGTCCCAGAGGTCAGTGTGCGAGTAGCGCTCCTCCTCACCGGTGACCTTGCCGGTGGCGACCTCGTCGAGCAGCGCCTTGGCGCCGTTCGCGATGGTCAACGCGGTCGGCTCGACGGTCTTGCTGAGGCGCACGATCTCGGTGACGTCGGCGAGGAGCCGGTCCGCGATGGCGGCGGAGTCGGCCTGCAGCCCATCGACCCAGAGGTCCTTCTCCAGGCGGTGGTAGCCGGTGAACTCCATGCCGTCCTCGATGACGTTCTCGCGCCCGTCGATCCGTGGGTCGAGGTCCCCGAAGCTCTCCGCGACGGGCTCGATGGTCTCCCACGGGAGGCGGGCCGTCGGGTACAGCTCCTTGGCGGTGGCGACGTCCCGGGCCTTGACCGCGGCGACGAAATCCGTCGTGCCGGTCAGGAGCTCGTCGGACTGCGTCGCGACGAAGGCGCGGTAGTCGGCGATGGCCCGGGCGACCTTCGCGTCGGCGCTCCCCTTGGCCGCCGTTCCCGTGATCGTCAGCCCGCTGCGGAGGCCGTCGCCGAGCATGCCCGGCTTGCACGCGGTCGTGAAGGTGCCCGGCTCGGTCAGCTCGACCTGGAGCTCGCGCTTGAGCCCGGGTGTGAGGTTCTCGACCTCGGAGACGATCCGGTCGCCGTCGGCGTAGACGTAGAACTCGGTGACCTTGGTGCCGGTGTTGACGATGCCGAAGGTGATGGTCCCGGCGGGAGCGGTGGTCGCGCTCAGTTCGCAGCGGGTGTCGCTCGCGGTCACCGTGATCGCCCGCGGGTCGGCTGACGGGTCGGACGCCTCACCGGCGCTGCAGGCGGTCAGCGCGACCGCCCCCAGGGCGATGGACATGGCGGAGTGGAGGGTGCGGGGCATGGGTGCTCCTTGGTGAGTTGCGGTGCGGTCAGCGCGGTCAGCGCGGTCGGGCGGTCGGGTGGGCAGCGGGCGGATGCCGCTGGGCTCAGTTCGCTGGGGCCGGCTCGCTGGGGCGAAAGGCCGGGTCGGCAGGAGCACTCGGCGCAGGCTCGCTCGGCTGCGAGGTGTGCTGGGGACGGAGGAAGAGGGTGAGGATGACCGCGACGTAGAGCGTCCAGGCCACCGCCTGGACCACGGTCGGCTGCGGCGTGAAGTTGAAGATGCCGCGGAGCAGGTTGCCGATCCAGCCGTCGTGGGCGATGACGGAGCTGATGTCGAAGGCGACGGCCCCCAGGCCCGGGAGGAGACCGGCTTCCTGGAGGTCGTGCAGCCCATAGGCGAGGATGCCGGCCGCGACGACGACGAGCAGGATCCCCGTCCAGCGGAAGAAGGCGGTGAGGTTGATCCGGACGGCGCCGCGGTAGATCAGACCCCCGAGGGCGACCGCTCCGGTGAGGCCGAGGACCCAGCCGATCAGGGGCTGCGAGTTGCCTGCGCCGGCCGCCTGCGTCGTCGCGTAGAAGAAGATCGCCGTCTCGAGCCCCTCGCGGCCGACCCCGAGGAGCGCGACGAGGGCCACCGCGAGCGGTCCGAGGTCGAGTGCCCGATCCAGGCGGCCCCGCAGCTCGCCCGAGATGGTGCGCGCCGCAGAGCGCATCCAGAAGACCATCCCCGTGACGAAGACGACGGCGACGATGGACGCGAAGCCGCCGATCAGCTCCTGCTGCTCGAAGGAGAGCCGGCTCGTGCCGTAGGTGAGCACCGCGCCGAGGACGACGGACAGCGCGACGGCGGTCCCGACTCCGAGCCACACCCACCGCAGCGCCCAGTGGCGGCCGGTCTTGACGAGGAACGCGACGAGGATGACGACGACGAGGGCGGCTTCGAGGCCTTCGCGCAGACCGATGAGGGCATTGCTCACAAGCATGTAGGTAAGGCTAACCTAATCTCACTGGGAGATTACTGGGGGCCTCCCTTCGCCGAAAGTCCCGGCGCCCTCCCACCGGGTGCCGGACACTGGGAGCAGCAGCCGCGCCACCCCCGGGGCGGGAGCACGGGAGGGGCAGGGCATGCAGGTGATCCGGGCCGACCAGGTCTTCGACGGTGAACGCTTCCTGGGCCGGACGGACGTCGTCCTCGACGGCCCCAACGTCGTCGCGGTGCAGGATCCGACGGAGTACGCGAGCGAGGTCGTGGTCGAGGACCTCGGTGCCGTCACCGTCCTCCCCGGCCTCGTCGACGCCCACCAGCACCTGACGTGGGACGCCGCCGACCCCCTCGCGTGGCACGCCGAGCACGACGACTCGGCGCTCCTCGAGCAGGGCCGCACCAACGCCCGCCGGGCCCTCGCCGCCGGGATCACGACGATCCGCGACCTGGGCAGCCGCGGTCGGGTGGCTCTGCAGCTGCGCGACGAGACCGCCCGCAGCCCTCTCGCCGGCCCGACGCTGCTGGTCGCCGGCCCTGCCCTGACGACCCCCGGCGGTCACTGTTGGTTCCTCGGCGGCGCCTGCACCGATGCCGACGAGCTCGTCGAGGCGGTCGCCCGCCTCGACGAGGCCGGTGTCGACGTCATCAAGGTGATGGCGACCGGAGGCAACATCACACCGGGCTCCGCGCCCCACGAGTCGCAGTTCCGGCTGCCCGAGCTGAGGGCGGTCGTCGACGCGGCCCACGCCGCCGGGCTGCCCGTCGCCGCCCATGCGCACGGCACCGGCGGCGTCTCCGATGCGACGGCGGCCGGGGTCGACACCATCGAGCACTGCAGCTTCTTCACGGAGGACGGGATCGCCGAGGACCCCGCGCTGATCCAACGGCTTGCCGAGTCCGGCGTCGCCGTGTCCCTGACCGCCGGCACCCTCCCTGGCACGACGCCCCTGCCGGCGGTCGCCGCCCGGATGCCGGCCCTCCTGGCCCACATCCGCGCCCTCCGTGAGGCGGGAGTGCGCTGCATCCTCGGGACGGACGCCGGGATCGGCCCGGGCAAGCCGCACGACGTGCTGCCCCTCGCCGTCGTCCAAGGAGTCGATCTGGTCGGGATCCCGGTCACCGAGGCGCTCGCCATGTGCACCTCGCGGGCCGCCGAGGCCATCGGGCTGGGCCGCCGCGCCGGCCGGCTCCGCGCCGGCGGCACCGCCGACGTCCTCGTCGTGACCGGCCTCGTCGACGAGGATCCCGCGGCCCTCGCCCGGCCCGCCCGGGTGCTGAGAGGCGGTGTGCGGGTCGCGTGACCGCCCGCGCAGACGCTAGGCGGGCACGCCGATGACGAGGCCGAGCGGCTCCGTCCCCATGGTGGCCGGGCGGCGGGTCTCGACAAGCGACAGCCGGTCGGCCAGGGTCGGCCGACGGCTCCGCAGTCGCTCGATCACCCACCAGGCCTGAGGGATCTCGGGCCTCTCGACACCAGGCCCGACGAGCGGCTCCAGCACCACCGTGGAGACCCACATGGCGTCGAGCAGCTCGAGAGATCGCCCGCCCGTGGACCGCAGCCGGCGGGTCCGCCGTCGGCTCGCCGCCGTGAGGCGGAAGGTGAGGCCCACTTCGGCGAGCGCCAGGCGGAGCTCGACGAGCCACGGCGCGTCATCGGTGCGCGGGAAGCCGGCGACGAGCAGCCGCCCCGGCACGTAGTCCGTCATCGCACTCCCCCCGTCGTCGGGCCCGCTGGCCCTCGCAGGGCCTCGACGTGCAGAGCCGGCTCCGTCCTCGGGTGATACGTCAGGCCGCCCCGAGAACTTTCTCGGCTGGGACGTATCAGGGACCCGGCCATCGTCTCTGGTCCGGTGGGGGCAAGGAGACATCGGGCGCCTGGGGGCGTTGCTGGGGGGCAACGGGGCCCGATGTCTCGCAGGATCCCACCGGCTCAGGGGGCCGGTGGACCCTGGGGAGAGACAGGGGACAGAGGAGGCGCCGGGTGGTCACACACCCGGCGCCCCTCGGCACGTCCGGCGCCGGTTCGCCGATCCCGCTCAGCTGCGCAGCTGCTCCAGCCAGAGCCGCGCCGCGTCAAAGTCGCGGTCCGCCGTGCCGAGGCGAGCATCCGCCCGGACCCCGTCGGCCCGGGGGTAGGAGCCCAGGAACCGGACGTCCGCGCAGACCCGCCGCAGACCCATCAGCGTCTCACCCACCCGGGCGTCCTGGACGTGACCCTCGAAGTCGATCGAGAAGCAGTAGCTGCCCATCGCCTCCCCCGTCGGACGGGACTCGAGCCTCGTCATGTTGACGCCACGAACGGCGAACTGCTCGAGCAGCTCGAGCAGCCCTCCGGCGTGGTCGTCGCGCTGGAAGAGCACGACGGTCGTCTTGTCCGCTCCCGTGGGCTCCGGCAAGGTCCCGGGCCGCGACACCAGGACGAAGCGGGTGACCGCGGCCCGGTTGTCACCGATGTCCTCGGCGAGGATCTCGAGGCCCTCGTTCGCCGCCGCGACGGGCGCGCACACTCCCGCGTCGAACATCACGTCGCCCGGCCGGCCGAGGGCGGCGGCGCTCGCCGCCGTGGACAGGGTCGGGACGTAGACCGCGTCGGGGAGGTGGCTCGCCATCCAGCTGCGCACTTGAGCCCACGCGTGCGGGTGGGTGCCGACGCTGCGGACCGAGCCCAGCGGCATACCGGCTCGAGCACAGAGGACGAAGGTCACGGGCACGAGCACCTCGCCGATGACGACCAGCGGGTCACCCGTGGCGAGGGCGTCGAGCGTCGCGGACACACCGCCCTCGACGGAGTTCTCGATGGGCACCATGGCCGCGTCGATCTCGGCCGACCGAAGCGCATCGAGCGCCGCGTCGACGCTGCCGAAGGGAACCTGCTCCTGGTGCCGGGCGCCGTCCCAGGCGTCGAGCGCCATCTGCGTGAACGTGCCCCGCGGCCCCAGGTAGCCGAAGCGATGCAGGTCGGACGGGGTCCGTGGCGTCATGGGACGTCCTTCTGGGTCGAGGGATGGACGGAACGCGGCTCGCCTCTGGTCGCAGCGGCGAGCGCCTGCTGCTCCTCCGGGCTCAGGGTGATGCTCGACCGGCCGCCGACGACACCCTTCGCATACGTGCGCGACTCGCTGCGCGCATGGATCGACGAGATGACGATCCCGTCGCCGAGGTCGTCGACGATCGCCGCGGAGAAGGAGAGGCGGCCACCCATGTCCCCGAAGGCGTCGTAGCGGACCACCGCGACGTGGCGAAGGCTCTGGCGCACGTCGTCCTCGGCGGTGCGAACCTGCTCGCGAAGCCGGCTCACCTCCGTCGCGATCCGGTCGATGCGGTGGTTCTGGCCGGCCGCGACGCGAGCGATGTCGGTCGACCCGTCCCCGGCGAGGGCCCGGAAGTCACGCCGGATCCGGGCCAGCCGCAGCTGCGCGCCCACCGCGAGGGCGAGCGCGAGCACGGCGACGACCGCGGCTCCGATGGCCACGACCGCAAGGGTCGGTTCCTCCACGATCCGCAAGGGTAGTCCCGACGCGGGCGACGCTCGCTCCCGTTCCAGGCTGTGGCCGCCGCCCGACGGGAGCGTCCGGATCGGCCGAGGGGTGGCTTTGTAGTCTGTCCCCCGTGATCCGCAGGCATCCCGTCAAGGCGCTCTTCGCCGTGCTGGTCCTGCTGGTCGCAGCCCTCGGGTGGTCCTATGCGACGCGGGACTCGGTTCCCGTGCCCCGCACCGCCGACCCGGAGCCGGGGGAGTCGCTCGTCGTCGTCGGCGTCGGCGGCATCTCCTGGGACGACGTCTCCCCCGACCGGACACCAGTCCTGTGGGGTCTCCTGCGGGACGGGGCAGCCGCCTCGGTGTCGGTCAGGACCTTGCACCTGACGACCTGCCCCACGGACGGCTGGGCGACCCTCTCCGCAGGTGAGGCAGCCGGTCCCCGGGCGGAGGGCGACCGCCCGGAGTGCACGCCCCTGCCCGAGGTCGTCGGGGACGAGCAGCGCGGCTACTCCGTCGCGGGTTTCGCGCAGATCGCCGCCGCGTCCCGGGAGGCGGCGTTCGAGGCCCGGCTCGGCCTGCTCGGCGACAGCTTCGCCGAGCACACCTCCTGCGTCGGCGCGATCGGGCCCGGGGCGGCCATCGCCGCGGCCCGCTCCGACGGGACGGTGCAGCGGTACACCCCCTTCGACGAGGGAACTCTGGTGTCGGAGCTGGCGCAGTGCCCGATCACCCTGGTCGACGCCGGGGGGATCCTGACGACGGACCCCGACCCGGCCACGCACCTCGAGCAGACCACGGCGATCGAGCAGCGCATCGCCCGGGTGCGGGACGCCATGCCGACCGGCGCGGACCTCATCGTCGCCGGGCTCGCCGACCGCGACCAGCAGGAGCGGCTGCGGATCCTCACGGCAACCGGCCCGCACTACGCACCCGGCATCCTCGCGTCCGCGTCGACCCGGATGGAGGGGATCGCGCAGATCTCCGACGTCACCGCGACGATCCTCCAGCGCGGCGGCGTCCGGGCCGTCGAGCCGATCGGCGGGCGGGCCCTGTCGGCCAGCCCGTCGCCGAACAACAGCGAGTCGACGGCCGCCAAGAAGCTGACCCGGCTCACCGACATCGACACCAAGGCCGACGCGATGCACCGCATCGTCGTGCCCTTCCTCGTCGTGTGGCTGGCCAGCGCCCTGCTCGCCCTGCTCGTGCTGTGGATCCTCTGGCAGCGCGCTCGTCCCTGGCACACGCGCCTGTCCCGTCAGCGGATCCTGCGCCTCACCCGGCTCGTCGGGCTCGTCGCGGCCGGAATGCCCGCCGCCACCTTCCTCGCCAACCTCGTGCCCTGGTGGCGGTGGTCGCCGCCGTCCTCGGTGCTCGTCGCGCTGCTCAGCGCCCTCGTCCTGCTCATCAGCGGACTCATCGCCGTGGTCTGCCTCAACGGACCCTGGGGCTCCTCGGCCCTCGGCCCGCTCGCCGTCCTGTCGGCCGTGACCGCGAGCGTCATCGGGCTCGACCTGATGACCGGCTCCCGCCTGCAGATGTCCTCGATCTTCGGACTGCAGCCCCTGGTCGGCGGCCGCTTCTACGGGATGGGCAACGTCGCCTTCGCCCTCTACGGTTCCGCTGTGATCCTCCTCTGCGCGGCGATGGCGCACGCCCTGAGGCGGCGCAACGCCCCTCGGCTCGCCGTCGTCGTCGTCCTCGTCCTCGGAGGTGCCGCGCTGGCCGTCGACGTGTTGCCGGCCTGGGGTGCTGACTTCGGCGGCCCGATCGCCCTGGTGCCGGCGCTGGGTCTGCTCCTGATGCGGGTCGCGGGGATCCGCGTCTCGGTCCGGAGCCTGGCGCTCGTCGGTCTCGCCGCCGGGCTCGTCGTCGGGCTCGTCTGCTACCTCGACTGGCGCCGACCGGAGCAGTACCGCTCGCACCCCGGCCGCTTCTTCCAGACGCTGCTCGACGGGGACGCGTTCACGGTCGTGTCCCGCAAGCTGCTGGCCAACGTCGAGCTGTCCACCGCGCACCCGGCTCTGCTGGCGGTGGTCCTCGCCGTCGCCGCGTTCGTCCTCGTGCTCGTGCTCCAGCCGGGCCGCTTCGGCACGGCGCCCTTCGCGCGGCTCGTCGAGGAGGCCCCGCTGCTGCGCGACGGGCTCGTCGCCATCCTCGTCCTGTCGGCCATCGGCTTCCTCACCAATGACTCGGGGGCCGCGATCCCCCCGGTGGCCATGGTCCTCACCGTTCCGCTGGTCGTCGCGGCCGTCGCCCAGTTCATGGCGATCGAGCGCGCCAACGAGCCGGTTCGACGCCGGCGTGACCGGCACCACCGCTGACCGCACCGCACCCCGGACGCGCCAGCCGCCCCCTCCCCGCACTCAGGACCCCGAACCCGGCAACCGGGCCAGCCCCGCAACACACCCGCTTACCGTCTGCCACCCCCACCTGCAACCGAGGGGTGCGGTCGGTAAGCGGGTGTGTTGCGGTTGAGCGCGGTGCAGGCGGGTCAGGGACGGTGGCGGTGGCGGGTCAGGGACGGTGGCGGGTCAGGGACGGTGGCGGATCAGGGACGGTGGGAGTGGCGTTGGGAGCCGAGTCGGAGGCGGCGCACCGCCAGGGCCAGGGCCACGTCACGGTACTGCGCCGCCCGGTGCAGCTGGCCCCGCCAGTCAGCGCCCGTGACGCGGTGGTGCAGGTCGCACGGGATCTCTCGGACGACGAGCCCGGCCTCCAGGACGTCGATCGTCATGCCCACCTCGACGCCCCACCCGCGGGCGAACGGCGTCGCCGCCGCGCGGGCGGCCGGCGAGAGGCACCGCATGCCGGAGAGCGGCTGGACCGGGCTCCAGCCGGTGAGCTCCTCGATCCCGCGTCGGGCCAGGCCGACGACGAGCCCGCGGCCCCCGCCGGCGCTGCGCTGTGGGGGCAGGGTCGCGATGGTGAGATCAGCCTCGCCACGGAGGACCGGGCCGACGAGTGCCCCGACCTCCGTGGCGGAGTCCGCCAGGTCGGCATCGACGAAGAGGACGGCGGCGCCCGGGTCGACCCGACCCACCCGCTGCAGTCCGGCCATGCGGCCGAGGCCGCTCATGAGAGCGTCGGCCTTGCCGTGGTTGCGGGTGAGCCGGACCACCTCGGCACCGGCGCCGGCCGCGATCCGCGCCGTCGAGTCGCTCGAGCCGTCGTCGACGACGACGATCTCGCCGACCCCCGGGATGCGCCGGACGCCCCGGATCGTCGCAGCGATGCGTGTCGCCTCCTCCTTGGCCGGGATGACGACGACGAACGGGACGGCAACACCGGTGGGGTGCGGCATCGGCCGGTCGCTCAGCGCAGCGTGACCTGGCGGTTCATCAGACCCGCCCGCGCGCCGCGCTCCGCGGCGGTGAGCGGCGCCGTCGACGTGACAGCCCTCTCGAGCCGCCCGTGCATCGCCGAGACGCCCGCCTCGTGGGACTCGGGCTCCGCCTCCGGGTCCACCTCCCACACGGGGATGAGCAGCCCGCTGGAACGGAAGCAGCCGAGCAACCGGCCCCCGTCGCCGAGCGTCGACGTGCCGGCGGCGTGCAGCCGGGCCAGGGCACTCGTCGAGGTCTCCTCGTCGTGGGGCAGGACCCACCGGACGTAGCATCGCTCGCCGATACGGCACCAGTAGGCGGAGGGAGCCGCTGCCAGCTTCACCGTGGGGATCGCCGACTCGTTCGCGCGCTCGAGAGACTGCTGCCCCTCGACGTCGAGCTCGCTGTCCCCCACCCAGAACTCGAAGCCCTCGTGGACCTCGATGTCGAAGGGTGCGTCGAGGTCGAGGAGGTCCTGGAGGCGGTCGGTGTCGAGCGTGGAGACCGGCAGGGTGGTCACGGGACTGCCCGGCTGGGCCGCGACGGCCAGCTCGATCGCCTGGGCGATGTCCCGGCTCGTGTCGCCGCTGGCGTTGCCGGACTGGATCCCGACGAGGATCTCGCCGGTGTCCCGGTGCAGCGCGGGCCAGGCCAGCGGCAGGACGGTCGCGATGGTCACCGTCTCCGGGGCGCCCTCGGGAGCCTTGCCCGGTGCGAAGCGGATGGTCGCCGTCGCCGCCGGCACGATCTCGCGCATCGCCACCCAGTCGGTCTCGCCCGGCAGGCCCTCGAAGGGCCGCGCCACGAAGGGGGCCGGCACGGGGCCGGAGGTGCGGGCAGCGCGGTCAGCCCGGGAACGTCGAGAAGCCTTACCCATGGGACGTCACCCTAGTGGGTGGTCAGGCGCCCGCGTGAGCGAGCCCAGCGGCATACGGCTCCCGCAGGGGCTCAGTGCGAGCGGCGCCGCGAGGGACCGCCCACCGAGGCCCACACCGTCCGGCCGTTGGGCTCGTCGAGGACGCCCCACTCGTGGGCCAGCGATCGGACGATGCGCAGCCCGCGGCCGCCCGGGCCCCACGTCGTCGGCGGGGCCGGCCGCGGGACCGTCGGTCCACCACCGTCGGTGACCTCGACCTCGACGACGTTGTTCTTGACCTTCCAGTGGACGCGGATCGCGCCGTCCGCAAGGGGTTTCGCATGGCGGATCGCGTTGGCGACGAGCTCGCTCACGACGATCTCGGCCTCCTCCACCACCTCCCCAGGGACCTCACGGGAGGCGAGGTCGGCGACGAGGGTCTTGCGGATGCGGGGCGCTGCCGAAGGGGCCCAAGGGATGCGCACAGTCCTCTTCTCGTTATGGGGGGCACCCCCGTCCGTGCTGGGACTGCCGTCCTGCATCGTCGGCACGCGGGTCCTCCTCCCCTGGGCGCCGGTCGCCCGTCCGGATGCGCTCCGTCAGCGTAGCGACGTCGGGGCGCGCAAACAATGAAGCATCAACCGAGTGCTACCCGCAACCTCGGTCCGCCAAACCTAGCCACCGACCCAGTCGCGATATATCGTTGATGCATCACGACTGCTCCGGTCGTGATCACAGGGAGGCAGCGATGAACTCTGACCACAACGAAACAAACGAAGAGTGGGGCTGGTCCGACGCGACGGCCGGCTCGGAAGGTGAGCCCGGCCACCGAGGTGGCCCGGGCCGACACGGAGGCCACCGCCGACCGGGAGGTCCGGGGGGCCGGGGCCCAGGTGGGCCGGACTGGCTCACCGGGTTCGGGGGCTGGGGGCCGGAGGGTGGCCCCTGGGGCGGCATGGGACGCGGACGTCCCGGACCGCCGCCATGGGTCCACGACCTCATCCGCCAGTTCGGGGGGCCGACCTTCGGACCAGAGCAGCGCCCCCGCGGACCGCGCCGACCCCGCGCCAGGCGGGGAGACGTCAGGGCCGCCATCCTCGACGTCCTCGCCGGCGACGAGATGAACGGCTACCAGCTCATCCAGGAGATCGCCGAGCGCACCGGGGGCGTGTGGAAACCGAGCCCCGGCTCGGTCTACCCGACCATCCAGCAGCTCGAGGACGAGGGCCTCGTCGAGGGCCGCGACGCCGACGGGCGGCGTCTGCTCCGCCTCACCGGCGAAGGACGCCGCTACGTCGAGGAGCACCCGGAGGAGATGGGCGCCACCTGGGCTCCCTTCGAGCCGGAGGACGACGCCGCTCCCGACGACCGGGCGAGCCACGGCTTCAGCGGCACCCCCGGGGGCGACGGCCTGATGCCCGTCGTCGGACAGGTGATGGGCGCGATGTGGCAGGTCGTCACCACCGGCACGGCGCAACAGCGCGCCGAGGCCCGCGACATCCTCTCCGAGACCCGGCGCCGCCTCTACCAGCTCCTGGCCGACGGCGACCCCGAGTGAGACGCGGCGG
>Ga0209347_1001153_pt1 | contig 47765 bp, 48 predicted proteins | sample AutmiccommuBRH23_FD_187382 | JGI IMG/M metagenome (GOLD analysis project Ga0209347, IMG submission 187382) | Deep subsurface microbial communities from Mt. Terri, Switzerland - Autotrophic microbial communities BRH/23 (SPAdes) (version 2) | ecosystem: Environmental > Aquatic > Deep subsurface >... | reverse complement strand
GACGCAGCGACGGCAGTGGCAGTGACGGCAGCCGCACGGCAGCCCGCAAGGGCGGCCGCAGCCGTCGCCCATCTTCCAGCGGCCGCAGTGCAGCCCAGAGCGGCCAGACCGGTCAGACCGGTGGACAAGAATCCGCGCCGACGGCGCCGACCGCTCCCGAGCAGGCGTTGATGCCCTCGACCGCAACGACCGGTGATGGCGCCGAAACGCCGGCCGGAGCGAAAGCCGAGGCCGAGGCCGGATTCAGCGAGGATAAGAGCCGCTCCGGCGCGCGCAGCGGATCGCGGCGCGGGCGCCGCGGCGGCCGCCGGCGCCGCAAAGGCGCCCAAGCGAAGGGCGAAAGCGACGGCGCTGCAGAGGGTGGCGAGTCGAACGCAGACTCCAACGGCAACGCCCCACAGGAGACCGGCGACGCCCCGCCCCCGCGCCAGCGGGGCCAGGGTGCGGACAACCGGCCGCGCGGGAACGAGGCAGCGGACCCCGGCGCCCCTGAGAGCGCGGACGCCCCCGAACGGCCCCAGGAACGTGCCGGTGGCGTTGCACAGTCGGGAGCGGCGGGAAACCCTGCCGAAGCCCCGGCTCCATCCGAGGCACGTGCCCAGCCACCGGCAGTCAGCGGCACAGTCGATACCCCCGCGCAGGCCGAACCGCCTCCGGCTGCCGCGCCCGGCAATGGCAGCGGCGCGGGATCAGTCGAGGAGGTCGGAGCGCGCGCGCCCGGCGTCCCGCCCCCCGCCGAGACCGTGACCCGCCCCGCGCCCGCGGAAGGGCCCGTGCCCGGGCCACGCCCGGGCGATTCCGAGCCTCACCAGTAGATCCAGGGGGCGGCCAGCGGGCCGCCCACCGCGGGGCAAGGCGGTCGATCCGAGCGAAGCGGCTTCAGTGGCGATCAGTGCGCCGAGTTGCCCGCGACCGGCGGGCGGTCAGATCCCGCGCTCGCGGCGGATCTCGCTCAGCAGGCCGCGGGCGGCCTCCTCGATGATATCCAGTACCCGCTCGAAGCCGGCAGTGCCGCCATAATAAGGGTCGGGTACCTCGTCCACGCCCAGATCCGGCGCGTAGGTGAGAAACAGCCGCAGCTTATGCTCTGCGTGCGTCGGGCAGATGGCCCGCAGATGCTCGAAATTGCTGCGGTCCATGGCCAGTACGTAGTCGAAGCGTTCGAAGTCCTCCTCCACCGCCCGCCGCGCCCGCAGGCTGTTCAATTCGAACCCGCGCTTACGCGCGGCCTCCTGGGCCCTGCGATCCGGCGGCTCGCCGATGTGGTAGGCGTGAGTACCCGCAGAATCCACCAGAATGCGCTCCGCGAGGCCTTCCTCCTCCACCAGCCGCAGGAATATTCCGTGCGCGGTGGGCGACCGGCAGATGTTTCCTAAACAAACGAAAAGTACACGTGTCTGTTCCATGTCGACCGCTTGGACGTGAAAGGGCCGGCAGATGATATCAATCCGCGCCGCGCAGCACCAAACACCCGCCGATGCGATCGTGCTCGACGCCCGGGCAAGCGCCACCTGCGAATAATTCTCTGAACATGCATTTTTATGGTGGATGTGGCCCGGGATGTCCTGGCCGCGGCCGCACACTCCGGGTGCAACGCCACGGGGGATTCATTTATAGTCGACCCTCTGCGATGTCGGGTTCCGGAGGGGGCCGTGTCCGAGACCGAGATCAGTATCGAGCGCCTGCGGGACATGATCGGGGTGCAGGTGCATCACGAAGGGGTTCGCTGCGAGGTCGTGGAGATCCTGGAGGACGGCCCGACGCTGATTCTCACCAGCATCGGCGAGGACACCATCCAGTCCGATCAGTTCGGCAGCCCCAGCCGGCGAGTGCCCCAGACCTACCTGGTGCCGGTCCTGGCCGCCGACGGCAGTGGCGTCCACCCGGCCTTCCTGGCCCTGGACGTGATTGCGTCCTGAGCCGTTGACGTGTCAGCCCTGCAGCAGGGCGGCGACCCGCGCGAGATCCTCTTCGGTATCGACCCCGTGACCGGGCGGCCGCTCGATGACGGATACGTGAATGCGCGCGCCGTACCACAGGGCGCGCAGCTGTTCCAATGACTCCGTGCGTTCCAGGTAACACGGTGCACTGCGATTGTACTGTTCCAGGAACCCGGCCCGATAGGCGTACAGGCCGATGTGGCGAAAGTGTTGTGAGTCTTCCGGAAGGCGCTCGGTGGTGGTGGCAAAGGCGCTCCGATCCCAGGGGATGGGTGCGCGGCTGAAATACAGCGCGTAGCCGGCGGCATCGGTCACCACCTTCACCGCGTGAGGATCGAACAGCTCCGCGGTGGTGTGGATGGGTGTGGCCAGCGTGGCGATGGCGGCGTCCGCGTGCCGTGCCAGGGCGTCCGCCAGGCTCCGAATCAGCCCCGGAGCCACCAGCGGCTCATCGCCCTGCAGGTTCACCACGATGCGCTCGGGAGCCCACTGCAGCAGCCGCGCCACTTCGGCCAGGCGGTCGGTGCCCGACGGATGATCCCTCGACGTAAGGACCACCCGCGCTCCGAAGCCTTCCGCTGCGGTGCGTACGCGCTCGTCGTCAGTGGCGACGATGATCTCGGCCGCACCGCTTTCCCGTGCCCGGTCGTGGACGTGCTCGATCAACGGCCGGCCGGCGATCTCACGCAGCGGCTTTCCTGGCAGGCGGCTGGAGCCGTAGCGTGCCGGAATGGCAACGACGAAGTCCCCCTCGCCGGCGTCCATCCTTATTCGACTTCCTCATCCGGCGCCAACTCCCGGGCCTCGTCCTCCAGCATCACAGGGATGCCGTCGCGGATCGGATAGGCCAGGCGATCCACCTTGCAGATCAGCTCCTGCTCGGCTTTGCGATACACCAGCGGACCCTTGCAGACCGGGCAGGCGAGGATGTCCAACAGCTTTGTATCCATTCTCAAGTTCCTCTACGGATGACGCCTTGTGGCGTACGGAGTGCGACGCGCTCTTCGAGCAGCACCAACAGACGTTCGCCGAAGCGGGCATCCACCTCGGCTTGAGCCGCCACTGCCCAATGGCGGGACGAGGCGAAGCGCCGGCATTTTACCGCATCCTTCTCCGTCATGAGGATGGGCGCGTCGCCGGGAAACTCGAGGTCCGCCGGTTCGAAGGCGTGGTGATCCTCGAACGGATGCTCAGTCACCTGCAGACCCGCAGCCCGCAATTGGGTAAAGAAGCGCGGCGGATAGCCGATGCCGGCGACGCCGTGCACCGGCCTGCCGATGAACTCGCTGAGCGCCCTCACCCGGGCCGGGTACTTGAGGTTGACCGCCTGCCCGGCATTTACCGTCATCGGGTACTCCAGCCGCTGCGCACGGCCGTTGCTGACCACGAAATCGACGTCCTGCAGGCGGCTCGGTCGCTCCCGCAACGGTCCGGCGGGCAGGCAGCGCCCGTTGCCGAATCGGCGCGTCCCGTCGACCACCGCTACCTCAATGTCGCGCTCCAGCGGATAGTGCTGCAGCCCGTCATCGGCGACGACCACGTCGCATCCGCCCTGCGCCAACAGCGCCCGCACGGCCGCCCGGCGGTCCGGCGCGACCACCACCGGACAGGCGCATTGCCGGGCCAGCAGCACGGGCTCGTCGCCGACCTCGCGCGGGTCGCTGTCGGCATGCACCGGCTGCGGCCAGGCGCGCGCTGTGCCGCCATAGCCGCGGCTGACGATCCCGGGGCTCCAGCCATGGCGACGCAGCAGCATCACCAGCCACGCCACCAGCGGTGTCTTGCCGCTGCCGCCCACGGAGATGTTTCCGACCACGATCACCGGAACGGGCGCGCGATAGGCTGCCAATAGGCCGGAACGGTAGGCCCAACGGCGCAATGCCGTCAGGGCGCAGAAAAGCCAGGCGACGGGCAGCAGCGCCAGGGACAGGGCGCTCGGGGCGTACCAGTGGCGCTCCAGGGCCATGGGGCTTCAGGTGGCCGCCTGCAGTGCATCCGGCGCCGCTTCGGTGAACTGCATGCGGTACAGGGCCGCGTACTGGCCCTTGCGCGCCAGCAGTTCCCGGTGAGTGCCGGTTTCGACGATCCGCCCCTGGTCCAGCACCATGATGCGGTCGGCCCGCTCGACCGTCGACAGCCGGTGGGCGATCACCAGAGTGGTCCGCCCCTGCATCAAGGCCTCGAGCCCTGCCTGCACCTGTTGTTCGGATTCGGTGTCCAGGGCCGATGTCGCCTCGTCCAGGATCAGCACCGGCGCACTCTTGAGTATCGCACGGGCGATGGCCAGGCGCTGGCGCTGACCGCCCGACAGCAGCACGCCGTTCTCGCCCACCAGCGTATCGAATCCCTGGGGCAGCTCGCGGATGAAGTCCAGCGCATGGGCCGCCTCGGCGGCGGATTCGACCTCCCGGGCGCTGCACTGCTCGAGGCGCCCATAGGCGATGTTGCGCGCAACGGTGTCGTTGAACAGCGTGACGTGCTGACTCACCAGGGCGATCTGGTTACGCAGCTCGCTAAGGCGCAGGGCGTCGATCTCGATGCCATCGAGCAGGATGCTGCCCGCGCTCGGTTGGTAGAAGCGGGCCAGGAGATTGACCAGTGTCGACTTGCCGCTGCCGGAACGCCCTACCAGTGCCACCGTCTGGCCCGGCTCGGCGCGAAAGGAGATGTCCTGCAACACCGGCTCGGCGCCGCTGCGGTAACGGAAGCTCACGTCGCGGTATTCCACTGCGCCGCGGGCACGTTCCAACGTGCGGGTGCCGGTGTCGGGTTCCGCCTCGGCGTCCAGCAGCTCGAAGACGCTGTCGGCAGCCGCGATCCCCTTCTGCAACGCGGCGTTGACGGTGGTCAGGCGCTTCAGCGGCGGAAGCAGCAGCAGCATCGCCGTCAGGAACGACGCGAACGTACCGGCGGTGTCGATCCCGCTGCCCACCTGGGTGGCGAGAAAGATGATGCCCGCCAAGGCGCAGGCGGCGAGGAACTGGATCAGGGGCACGCTGGTGGCGGTGGTCGCCGTGAGCTTGAGCTGCTGGCGCAGGTTGTTGCTATTGACTCGGTCGAAGTGGTCGCGCTCATAGGCTTCGCCGCCGAAGGTCTTGACCACCCGGTGGCCGTCGATCACCTCCTGAGACACATGGGTGACGTCGCCCATGGAGTCCTGGATACGGCCGCTTACTTTGCGAAACCGCTTGCTGACGCGCACCACCACCAGGGCGATGAACGGTCCGCAGATCAGAAAGATCAGCGCCAGCGTGCCGCTGTGATAGAACATCAGACCGATAAGGAACGCCGCGCTCAAACTGTCGCGTATCACGATGGTGATGGCGTTGGTGGCCGCCTGCGACACCTGCTCGACGTTGTAGGTGAGCTTGGAGATCAGCTGGCCGGAGGCTGCATTGTCGTAGAAGGCGGCCGGCAGCCGCAGCAGATGGTCGAACAGCTCACGGCGCATCTTGTAGATTACCGTGCGCCCGACCCACGCCATGCCGTAGCTGGAGACGAATCCGGCCACCCCGCGCACGACGAACAGACCGATCAGCATCAAGGGGATCCAGCGGATCCAGTCCGGATCCTTGGCGACGAAGCTCTGGTCCAGCAGCGGCTTCATCATCCAGGCGAAGGCGGTCTCCGTACTGGCGAATACGACCATGGCCAGCACCGCGGCGGCGAACACCGGCCAGTGGGGCATCGCATAGCCGAGCAGCCGCCGATAGGTGTGCAGACCGCTGTTCGGCCCGGCGCGGCGAGTCATCAACGCTCCGGCTCGCCGCGCACGGTGGCGATTGACAGGCGCGTGAATCCCAGTTGCCCGGCCACGTCCATGGCGGTGACCACCGCCTGATGGGGGGTCTCGGCGTCGGCACGGATCACCAACGGGATGTCCCGGCGCTCGCCCGCGAGCTTCTCCAGGGCGCGTCGTACCGTCTCCGGTCTGCGGTTCACCAGCTCCTGCTCGCCGATGACGTAACTGCCCTGAGCGTCGATGACGATCTCCAGCACATCCTGTTCCTGGGTCGACGGTTCGGCGGACGCCTCCGGGAGCTCCACCTGCAGCTGGGCATCGCTCTTGAAAGTGGTCGACACCATGAAGAAGATCAGCAGCAGGAAGACGACGTCAATCAGCGGCGTCAGGTTGATATCCGGGGAGTCGGGTCGCTGGCGACGCAGGTTCATGCCACGTCTTCCTCCGGGCCCGCGTCCTTGAGGCTGTCCGTGGGGCGCTTGCCGTGCATCACCTCCAGCAGCTTGATGGCCTCCTCTTCCATGTACACCACCAGCTCGTCCACCCGCCCGCGGTAGTAGCGATAGAACATCAACGTCGGGATCGCGACCACCAGCCCCGCGGCCGTGGTGATCAGCGCCTCGGAGATGCCGCCGGCCAGGCTGGGGATGTTGCCGACACCATGAGTGGTGAGGTTGGCGAACACCTTGATCATGCCGATGACAGTGCCCAGCAACCCCAGCAGCGGCGTGATCGCGGCGATGGTGCCCAGGGTGTTGAGGTAACGCTCGAGCTCATGGACGACGTGGCGCCCGGTCTCCTCGATATTCTCGCGCATCACCTCCCGTTCCTTGTCCCGGGCGGCAATGCCGGCGGCCAGCACCCGGCCCAGGGGCGAACCTGCGCGGATTGTCTGGATCCGTTCACGGTCCAGCTGTTGATTCTTCTCCCAGTGCCAGACCTGGGCCACCAGGTGCTTGGGAATGACGCGCTTTTTCTGCAGCGCCCACATGCGCTCGAGAATGATGCCCAGGGCCACGATGGAGCAGGCGATGATCGGCACCATGAGCCAGCCGCCGGATTTGACGATTTCCCACACGTCCAGGTCACCCTCTTGATGCGCGCAACGCGCGATTTTTCGCAGCTGAACATCAGCTTAGCGGGCAATCATACTGGTTTGCGGCGCCCACCGAAACCTGCCCGCGCGAAACTGTGGTGGAGACCGGCTTCGGCCGCGTCACCGCCGGTTCCAGTAGCGTGCCGCGGCTTCCCGGTAACAGTCCACCTGGGGCGCCGAACGCCGGGCGTCCAGGCGCACCCTGATGGCGCCGCAGCTGGCGGTCTCGGCCAAGCGGGCCCCGGATGCGGCGTACCGGGCGCTCACCTCGGGGCGCGGGAAGCCGAAGCGGTTGCGATAGCCGGTGGCGAACAGCACCCAGCGGGGCCGCGCCGCCTGCACGAAGGCGTCCGTCGACGATGTGGCACTGCCATGGTGGGGCGCCACCAGCACATCGGTATCCAGCGCCGCCGCGCCCGCGGCCGCAAGCAGCAGTGCCTCGCCCCGCCGTTGCAGGTCGCCGGTCAGCAGCACGCGGCCTCCGGCAGTGTGGATGCGCAGCACGCAGGAGCGGTCGTTGGCCGCCAGTCGCCCGCTCTGGAGCGGTGGATGCAGCAGCGTGAACTGCGTGTCCTGCCAGCGCCACGACTGACCGGCGCGGCAGGGCCGCGCCTCCGGCCCGATTGCCTCGGGCTCGCCAGCCAGCACCTCGCCGACGGAAAACGCCGCCGCCAAGGCCGGGTAGCCGCCGCTGTGATCGTTGTCGCCGTGACTCACGATCAGGCGGTCGATGTGGCGCACCCCCAGGGTGCGAAGGTAGGGTGCGACCACGCCACTGCCGGCATCGAAGGCCTCGCTGTAGCGCGGACCGGTGTCGTAGACCAGCACCCGCGTCCCAGTCCGCACCACCGTCGCGAGGCCTTGACCCACGTCCAGCACCAGGACTTCCGTCTGCCCCGGCTCCAGAGCGGGTCGGGCGCCGCCGAGGAGCGGCAGCAGCAGCACCATTGCCAGCGGCCGTCCCGGTAGCCCCCGCGGCGCCAAGGCCAGCGCGACACCCAACAGCCCCAGCACCAACGCGATCGCCGTCGGACTGATGCGCACCGTGCTGATCTGCGCGGCCGACAACCAATCCAGCAGCGGCCACAGCCACCCCAGCAGACCGTCCGCGGCGCCCAGCAGCCACCCGGCGAGGGTGTCGGACAGGGGCGCAAGCACGGCCCCGGCCAAAGCCAGCGGCGTTACCAACAGGCCGACCCATGGCACCGCCACCAGGTTGGCCAAGGGGCCGACCAGCGCGGCTTGCTGGAACAGTGCCAACGACAGCGGCATGAGGCCGAGCCCCACCAGCCATTGGGCCCGCCCCCAGCGCCACCACCAGCCGCCGGGCCCCAGCCGATGGCTCATCCCGAATATCAGTACGGCCACCGCAGTGAAGGAAAGCCAGAACGCGGTGGCTAGAACGGCCGTGGGATCCACCAGGAGCACCGCCAACAGGGCGGCGGCCAGGGTGCGACTCGGCGCCACTTGCCGGCGCAGCAGCAGGGCGCCACAGGCCACCGCCAGCATGAGCACGGCCCGCAAGGTAGGCAGGGCGAAGCCGGCCAAGGCGGCGTACAGGATCGCCAGCCCCAGCCCGGTGAGAACGCCTGCCTGTGCGGCCGGCAGCCGCGTGGACAGCCAAGCCGAGCGTCGCCAGAGCCAACTGCCGCAAAGCAGTCCCAGCCCCGCGATGAGGCCGATGTGCAACCCTGAGATCGCCAGCAGGTGCCCGGTGCCGGTACGCGTGAACACCTCCCATTGCGAGCCCGGGATCATCGCCCGCTCCCCAAGGGTCAACGCCAGCAGCACGCCCCGATGGTCCGCGTCCGGGGTCGCGGCGACCACCCGATCATGCAGGTCCTGGCGGATCGCCGCCCAGCGGGCAGCCGCATCGCCTGCCGCACCCAGCGCACGGTGGTCGCCCTGGGGGCGCACGTACCCGAGCGCGCCGATGCCGCGCTGGAACAGCCAGCGCTCGTAATCGAATCCGCCGGGATTGAGAAACCCATTGCGCCGCTTGAGGCGCAGGCGCAGGGTCCAGCGCTCCCCGGCCGCCACCGCGCCGGGCTGGTCGTACCACCCGAGCCGCGCCCGCAGCGGCAGCCGCGCCTCGGGACAACCCGCCAGGGCGTCGATGCGGTACAGAAAACGTGTGCCGCGGGCGCGGGATTGGGGGATGGAGACGACCACGCCGCCGGCGTCCAGGTCCTCGCCTTCGCAGGCCGCCGGCAGGTCACCCCGCAGTCCGACGGCGCCGTGCAGGAGTGCCCAAAGGGTCCCGGCCAGCAGCGCTGCCGGCAGCCGCAGCCACGGCCAGCGCAGTGCCATCAGCGCCGGCGCCAACAACCAGCACCAGTAGATGGATGGCAGTCGCGCGCACTGCTGCAGCAGCAGCACGCCGGCCAGAAATGCGATCGTCCCTGAGCGCATCGCCGTCCTTGTTGCGATGGATCACGCAGCCGTTATTTCGTATGCTGGGCCGGCCCAAAGACCCCCGGTGAGAGGGCCAGAGCCCGCATGCCGCGCAAGTTTCTCAAGAAAATCATGCCGGACCATCACCAGATCCGGTCCCACAAACGACTACAGGTGTTCGGCACCCTCCTCCACGACCCCAACCTCTGGCACCTGAATCGGCGTTCCGTGGCGGGCGCCTTTGCCGTCGGGCTGTTCATGGCTTTCGTGCCGCTGCCGTTCCAGATGCTGCTGGCCGCGGCGGTCGCCGTGCTGGTGCGCGTCAACCTGCCCCTGTCGGTCGCCCTGGTGTGGGTGACCAATCCCCTGACCATGCCGCCGATGTTTTTCGCCGCCTACAAGCTCGGCGCCTGGCTCATGGGCGAGCGTGTGCAGCACGTGCAGTTCGAGCCCTCGGTGGCGTGGCTGATGGGCGAGGTCGGTGCCACCTGGCAGCCTTTCCTGTTGGGCTGCTTCGTCGCCGGCGCCGTCTCGGCTCTGATCGGCTATGTCACCATCCGGCTGCTGTGGCGCTGGCACATCGTCCGCGCCCATCACCAGCGCCGGCGGCGCGACGCGGCGCGGGGGCGTGCGGCGCCCGGCGTGCGTCCCCACCGCTGAGCCCTCAGTTCGCCGGACCCTGCTCCGGTTGCAGTACCCCTTCGTCCAGGTGCAGCACCCGATCCATGCGTCGTGCCAGGGCCGGATCGTGGGTGACGATCACGAAGCTCAGTCCGAACTGCTGGTTCAGCTCGAGCATCAGCGCGTACACCCGCTCGGCGGTCCGCTGATCGAGGTTGCCGGTGGGCTCGTCGGCGAGCACACAGCGTGGCCGCGTCACCAGGGCCCGCGCCAAAGCCGCCCGCTGGCGCTCACCACCGGACAGCTGCCCCGGCTTGTGGGTGAGGCGTTCGCCGAGTTCCACGCGCACCAGCAGGTCCCGTGCCGCAGCCAAGGCCTCCGCAGTGGGCAGGCCGCGGATCAACAGCGGCATGGCGACGTTCTCCAGCGCCGTGAACTCGGGCAACAGATGGTGGAACTGGTAGACGAATCCCAGTGCACGATTGCGTACCCGGCCGCGTTCGGCATCGCCAAGGCGGGTCATGTTCTCGCCGTCCACCTGGACCTCGCCGGCACTCGGGCGGTCCAGCCCCCCCAACAGCTGCAGCAACGTGCTCTTGCCCGATCCCGAGGCACCGACGATGGCGATGCGCTCGCCCCGCATCACCTGCAGATTCACGTCGCGCAGCACCTGCAGCTCGACGCCTCCCTCGCGGAAGGTCTTGGCAAGGCCGCTACAGGCCAGCACCGGGGCGGCGTCGCCGACGGCGGCCTCACTCATAGCGCAGCGCCTCCGCCGGTTGGGTACGGGAGGCGCGCCAGGCCGGATACAAGGTCGCAACCAGGGTGAGGAGCAGAGACACCATGCAGATTACCGCGACATCCATGGTGTGCAGATCGCCCTTGAGGGTGCTGATGTAATAGATGTCGGGCGACAGGAAGTCCACGCCCAGCCAGCCCTCGATGCGGGTGACGATGGACTCGACGTTCAACGCGGTGGGAATGCCCGCCGCGACGCCCAGGATCAGACCGATGCTGCCGATCACTGCCCCTTGAACGATGAAGATGCCCATGATGCTCGCCGGCGTGGCGCCGAGGGTACGCAGAATGGCGATATCGGCCTGCTTGTCGGTGACCACCATCACCAGGGTCGACACCAGGTTGAATGCCGCGACCGCCACGATCAACGACAGCACGATGAACATCATGCGCTTCTCCATACGGATGGCGCTGAACAGGTTCGCCTGCTGGCGGGTCCAGTCGTCCACGATGTAGCTGCCGGACAGATTCTGCACCAGGTCGCGGGAGATCGCGGGCGCGTCGAACAGGTCGTCCAGCTTCAGGCGCACGCCGGTCACCGCATCGCCCAAATGATACAGACGCGCTGCATCCTCGATGTGCACCAGCGCGAGCGCGCCGTCGAAGTCGCGCATTCCGACCTCGAAGATGCCGCTGACCGTGAAGCGCTTGAAACGCGGCACTACGCCGGCGGGCGTGACCGTGGCCTCTGGGATGATGACCGTCACCTTGTCGCCCCGTACCACCCGCAGGCGCGCGGCGAGCTCGGCGCCGAGCACGATGTTGTAGGCGCGCGATTGCAGCCCTTCGAGGTCGCCGGAAATCATCTTGCCCGTGATCTCCGACACCGAAGGCTCCTGCACGGGGTCGATCCCGCGCAGCATGACACCTGTGTTCTGAACACCGTGGTTGAGCAGCGCCTGCCCACTCACATAGGGCGCGGCGCCGACCACACGGGGATGCTCGCGGGCGGCGTCGCCGACTGCGCGCCAGTCCTGCAGCGGGCCGCCGATCGCCTCCACCGTGGCATGGGCGGCCATGCCGAGGATGCGCTCGCGCAGTTCCTTCTCGAAGCCGTTCATCACCGACAGCACGGTGATCAGCGCCCACACCCCAAGCCCGATGCCGACGATGGAGGCGAACGAGATGAAGGAGATGAAGTGGTTGCGTCGTTTGGCGCGGACGTAACGCAGCCCGATATAGGCTTCCAGAGGCCTGAACATGGGCGGCGCTCAGGTCACGGCGGGCGCGGCGCGGCGCGCGGCGAGCGCCGGGCATACGACCGGAACCGCGGTGGTGAGGTGGATCGCCCGGGGCGATATCTCGGCCCGGTAGGCGATCACCTCCACCCCTTGATCGATGGCCGCGCGCAAGGCGGCGCCATACTCCGGATCGATATCGTCGGCGGGCTGCATCTGCTGTACGTCGCCGCGCTGCACGCAGAAGCACAGGCAGGCGCGGGCGCCCTGCTGCGCCATGGCGGCGAGCTCGCGCAGGTGTTTGGTGCCGCGGGTGCTGACCGCATCGGGAAACAGACCGATACCGTCGCGGGCGAGCGTGACGTTCTTCACTTCCAGGTAACAGTCGGGCAACTCGCCATGGTCTTCGAGCAGCAGATCGATGCGGCTGTTCTCGGCCCCATAGCGCACTTCCGGCCGGACGCGGTCATAGCCACTCAGCGACCGGATGCGTCCCGCCTCGATGGCTTCGCGCACCAGCGCGTTGCTGAGCCCGGTATTGATTCCCACCAGAGTGCCGCAGGAGGCCTGCACCAGCTCCCATGACAGCGGATATTTGCGCGTGGTGCTCCCCGACTCGCGCAGCCATACACGGCTGCCGGGCTCGTTGCACCCCAGCATGGACCCGGTGTTGGGTGTATGGGCAGTGACTTCGCGACCGTCGCTCAGGCGCACGTCGGCGAGAAACCGTTTGTAGCGCCGAATCAGCTCCCCTTCGATCAGGGGTTCGGAGAAATGCATGAGGGCTCGTGATCCAATCGAATGTTTCCGGGGCGGGCCTAGGGTATGCTCTATCCCGGTCGTGATCAATCGCCGCGCCGGAAATCGCTCTTGCCGCTGGCCCGAAGGAGAACAACAATGATCCGATGGTTGCTTACCACAGCAGTTCTGTCGTCCACCCTTGCCTGGTCGGCCCAGGCCGATACTCTGACCATGGAGCGCTCCGTTGGCTACAGCCCACCCAATAGCGCCGAGGGCGTTCCGCGGCCGGTGCGAGGCGCCGAGCAGGAGCGCGTGCGCTCCCAGTTCGGCGAGCCCCTGCGCATTGTCGGCCCGGTGGGCGAGCCGCCCATCAGCCGTTGGGAATACGATCGCTTCACGGTGGTGTTCGAACGCCAGTATGTGCTCCATTCCGTGGTCCACCGCGAGCAGCCGCCCACCGCACAATGACCGCCCGGCCCGGCGCACCGACGACGGCTGCCGGTGGTGCCGCCGGGTGGCGAACCACCCGTGAGCCCGCGCCGCCTGCCCGCCGAATGGGACCCCCAGGACGGCGTCCTGCTCACCTGGCCTCACGGGGGCGGTGACTGGGCATCACGCCTGGGCGAGGTGGAACCGGTATTCCTGCGCCTGGCCGCGGAAATCAGCGCCCGGGAGTGGGTGTTGATCGTGTGCGCCGACGACGCCCATCGCCGCCATGTGCGCGACCGTCTGGAGCATGCCGGCGCCAACCTGCAGCGCATCGATCTGCGCGTCGCCCCCTCAAACGACACCTGGGCCCGGGACCACGGCCCGATCACCGTCGCCGACGGCGATCATTGGCTGCTGCTGGATTTTCGCTTCAACGGCTGGGGCGGAAAATATCCGGCGCAGCTCGACGACTGCATCTCGGCCCGGCTGCACGCCGACGACGCGTTCGGTTCGGTCGCGCTCCATCCCGTGGACCTGGAGCTGGAGGGCGGCGCCATCGACTGTGACGGGGCGGGCACCCTGCTCACCACCGAGGCATGCCTGCTGCACGGCAACCGCAATCCGGGCCTCGATCGCCACCGGATCGAGGCGCTTCTGAAGCGGCATCTCGGCGTGACACGGGTGCTGTGGCTGGCCAACGGAATGCTGGCCGGCGACGACACCGACGGTCACATCGACACCCTGGCGCGGTTCTGTGATCGGCACACCATCGCCCACGTGGCCTGCCCCGATCCGCACGACGTTCATCATCGGCCGCTGCAGGCCATGACCGCGGAGCTGGCCCGGCTGCGCACCTCCGCGGGCGCCCCCTACCGCCTGGTGGAGCTGCCTCTGCCGGCAGCAATTCACGACCGCGACGGCAGGCGACTGCCCGCAACCCACGCCAATTTCCTGGTCATCGACGACGCCGTGCTGGTGCCCACCTACGACGATCCCAGCGACGCGGTGGCGCTCACGCGGCTGCAGGGCTGCTTCCCCGATCGGCGCGTGGTCGGGATCGACTGCCGTCCCCTCATCGAGCAGTTCGGCAGCCTGCACTGCGTCACCATGCAGCTGCCCCGCGGGGTCCTGAAGCCGACGCCGGTCGCCTGAGTGGTGTGGTAGGCTAGGGCCATTCGGACGACCGGGATCCGCCATGCCCTCGCGCACTCTCAAGCTCGCTCTGGTGCAGCAGCGCTGCAGCGAGGATCGCGACGCGAATCTGGAAGCCAGCATCCGCGGCATACAGGGTGCCGCCGAACAGGGTGCGCAGCTGGTGCTGCTGCCGGAGCTGCACACCAGCGTCTACTTTTGCCAGACCGAGGATCCGGCGCGCTTCGAGCTCGCCGAACCCATTCCCGGCCCGTCTACCGAACGCCTGAGCGCAGTCGCCGCCGAGCTCGGCGTGGTGCTGGTGGCGTCGCTGTTCGAGCGCCGCGCTCCAGGGCTGTACCACAACACGGCCGTGGTCATCGAGCGCGACGGCAGCCTCGCCGGGCGCTACCGCAAGATGCACATCCCCGACGATCCGGGCTATTACGAGAAGTTCTATTTCACCCCCGGCGATCTCGGCTTCCAACCTATCGACACCTCCGTCGGGCGTCTCGGCGTGCTGGTCTGCTGGGACCAGTGGTACCCGGAGGCCGCCCGCTTGATGGCATTGGCCGGCGCCGAGCTGCTGCTCTACCCCACGGCCATCGGATGGGACCCGGCCGACGAGCGGGCGGAGCAGGAGCGTCAACGGGACGCATGGATCACGGTGCAGCGCGGCCATGCGGTGGCCAACGGCCTGCCGCTGGCCGCCTGCAACCGGACCGGCTTCGAGCCGTCGCCCACGGGCAGTGAGGGTGCCCAGTTCTGGGGCAGCAGCTTCGTTGCCGGACCCCAGGGCGAATTGCTCGCCCAGGGCGGCACCGACGAGGAGACCGTGCTGGCGGTGGACGTCGATCTGCAACGCAGCGAGGCGGTACGGCGCATGTGGCCGTTTCTGCGCGACCGGCGCATCGACGAATACGGCGACCTGGTGCGCCGCTTCCGGGATTGATCCCGTAAAAGAGAGTCGAGCAGGCGCATGATTCTGATCCTGTCACCGGATGTGGACGCCTCCGGTCCCGAGTACGCGCAGCTCATCGAACATCTGCGCAATCTCTCCAACGTCACGTTCCGGCTGCATCACGAACACGGTGCTCAGCAGGTGCTCACCGAGATCTACCTCATCGGTGACACGGCGGCGCTGGACGTGGCCGATATGGAGCAGCTTCCGTGCGTGGAGCGCGTCGTGCGGGTGTCGGAGGAGTACCGGATCCTGGGCCGCCACCGCGATGATCAACGCCCGACGCACTTCGAGTACAACGGCGTGCACTTCGGTCAGGACAACCTGAACGTATTCGCCGGGCTGTGCGCGGTGGACAACCCGAACAACGTGGAGCGTATGCTCGCCGCCCTGCAGGCGCAGGGTCAGGTGTGCACGCGCATGGGCGCCTACAAGCCGCGCACCAGTCCCTATGCCTTCCAGGGGCATGGCCGCGACTGCCTGCCGTACGTATTCGAGCTGGCCGGCAAGTACGGCATCCGCGTCATCTCAATGGAAGTCTGCCACGAATCCCACATCGCCGAGATCCGCGCGGCGCTGGACCAGACCGGCAATCCCACCGGCGTCATGCTGCAGATCGGCACCCGCAACACCCAGAACTTCGAGCTGCTCAAGCATGCGGGACGGCAGCAGGACTTCCCGGTACTGCTCAAGCGGGGCTTCGGCATCACCTTGGAGGAATCCCTGAACGCCGCCGAGTACCTGGCCAGCGAGGGCAACCGACGGGTAATCTTCGGGCTGCGCGGAATGAAGACCAACATGGGCGAGCCCCACCGCAACTTCGTCGACTTCGCTCATGTGCCGGTGGTCAAGCGCCTCACGCGCATGCCCGTATGCATCGACCCGTCCCACTCGGTCGGCTCACGGGAGCGCGCCCCCGACGGGCTGCTCGACGTCATGCACGTCACCGCCCAGGGCGTCATCGCCGGCGCCAACATGGTGCTGGTGGATTTCCACCCGGAACCCAGCAAGGCCCTGGTGGATGGACCCCAGGCGCTCACACTGGATGAGCTGGCGGTGTTTCTCGAAGACGTACGCATCGCTCGGGAGGCATACGAGCGGCGGGTGAAGGCAGTGGCGAGTCGCTAGGAGCTAGTTGCGAGGAAACTCAACGCTGCGCCGGTGGTCTCACCGGTCAACGAGGCGCCGTCGTCGTTTAATGCACCTTTAGCCGCCTGACGATGCGTAGTGCCCGACCACCCGTGCGATTCGGCGAATCGCGGTCGGCCCGCCTCTACCGTGATTCGACCTTTCGCCAGACGTGAGGCATCCCGGCGGGGCATTGCAGGCATTCCAACGTGTCTTGGTCGCGGATGGCGAGCACCCACTGGCGTGGCTGTTCGAGCACGACGGTACCGTCTTCGTAGTGCGCCTCCACGCGCACGCGCTTGCTGTTGCCCAGGGCGCTCATTTCCAGGACGGCTGTTTCGCCCTGGAAATCGATGCTCAGCGCCTGCAGCTCGCCGGCAAGTGCGACATCGGGAACGGTGCTGGAGGCAAAATCCGCGCGGTAGGTCCCGGCCAGCTGGGAGCCGCTGCACGCGGCCAACAGCATGGCGGCGGCAGCGATGGACCCGAGATTTATCGCAGCGTTCACCATGACGGAATGGACTCCTCACTCAACCGGCGGCGGGTTCGCCGGTACTATATCACCTGGCTGTGACCGGTCAACGCAGCATCACGGCACAACGCGATCGATGACGATGTCGGCGGTCGAGTCGTCGCCGACCGCAACCGGACCCGCAGCGCCCTCCAGGTCTCCGGCCGCAGCGGCAGCCTGACCGGAGCGCGAAACGCGGGCAGTGACGTTCACCTCGGAATAACTCGACAACGGTGCACCGGAAGTCATCGAGGCGCTTTCGTCCAGTACGACGGTGGCGGGCAGCTCGCCGACGGTCAGGGTGCGCACCGCAATGGGCATGGGCGGACCGTCCGGCGCCCGCGCAAAAACGAACACCCGGGCATCGGCCGGGGCGCGTTCGGCCAGCTCCGGCGCCAGCTGCACGCGCACCGCCACGCGGCCCGCTCCGGTCGCCTCCGCCTGAACCGATTGTTCCAAGCGCGCCTGCGCCTGGGCAATGTTGCGGTTCACGAGCACGGCCTCTTCGCTGTCGTCCGGAAGCATAGGGCGCAGGCGTGTCCAATAGTCGATCGCCTGGCGGAAGTCCCCCGCATCGTGGGCCGCGATTCCCGCGAGCCACAGTCCTTTCCCATGGGCGGGTTCGACCGCCAGAGCCCGTGCCAGCAGCCGACGCGGCTGACCCTGTAGGTCCTGGTCGGCGGCCACGGCGAGTGCCTCGGCATAGTCCACCAATAGATCGGCGTCATCGCCGGCGGTGGCGAGTCCGCGGCGGTAGGCCTCCAGGGCGTCATCCAAGCGCCCGAGCGCGAAGTAGGACCGCCCCAGCAGATGCCAGCCGACGGTTTCTTCGGGATGCTCCCGCAGCCGCTGCGCCAGCCGATCGATGGCGAGGGGAAACTGATCCGGGGTGCCCTGGAGCAGTGCCTCGGTGGAGGGCGTGCGCAGCAGGTCGGTGCGCCCGACTGTCACGTAGAGCGCGACGGCGGCCGCAGGCAGGGCCAGCAGGACCACCAGGGCGGTGCTCCAGCTACGCCGCCGCTGGGGTGCAGGTGCAGCCGGAGCGTCTTCGAGATCGTGTAGCAGCGCCCGTTCCAATTCCAGGCGCGCCCGCTCCAGGGCGGCATCGTCCAACTGGCCGGCGGCATATTCGGTCTCCAACTCCTGCCGCCGACGCCGATAGAGGTCGGCGTCCACCGCGGCCGCGTCGATCTCGGGGGCGCGGTTGCGCCGCAGCAGCGGCAACAGCACCAGCGCCACCGCCGCCGCGCTCATGAGCGCAGCCAGGAGCCAGAAGGTCATGGTCATCGGGGGAACCGCACGGAAACGTCAGACATGCACCCGCCCCGCCTCCTGCGCCAGGGCGCCCTCCGGCTGCCTGACCTGCACTGTGCGGTAGCGCCGATCGCTGGCGGCCAGCAGCCCCCCGAACATCATCATCAGGCCGCCGAACCAGATCCAGCGCATGAACGGCTTGTGATACAGGCGCAGGCTCCAGCTGCCACCGCCCAGCGGCTCGCCAAGCGCCACATACAGGTCACGGAATACCCCGGCATCGACAGCCGCCTCAGTCATGGCCGCACCGCGCACTGGATAGATGCGCTTCTCGGCATACAGCACGCTCACCGGCGCACCGTCGCGCTGCACCTCGACCATGCCGCGGCTGGCGGTATAGTTGGGCCCCTGTACGGAATCCACTCCCTGAAACGTAAAGGTGTAGGGACCCATCGGATAGTGCTCGCCGGGAGCGAGGCGCACGTCGCGCTCGGTGCTGAAGGCGCCGGACACCGCAACCCCGACGGTGAACACCGCCACACCCAGATGGGCCAGGGTCATCCCCACGAAGGCGCGCGGCGGGCGACGGATGCGTCCGGCGGCGGGGGTACGCAGCCGCCGCCACAAACCAAGCAGCGTGGTCGCGGTGATCCACACCGCCAGGGCAAGACTGGCCACCAGGACCAGATGCTCACTGGCATAGAACACGGCCGCCAGGATCAGCGCAGCGACGGCCACCACGGCCGCGCCACGGAGGCCGTGCCAGATTCGCCCCACCCGGTCCTGTTTCCACCGCGCCATGGGGCCGAAACCCAGGAGCACCAGCAACACAAGCATCAGCGGCACGAACACCGCATCGAAATACGGCGGACCCACGGAAATCTTCCCCAGCCCGAGGGCGTCGAGGAACAGAGGATAGAGGGTACCGAGCAGAATGGACGCGGCGGCCACCACCAGCAGCGCGTTGTTGAACAGCAGCGCGCTCTCCCTGGAGACCAGCGCGAAGTGTCCGGTGCTGCGCACCCGGGGTGCGCGCCAGGCATACAGCCCCAATGAGCCGCCGATCACCACGGCCAGAAAGCCGAGGATGAACAGCCCGCGGGCGGGATCGGTGGCAAAGGCATGCACCGAGTTGAGCACGCCGGAGCGCACCAGGAAGGTTCCCAGCAGGCTCAGAGAGAAGGCGAAGATTGCCAGCAGCACGGTCCAGCTCTTGAAGCCGTCACGCTTCTCCGACACCGCCAGGGAGTGCACCAGCGCGGTACCCACCAGCCAGGGCATGAACGAGGCGTTCTCGACCGGGTCCCAGAACCACCAACCGCCCCAGCCGAGCTCGTTGTACGCCCACCAGCTTCCCAGGGTGATGCCGAAGGTGAGGAACGCCCAGGCCACTGTCGTCCAGGGACGCGACCAACGTGCCCATGCTCCATCCAGGCGCCCGCCCATGAGGGCGGCAATGGCGAAGGCGAAGGCCACCGAGAACCCCACGTAGCCCATGTACAGCATGGGCGGGTGCACGGCCATGCCCGGGTCCTGGAGCAGCGGATTCAGGTCCCGCCCCTCCAACGCGCCAGGCACCAGGCGTTCGAAGGGGTTCGAGGTGAACAGCACGAAGGCCAGGAACCCGATACTGATCAGGCCCATCACCGCCAGCACCCGGGCGGCGAAGTAGGGATTCAGGCTGCGGCTGAAGGCCGCCACCGCCAGGGTCCAACCGGCGAGGACCAGCATCCACAGCAGGAGCGATCCTTCGTGGGAGCCCCACACCGCCGACACCCGGTACACCAGCGGCAGCTCGGAATTGGAGTTGTGCGCAACGTACAGCACCGAGAAATCGTTGGCCACGAACGCATAGGTGAGCGCCGCATAGGACAGCGCGACGAACACGAACTGGCCCACCGCCGCCGGGCGCGCCACGGCCATCCAGCCCGCGCGCCCACGCCAGGCACCCAGCAGCGGCAGCGACGCCTGGATCAGCGCCAGGCACAGGGCCAGAATCAGGGCGAAATGGCCGAGCTCGGGGATCATGGCTGCGGTGCCGGCGCCTTGCCTTCGGCCTTCTTCAGGGCGTCGGCCACTTCCGGCGGCATGTAGGTCTCGTCGTGCTTGGCGAGCACCTCCGAGGCGACGAACACGCCCTCTGCGTCCAGGTGTCCCTTGGCGACGATGCCTTGGCCTTCGCGAAACAGGTCGGGCAGGATACCGTCATAGGCCACCGGTACGCGCTGGGCGTAGTCGGTGAGCACGAAGTGCACCCGCAGGCCTTGGCTCTCGCGCTGCACGCTGCCCTCCTCGACCATCCCGCCGAGGCGGAAGGCGCGGTCCGCCGGCGCATCGCCGGCCACCACTTCGCTGGGGCTGATGAAGTACAGGAGATTCTCCTCGAAGGCGCTCAAGGCCAGTGCGACCGCCGCGCCCACGCCCAGCACCAGCACGCCCACCAGGGCCATGCGCCGCTGTCGCCGTGTCATGCCGCCTCCTCCTGCCGCACCCGACGGCGCAGCGCACGCCGCGATGTCCGACCCCGCTGCAGCGCGGCCAGCACATTGCCGGCGAACACCACCAGCGCCAAGCCGTAGGATGCCCACACGTAGGGCGCGTACCCGCCCATGCTCCAGAATTGCGACCAAGTCATGGCGAATCGATTACCTCGCGTACCCAGGCGCTGCGCCGCTCCTGCAACAGCAGTTCGGCCCGTGCGCGGATCAAAACGATAGTGAGATAGAAGACCGTAAAAGCCAACCCCATGACCAGCAGGGGCAAGAGCTGGCTCGGATGGATGGCCGGCCCCTCTGCCCGAAACACCGTCGAGCCCTGATGCAGGGTCGCCCACCATTCCACCGAGTAGTGGATGATGGGGACGTTGACCACGCCCACCAGCGCGAGCACTGCGCCGGCCCGCGCGGCGCTGCGCCGGTCGTCGATGGCGGCGCGCAGTCCCATGTAACCGAGATACAGGAACAGCAGGATCAGCTCCGAGGTGAGCCGCCCGTCCCACACCCACCAGGTGAACCAGATAGGCTTGCCCCACAAGGATCCGGTGGCCAGGGCAAGAAACGTGAACGAGGCACCGATGGGCGCCGAACTCAGGGCCACCAGGTCGGCCAGCTTGATGCGCCAGATCAGGTACACGGCGCTGGCGCCCGCCATGACCACGTACACGAACAGCGACAGCCAGGCCGCGGGCACGTGCACGTACATGATGCGGATGGTGTCGCCCTGCTGGTAATCCGGCGGCGAGGCATACAGGCCGGTGTAAAGCCCGACGACAAACAGCACCACGCAAACCGCCGTCAGCCACGGGATCCAGCGCCCGGCGATGCGGTAGAAATGCTTCGGCGATGCCAGACGGTGAAACCAGGCCCACATGCTCATGCCCCCAGGCTGATGCGCAATGCCGCGGCGGTGGCGATCGGCCCGAGACTCAAGGCCAGGGCCAGCAGCGCGCCCATCATATTCAACTGCGCCCCGACCTGCAGCCCGAGTGCGGCGTCGGCCACAGCGCTTGCTGCGAAGATCAGGATCGGCACGTACAGCGGCAACACCAGGAGCGACAGCAGCAGGCCGCCGCGGCGCAAGCCGACCGTCAACGCCATACCGATAGCCCCCACCAGGCTCAGCACCGGGGTGCCGAGCAGCAATGTCAGCATCAACACCGGCAGCGCCGCCGCCGGCAGATCCAGCAGCACCGCCAGCACCGGCGCCAGCACGATCAGCGGCACGCCGGTGACCAGCCAGTGGGCCAGCACCTTGGCGACCACCAGCAGCGCCAGGGGCTGGGAGCTCAACGCCATCTGCTCCAGGGCGCCGTCCTCGAAATCGGAACGGAACATGCCTTCCAGGGACAGCAGTGCCGCCAGCAGCGCGGCCACCCACAGGACCCCGGCGGCAATCCCGCGCAGGGTGCTCGCGTCCGGCCCCAGGGCCAGCGGGAACAGGGTCAGCACGATGACGAAGAACATCATCGGATTGACCAACTCACTGCGGTGACGAAATGCCAGCAGCAGGTCCCGACGCAGAATGGCCACGAAACCCCGGAGCATCCCCCCTGCCTACAGTTCGACCCGAATCGGGCTGATACAGTTCAATTCCACCCCGTGATGGCTCGACATCAACACCATGCCGCCGGCCGCGCAGTGGTCCTCGATCATCGCCTCCACCAGCCCCATCCCGGCGCGGTCCAGGGCGGTGAACGGCTCGTCGAGCACCCACAGCCGGGCTGCGCCCAGGAGCAGCCGCGCCAATGCGAGACGCCGGCGCTGGCCCGCGGACAGTTGGCGGGCGCGCACCTCGGCGAGCGGCGCGAGGCCGACCCGCGCCAGCGCCGCGGCGACGCGCTCCCGCGAGACCCCGGCCAACGCCGCCGCCACCCGCAGATTCTCCTCCGCCGTCAGCTCATCCTTGATGCCGTGGACGTGGCCGAGGTAGCCCAGGCGGGCCTGGAATGCCAGGCGGTCGCGCCCAACCGGCGCGCCGTTCCAGCGGATCTCACCCTCCTCCGGTTGCATCAGCCCGCACACGGTGCGCAGCAGCGTGGTTTTGCCGCTGCCGTTACTGCCCTCCACCAGCACCGTGAGCCCGGGGGTGACGGTGAAGCTCAAGCCGCGAAACAGCAGCCGTTCGCCCCGTTGGCAGGCCAGGTTTACGGCCTCCAGGACTTCGGTACGGGTGTCCGGCGCCGGTGAACTGTGCTCGGATGTCATCGCTTGGATCGGAGGGTCTCCCGGCAGGCCCCGCGAAGTCGCGGGCGCGCGCGGTGGGCCGCTGCATTCTGCCACAGGGCCCCCACCGGGGCCAGAAACCTCGGCTGACACCCGTGCGCCAACGTGCCATGATGCCGGCGTTTCGCAGCCGAAGCGTGTTGTCCATGGCCGATTACGACGTGTTCAACGGCGATGCCGATGGCATCTGCGCCCTGCATCAACTGCGCCTGGCCGAGCCTCGCGACGCCAGCCTGATCACCGGCGTCAAACGCGATATCGAGCTGGTGGTTCAGGTCAGCGCCGCACCGGGTGATCGGGTCACGGTGCTGGACGTCTCCCTGGACCGCAATCGACAGGCCCTGCTGGACGTGCTGGCGGCGGGGGCCCAGGTGCTGTACGTGGACCACCACTTCGCCGGCGAAATTCCCGCGGCGCCGAATCTGGAGGCCGTGATCGACACGGATGCCGAGGTGTGTACCGCGCTGCTGGTGAATCGCCGCCTCCAAGGGCGCCACCTCCCCTGGGCCGTGACCGCGGCTTTTGGCGACAACCTGCACGACAGCGCCGCCCGCGCCGCAGCGCCCCTGGATCTTGCCCCGCAACAGCTGGTCTTGCTGGAGGAACTGGGGACCTACATCAATTACAACGGCTACGGCAGCTGCATCGAGGACCTGTTCTTCCACCCCGCCGATCTATACCGCCGCATTCGCCCCTACGCCGATCCGTTCGCGTTCATCGCCGAGGATGCCGCCTGGGGCGTGCTGCGCGACGGGTTCGCCGACGATATGGCTCACGCCCAAGCCGCGCAGCCCGAGCGTACCGGCGCCGCCTCGGCCCTCTACATCCTCCCCGATGCCCCCTGGGCACGGCGGGTGAGCGGCGTATTTGCGAATCACCTGGCGCGCGACCACCCGAGCCGCGCCCACGCCCTGCTCACCGCCCGCCCCGATGGCGGCTTCGTGGTCAGCGTGCGCGCGCCCCTGGCAGAGCGGCGCGGCGCCGCCGCGCTCTGCCGCCAGTTTCAGACCGGCGGCGGGCGCGAGGCGGCGGCGGGTATCAACCATCTTCCGGAAGCCGAGTTGGAGCGTTTCGCCGAAGCGTTCCATCGAACCTACGGTTGATGCGCCGAATCAGTCGCGAAAATTGGTGAACTGCAGCGGCTGCTCGACGTCGCTCTGTTTCAACAGCGCAATGACTTCCTGCAGGTCGTCACGCTTCTTGCCGGTGACCCGCACCTGCTCCCCCTGGATGGCCGCCTGCACCTTCGCCTTCGAATCCTTGATGCGCTTCACCAGCTTCTTGGCCAACTCCTTGTCGATGCCCTGGCGCACGGTCACCGTCTGTCGGGCACGCATGTTGGCGGTCTCGATATCGCCGCGCTCCAGACAACGGATGTCGATCCCCCGTTTGGCCAGGGTGCGGTTGAGAATCTCGGCGATCTGGTCGAGCTGAAATTCCCCCTCGCCGTGGAGGGTCAGCTGATTGTCGTTGCGCTCCACCCGAGCATCCGTACCTTTGAAGTCGAATCGATTGCCGATTTCGCGGTTGGCCTGGTCCACGCCATTGGTGAGCTCGTGTTGATCGACTTCCGAGACGATATCGAACGATGGCATGGTCTGATCCTCCCGATCTCTGGTTGCGGTCGATTCCAAGGGGGCCACTATGATAGCGTGGCCGCATCAACGGCGACACGGTCCGCCCGCCACGAACGACGAGGTTCATTCATGAGCACCCTTCAGCTTTCTCAGGAGCTGATGACCGGCATCCAGCAGGTCCTTGAGCGGCACGACTCGAAAACCGCGGATGCCGGCGTTGGCATTCAGTATCTTGCCGCCATCATGGGCGTGCTGGTCGCGCAGTACCCCGGCGACGAGGAACGCCGCCGGAGAGTGCTGCAGCAACTGCTGGAGTTCACCCAGAACGTGTTCGAGGATCACCTGAAGGATCAGCGGGCACCCGAGTCGGATCGGGACGATTCGCCCTTCGGCCCCGGTTTCGGCGTCTGGCGGCCGGAGTGAGTGGCGAGTGGCTAGGATCTAGGCGCTAGGAAAAACCATAAGGCGCGCCGTGCGCGCCATCCAAACCTGTGGGAGCGGCTTCAGCCGCGATCATGTTCCGGTTCTCCAAACGCTTGTGCCCTTCACACATTTCGCGGCTAAAGCCGCTCCTACATGGGTGTCGACCCAGAAGCACCCGATAGAGCCGTTTTCGCCGCGATTTGTTTCCTACCTCCTAGCCTTCCACTGTCTTCCTGACCGCGACGAAGCTGATGTCATCACTGGGCGCGCCTTCCTGCAGGTGCTGCTCCGCGACGCTCAGCAGCCGCTGGCGCAGCGCCTGCAGACTTCCGCCCCGTGCTTCGCGCAGCAATTCCATCAGGCGTTTCTCGCCCCATTGCCCGCCGGACTCGGCACGCAGCTCAGTCAGTCCATCGGTATACGCGAACAGCAGATCGCCGCGCCGCATCGGCAGGTTGTCCGCCTGGTAGCGCTGCTCCGACACCACCCCGAGCACCGGGGCCTGGGCGGTCAAACGGAGCACCTCGCCGTCGCCGCGCACCAGCAGGGGCGGGTTGTGGCCGCAATTCAGGTAGCGCAGAACATCGCCCTCGGCGTCCAACTCCATGGCCGCCAGAGACGCGAAGCCGCCACGCACCGCGACCTGGTGCAGCATCTCGTTGAGGACGCGCATCAACTCCTCCATCGTGATCCCTCGCTGCAGCAGCACCCGCGCCGTGGAGTGGATACCGGCGCTGGTGAGCGCAGCGCCATAGCCCTTGCCTGCCACGTCGCCCACCAGCAGCGTCCAGCCGCCCGCAGCCCGTTCCACGAGATCGAAATAGTCACCGCCCACCTGCCGGGATGGCCGATACCAGCTCTCCACCTCCAGAAACGGCGGCGCCGGCAGCGGCGAGGGAATCAGCCGCTCCTGCACTTCGGCGGCGCGCGCGATCTCCCACTCCAGCATGCGCAGGCGCTCGTCGGCCTGCACCCGGCCGGCCACCTGCTCCAGCAGTGTGCGGGCACGGTAGGCGATCAACAGCGCACCCAGGGACATGGCCAGGATGATCACGGCGCGCAGGTACACACCGGTCCAGTCGATGTCCTGCCCCACGCCCAGCCACCAGGCGTAGGCGCCCACATACTGAGCGACGGCGAATCCTCCGGCCAGCAGGCACAGTGCCGGATTCAGGGTCAGGGCGGTCAAGCCCACCACCAGCAGGTAGAACAGCGGCAGCAGCGCGATGATCGGATGCTCCAGATCCGCGAGCGTGCCCGCACCGAGCAACGCGAAGCTGACCGCCGACACCTGCAGAACGACATTGAGGTACTTGAACCAAGGGCGATATCCGCCGCGGCGAATCGCGAGCGCCGTGGCCGCGAACCACACCACGAACGCCGCGCTGGAGAACTGGACGAAAGTGCGCATGGACGGCTCGGGAAGGGCCGAGCGCAGCACGATCACCAGATTCACGATCGCAATGGTGGCTACCAGCAGCCAGCCGGTCTGCACCTGAGCACGCATCTCCAGCAGCAGCAGCTCCTGCTCGAGATCGCGCCGGACGGCCTCCTGCGCGCGCGCCGCCCCCACTATGGCCACCCTGTCAGGAGATCCTCAACGCGCATGGCCCGACTCCGGCTCCTGCACCGTCTCGCGGAAGCGGGGGACTCGCGCCAGGAACAGCCCGCCGCCCACCAGCGACACCAGGGCGAAGCCCGCCAGGGTGAGGGGTGCGCCAATCCGTTCCGCGGCTGCGCCGGCGCCGAGACTGCCCAGGGGCATGAGGCCGATGAATACGGTGGAGAACAGGGACATGACTCGACCGCGCAGCTCGTCGGGCACGATCAACTGAATCAGGGCATTGGTGGAGGCGACCAGCGTGCTATGACAGAACCCTACCACCGCCAGGATCGGCAGTGCCCAGTGCAGTTGCGCCAGGTGTAGGTGATCCAGTGTGCTCACCAGCAGCAGCGCCACGCCGGCGGCGACGCCGGCCGCTCCGGCGGCGCGGTCCATACCGGCGCCGTTCACCCGCCGCGCCAGGCGCAGGGCTCCTCCCAGAGCGCCGAGGCCCATGGCGCCGAGCAGATAGCCGAGGGTGTCCGAGCCGCCGCCGAATACCTGCTTGGCGAACACCGGCATCAACACCGTGGTGGAGGCCGCCACCATGCTCATGACCCCCACCAGGAGCAGCCCGGCGCGGATCTGAGGCTGGCTCATGGCGTAGCCCACCGCTGTGCGGATATACGAGAGCGCCCCGCCGCGGGGTCGCTCCCGCACTTTGCTGCCGATGCGCATGGCGAGCAGTGCACTGAGAATAGCCCCGAAGCTGATGGCATTGATCGCGAAGACCGGCCCCTCCCCGACCCGGGCGATCAACAGGCCGGCCAGGGACGGTCCCAGGAAGCGGGCCACGTTGAAGGCGCTGGAATTCAGCCCGACCGCGTTGGGGAGGTCGGCCCGGGGCACCAGTTCCGCGATCAGGGAGTGCCGCGCCGGCATCTCAAAGGCGTGCACCAGCCCGAGGCCCAGGGCCAGCACGACGATATGCCAGGGCTGCACCCAGCCGCCGATCGTGAGCACCGCCAGAATCGAGGCCTGGACCATGCCCAGGCTGTGGGCGGCGATCATCAGCCGCCGGCGATCGTGACGATCGGCCAGCACGCCTCCGAACAGGCTGAAGATCAGCACGGGAATGAGGCTGCAGAAGGCCACCAGCCCGAGCATGAAGCTCGATTCGGTCAATCGGTATACCAGCCACGCCTGGGCGACGTTCTGCATCCAGGTGCCGTGCAGGGATACCACCTGGCCGGCGAAATAGAGCCGGTAATCCCGGTGGCGCAGGGAGCGGAAGGTGGCGGCGATCAAAGCGGCACGGATGCGTTACGGTACATGGAACTCACCAGTATAATTCAGCGTCATCTCCCGCCCGCAGCCGACGTGCCCATGGCCATTTCCGAGTTCGAGCTGATCGCCCGCTTCTTCGGTCGCCCCGGGGCCGAGCGGGCGGAAGTGGTGGTGGGAATCGGGGACGATGCTGCGGTCCTGGAAGTGCCGCCCGACAGGATGGTGCTGGTGGACGTCAGCCACTTTGCAGTGGAGCGGCACTTCGCCGCTGACGATCCGCCCGCCAGCGTGGCCCACCGGGCCCTCGGCGGCGCGTTGGCGCGGGTCGCGGCGCGCGGCGCGGAGCCCTTCGCGTTCACCCTCGCCCTGACGCTGCCGAATGTCGACGAGCCTTGGCTGGAGGCGTTCAGCGCGGCTCTGGCCGCCCTGGCGCTGCGCCAGCGCGTGGCCCTGATCGGCGGCGACACCACCCGCGGTGCCCTGTCGTTGACCCTGAACCTGCAGGGCCTGATTCACCCCGGTGAACTGGTGCCGGCGCGGGGCGCGGCCCCGGGGGACCTGTTGTTCGTCGCCGGGCCCCTGGGCGGCCCGGCCCTGGCGTTGCTGGATCGCCTTGGCGAGCTGCGCCTGCCAAAGGCCGAGCGGGACGCCGCCTATCATACGTTGCACTTTCCGGAGCCCGAGCCGGATCTCGGGCGCGCCTTGGCGGGACTGGCCAGCGCGGCCGGCGCCCTCGATGACGGCCTGTGTGCCGGAATCGAGGCCCTGCTGGGCGGGACGGGGGCGGGCGCCAGCGTACACCTGGAGCAGTTGCCCGTGGATCCAGTGCTGCGCCCGCGGCTGCACCAGGCCGGTGGCTGGAATCTGCTGCGCGACGGCCCGGCGCCGGCCCAGGTGTGCTTCGCCCTTCCGGCCTCTCACCAGGAGCAGCTGGCCGCACGGCTGCAGCACACGTCCATCCGCGCGGCCTGGATCGGCACCGTGGAGCGCGCCGGCGGGGTGCGCTTCCTGCTGCCCGACGGCAGCGCGCTGTAGCTCAGCCGGCCGCCGTCCGGTCGCGTGCCGGCAGGTTGGCCCGCAGCTTCTGCGCCGCATCCCGCAGCGCCGTTTCGGTGGTTTCCCAACCGATGCACGCGTCGGTAACGGAGACGCCGTAGCGCAGCTTGCTGAGGTCCTCGGGCACCGGCTGGTTGCCCTCCACCAAGTTGCTCTCCAGCATCATGCCGACGATGGACCGGTTGCCCTCCAGAATCTGGTTGGTCACGTTCTCCACCACCAGAGGCTGCAGACCGTGCTGCTTCATGGAATTTCCGTGGCTGCAGTCGACCACGATGTTCGCCGGCAGCCCTCCCTTGTGCAGCGCCTCCTCGGCCAAGGCGATGCTCACCGAGTCGTAATTGGGCGTGCCATCACCCCCGCGCAGCACCAGATGACCGTGGGAATTCCCGCGGGTGTGGAACACGGCGCACTGCCCGTCCTGGTTGATGCCCAGGAAATGGTGCGGCCGTGAGACCGAATGCAGGGCGTTGATGGCCACGCTCAGGCCGCCATCGGTTCCGTTTTTGAACCCGACCGGGGTCGACAGGCCGCTGGCCATTTCCCGATGCGTCTGGGACTCGGTGGTGCGTGCGCCGATGGCGGTCCAGGTGATGAGATCGGACAGATATTGGGGCGTGATCGGATCCAACGCCTCGGTGGCGGTGGGCAGGCCCATGTGCGCCAACTCCAGCAGCAACTCCCGGGCCAGCTGCATGCCCTTCTCGATGTGGAAGGAATCGTCCATGAAGGGATCGTTGATCAAACCCTTCCAACCCACAGAGGTGCGCGGCTTTTCGAAATACACCCGCATGATCAGATACAGGCTGTCGCTCACCTGATCGGCCAATGCCCGGAGGCGCCGCGCGTAGTCCAGCGCGGCTTCGGGATCGTGGATCGAACAGGGCCCGACCACCACGAACAGCCGCGGATCGTGCCCATCGAGGATATTGCGCACCACGCGCCGACCGCCCATCACCGTGTCCCGCGCGGCCTCGGTCATGGGAAGGGCCGCCTTGACCTGGGCGGGCGTTGGCAGAAGTTCCTGGGAAACAACGTTGATGTTGTTGATCTGATCCATCACTTAAGTACTCATACCGGCGGCCGGAAAGGTTGAATATGGGGGCGTTTATGATACCCCGAATTGAACCGCGCCCGCGACGCCGCGCATGCCCCCACGGTCGGAGGGTATTCGGTGACACCCGGCGCGGCCTATACTCCGGGTCCCCGGCGCTCGCCCCAGGGTCGGGCGCTTACATGCATGGGACGGAGACAGCGACATGGCCGAAGATCACAGCCAGGACCTGCACAGCGGCATCGCTGCGTTCGAGTCCAAGCAGTTCGGAACCGCCCTGCGACTGCTCTCGCCGCTCGCCCAGCAAGGCGATCCGGACGCACAGTTCCGCATGGCGATCATGTACCAGAACGGTCTGGGCTGCGTGGCCAGCCAGGAACGGGCCGTGGAATACATGCGCAACGCCGCCGATCAGGGCCACGCCCTCGCCCAGCACGGGCTGGGGTTCATGTACCTGGAAGGCGAGTGCGTGGACAAGGATCCGGAGGAAGCGGCCAAGTGGTTTCGACTGGCCGGCGAACAGGGCATGGCCGGGTCCCTGGCCACCCTCGCGTTGATGTACAAGGAAGGCCGTGGCGTTGAGCGCGACGACGAGGAAGCCCGACGACTGTACCGCCAGGCGGGGTTCGATCCGGATGAAATGTAGGCTCGCAGTAGACCGTCTGCAGTTTGCAGCAGACAGGAAAAGCCGCGCCCACCTGTCTCCTGCGAACTGTAACTCGCCTGGGCGGCGTCAGCCGCCCAGGCTCTTATTCGCGATCTCGTAGCAGTCCTTCGACAGCCCGGGGTGCGCCAGCACCCGCTGCAGCGCGGCGCGCATGGCGCCGGCGCGGACCGGCTCGAACTTGCGCCAATGGCTGAGCGATCCGAGCAGACGCGCGGCCACCTGCGGATTGAGCCCGTCCAGGCGCAGCACCTGATCGGTCATGAATTCGTAGCCGGCGCCGCTGGGATCGTGGAAACGTACGGGGTTGGCGCTGCTGAAGCTGCCGAGCAATGACCGCACCCGATTGGGATTGCGCAGGGAGAACGCCTCGTGCTCCAGCAGACCGCGCACCCGCGCGAGGGTGTCGGGCAGCTTGGAGGTCGCCTGCAGGGCAAACCACTTGTCGACCACCAGCGGGTCGTGGCGCCAGCGCTGCAGGAAATCGTCCAGGGCCCGGCCGCGCTCGGGCCGCTCCAGATCGTTCAGGGCGCGCAATGCTGCCATGGTGTCGGTCATGTTGTCGGCGCCCCCGAGCTGTTTCATGCACAGGGCAACCGCCTCCTGATCGCCCAGTTGGACCAGGTAACTCAGGCACAGGTTCTTGAGGCTGCGCCGCCCGACCTCCTCGGGCGTGAACCGATAGTCGACTTCGCTGGCCAGCGCCCGGTAACGAGCCAGCCAGCGCTCCCGCAGACGTTGTGCCAGCTCGGTGCGCATGAACTCCCGTACGTCGTGGATGGCGGCGGGATCCATGCTCTGCACCTGCTCGCCAAGGTAGCGTTCCGAGGGCAGGGTCAAGGATTCCGCCAGCAGCGCCCGATCGTCGAGATCGGCGCCCAGCAGCCGGGCGAAGGCGTCGATCAGCTCATCGGACAGGTGTAGCGCGCGCCCTGCGCGGCGGTCCTCGATCAGCCCCAGGGCGGTGCGCACCGCCAACTGCTGGCCCGCCTCCCAGCGGTTGAACAGGTCCGAGTCATGGGCGAGGAGAAACGCCAGCTCTGAATTGGAATAGGGATAGCGCAGACACACCGGCGCGGAAAACCCGCGCAGCAACGACGGCACGGGCGCCGTCGGCACGCCAATGAATCGGAACTGCTGGTCCGTTTCCGTCACGCGCAGGACGCGGGTGCCGTGCGCCGCCGGATCGGCCTCGCCCTCAAACTGCAACGGCAGATCCTTCCCGTCGCCCCCCACCAGCCCGACCGCCAGCGGCATCAGGTAGGGCAGCTTGTTTGCCTGTCCGGGTGTGGGTGGACAGGACTGGCGCACGGTCAGGGTGTATGTCTGAGCGTCGCCGTCATAGGCACCCTCTATGTCAAGCGTCGGGGTGCCCGCCTGGGTGTACCAGCGGGCGAACTGGTCCAGGTCCTCGCCATTGGCGTCGGCCATGGCGGCGCGGAAATCGTCGGTCGTCACCGCCCCGCCGTCGTGGCGCAGGAAGTAGAGGTCCATGCCCTTGCGAAACCCGTCGCGGCCGAGCAGCGTCTGGTACATGCGCACCACCTCGGCGCCCTTCTCGTAGACGGTCGCGGTGTAGAAATTGTTGATCTCCACGTAGGAATCGGGCCGCACCGGATGGGCCATGGGGCCTGCGTCCTCCGGGAACTGGGCGGCGCGCAGCATACGCACGTCCTGGATGCGGCGCAGGGCCGGCGAGCCCACGTCGGCGCTGAATTCCTGATCGCGGAACACCGTCAGACCTTCCTTGAGACTCAACTGGAACCAATCGCGGCAGGTGATCCGATTGCCGGTCCAGTTGTGGAAGTACTCGTGGCCGATCACGTTCTCGATGTTGTCGAAATCGATGTCGGTGGCGGTCTCCGGGCGCGCGAGAATGAACTTGGAGTTGAAGACGTTCAGTCCCTTGTTCTCCATGGCGCCCATGTTGAAATCGCTGACCGCCACGATCATGTAGATGTCGAGATCGTATTCCAATCCGAAGCGCCGCTCGTCCCATGCCATCGCCTTCTTCACCGACGCCATGGCGTGCTCGCACTTGTCGATGTTCTCGGGCTCCACATAGATGCGCAGCTGTACCTCGCGCCCCGAGGCGGTCACGTGGCGGCCCTCCAGGCAGCGCAGGTCCCCGGCCACCAGGGCGAACAGGTAACAGGGTTTCGGAAACGGGTCCTCCCAGCGCACCCAGTGACGCCCATCCGGAAGGTCCCCCCGCTCCACCGGATTGCCGTTGGACAGCAGCACCGGGTAGCGTGCCCGGTCGGCGATGATGGTGGTGGTGTACACCGCCATGACGTCCGGGCGGTCGAGAAAATAGGTGATACGGCGGAACCCTTCCGCTTCGCATTGAGTGCAGAAGGTCCCGGCCGAACGATACAGACCCTCCAGGGCGGTGTTGTCCTGGGGCCGCAACTCCGTTTCCAGCTCCAGCACGAACGCGTTGGGCAGCCCGGCGATGGTGAGGCCCGCTGCGTCGACGGCGAACTCACCCGCCCGCAGGGCGAGACCGTCGAGGCGCACCCCGATCAGTGTCAGCTGCTCGCCGTCCAGGCGCAGGGCCTCGCGATGATCGCCGTTGCGGCGCAGGTGCAGGGCGGCGTGTACGCGCGTGTGCTCCTCTCCGAGCTCGAACCGCAGCTCGACGCGATCGATGAAAAATGGGGGCGGCGTATAGTCGCGCAGATAGATGGTGCGAGGTGAATCACCCTTCATGGTGTATCCCGAATCGTGGTGTAATCGCGTTGGTCAGCGACGGAGAATGGCGATCCAGCGCCAGATACTGAGCATCGAGGTCACCGATGCTGCGACGTAGGTCAGGGCTGCGGCCTGCAGGATGCGCCGTGCCGCGGGGCCGTCATCGTCGGCAATATACCGGCCGTGGCGCAGGATCGGCAAGGCGCGCCGGAAGCTCGCGTCCAACTCCACGGGCAAGGTCACCAAATGCACCAAAAAACCCGTGGCGAAGCCGAGCACCGCCAGCAACAGGATGATTCCCGCCGCGGTGGCCGAGCGGCTCACCACCGCCATGAGCGGCACGGCGACCATCGACAGCACCCCGGTCTTCTGCGCCGCCCCAGCCAGCTCCACCAAGCGTGTGCGCAGGCGCAGCGCGCCCATGCCCTGGGCGTCCTGCAGCGCGTGGCCCACCTCGTGTGCGGCGATGGTCACGGCCGCCAGGGACCGGCCGTTATAGTGCTCCGCACTCAAGCGCACGACCCGGTCGCGGGGGTCGTAGTGATCGCCCTGGTCCGTCGACTCGACACCGACCTGCTGCAGGCCGAAGCGGTCGAGCAGGTGACGGGCGAGTTGTCCCCCGGTGCCGGGGATATCGTCCCGCGGCGCACTGTACCGGCGAATCACGTTTCGGACCCAGAACTGCGGCACCACCAGGAGCAGCAGCAGGAGACCGACGATCAAAACAATCCACATGGCACGCTGAACCGGGTCGCAGGTGGCGCACTCAGTATAGCGCGCCGGGGATTTGCTGGCGGAAGGATAACGGCGCTGAAGTATCAGTCGGTTATGTGGCGTACTTACTTTGCAATCGAGGAATCCCGACCGACCTCCCACGCACCGGATGTCGGCGGCGAGTCACCCGCGCCCACTGGCAACCAGCCAATCCTTCCGGTAAAGCAGCACGGACAGGTCGTCGGGCTTGCACGGGTGCTCACCGGTTTCCGTGCCCATGCGCTGCACGGTGCGCTCCACCAGTGATTGCAGCGATTCGGACAGCGCCCCCATGCGCACCGCCTGCACGATCTCGTCCGTGTGCAGGTTGTCCGCCAGACCGTCACTGGCAAGCAGCACCGTATCCCGGGATGCCAGTTCCAGGGTGGAGCCCATTTCCACGCGCATATCGGCGGTGCCGATGAAGTTCGACACCAGATGGCGTTCCTCGTGGTGCATGGCCTCGCCTTCGTCGAGCACGCCGGCCTCGACGGCGTAACCGACCGGCGAATGGGAAACGGTCTGCAGCTTGATCTTGCCGCGCTGTCCCACTACCAGAATGACCGAGTCGCCGACGTGATAGGTGCGCACAGTGCCCGCGGAGATCTCCGCCACCGCCAAGGTGGTCAACGCGCCGATGGCCAAGTCGAGCACCGCCCGATTGGCCCGCTCGATTCCGGTCAGGATACCGTCGCGCAGCGGCCCGCCCTCCTGTGCGACCTCGCGGATCGAGGCCATCAGCACGTCCAGGGCGGTGCGCGAGGCCTGCTCGCCGGCGCGCATACCGCCGGCTCCGTCGGCGATGGCCAACACTCCGGAGTTGCCGCCGCAGTCGAGAAACGCCAGGGAGTCCTGGTTGACTCCCTCTTTGGCCGGGGCCCGGTGGGTGTAATAGGCCAGTCGGCCGCCGGGGACCGAGGCGACTTCACAGGTGTCCATGTCGGTGCTGCTCAGCACCGTGGGCGCAGCGATGTCACTGGTCATGCGGCAACGCCCGGGAGGTGCATCAGGCCCATTCCATCATTTCCAGATGCTCGCGCAGGTCGCCGGCAGTCCGGAACTTGCGAATGATCAGCGAACGCTTCAATCCGCAGCAGATGTTCTTGATCTCGGGCGCCTGACGGGCGTAATGGCGCGCACCCCCCAGGGCATCATAGAAGATACGGATCAGCTCGCAGACGTCATGGTGGATGTTGGCGGCCGTAGGGCGACCCCAGTGGAACATGTCCAAGAGCTTGACGTCGAAGCCGAGACCATAGCGGTTGACAATGATATTGTCGCTGTGCAGGTCGCCGTGATACTCACCCTGCTGATGAATACACTCGATGCCGGCGGCGATGCTGTGCAGCAGGTGCAACGCCTCGAAGGAGGTTACCCGCTTGCCCGGCTGGCGCTGCAGGAACCGGCTCAGCAGCTCGCCTTCCACGAAATCCGATACCAGGAAGATCACCGGGACGCCGCGGTAGATGATCGTCTCCTGGGTGTGGTACTGGATCAGGATCGGGCAGTGGTGCAGCTTGTGCAGCTTCTTGGCGTAGAACACCGAAGCGCGATTGCGGGGATTGCGCTGCGGAAAGAAAAACTTCGCAGCCCGTTCAATGCCGGTGTCCTTCTCGCGGACTTTGAACACCTCGCCTTCCCAGCCGGCGCCCAGGCGGCTGATCACCTCGTACTTTCGCAGCAGCAGGCGCCCGGGATAGAAATTGAAGGAATCGATGCGTTTTGCGTTCTTCTGTCGGACTGTCACCGGTCGCATCCGTCGGCAAATCAGGGCGGGGTGCCAACCGTTCGCAGTGTACCTCGGCGACCGGGTGCTGTCAGCTGTAGGCCACTGGGTGCGTCGGCAGCGGTGCGACTACATCGGCCCGGCTTCAGCCGCGATGGCCGTTCGGGGAGCCATGCCGGATGCTGCGGTATCCCGGGCGGTTTGGGTCGCATTGCGCCGATGGCATCGCCCGAGACGGGTCTGCCTAAGGGGGAGTGGCTGCCTGTCCCCGACCGCCCGCTGCCTGAGGCATTGTCAAAAGGAACGTGTTTCACTAGTCTTTGTGAGGCGTAGGCCGCATGGGAGGCCGCTATGTCGCTCTACAAGACGATTCTCGTGGCAGTGGACTTCTCACCTGCGGCCGAAGCCGTTACCGCGCGGGCACTGGAGCTCGCCGCGCGCTGCGATGCAGGCCTGGAACTCATTCACGTAGTGGAGTACCTGCCGCCGCTGGATATCGGCTACGAGCCGGTGACCGCGCCGGAGTGGTCGGTGGACGAGCAGGTGCTCATCGACAACGCCCGGCAGAGCCTCCAGACGCTGGCTGAACGCCACGGCGTGGGCAGTGCGCCACAGCATGTGGAGCTCGGCCCGCCACGGCACGTGATCGTGCGCGTGGGCGAGGAGCGCGGCGCCGATCTCATCGTCATCGGCTCCCATGGGCGGCACGGCATTGGCCGCCTGCTGGGCTCCACCGCCGACGGTGTCCTGCACCACGCGCCCTGCGACGTGCTGGCGGTACGCATCCAGTCCTGAGCCGCCCCGTCTACGCCGGGTGGTCCACGCCCGGCACCGGCGCGACGTCTTCACTCTCCGGCGGCGGCACGCTCTGACACTCGCGAAAGATGCGCTTGGTGCAGTGCCGGCAGATGTCTGGGTCGAGCTTGTCGAAGATCTCGGCCAGCGCGACGGTCTTGCCCGGAAAGATGTTCTCGGGGCCGATGTCCTGCAGGTAGTGCCCCCGCCGGAACGGCTCGCAAACCGCCTCCTTCACCCGGATCAGGTACAGCCCACCGCCCTGCCCCCGCCGTTTGATGGCCTCGCGGCTGAGAAACTCTGCGCCGGCGATGTCGATGAAGTTGATGCCCGATGCGATTACAGCGAGATGCTTCTGTCCGGGATTCTGTTCCTGGAATCGGCGGAACGCCTCCTGCACGTGATTCACGGCGCCGAAGAACAGCGATCCGTCGATGCGTGCGATCTTCAGCTGCGGGCACTCCGGCAGGCTCGAATCGGTGGTGAATTTGCGCCGCGCGCTGCGCGGGTCCGGCACCCGGGGCAGGATGCGAGGGCGGGAGGTCCGCGATAGATACAGGACCAGGGAGAGCAGCACACCCATATAGATCGCGAACTCCAGCTCCAGGAACAACGCGCCGAAGAACGTGACGGCGAGGATGGCCGTCTCCGAGCGGCTGATCTGGACGATCTCGCGGATATGGTGAAAATCGATCAGCCCCCATGCCACCAGAAACAGGATGCCCGCCATTGCAGCGTTGGGCAGGTAGGCGGCATAGGGCGCCACCAATACCACGATGACCATCAGCAGACCACCGGCGAACACTGCCGCCAGGGGTGTCTTGGCGCCGGCCTGGTAGTTCACACCGCTACGGTTGAATGAACCGGTGGCCACGTAACCGGAGAAGAAGCTTCCGGCGATATTGGACAGGCCTTGTCCCAGGAACTCCTGATTACCATCCAGGTACTGTCCCGATCGGGTCGCCAGCGAGCGGGCGATGGAGACCGCCTCGGTGAGCGCGAATAGGGTAACGGCCAGCGCCGTCGGCGCCAGCACGCGGATGTTCTCCAGGGACAGATCCGGCGCCGACAAGGGCGGCAGCGATGCTGGCAGCGCACCGACGGAAATGATGCCGGTGCGCTCGGCGCCGAGCCACAGATTGAGGAGCACCGACACCAGGCTGCCCACAACCATGGCAGCGATCATGTAGGGAATACGCGGCAGCCATTTCTTGACGATGATGCCCGACAGCAGCGTCGCCATACCCACGGCAACCACGTACCCATTGATATCCGAGGCATGGCTGACCACGGCCCACACGGTCTCGTAGAACTCGCTACCCCTCGGGATGTCGATGCCGAAGAAGTGCTCGAGCTGATTGGCGGCGATGAGCACGGCGGCGCCCGCCGTGAAGCCGATCACCACCGAGTGCGAGATGAAGTTTACCAGGGTGCCGAGGCGCGCCAGACCCATGGCGAGCTGAATGATTCCCACCATGAAGGTGAGCGTGAGGGCGAGTGCGACGTATTGGGCAGTGGCCGGCTCGGCCAAGGCAGAGAGGGCCGAGAACAGCACGATGGAGGCTGCGGTGGTGGGTCCGGACACCAGATGCCAGGAGGAACCGAACAGCGCGGCGATGATCGCCGGAACCATTCCGGCATAGAGTCCGTACTCCGGAGGCATCCCGGCGATGGCGGCGAATGCCACCCCTTGTGGCAGTACGACCACCGCGCCGGTGAGACCGGCGTTCAGATCGCTACGCAGGCTGCGGCGGTCGACCAGCGGCCACCAACGCATGAACGGCAACAGGCGCGCCAGCCATATCGGGCACGCCGGCGCGCCCGCAGAGCCTCGTGCAGACATACTTCTCCCGGAGAGACGAGTAGTCCTGATGGGAAACGGGTCGCCCCGTACCGCGGACAGAGCTGCCCGCAAGGACAAAACCGGCAGCAGTATACCAGGATACCCGCGCGCTGTCAGCGGGCACTCACGTGCATAAGCGCAGCCGCGCCCGCAACGGCAGATGATCCGATGCCGCGGCCGCTTCGCCGGAGCGTACCGCCTCGATGTGTTCGACCACCAACCCCGGGCCGGCGATGATGCGATCCACGGCTACCAGGGGCAACTGCGCCGGGAACGTGGGCGGCGCATCAACCGATCCGATGGCGGCCAGGCGGCGCAGCCGCGGACTGCGCGGCCACCATTCATTGAAGTCGCCCAGCAGGAGCAGCGGCTGGCTCTCGCCCTCGACGATGTGCAGCAGCCGCTCAATCTGAGCCTCGCGTTCGCGTCGCCGCAATCCCAGGTGGATGCTGACGACCCGGACGGTACGTCCCTGTACCTCCAGGTCCACGTCCAGTGCCCCGCGGATTTCCCTCCCCGGCACCCGCAGGTCGTGATGTCGCACTTCCAGGACCCGGTGGGAGGTCAGCAGCACATTGCCGTAGGTCGCGTCGGCGCGCAGCATAGTGGGGCCGGGAATGCTGCGCATGGCCAGAGAACTGCCTAGGAACACGAACTGGTCGTGCTCGGCGCCGCGACCGATCAGAGTCTCCACTTCCTGCAGTGCGATGATGCTGGCGTCGAGATGCTGCAGCACCCGCGTCACGCGGTCCACGTCGCGCCGACCGCCGCGACCGATGCAGCGATGGATGTTGTATGTGGCCGCCTGGAACGTCCCGCCGACCACGAGGCTCAGGCCGACGCGTTCTGCTGGTGGGCGCGCTTGCGCAGCCAGGACCGCAGTCCGGCCAGGAGTGCCACGGCACCCAGTCCCACCACCGCGACGGTGACCAGGGTAACGGCGTCCGGTTGGCGCAAGGCCGCGCCGACGCGCTCGAGGAACACCGCCATGAGGGCGATGCCCGGCGCCATGCCGATAAAGGTGCCGAGTACATAGTCCCGAAAGGTGATATGAGACGCGCCCGCAACCAGGTTGACGACCGTGAACGGCGCGATAGGGATCAGGCGCACGGCGGCCATGGTCAACACCCCGCGGTTTGCCAGCCAACGATTCAGCCGATCGATGCGTGAGCCGGCGATACGGCGCAGCAGGTCGCGTCCCACGAGCTGCCCGATCCAGAACGTGAACATGGCGCTGGCGATCGACCCGCTCAATGCGTAGGTGAAGCCCATCAACGGGCCAAAGATGAAGATGGTGGCCGTCACCAGCACCGTCAGCGGAAACGCCACCAGTCCCGCCACGATATACAACCCGAGCAGGATCAGCGGCGTAAAACGGCTGGCGGAGATGTCGCGAATCCAGCCGTCCACGGTCTCCATGTTCAGGGACTCGCCCAGGGGCGTCCAGCGCCAGGCGAGGGCCACGGCCACCACGGCGGCGATGAATACGGCCAGGCGCAGACCGTGGTGGGAAATGTGCTCGCGCTGTTCTACGGTCAGGAACTGCTCGGCGAGGTGCTCCGGAGCCAGGGGCTGTTCGGGGTCGATCACCGCCTGGTCCGGTACCTGGCGATCGAGTTCCGCGGACACGGTTCCGTCCAGCTCGAGCAGCGTGCGTTCGCCTCCCCTCAGGGATTCGATGGTGGCCACCAGGGAACCGCTGCGGCTCAGGCTCGCGGCGAACTGCTCGGTGTCGGCCCCGAGGTGCTCGGCCAGCAGATCGTTGCGTGCTGCGGCGACACGTTCCTGCAGGTGCGGATCGTCTCCGGCATCGATCACCAGGTCGCACTCGGAGTCGAGGCCCATGGAGCGATTGCTGAGATTGGACGATCCCACCCGCAACAGCCGGTCGTCGACCACCATCACTTTGGCATGCACGTTCAAGGTCTCGCTCCCCAACCCCGCGACGGTCGGATAGTAGACGCGCAAACGGCCTTGGCGGTCCGCCTGGCGCAGCCGCGTCAGAAAGCGCGAGCGAAGCACGTCCATGGTGTTGCGCTCCAACCAGCCGCCGGTACGCTCCGGAAGCACCAACACCACTTCGGGGCCGTCGTCCTCCTGCAGACGCGCGGCCAGGGCTTGTGCCAGGCGATTGGAGGTGAGGTACTGGTTCTCGGCGTAAATCCAGCGTTTGGCCGCGGCGATGGAATCCACGTACAGCTGCTGCACTTCTCGCCGTTCGTGGCGGGTGCGGTGCGTGGGAAGCGTGCGCGCGATCCCGACCATGACGTCGGTGAACTGCGCCTCGAAGCGCGGCGGCCACGGGCTGCTCGTCGTCGGGCGCACGGCCTTGAGTTTACGCCCCGTCGCAAGTTGCCAGCGGGCGCGGGCCAAATCACCGAGGCGCCGGGCGACGGGACCCTCGACCATCAGGGCGATGTCGTGAAACGGAGGGTAGGGATGCCCGTCCGGGTCCCGGCGGCGCGGGTCGCCAGGGCGATGGGCGCGGGTGTCCCAGCGCCACTTCGCGAGATCGAACCCGCCCACGAACGCGACCGCATCGTCCACCACGACGACCTTCTGGTGCTGCGAAGCGCCCACCGGGTGGTGGCCGTCGGTGCGGAAATGCAGCCGCCTGTGAGCGCGCCAGCCGAATTCATAGCTGGCTCGCCAATCCCGCTCGAGGGCGTAGATCATGGCGAAGTCCCAGATCAACACATGGGCGTGCAGGCCGCGGCGCTTGGACACCACGCGGTTGAGGACCCGCACCAGGGGTTCATCGGCGCCCGGCGGCGGTTCACACCCCGGCGCGGCGCGCACCAGTGGTTGGCGGCTTTCGATATCCCAGCCAAGGATCAAGATGGAGCGCTGCGCGCCCTGTAACGCCTCGTAGACGGCGCCGAAATACTCTTCCCCGTCCACAAGCAACCTGGCGCGGGTCGCCTGTTTGATGTCCCAGCAGTTCGTACCGGTGCGGAGAAGGCCAGTGCTCGTGGTCATTGGATCCCGTGGACAATGCGTACCGGGGTGCAGTCAGGTTGGGACTTTCAAGATAGGCGCTGCACACTTCCCTGCCACGATTCGGGGATTCCGCGCGTCGTTGCATCGCCAGTGGTTTCGGCCGTGTGCACTCACCGCGCGGCCGAAGGCGCTCCTGCGTCGTTGTTGCCATGTTGTCCGCAGAGAACGGGCTGGAGGCGCGGCTGGCACCGCGAGCGGGCGTGAAGACGAGCATCAAAAAAGGCTTCCCATCGCTGGGAAGCCTTTCGCTGTTGGTCGGAGCGGAGGGATTCGAACCCACGACCCCCACAACCCCATTGTGGTGCGCTACCAGGCTGCGCCACGCTCCGTGCGCCGCCGGGGTGCCCCGTTCGGCGAGCTGCACATCATACCGGAACGACCGGTGGAAGTCAGCGCTTCAGGATCTGCAGAATCTCTTCCAGCTCGGCGCGTATCTGCCGCACCACCTGATGGCTGTGGGTCAGATCTTCGCGGGCCTCTTCGCCGGACAGTTTCTGACGCGCGCCGCCGATGGTGAACCCCTGCTCGTACAGCAGGTCGCGGATCTGGCGGATCATGAGCACGTCGTGGCGCTGATAGTAACGGCGGTTGCCGCGCCGCTTGACCGGCTTGAGTTGGGGGAACTCCTGCTCCCAGTAGCGCAGCACGTGAGGCTTGACGCCGCACAGCTCACTCACCTCGCCGATGGTGAAGTAGCGCTTGCCGGGAATCGGCGGCAGTTCGCTGTTATTCGCCGCCTCCAGCATAGGCCTCCACCCTCGCCTTGAGTTTCTGACCGGGACGGAAGGTCACCACCCGTCGCGCGGTGATGGGAATCTCTTCGCCCGTCTTGGGATTGCGTCCGGGCCGCTCGTTCTTGTCCCGCAGGTCGAAGTTGCCGAAACCCGACAGCTTCACCTGGCGCCCATCCTCCAGGGCGGCGCGAATCTCCTCGAAAAACATTTCCACCAATTCTTTCGCTTCACGCTTGTTCAGCCCGAGCTCTTCGAACAGGTGTTCCGCCATATCGGCCTTGGTTAGCGCCATGTTTTACTCTCTCAGTGCTGCACCCAGGGTCTGCTCCAGCTCCGCCACCACCTTGGCGATGGCGGCATCCACTTCCTGATCGATAAGCGTGCGCGAAGAATGCTGTAAAATCAAGCCAAAAGCTACACTTTTTCGCCCAGAATCTACGCCTTTTCCGCGATAGACGTCGAAAATGCGCATTTCCTGCAGAAAGTTGGGGACCGCGCCGGCCACGCACCGGCGCAACTGCTCGGCGGTGACGTCCTCGTCCACCACCACGGCCACGTCCCGGCGAATGGATGGGTGCTTGGAGAGCTCTGCGAAAATCGGAAGATGCGCCCGCGCCAAATCGTCGACATCCACTTCAAAGACCAGGAGCTGGCGATCCACCGCCAGGGTCTGCTGGATCTGCGGGTGCAATACCCCCAGCCAGCCCGTCGTTATCGTATCCCGTACGATGCGCGCCGACTGCCCGGGGTGTAGTGCCGGGTGAAGCGCCGGTTCAAAGATAAATTCATCAGCGCCACCAGTCAATTGCAGCAATGCCTCGACATCCGCCTTGATGTCGTAGAAGTCGGCGTCGGCGGCAGGGAGCGCCCAATGCTCCGGTGACCGGCTCCCGGCCCAGACGCCTCCAAGCTTGGTTTTTTGCACCAGATTATCCGCTTGCGGGATAAACGTAAGACCGTACTCGAAGATTTTGATCCGCTCCTGCTGGCGATTCAGGTTGTGCATCGCCGTGCGCACCAGTCCCGGCCAGAGGCTGGTACGCATCACCGCGAGATCGGCGGACAAGGGATTGGCGAGCACCATGGGCGCCACGTCGGGGTCGAGCAGCTCCTGTTCCCGGCGGTCGACAAAGCTGTAGGTGATGACCTCCTGATAGCCGCGATCCACCAGGGCCGCGCGCATCCGTTCCAGAGGCACCCGCTGTTCCGAATCCCCCGCCACCGCCAACGTACCGCCCGGGCGGTGGGAAGGAATGCGCCCGTAGCCGTACACGCGTCCAATCTCCTCGATGAGGTCCACCTCGAGCCGGACATCGAATCGAAACGGCGGCGGTTCCACCTCCCAGCCTTGCTCCGTCTCCTGTACCTGCATCCCGAGGCGTTCCAGTATGTCGACACAATCCCCGGGTGGTACCGAGACGCCCAGCAGCCGCGCCAGGCGCTCGCGACGCAGGGGAATGCCGCCCGCGGCAGGCAGCTCGGCCGCGGACAGTGTCTCGGTGATCGGTCCGGCGCGGCCGCCGGCGATGTCGAGCAGCAAGGCGGTGGCACGCTCCAGGGCGCGGCGCTGCAACGTCGGGTCCACGCCCCGCTCGAAACGGTAGGAGGAGTCGGTCTGCAGACCATAGCGTCGCGCGCGGCCGGCGATGGCCTCCGGGCTGAAGAAGGCGCACTCCAGGAAAAGGTCCCGAGTCCCCACGCCCACACCGCTGTCCGCTCCGCCCATGATCCCGGCCAGGGCCAGGGGCCCGCGCCCGTCGCAGATCAACAGGGTGTCGGCCTCCGGTTGAATCTCGCGCCCGTCCAAGAGGGTGAGGCGGTCGCCCCGCGCGGCGAGGCGCACGGTGACGCCGCCCTGAAGCCGCGCCAGGTCGAACGCATGCATCGGTTGGCCCAGCTCCAGCAGCACGTAGTTGGTGACGTCCACCAGCGGCCCGAGGCTGCGCAGCCCCGAGCGGCGCAGGCGCTCACGCATCCACAGAGGTGTCGGGGCGGCGGGATCGGCTCCCCGCACCACCCGGCCGAGATACCGGGGGCAAGCCGCCGGAGTGTCCACCGTCACGGGAACGACGTCGTCGATCGACGCGGTCACCGGATCCATGGCGGGGATCCGCGTGGCGACGCGGAACAGCGCGCCCACCTCCCGGGCGATCCCTTCCACACCGAGACAGTCGCCGCGGTTCGGGGTGAGGTCAACGTCGATGACGGCATCGTCGAGACCGAGATACCGCCGCACGGGTTCACCCACCGGCGCATCGTCCGGCAAGGCCATGAGCCCTTCGCTGCTCTCCGCCAGCCCAAGCTCGCGGGCCGAACACAACATGCCCCTGGACTCCACGCCGCGCAACTTGCTCTTCTTGATCTTCAGGCCGCCCGGGAGCACAGAGCCGATCTGCGCAGTGGGCGCGCGCATGCCCTCGTGCACATTGGCCGCGCCGCAGACGATAGTCAGCGTTGCGCCCGTGCCGACGTCCACCTGACACACCTGCAGCTTGTCGGCATCGGGATGTGGCGCGACTTCGATCACGCGTCCCACGATGACGCCGTCGAAAGGCGGTGCCGCGGGCTCCACCGAGTCCACCTCGAGTCCCGCCATGGTCAACTGCTCCGCCAGCGCCTCGGTGGACACCGGCGGATCGACCCACTCTCGTAACCATTGTTCGCTGAACTTCATGCTGAAAACCTCAACGCGGAGGCACAGAGGCGCAGAGGGCGCCGAGAGAACGGAATTGCGAATCCAGACCCGGCTGGTTCAATCAACCCCTCTGCGATCTCTGCTCCTCCGCGCCTCTGCGTTAAATTTATTATTTTCACCGAAACTGCCGCAGGAAGCGCAGGTCGTTCTCGAAGAACAGCCGCAAATCGTTCACGCCGTAACGCAGCATGGCGAGGCGCTCGATGCCCATGCCGAAGGCGTAACCGGTGAATTGTTCGTTGTCGATGCCGACGTGCTCGAACACCCGCGGGTGCACCATCCCGCAGCCGAGCACCTCGAGCCAACCGGTGCGGCTGCACACCCTGCAGCCCGCACCGCTGCACATGACGCATTGGATGTCGACTTCGGCAGAGGGTTCGGTAAACGGAAAATAGGAGGGGCGAAAGCGCACCGCCAGCTCGCGCTCGAAGAACTGGCGCAGAAATTCGTCCAGCGTCCCCTTGAGGTCGGCGAAGCTCACGTCCCGATCCACCAGCAACCCCTCCACCTGGTGGAACATCGGCGTGTGGGTGACATCGGAATCGCACCGATAGACGCGCCCCGGCGCGATCACCCGCAGGGGCGGCGCACTCTGCTCCATGACTCGGATCTGCACCGGCGAGGTGTGGGTGCGCAGCAATCGGTGGGCGTCGAAATAGAACGTATCGTGCATCGCCCGTGCGGGGTGCTGCTCGGGGATGTTCAGGGCCTCGAAGTTGTGGAAGTCGTCCTCGATCTCCGGGCCCGTCGCCACAGAGAACCCGATCTGCATGAACAGCCGCTCGATGCGCTCGAGGGTGCGGGTGACCGGATGCAGGCCCCCGGGCAACTCGCCGCGCCCCGGAAGGGTGACGTCGATTCTCTCCTCGGCCAAGCGCCGGCTGAGCTCCGCCTCGCGCAGCGCTTCCTGACGCGCCTGGATCTGGCCCTGAATACGCTCCTTGGCACGGTTGACCGCCTGACCGGCTTCGCGCCGTTCTTCCGGGGGGAGCTTGCCGAGCTGCTTGAGCTGTTCGGTCACACGCCCCTTCTTGCCCAGAAACTCCACCCGGATCTGATCCAGCTGCTTCAGTTCCTGGCTCGCAACGATGGCCTGCTCGGCCTGGGCAATAATGTCGGTTAGGTCCTGCACATCTCGTCCTTCTTCGTTAGCCACCGCCCGGCGGGGCCCGACGAATCGCGGCTCATGCCGCTCCTACACATGCCGGTCCAACCTCGGAAACGCAAAAGGGAAGGCGCGCCGCCTTCCCTTTTGCGTTACTCCCCTGCCCCTGCGCCATTACGCGCAGCGGGCGGCTCAGGCGGAAAGGCTCGCCTTGGCCTGCTCGGCCAGGGCTGCGAATGCACCTTTGTCCTGCACCGCCAGATCGGCCAGCACCTTGCGATCGACCTCCACGTTGGCCTTGCGCAGACCGTCGATCATGCGGCTGTAGGACAGCCCGTTTTCCCGGGCCCCCGCATTGATGCGCACGATCCACAACGCGCGGAACTGGCGCTTACGCTGGCGGCGGTCCCGATAGGCGTACTGGCCCGCCTTGATGACCGCCTGCTTGGCGACCCGGAAGACCTTGCGCCGGGCGCCATAATAGCCCTTGGCCTTGTCCAGAATCTTCTTGTGTTTGGCGTGGGCGGTAACGCCCCGTTTCACTCGCGACATGTGTTATCCCTCCCTCAGCTGAACGGCAGCATGCGACGAACGAGACCGACGTCTGCCGCGTTCACCAGGTCGGTGCCGCGCAGCTGGCGCTTCCGCTTGCTCGACTTCTTGGTCAGGATATGGCGCTTGTGCGAGCTATGACGCTTGAAGCCGCCGGAGGCGGTCTTCTGAAAGCGCTTGGCCGCGCCACGATTACTCTTCATCTTCGGCATTTCACCAACTCCGCATTTAGGTGTTCAGTCCAGGAACCCGCGGTCATTTGCCCTTCTTGGGCGAGAGCACCATCACCATCTGGCGGCCTTCCATTCTCGGAAACTGCTCGACAGTGCCGTACTCTTCGAGATCCTTCTCGACCCGCTCCAGCAATTGCCGGCCGAGCTCCTGGTGTGCCATTTCGCGTCCGCGAAACCGCAACGTGACCTTCGCTTTGTCACCTTCGTTGAGGAACCGTACCAGGTTGCGAAGTTTTACCCGGTAATCCCCCTCGTCCGTCCCCGGACGAAACTTCACTTCCTTGACCTGGATCTGCTTTTGCTTCTTGCGTGCGGCCTGCTGTTTCTTGCTCTCTTCGAACTTGAATTTGCCGTAGTCCATGATACGGCACACAGGCGGTTCCGCAGTCGGAGCGATCTCCACCAGATCCAACTCCGCGTCTTCCGCAGTTCGCAAAGCTTCTTCGATCGGAACGATCCCCACCTGCTCTCCCTCGGCGCCGATCAGGCGCACTTCGCGGGCGGTGATATCTTCGTTCAATCGTGTCTTACTTCCCTTGGGAGCAGCGATATTTCAGTCCTCCAAAACAGTTAGACCGCGGCTCGCGATCTCCGCGGAGAGGCGGTCGCCGAATTTCTCCAGCGACATGGACCCAAGGTCCTCTCCCGAACGCGTGCGCACGGCCACCGAACCGGATTCCACTTCCCGGTCCCCCACGATCAGCAAGTATGGAACCCGCTGTAAGGTATGCTCGCGGATTTTAAAGCCGATCTTCTCGTTTCTCAAGTCCGACCGGACCCGAAATCCTTGGTTTTGCATAAATTCTTCTACCTGGCGGACGTAGTCCGCCTGGCGGTCGGTGATATTGGCCACGACCGCGTGGGTCGGGGCGAGCCAGGCCGGGAACGCCCCGGCATGGTGCTCGATGAGGATGCCGATGAACCGCTCCAAGGACCCGAGGATGGCCCGGTGCAGCATCACCGGGGTCTGGCGGCTGCCGTCTTCGGCGACGTACTCCGCCCCCAGACGCCCCGGCATGGAGAAATCCACCTGGATGGTGCCCAACTGCCAGACGCGCTCCAGGCAGTCCTTCAGGGAGAACTCGATCTTGGGGCCGTAGAACGCCCCCTCCCCCGGCTGCAACACCCATTCGAGCCCCTTGGCGTTCAGCGCCGTCTCCAGGGCGTGCTCGGCCTTGTCCCACACCGCGTCGGAGCCCACCCGCTGCTCGGGGCGGGTGGACAGCTTGATGATCACCTCGTCGAAGCCGAAATCCCGATACACTTCGAACAGCAGGTCGATGAATGCCGAGACTTCTGCCTGGACCTGGTTCTCGGTACAGAAGATGTGGGCATCGTCCTGGGTGAAGCCGCGCACCCGCATCAGCCCGTGCAGGGTGCCGAGGG
>Ga0209347_1001152_pt1 | contig 47801 bp, 38 predicted proteins | sample AutmiccommuBRH23_FD_187382 | JGI IMG/M metagenome (GOLD analysis project Ga0209347, IMG submission 187382) | Deep subsurface microbial communities from Mt. Terri, Switzerland - Autotrophic microbial communities BRH/23 (SPAdes) (version 2) | ecosystem: Environmental > Aquatic > Deep subsurface >... | reverse complement strand
CGACCGAGCGAAGCGAAGGCGCAGCGGGCACAGCCCGCGTTGCCGCGTAGCGGCCGACCGAGCGAAGCGAAGGCGCAGCGGGCACAGCCCGCGTTGCCGCGTAGCGGCCGACCGAGCGAAGCGAAGGCGCAGCGGCCGACCGCGGCCATCCATGGCTTCAAACATGCGCGCCTTTCCCCCGAGCCCGACTCCGCTGCTCGGTGCGAGACGAACGGGGATTTGAGAGCCAAAGGCGAAGGCAAGAGCAAGGGCGAACAGCGCAAGGTCAGGCCCAGCGATCAACGTCCAAAAAGAATCGCAGCACTACACCATACAACTCAACAAGGCACCATCTCAGTGAGAAAGATGTCGCCCGCCGGGGTGTTGACCCGGCCCACCTGGGCCAGCGGTCGCAGGTCGAGTAGAAAGGCGCCGGCGCCGCCGTGGCTGCGCATGCGCAGGCTTGGCGCACCGTCCAGGCGTCGATAGCTGGCCACCACGCGCCGGGCTTCGGCGTCCAGCGGCTCGCTGATCAGAATCGGCGCAAGGCTCGGGTCGGTGGTCAGCTCGGCGGTGGTCCAGGCGGACAGCGCGCGGCGCCGCTTGTCGATATCCGTGGTATCGCGAAACAGCGTTTCGGTCGGCGTTTGACCGCGCTCGGTCATTCCGCGCAACTGCCACTGCAAGTCCGAGCCGTACAGGAACAGATCCAGTCGATCGCGGAAGGCGACGGTGATTCCCTCGAAGCTCAGGCCCAGGGTTTGCGGGCGATCCGAAGACGCTTCTTCCGCCGCCGGAATGAGCGCGACGACCCGGGCGCGGAAGCGAAGCGGACCATCGGGCAGTTCCAGCGTGCCGACCACGCCGTCGCCGGCGGCGACCGGGGCCGACAACAGTCCCGCGATGCGACAGCCGGATGAGGAAATATCCTGTACGGTCATCACCGCCATCGGATTGCCGCCAACCCGGGCACGCACCGGCAGGGCAATCGGGAACCGGTACTCCTGTCGGCGCCAACCGCTGCGCGCCTGCGAAAAACGCACCACGGCATAGGCCAGCCCAGAGTTGATGCAGGCCCAGATCACCGCCGCCAGCAGCGCCGGGCCGGGCAGGTGGGCGAACGCCGGCCAGATCAGAATGGCGAACAGCACCGCGAACAGATTGATGAATGAAATCGCCGCCAGCGGCGCCATCGTCCACGACTCATCATCGGCCGCGGCCCGGCTGTCCGGCAGCGAATTTGGGTAGGTCATCCGTCGACCCAGCAGGCTGAGGGTTGCGGCCGCGAAGGTGGTGAATCGCGCCGTCCGGTACTGCTGCACCATCAGCGTGCTGGCATAACCCCGCCCGACCTCCTCGCTGACTACCAGAGCGAGCACCAGATAGGGGATGAACAGCGGCAGGAAGGCCGACACGGGCGCATCGATCGGCAGCGTGCCGGTCATCAGTATCCAGACCGGCGCCAGGTAGATCGCCGCTTTTTGCCAGCCGTCGAAGTAGCCCAGCGCCGAGCCCAGATAGCTCAGCCGTTGGGCGAAACTCAACTTGCCGCGCAGGAAAAACCCCTGCTGGCGCAACACCTGCATGGCTTCCTGGCCGGCATGCAGCCGCTGGCGGAGGAAGCTGCTGGCAGCGTCCGGCGCAACCCCGAAGGCCAGTGGCTCGGGCAGGTAAACCGACTGGAATCCAGCCTTATGAAACGCCACCGACGTTGCCAGATTGCCGGTGTGCGGGCCTGGCTGGAAGCCGCCGATCCGGTCGACGGCGGCGCGTCGGACAAGCACGCAGCTGCCGCAGTACAGCGCGGCATTCCAACGGTCCTTGCCGCGTTGAATCACCCGGAAAAACAGCGACCGCTCGGTCCACACCGGACCGCCCTTGGGGTGCCGATGCTGGTAGGAATCGAGGTTGTAGAAATCCTGCGGCGTCTGCACGAAGGCGGTATCGGCGTTGCGCATGAAGCCCAGCGTCTCGCTCAGAAAACTGCGCTTGGGCGCGTGTCCGGCATCGAAGATGGCGATGAACTCGCCGGATGCGTGGCGCAGGGCGTGGTTGAGATTGCCGGCCCGGTCGCTTTCGGCCTCGGCGGGTGCCAGATACTCGGCGCCCATCTCCATGGCCAGCCGGGCGATCTCCGGCCGGTTGCCCTCATCGAGCAGCCATGTGGTGTGCGGGTAATCCAGATTGCCCGCCGCCAGCAGTGTGCGGCGCAGCATCTCGACCGGCTCGTCGCGGGTCGGGATGAACACATCGACATTCAGGCCGGGCAGCGGCGCTGGCGCCAGACGGACGGTCAGCCCCCAGCTCACGATGACATTGCCCAGCACGCTGGCGAAGCCCACCAGCTCCGCGGCTAACACCAGCCAGGAGAAAATCGGCGCACCGGGATTGAGCGTGCCCGCGCGCCAGCTCAAATACTGAACGGCAACGGCCAGGAACACGAACACCACCACCTTCTGAGCCGGCATCAGCGGCTCGATGGCCATCGAGCCGACCGACTGGGCCGTCTTCGGTTCGATGCGTGGTTCGAAGTCAAGCCAGGGTTGCAACATGAAAGACCTCTGGTAAGGCCCGACAGAAACTGACGCGCAAGGTCAACTTCTGTCGGGCCATGGTGTGTCCGCGCGCAGACGCAGGCCGCTGCCCGGTTCACTGGCGACTGCACCGACTCATGCGGTCGCGCGTCACTCCGGTGTCATGCACCATCCATGCCATCGTACCGGCCTGAACGCGCGGTGGCGCCGGCCGCAGGTCCGGCGCGGGACGTTCAGGGCGGGCGAGGCCGCCGGCGGCGTCAGGATGTGCGTGGCGCAAGGGCTGCGCAGTGCCGAGCGGAAAACGCAAAATGCCGGCTGGTGGCCGGCATTCTGGGATTCGTCAACATCGTTGGTCGGGGAGACAGGATTTGAACCTGCGACTTCTACGTCCCGAACGTAGCGCTCTACCAGGCTGAGCTACACCCCGAATCAGCCTGCTATTGTAAGGGCCGGCGCAGGCGCTAGGCAATAGCGCGTACGCAAACAATCCTGGCAGAGGCAGGGTCATGGCAGGGGCAGGGTCTTGGCAGAGGCGGGTAGGGTGGCTATGGCATTCGGAGCGCACGACTTCCACGATGATCCGCGCAACGCGGACATTCTCATCCACATCAATGGCGCGCTCGTGCCCAGGGCCCAGGCCGTGGTGTCGGTGTTCGATTCCGGGTTCGTGCTGGGCGACGGTGTCTGGGAGGGTATACGGGTTCACGGCGGTCATCCGGTTTTTCTCGAAGCGCATCTGGATCGGTTGTTCGAGGGCGCCCGGGCGATCGCGCTGGATATCGGACTCGACCAGGCCGCGCTCACCGATGCCATCTACCGCACGCTGGAGGCCAACGGCATGCGCGATGGCGTGCACATCCGGCTGATGGTCACACGAGGTTTGAAGCGCACCCCGTATCAGGACCCGCGCGTGTGCATCGGCCCGGCCACGGTGGTGATCATTCCCGAGTACAAGTCCGCCACGCCGCAGACCCTGGAGCGCGGACTGCGGCTGTTCACCGTGCATGTGCGCCGTGGCGCACCCGACGTGCAGGACCCCCGGCTGAACTCGCACAGCAAGCTCAACTGCATCACCGCCTGCATCCAGGCGACCGCCGCCGGCGTCGACGAGGCGTTGATGCTCGACCCCGACGGCTTCGTCGCCACCTGCAATTCCACGCATTTCTTCATCGTCCGCCGCGGCCAAGTGTGGACATCGACCGGCGACTACTGCTTGCACGGCATCACCCGCGAAAACGTGTTGCGGGTCTGCGCCGAGGCCGGCATCGTTGCCCGCGAGAAGCGGTTCAGCCTGACCGATGTCTACAGCGCAGAAGAGGCCTTCGTCACCGGCACCTTCGCCGGCGTGGCGCCGGTGATCGAGATCGACGGCCGGCGCATTGGCGTTGGCGAGCGTCGCGGACCGATGGTCGAGCGCCTGCAGGGCCTGTATCGCGCCCTGATCGAGCGCGACATCGCCGCCCGCCACCGGCCGGAGTGAGAGCGTCGATGGCGATCCCCCACCTGCTGCGACCGCCCCTGGATGCGTCCGACGGCGCTGCGGGGACTCCCGAAATCGGGTCAGGTAGCGTGCGGTGCTCCCCGGCCTCGCTCATCCCCGCGCCTTGCCGGCCACACCCAAGGCCGGTCTCGCGACGGTGCGGAATCATCACCGACACTCTGAGCCCATGACCGAGCCAATCCGCATCGCCATGTGGTCCGGCCCGCGCAACATCTCCACCGCCATGATGCGCGCCTGGGAAAATCGCGGCGACTGCGCGATCAGCGACGAGCCGCTGTACGCCCACTTCCTGCACACCACCGGCGCCGATCACCCGGCGCGCGATGCCGTGATCGCCGCAGGCGAAACCGACTGGCGCAACGTGGTTGCCGACCTGCAGGGCCCGGTGCCCGACGGCAAGCCGATCTGGTACCAGAAGCACATGACCCATCACCTGACGCCGGAAATGGATCGCCAGTGGATCGGCAAGCTGACCAATGTGCTGCTGATCCGCGACCCGACCGAAGTGGTGGCGTCCTACGTGGACCGACGCGGAACGGTCAGCCCCGAGGAGATCGGCCAGCCCCAGCAACTGGCGCTGTACGAGGAAATCACTGCCGCCCAGGGCCACCCGCCGCCGGTCATCGACGCCGGCGAGTTTCTGAGGGCGCCAGCCCCGCACCTGCGCGCGCTGTGCCGACTGCTGGGCCTGACGTTCACCGACCGGATGTTGAGCTGGCCCGCCGGCCCGCGCTCCAGCGACGGCGTGTGGGCCCCGCACTGGTACGCCCGGGTCTGGCAATCGACCGGCTTCGAATCCCCGCGCCCCCGGAAACCCCAGCTCCACGGCCCCGCCGCCGAAGTGGCCGAAGCCTGCCGGCCGATGTACCAATGGCTGTTCGAGCGGCGGCTGATGCCGGAGGAGCGCGACCGCGCAGGCGGACGACCCCGCGAAGCGGCGAATCTGTCGGATGGTGGCCCCATCCGAACCGCGTGAAAGCCTTATCCGCGCGAACGCGTTGGCTGCCCGGCCGCGGCTGTCACAGCAGCAGGAAGATCAGACTCGTCAGCGGGTAGGCAGCCGCTATCGGGATGAGCAAAAGCAGGTTGGCTAGATGCCCGCGCGCAAACAAAAGCGCAATCAACAGCGCAAACAGCAGTATGTCTGTCGGGCCGGGCAAAGCGCCGTGTCCGATAATTGTCACTCCCGACGCGCCCAGGACGTTGGCAAGAATGACGATAGCCAACACCCAGCGCTTCACCTGGAAATAGTGGTTGTCGAGATCTGCTCCGCGCTGGATCTGCGGAGGAAACACCAGAATCGCCGCCAGGTAATAACCACCGGTGACGACAAGCCCAAACAACAACGCCAGGTACTGGACCGGGATCACCTCTCTCAGTGACCATGCGGCCGTCCAGAACGAAACGAGATTGAATGCCACGAACAGGCCGAGCAACGGACTGAGCCAACCAATGTGGGTGCGCGCCGCGCCGCGGACCTGTACCCCAAGCACCTTGCTCTCGATGGCCCGCCCAAACCCGGAAATCACTTCGATCAGGCTGAATCCGAGCAACAACCCGAACAGCGTGAAGAAGAACTCGAAACCATCCATCTGTCGGTCCGCCCAAATGTTGTGTGCGCGTCAACCGGCCAGGATCGCCATCGCCGCTAGGTGCCTATCGAGATCCTCGGCCGGCTTGTGTGTAGTGGCGATCAGTCGCGTGGCGATGAGGCCGGAACCAGCGGGCAGGCCCGTTTGCGCCCACTGCAGGAGTGAAGGATGAGCCAACCAAGCCATCAATGTTCGCGCTCTCCGGTCCACCGATCGCGATGCGCCCAAAATGGGCAGACCGGGCAAACCTCGCCTTCGGGGTAATCGATTCCCTCTTCATGCGGACAGCCGATGATGCCGTCCGCGAGCAAAACGCTTGCCGCTCCATGCCCACGGATGTACGCCAACACCTCTGCCAGCAGCAAGGGATCGGACCGGACATCGCCATCGGCACTGTCCCAGCGCATCAGGTGCGTGGCGCTCTGATCCTCGCCGAGAATAATGCCCACTGCGACTTTCGAGGCGCGCTTGTCGTTCGGTCCGTAGAAGGCGATCGTCGCCACAGGGTAGCCGGCGAACCCGCGCTTCGCCTTCTTGCGCAGGGCCTTGATGTAGCGCTCTCTTAAACTCATGGCGCAGACTCCGACGGACACGCGAACATACGTGGATTTCGCTCCGGTGAATCGCGGTCCATGGTGAGTCGGCCTTTGAGCTGCGTCAAGGAGGATTGGTGTTGCCTGAACCGCTTGGCCGAGCAACCGATTACTGAGAGTCCGGATTCGCACCGCCTTCGGTCTTTGGCTGCACACCGCTTGCCGATGCAGCAGATTGCGAAAGGCTGCATCGCCAACGGGACGGTCGGATCATGGACTCGCTGCGTCCTGCCCGCTGGTTCCGGTTCGCCTTGGGGCTTGCGCTAGGGAGCTCGCTGACCGGAGTGAGGCGCAGCGTACGCACCTGATGTACCCAGCGCGCCGTCGATCTGGTTCTTGCGCGGCACTTGGGCTGTCGCCAGCCCTGGTCCTTCGGCCATTACATCAGCAAGGTCACCGGTGCCTGCTGTCACGGCTTCCGCCGACCTGTTCGCTGCGCTGCTCCGCGTGGACTGTGTGGCCCGTGTGGCCAGGCAAGGCCGGGCTGGGCGGTCGGCCATCACAATCGCCGTTGCGGGTGCGGCTGTAGAATAGGCGGCCTGCGAATCACCTTCCGGAGCCCTGTCTTGATCAAGCCTCGCACCCCGCCCGGCGTCCTGGAGCTGCTGCCGCGTCAGCAGATCGCCTTTCAGCGGATGCTCGATGTCATTCGCCGCAATTACGAGCGGTTCGGGTTTCTGCCGGTGGAAACGCCGGTGATGGAGCTGTCGGAGGTGCTGCTGACCAAGTCCGGCGGCGAGACCGAGCGCCAGGTCTACTTTTTGCAGTCCACCGGCGCGCTGGAAAAGCACGCCGAAGGGCTGCCCGAACTGGCGCTGCGCTTCGATCTGACCGTGCCGCTGGCGCGCTATGTGGCCGAGCACGAGCACGAGCTGACGTTTCCGTTCCGGCGCTATCAGATGCAGCGCGTGTATCGCGGCGAGCGCGCCCAGCGCGGGCGGTTTCGCGAGTTTTATCAGTGCGATATCGATGTCGTCGGCAAGGATTCGCTCAGCCTGCGGTTCGATGCCGAAGTGCCGGCGATCATCCATGCGGTGTTCGCCGAGCTGGCGATCGGCAAGTTCACCATCCAGTTGAACAACCGCAAGCTGATGCGCGGATTTTTCGAGAGCCAGGGCGTATCGGACAGCGAGCGCCAGGCGGCGGTGCTGCGTGAGGTGGACAAGATCGACAAGCGAGGCCCCGAGGCGGTGTTCGACACGCTGGCCGGGCCGGATTTCGGCCTGGGCGAGGATGTGGTGGGGCGGATTCTCGACTTCGTGAAGGTGCGCTCGCACGGCCATGCCGATGCCTTGGCGCGGCTGGATGCGCTGGGCAGCGGCAGCGAGGTGTTCAACCAGGGCATCGCCGAGCTGCGCGAAGTACTGGAGCTGGTGCGCGCCCTGGGCGTGCCGGAGGCCGATTACTGCCTCAATTTTTCGATTGCCCGGGGTCTGGATTACTACACCGGCACGGTGTACGAGACCACGCTGGACGACTTTCCGCAGATCGGCTCGATCTGCTCGGGCGGGCGCTACGAGAACCTGGCCGGCCACTACAGCCGCTCGCATCTGCCCGGCGTGGGGATTTCGATCGGCGCTACGCGCCTGTTCTGGCAGTTGCAGGAGGCCGGCATCCTCGACACCGCCGACAGTACCGTGCAGGCGCTGGTGGCGCTGATGGACGAGGCGCGGCTGCCGGAGTATCTGGCCGTCGCCGCCGAGCTGCGCGCTGCCGGCATCAATACCGAGGTGCAGCTGGAGCCGAAGAAGCTGGCCCGTCAGATGCAGTATGCCGACCGGGCCGGCATCCGCTTCGTGGTGCTGGCCGGCGAAGACGAGCTGGCGCGCGAGGCGGTATCGGTCAAGGATCTGCGGCGCGGCAGTCAGTTCGAGGTGTCGCGCGCCGAGCTGGGTACGGCGCTGAAGGTCGAGCTGGCGCAGCTGAGCGCGATGGGCGATGTCTGACTTGCCGCCGCCGATCCGGCTGGACGGCCAGTCGCTCACCCTGGAGCAACTGGTTGCGGTGAGCGAGGGCGCGGCGGTCGAACTGGTTGCTGCGCAACTGGCGGCAGTGCAGCGGGCTTCGGATTTTCTGGCCAATCAGGTCGCCCAGGGCGAGCCGCTGTATGGCGTGTCCACGGGCTTCGGCAGCAATGCCGACCGTTTGCTCGGCCGGCATCGGCTGCGCGAGGAACTCCCCGGCGCGGTGGTCGACCCGGAGGCCCCGTCGCTGCTCGACGAGCTGCAGGAAAACCTGATCCGAAGCCATGCCGTGTGCGTCGGTGAGCCGTTCGCCCAGCCGGTGGTGCGGGCGATGCTGGCGATCCGCATCAATACGCTGATGCGCGGGCATTCCGGCATCCGGGTCGACACCCTGCGCGCGCTGGCCGCGATGCTCAATGCCGGCGTGGTGCCGGTGGTGCCGCAGTTGGGCTCGGTGGGCGCCTCCGGCGATCTTGCGCCGCTGTCGCATCTGGCGCTGGTGCTGCTGGGCGGCGGCGAGGCGTTCTTTCGCGGCGAGCGCCTGTCCGGCGCCGATGCGCTGGCCCGAGCCGGGCTGGCGCCGGTGCGCCTTTCGCTGAAGGAAGGCCTGGCGCTGAACAATGGCACCGCGCAGATGCTGGCGACCGGCGCGCTGGCAGTGGCGCAGCTGGAAAACCTGCTGGACACCGCCGACCTGGCCGCCGCCACCAGCCTGGAGGCCTTCGCCGGCCGGCTGGGCGCATTCGATGAACGGGTACACGCGCTGCGCCCGCATCCGGGCCAGGTGCACAGCGCGGCCCGGCTGCGCGCGCTGCTGGATGGCTCGGAGCTGATGGATATCGCCTATCACCTGGTGCCGCGCTTCGCGCCCTGGCTGCCGGACAGCTGGCACACCCCCGAGGCGCAGCGACTGCGCTTCGATATCGCCTGGGACTGGGTGCCGGCCAACCAGCGCCATGGCCGCGAGCGGTTCTACGCGCGCTTTCGGCCGTTCAAGGGCGGCAAGAAGCACCAGCCGCAGGACAGCTATTCCCTGCGCTGCGTGCCACAGGTGCATGGCGCGGTGCGCGATGCCGCCGCCCAAGCGCGGCGCGTGTTGGAAATCGAGCTGAACGCGGTGACCGACAATCCGCTGGTGTTCCCCGATGCCGATCCGGCGCAGCCCATCGAACGGCGAGTGGTGTCGGCCGGCCACTTCCACGGGATGCCGCTGGCGCTGGCGATGAGCTACCTCAAGGCGGCCATTCCGGTGCTGGCATCGATCAGCGAGCGCCGGCTGAACAAACTGGTCGACCCGGCCACCTCCGACGGGTTGCCGCCGTTTCTGGTCGGCAACGAGGACGCCACCGACTCGGGTTACATGATCGTCCAGTACACCGCTGCGGCCATCGTCAACGATCTGGCCAGCCGGGCGCATCCGGCCTCGGTGTATTCGATTCCGACCAGCGCCAACGCCGAAGATCACGTTTCCATGGGCGCCAACGAGGCCCGCCACGTGCTGTCGATGGTGGGCGATCTGGGCAAGGTGCTGGCGATGGAGCTGCTGGTGGCCGCCCAGGCGCTGGATTTCCGGCGCGACATGATCAATGCCGCCCGCGACCTGGCCCGTGCCGGCGACGCGCGGTCACTGGCCGCCAAGATCCGCAACGCGCCCGCGCCCGACCGGCCAGAATACGCCGTGTTCATGACCGAAGTGGAAGCGCTGCGGACGGAGCTGGCGGCTGCGCCGGAGTTCCGCCCGTCGCGCGCGGTGGATGCCGCACTTCGCGTGCTCCGCGAACAGATCGACTTTCTGGAGCGCGACCGCGCTCTGGACGGAGATGTGGCCCGCGCCATCGCGCTGGTCGAACAAGGCCGCCTGCTGTCCGCAGCCCGCGCCGCCGAAATCAACGCCGCCGAAGCCCGCGTCGCCGAGTAGCCCCGCGTCGGCCGAGCCCGCGGACCCCGGCTTTCCGCTTTTGTAGCCCTGCTTAGGCCGGAAGGCCGTAAGCCGGGGCGGCGAGGTGCTTGGAGGCATCCGGCGGTCCCGGCATTCGCTTCGCTCGTGCCGGGCTACGCGGGCTCTTGTAACTTCCGGACTCGAGTAGCCTGGCTTGGGCCGAAGGCCGTAAGCCGGGATGGCGAGGTGCTTGGTGGCATCCGACGGTCCCGGCATTCGCTGCGCTCGTGCCGGGCTACGCGGGCGGCTACGCGGCTACGGGGTTTGCGGTGGGGGTTGGCGACTCTTGTAATTGTAATAACGCGCTATTACACTAGCGCGATGAAACGCCGCAGCATCGACCCCGAAGCCGACGATCTCGACGCCCTGGCCGGTTTGGCCAGGGCGCTGGCTGCGTTGCGCACGGCCGATGAGGTGACTGCGTTTCTCGAAGACTTGTGTACGCCGGCCGAGCGGCAGGCCATGGCCGATCGCTGGCGGGTGATTCCGCTGTTGCTCAACGGCATGACCTACCGCGACATTCATGACCGCACCGGGGTCAGCGTGACCACCGTGGGCCGCGTGGCGCGTTGCCTCGAGCTGGGCGCTGGCGGCTATCGCACGGCGGCGCGCCGGCTGCGGCTGCCGGGCGCCGGCTCGCACCACTGAAACCCGAATTTTTCTGATGAGGAACGAGGCATGACCTCGCGTGACCGTTTACGCATTGCCATTCAAAAATCCGGCCGACTATCCGATCCGGCCCGCGATCTGCTGGACCGCTCGGGTCTGTCGTTTCGGGAAAGCCGCGACCGGCTGTTCTGCTACGGCGAGTCGTTGCCGATCGATCTGCTGCTGGTGCGCGATGACGATATTCCCGGCCTGATCGCCGACGGCGTCTGCGATCTGGGCGTGGTCGGTCGCAACGTGCTCGATGAGCAGGCGCTGGAGCGCAAGGCCAATGGCAGCAGCGAGGGCTTCATCGAGCTGCGCAAGCTGGGCTTCGGCCGCTGCCGGCTGTCGGTGGCAGTGCCCCAGGAGTGGAACTGGAGCGGCCCCGCCGATCTGGCTGGCAAGCGCATCGCCACCAGCTATCCGTTCCTGATGGCCGACTGGCTGCGGCGCAACCAGGTCGAGGCCGAGGTGGTGGTGCTGTCGGGTTCGGTCGAAATCGCGCCCCGGCTCGGCAAGGCCGACGCGATCTGCGATCTGGTTTCGTCCGGCGCCACGCTGGCAGCCAATCAACTGCGCGAAGTGGAGATCATCCACGAGAGCGAGGCCGTGCTGGCCGCGCCGGCCGCTGCGTTCGTCGACGAGCGAGCGGCCCTGGCGCAGATGCTGCTGCGCCGGCTGGATGGCAGCCTGAAGGTGCGCGGCAGCAAGCTGATCATGTTCCAGGCCCCGCGCGCCGCACTGACCGAACTGCTGCGCCTGCTGCCCGATGCCGAGCCGCCGACGATCATGCGCCTCGACGGTCGCGACGACGATGTCGCCCTGCAGGCGGTGTGCCGTCAGGAAATCACCTGGCAGCGGCTGGAGGACATGAAGCGCGCCGGCGCGCGCGGCCTGTTGGTGTTGCCGGTCGAGCAGATGCTGGCATGAACACGCCGACCGCCAATGACTTTCCCGCGCTGACGCCGCTGGTCTGGGCCGACCAGGACGCGTCGCAGCGCGCGCAGCTGCTGCGCCGGCCGAGTGCGGCGATCGGCAGCGAGATCCGCGCGTCGGCTGAGCGGCTGATCGCCCAGGTTCGCAGCGATGGCGACGCCGCGCTGCGGGCGCTGACCCGGCGTTTTGATGGTGTCGAGTTGGGCGAGCTGCGGGTGCCGCAATCGCAATTCGACGCGGCCGAGGCCGAGCTCGACCCGGTGCTGAAACAGGCGCTGATCGAGGCGCGCGAGCGCCTGCTGGCCTGGCACGAGGCGGGCCGTGCGGCCGAGTTCGAGATCGACACCGCGCCCGGCGTGCGCTGCGGCCGTGTGCTGCGTGCGATCGGTCGGGTCGGGCTGTACGTGCCGGCCGGCAGCGCGCCGCTGCCGTCGACTGCGCTGATGCTGGGCGTGCCGGCGCAACTGGCCGGCTGTCGAAAGGTGGTGATCTGCACGCCGCCGCGTCCGGACGGTCGCGCCGACCCGGCGGTGCTGTTCGCCGCGCGGCTGTGCGGTATCGACAGCGTGTACACGCTGGGCGGCGCCCAGGCGATCGCCGCGATGGCCTACGGCACACCAAGCGTGCCCAAGTGCGACAAGCTGTTCGGGCCCGGCAATGCCTATGTCGATGCCGCCAAGCAATGCGTGGCGCAGGATCCGGACGGCGCGGCCATCGATCTGCCGGCGGGGCCTTCGGAAGTGCTGGTGATCGCCGATGCCGGCGCCAATCCCGAATTCGTGGCGGCCGACCTGCTGTCGCAGGCCGAGCACGGCCCGGACTCGCAGGTGATCTTGCTCAGCCCGTGCGCACAGCTGCTGGCGCGGGTGGCCGATGCGCTGAACCGGCAGGGGCCGGCCCTGCCGCGCGCCGCGATTGCCGCGCGTGCGCTGGCTTCGGCGCGGTTGATCCGTACCACTGATCTGGCCGAAGCATTCGCGCTCAGCAACGACTACGCGCCCGAGCACCTGATCCTCGCGTTGCGCAATCCGGGCGAGTGGCTGGCGCAGGTCCAGGCCGCCGGCTCGGTGTTTCTCGGCGACTATGCGCCCGAGGCGCTTGGCGATTACTGCTCGGGTACCAATCACGTGCTGCCGACCGGCGGCGCGGCGCGCGCCTGGAGCGGGGTGAGCGTCGCCAGTTTTCAGACCAGCATCAGCATCCAGAGCGTCAGTCCCGAGGGCCTGTCGGCGATCGGCCCGTGTGCGGCGACCATCGCCAGAGCCGAGTCGCTGACCGCGCACGAGCGCGCCGTCACCCTGCGGCTGGACGCGATCGGGCAGGGCCGGACATGAGCCTGCCAGGAATCAGCGATAGCGATGCGGCGGGCAGCGTGCTCGACCTGGTTCGCGAGGATCTGCGCGCCTTCGCAGGCTACGCCTCGGCGCGGCGCGCCAGCGTCACCGGCGCAGTCTGGCTCAACGCCAACGAGAGTCCGTGGCGCTCGCCGGCCGACGACGGCCTGGGCGTCAACCGCTATCCAGAACCGCAGCCGGCGGCGCTGCGTCAAGCACTGGCCGCGCTGTACGGCGTCGGGCCCGAACAACTGCTGATCGGGCGGGGCAGCGACGAGGCCATCGACCTGCTGGTCCGCGCCCTGTGCCGGCCGGGCCGGGACGCGGTGCTGATCGCTCCGCCGGTGTTCGGCATGTATGCGGTAAGTGCACGCCTGCAGGGCGCGCCGCTGATCGAGCTGGCGTTGACCGAAGACGCGACCGGCTTTCGTTGCGATCTGGAGGCGGTCGCCGAGCGCGCAATCAATGACGGCGCAAAGCTGGTCTTTCTGTGCAGTCCCGCCAATCCGACCGGACAGGCGCTGACGACCCAGGACATCGTCGCGCTGGCGGCGCGGCTTCAAGGCCATGCACTTCTGGTGGTCGACGAGGCCTATGCCGAGTACAGCAGCGAGCCATCGGTGGCCGGCCTGGTCGGCACGATCGGCAATCTGGCCGTGCTGCGCACACTTTCCAAGGCGCACGCGCTGGCGGCGGCGCGAATCGGCGTGGTGATCGCCGCCCCCGAACTGATCGCCGTGCTGCGCAATTGTCAGGCGCCTTATCCGGTGCCCACACCGTGCGTCGAACTGGCGCTGGCAGCGCTGCGTCCCGAGGCCCTGGCGCTCACCCGAGAGCGCATCGCATCGACCGTTACCGAGCGTGAGCGGGTCGGCGATGCACTCAGCGGGCTGGCCGGCGTGCGTCGGGTGTATCGGTCGCAGGCCAATTTTCTGCTGGTCCGCTTCGATGACGCACAGTGGGCCTTCGATGTGTTACTGGCGGCGGGTGTGGTGGTGCGCGATATGCGCGGTTATGCGGCGCTGGGCGATGCGTTGAGGATCAGCATCGGTACGCCCGAAGAGAACGACGCGGTGCTGGCCGCGCTCGGCGGGATGTAATTGAACGTGTTGGCGGGCTTGGTGATGAATGGTGTCGGTGGGGTTTTTGTGAGCACAGGCTTTCGCCGGTCCTTTGGGTCCGCGAGTTGCCTGTTTTTGGGTGTCCAGAGAAAGGAAACCCAGGTGGGGCGTGCTGTGGGAATGGTGCCTTTCGGGTGCGTGTTGGTGGGAGGTGTTCGTGGCTACCGAAACTGGTGCGACTTCGTGCGCTCCGCGATGGCTTTGCTCCGGCGAATCGACCTGCTGCGGGTACTTCGAGATTTCAAAGGCAAGAGCTTTCGCAGTCCCTTCGGGCCTCCGAGTTACCTTTCTTTGCTTGCCCAAAGAAAGGTAACCCAAAGAAAGGGCACCCCGATGGAGCGCCCTGCGGGCATCCTGCCCTTCGGGTTCGCGTCGGTCGGGTGGGGCTTGCCGATGGTCCTTCCTTGGACCGACGGCAAACGGGCGCGCGTCGTGCGCGCCCCCCTGCGGGCTGATCCACCCGCCCGCCGCCGCTCCATAGGGGCCCCGGTCAGCGGCCTTCCTGGCCGCCAGAGCCGGAGCGACAGCGAGCGCTTGGCCAAATGTGTCTGGACTTTTGGGGAATCGAAGATCAAGAGCTTTCGCAGTCCCTTCGGGCCTACGAGTTACCTTTCTTTGCTTGCCCAAAGAAAGGTAACCCAAAGAAAGGGCACCCCGATGGATCGCCCTGCGGGCATCCTGCCCTTCGGGTTCGCGTCGGTCGGGTGGGGTTTGCCGACGGTCCGTCCATGGACCGACGGCAAACGGGCGCGCGTCGTGCGCGCCCCCCTGCGGGCTGATCCCCCCGCCCGCCGCCGCTCCATAGGGGCCCCGGTCAGTGGCCTTCCTGGCCGCCAGAGCCAAGGCGTCGCCGTAGGCTGCTTTTGCTCATGCTCTCGCTTCTGCGGCCACGAAGGCCGCCCCGTGGGGCCCCTCGCACGCGGCGAGACGACGACGGATCGCCCGAAGGGACGCGCGCACGATGCGCGCGTGTTTTTCGCCAGCATAGGGACATGCTGTCGAAAAACCCCGGCGGCGGCTCGCGCACCTGGAGGGCAGGATGCCCGGAAGGCGTGTGCGCGGGGTGCCTTTCTCTTTGGTTACTTTCTCTTGGGCAAGCAAGAGAAAGTGACTCGCGGGCCCGAAGGGCCGGCGAAAGCCTTGCTTCTGATCTCCGAACCAAATCCGCGGACCAGGAAAACATGAAACCCACCCTTTTCATCGATCGCGACGGCACCCTCATCGAAGAACCACCCGATGAGCAGATTGACCGCTTCGACAAGCTGCGGCTGGTCGCTGGCGTCATTCCGGCGCTGATTTCGCTGCGCGATGCCGGCTACCGGTTCGTGATGGTTAGCAATCAGGACGGGCTGGGTACGGCCAGTTTTCCAAAGGCCGATTTCGATGGCCCACACCAACTGCTGATGCAGATTCTCGGCTCGCAGGGCATCGTCTTCGATGAGGTGCTGATCGACCCCAGCTTGCCTGCGGACAATTCGCCCAATCGAAAACCGGCCCTGGGCATGGTGATGCACTACCTGCGCGAGCAGCGCTTCGATCCGGCGCGCTCGGCGGTGATTGGCGATCGGGAGACCGACCTCGCCTTCGCCACCAACCTGGGCGTGCGCGGTATCCGGTTGTCTGGGGAAATGGACTGGCCTGCCATCGTGGCGCTGCTCACCCAAGGCGCTCGCAGCGCCGAGGTCGAGCGGACGACCAAGGAAACCCGCATTCGGATCGGCGTCGATCTCGATCGCCGCGCCGAGCCGGCGATCGCCACCGGCCTGGGGTTCTTCGATCACATGCTGGAGCAGATCGGCAAGCATGGTGGCTTCGCGCTGTCAGTGCACTGTGCTGGCGATCTGCATATCGATGAGCACCACACCGTCGAGGATGTCGCGCTGGCGCTCGGCCAGGCGCTGAGGCAGGCGTTGGGCGACAAGCGAGGGATCGGCCGCTATGGTGCGGCCGGCAGCGATGGCGCGGGCCAGGCGGTGCCGGCGGCGCTAGTGTTGCCGATGGACGAAACCATTGCCTCGGCGGCGCTGGATTTTTCCGGGCGGCCGTATTTCGTGTTCGATGGCGCCTTCCCGCGCGAACAGGTTGGCGATCTGCCGACCGAGCTGGTGCCGCACTTTTTCCGCTCGGTGTGCGATGCCAGCGGGCTTAACCTGCATCTGTCGGTGCGCGGCGACAATTGCCATCACATGGTCGAGGCCTGCTTCAAGGCGTTTGCCAGAGCGCTGCGCCAGGCGATCCGTCGCGAGGGCAGCGAGCTGCCCAGCACCAAGGGCAGCCTGTGAACGTCGTTCTGGTCGATTCCGGTGGCGCCAACATCGGTTCGGTACGCTACGCGCTGGAACGGCTGGGCGTGTCAGCCGAGATGACCGCCGAGCCCGAGCGCATTGCGGTGGCCGATCGGGTGATCCTGCCCGGCGTCGGCGCCGCTGGTCCGGCGATGGAGAAGCTGCACGGCTTCGGCCTGGTTGGGCTGCTGCGCGGCCTGGAGCAACCGCTGCTGGGCATCTGCCTGGGCATGCAGTTGCTGTTCGAGACCTCCGACGAGGGCGCTGTCGAGTGTCTGGGCGTGCTGCCCGGCCGGGTTGGACGGATGCCGTCGGCGCCGGGCATTCGCATTCCGCACATGGGTTGGAACAGCCTCGATCTGCGCCGCCCCAGCCCGCTGCTGACCGGTATACAGACCGGCGACTGGGCCTATTTCGTGCACAGCTTCGCCGCGCCGGTGACCGACAACTGCGTCGCGTCCAGCACGCACGGGCAGCCGTTCGCCGCCGTGGTCCAGCGCGGCCGGGTGATGGGCGCGCAGTTTCATCCGGAGCGTTCGGCGGCGACCGGCTTGAGGCTGCTGGAAAACTTCCTGACCGCCGACTTCGATGGAGGTGCCGCGTGAGTTTTACCGTCTACCCCGCCATCGACGTGCGCGCCGGGCGCGTGGTCCGCCTCAAACAGGGCGATTACGCCCAGGAGACTCGCTACGGCGACGATCCGTTGGCCCAGGCCCGGCAGTACGCCCAGGCCGGGGCGCAGTGGCTGCATTTGGTCGATCTCGACGCCGCGCGGGCCGGTGGCTACACCCTGTCCGGGCTACTGGGCAGCATTGGCGCCCAGACTGGCCTGCGGGTGCAAACCGGCGGTGGCGTGCGTGAACGCGCGGACGTCGAACGCATTCTTGCCGCCGGTGCGTCGCGGGTGGTGATCGGCTCGCTGGCCGTGCGCGAGCCCGAGCGGGTGCAGGGCTGGCTGACCGAGTTTGGCGCCGAGCGGTTGGTGATCGCGCTCGACACCCGGCAGGACGACTCGGGAGACTGGCGCCTGCCGGTGCACGGCTGGACCGAGTCGGGCGAGGAGCGCTTGTTCGACCGGGTCGACGCCTATGTGGCCGCCGGTCTGCGCCACCTGCTGTGCACCGACATTGCCCGCGACGGCATGTTGTCCGGCCCGAACATCGATCTGTACCGGCAACTGCGCGCTCGCGCGCCGGGGCTGGCCATCCAGGCATCCGGCGGCGTGCAGGCGCTGTCCGATGTGTCGGCCGCCCAGGACGCCGGTTGCGCCGGGGTGGTGCTCGGGCGCGCCTTGCTGGAAGGCCGGTTCACCCTTGCCGAGGCACTGGCGGGAGTGGCGCCATGCTGAGCCGACGCATCGTTCCCTGTCTGGATGTGCGCGACGGGCAGGTGGTGAAAGGCGTGCGCTTTCGAGACCATGTGGTGATGGGCGCCATCGAGGCGCTGGCAGATCGCTACCGCGATGCCGGCGCAGACGAACTGGTGTTCTACGACATCACCGCCAGCCCGCAGGGCCGCAGCGTCGACCGCGCTTGGGTCGAGCGAGTCGCGCGGATCATCGATATTCCGTTCTGTGTGGCCGGCGGCATCCGCTCGGTGGCCGATGCCCGCGCCGTGTTGCACGCCGGTGCCGACAAGGTATCGATCAACACACCCGCGCTGGAGCGCCCGGAGCTGATCGCCGAGCTGGCCGCAGAGTTCGGCAGCCAGTGCGTGGTGGTCGGCATCGACTCGCTGCGCGATGACGATGGTCACTGGCGCGTGCGGGCCTATACCGGCGATCCTGACCGGACTCGGGCACTGGCGCAGGGCACGATGGATTGGATCGATCAGGTACAGACGCTTGGCGCGGGCGAGATCGTGCTCAACTGCATGGCCGCCGATGGTATGCGCGGCGGCTACGATGTCGAGCAGCTGCGTGCGGCCAGGGCGCGCTGCGCGGTGCCGCTGGTGGCGTCCGGCGGGGCCGGAACGATGGCGCATTTTGCCGAGGTCTTCGAGCAGGCCGATGTCGATGCCGCGCTGGCGGCCAGCGTTTTTCATTCCGGCGCGATCGCCATTCCCGACCTCAAACGTGCGCTGGAAGCCCGCGGAATTGCGGTCAGGTCGAGCGCGGCCGGCGATGCGAGCGAGTCCAGGCCGTGAATGAGGTGACCTGTCCGGCCGAATCGGCCATCATCGGTGCAGGGCAGGAGATGGACCCGGCCGATGGTCGGAATCAACAGGAAGGCATGACGTGAATTCAAACGATGGCATCGCCGATGAGACGATCCGACGATCGAACTCCGATCTGGCGCCCGAGACGCTGGCCTGGGACAAACAGAATGGACTGCTGCCGGCGATCGTCCAGGACGCCCAAAACCATCGGGTCCTGATGCTCGGTTACATGAATCGCGCGGCGCTGGCAAAGACCCTGGACTCCGGTCTGGTCACCTTCTTCAGCCGCAGCAAGGGCCGACTGTGGACCAAGGGCGAAACCTCCGGCCACACGCTCGAATTGCTGGCCATCGAGACCGACTGCGACCGCGACACCCTGTTGGTGCAGGCGCGTCCGCATGGCCCGACCTGCCATCTCGGCCGGCAAAGCTGCTTCGCCGACGCGCCGTCGGCGTTTCTGGCCGAACTCGATGCGCTGGTCGAGGCCCGCGATCTCGAACGACCCGGGGGCAGCTACACCACCCGGCTGTTCGAATCGGGCACTCGGCGGATCGCCCAGAAGGTCGGCGAGGAGGGCGTGGAGACCGCACTGGCCGCTGTGGCCCAGGACGACGACGCGTTGGTGGGCGAAGCCGCCGATCTGCTCTATCACCTGCTGGTGCTGCTGCGCGCGCGCGGGCTGGGGCTGGCCGACGCCGAGGCGGTGTTGCGCGCAAGGCACCGGTCTTGAACGCCGTTACCGGCGTCCAAAAAAACAAAGCCCGCAATGCGGGCTTCGGAAGATGGCGCTCCCTACGAGGTTCGAACTCGTGTTCCCGCCTTGAGAGGGCGGTGTCCTGGACCACTAGACGAAGGGAGCGCGGTTTGGTGCGCGAGGCGCAGCGCGTTAGTATAGATGGGCTGGATGGCGCCTGCAATCGATCCACGGGGTCTGCGAGCCATTCCACCAACGGCAGCCGGGCGGATTGACCGGATGGCGCTCAAATGGTTATCGCGGCTGTTGGCGGCAGTTCAGCGCCCGTCCCGGCTGCCCCCTTCAAGTGCGGCTTGCCCGCCTCCCAGGCGAAGCTCTGATTTGGCCTCCGATATCGTTCCGCAACTCGAAATCATTCCCCGCGACCGACACTGCGTTTCGCGCAAGCGAATGAGCAGCAACGCCCTGCGCGTGCTCTACCGGCTGAAAGAAGCCGGCTATGAGGCCTACGTGGTGGGCGGCGCGGTCCGCGACCTGCTCATCGACTGCGAGCCCAAGGACTATGACGTGGCTACCAACGCCACGCCCGAAGAGGTCAAGCAGTTGTTCCGCAACTGCCGGCTGATCGGCCGACGGTTTCGGCTGGCGCATGTCCACTACGGGCCGGAAATCATCGAAGTTGCGACCTTCCGCGCCAGCAGCGACGACGGCAGCGGCGAGCGCGAGCTGGAAGGCGACCGACTGGTTCGCGACAACGTGTACGGCTGCATCGAGGACGACGCAGTGCGCCGCGATTTCACGGTCAATGCGCTGTACTACGCGATCGAGGATTTCAGTATCCGCGATTTCGTCGGCGGCTTCGCCGACATCGAGCGGCGCCAGCTGAGGCTGATCGGCGACCCGCACAGCCGTTATCGAGAGGACCCGGTGCGCATGCTGCGCGCGGTTCGGCTGGCAGCCAAGCTGGGCTTCGAGATCGAGCCGGGTTCGGCCGCGCCGATTCCCGAGCTGGCCCACCTGCTGCAGGAGGCGGCGCCGGCCCGATTGTTCGACGAGTCGCTGAAACTGTTCATGGCCGGGCATGGCGAGGCCAGCTTTCTGGGGCTTGAACGTCACGGATTGCTGCCGGAATTTCTCCCGGAGACTGCGCGCGCGATGTCCGGCGAGGGCGCCGAGGCCAAGCGCGCCTTCATTCGCCAGGGTCTGGCCAACACCGATGCCCGCGTCCGCGAGGATCGGCCGGTGACGCCGGCATTCCTGTTCGCAGTGCTGCTCTGGCCGGCATTCCAGCGCGAGTTGGGCATCCTGCTGGAGCAGGGTTACGAACTCGCCGTCGCCCAGCAGCGCGCTGCCGACCGGACCATGCTTCATCAGGCCAAACGGGTTGCGCTGCCGCGTCGTTTCACGCTTCAGATGGAAGAGATCTGGCTGCTCCAGCCGCGTTTCGAGCAGCGCCAGCGCAAGCGGGTGTTTCGGCTGCTCGCCCATCCGCGGTTTCGCGCGGCCTTCGATTTCATGGAGCTGCGCGAGATCGGCGAGCCCGATCTGGCCGAGCAGGTCGCATTCTGGCGCGACGCGCAGACGCTGGCGCCGGAACAGCTCTCCGAACGCCTGGTCACTACCGGCGCACGCGAGGTCGCTGCGGGCGCACCGCGCAAGCGCCGTCGCCGCCGTCGCAAGCCGGCCGGCTCGGACGCAGCTGGATGAAGGCCGCGCCGGTCTGCGCCTGGATTGGTCTGGGCGGCAATCTCGGCGACTGCGCGCAACGGCTGGAAACCGCGCTCGACGCGCTGGCTGCCTTGCCGCAGACGCGCCTGCTGCGACGTTCGCGTCTGTACCGCAGTCCGCCGTGGGGCATCGTCGAACAACCCCCGTTCGTCAACGCCGTGGCCGAAGTCGAAACTGCGCTGTCGGCCGACGAGTTGCTTGCCGCACTGCTCGAAATCGAGCGTCGGGCGGGGCGCACCCGCGATCCGACCCGGCGCTGGGGTCCGCGCGAGCTCGATCTGGACGTGCTGCTGTACGGCGATCAGCGGATCGAGACCTCGGGACTGAGCGTGCCGCATCCGTGTATCGGTGAGCGGGCCTTCGTGCTGGTTCCAATGGCCGAACTGGCGCCGGACCTGATGGTGCCCGGCCGTGGCCGGGTGGCGGATTTGTTGGCAGCCGTCGACCGTGCCGGCGTGGACGCGGTAACGTGAGCGATCCGGTGATTCGCTCGATGCTCCAGCCCTCGCAGTCGGGGGCCATTCACTCAGCTCGGAGAGCAGCAGCCGATGTATTCCAACCCTTCTGACGCCCCGGCCCGGATTGCGGTGACCGTGCCGGCCCTGCGCAAGGCCAAGGCCGACGGCCGAAAGCTGGTCGCACTGACCGCCTACGACGCAAGCTTCGCGGCGCTGATGGATGCCGCCGGAGTGGACATCGTGCTGGTCGGCGATTCGCTCGGCATGGTGGTCCAGGGCCACCACAGCACGCTGCCGGTCACCGTGGCCGACATCGCCTATCACACCCGCTGCGTGGCGCGCGGGCTGCGCGCACCGTTGCTGATCGCCGACATGCCGTTCCAGTCCGATGCCACGCCCGAGCGCGCATTGGATGCCGCCACCGCCTTTTTGCAGGCCGGCGCGGCGATGGTCAAGATCGAGGGCGCCGGGCCGAAACTCGAAGTGATCCGGTTTCTGAGCGAGCGCGAGATTCCGGTCTGCGCCCATCTCGGGCTGACGCCGCAGTCGGTGCTGCGCCTGGGCGGCTACAGGGTGCAGGGCAAGGAGATGGCCGCCGCCGAGAAGCTGCTGGCCGATGCCCGGGCCGTGGCCGACGCCGGCGCCGAGCTGCTGGTGCTCGAATGCGTTCCTTCGCCGCTGGCCGCGCGCATCACCGAAGCCTCGGCGATCGCCACCATCGGTATCGGCGCCGGGCCAGACTGCGATGGCCAGGTGCTGGTGCTGCACGATCTGCTTGGCGTCAGTCAGGGCCGCCGGCCGCGCTTCGTCAAGGATTTTCTGGCCGATGCGGGCACCGTCCGGGGCGCCATCGAAGCCTACGCCTCGGCGGTACGCGAAGGCCGGTTTCCCGCCGCCGAACACGGATACGCGTAATGGAAGTTTTCAGAAGCGTGGCGCAGATTCGCGCCCTGGTCGGCGAATGGCGCAGACAGGACCTTCGGATCGGCTTCGTGCCGACCATGGGCAACCTGCACGACGGACATTTTGCGCTGGTCGATCTGGCGCGCGAGAATGCCGACCGGGTGGTTTCCAGCATCTTCGTCAATCCCACCCAGTTCGGCCCGAACGAAGACTACGCGCTGTATCCGCGCACGCCCGACAGCGATATTTCCGGGCTGCGCGCGCACGGCGTGGATGCCCTGCTGCTTCCCAGCGTGGAAGAGATGTACCCGTTCGGCACCGCCAACTACGTGCAGATGCACGTGCCGGGCATTACCGACATCTTGTGCGGCCGGCACCGGCCGGGCCATTTCAACGGTGTCGCCACGGTGGTCGCCCGGCTGTTCAACATGGTCCAGCCCGATGTCGCGGTGTTCGGCCGGAAGGACTATCAGCAGCTTCAGGTGGTGCGCTACATGACCACCGATCTGGCGTTTCCGGTCCGGATCATTCCCGCGCCGACGCTGCGCGAGCCGGACGGCCTGGCGATGAGTTCGCGAAATCGCTACCTCACGCCCGAGCAGCGCTCGCTGGCGCCCACCATTCACCGCGCGCTGCGTGCCATGCACGCGGCCCGCACCCGCGGCGATCCGCCGGGGCGCATCGAAGGCGTGGGCGAAAAGCTGCTGCTCGACGCCGGCTTCGAAGTCGATTACGTCGAGGTGCTGCGTTCGGACCTGTCGCGCCCGCGCGAATCGTCCGAGCCCGGCCTGATCGCCTTTGCCGCCGCGCGCCTGGGCCGGACCCGGCTGATCGACAATCTCGATCTGGACGACTGAGTCGCGCGCCCGGCCCGTCCGGTCATCGAGGGCAATCCAGGCGCCCGATGCGACGCGCGGCGCGCATCGGTGGCGCTTCCCTGGGCGGGATTCGCCACGCACCCGGCAGCGCGCCGCATTCGATGGCACCATGATCCGCTCCGCCCGCCAACATCCGTTCAAGGAGCACCGTGCATGCTCACATCCGATTGGTTGAACCGCCTCAGCCCGCACGCCGCGCGCATGACCGACACCCACCTCGGCGAGGTGATCGCCGCCGATCCCGGCCGGGCCGAGACGTTCTCGCTCACCGTCGGTCCGGTCCATGGCTGTTTTGCACGGCAAAAGTACGACGCGGCGGCCTGGTCGGCGCTGGTCGATCTGGCCGTCGACCGCGATCTGCCGAACGCCATCGCGGCGCTGTTCGATGGCGACATGGTCAACACCAGCGAGCAGCGCCCCGCACTGCACACGGCACTGCGCAGCGAACTGGGCGACAGCGCCATCGCCCGGCGTGCCCACCTCGAAGCGCGTGCCGCCCGACTGCGCATGGCCGAGCTGGTCGCCGAGCTGGAAGCCAGCGAAATCACCGACATCATCAACGTCGGCATTGGCGGCTCCGATCTGGGTCCGCGACTGATCGCCGATGCGCTGGCCGATGTCGGGCCGCGTCGGTTTCGCGTGCATTTTCTGGCCAATGTCGACGGCCACGCCGCGCAGCGCATTCTGGCGGGCCTGAATCCGCAGACCACCGCGGCGGTGCTGGTATCCAAGAGTTTCACCACCCAGGAGACCCTGCTCAACGGTGCGCTGATCCGCGACTGGCTGAGCGGTGCGCAGCGGATGTATGCGGTCAGCGCCAATCTTGCCGAGGCCAGCGCATTCGGAATCGGGGCCGAGCGGCTGCTGCCGATGTGGGACTGGGTTGGGGGCCGCTACTCGCTGTGGTCGGCGGTCGGCTTCGCGGCGGCACTGGCGATCGGCATGCCGGCCTTCGACCGGCTGCTGGCCGGGGCGGCGGCGATGGACGCTCACGTCAGGCGCACGCCGATTGCCGACAACCTGGCCGCGCGCCACGCCCTGACCGCGATCTGGAACCGCAACGCGCTCGGCTTCGACGGTCAGCTTGTGCTGCCCTACGACGAGCGGCTGGCCCTGCTGCCGGCCTACCTTCAGCAACTGGTGATGGAATCATTGGGCAAGTCGGTGCGCGCCGACGGCGAGCCGGTCGGGTGCGCCACGGTGCCGGCGCTGTGGGGCGGTACCGGCACCAGCAGCCAGCACAGTTTCTTCCAGGCGCTGCATCAGGGCACCGATCGCATTCCAGCTGACTTCGTCGGCGTGATCGGCGCAGACCACGACCATGCGAAGAATCACCGGGTACTGCTGGCGCATCTGCTGGCTCAGGCCCAATCGCTGGCGCTCGGTGAGGACAGTGCCGAACCGCACCGGCGCTATCCGGGCGACCGGCCGTCCACGCTGCTGCTGCTCGATGCTCTCACCCCGGAAAGCCTCGGCGCGCTGCTGGCCCTCTACGAGCACAGCGTCTACCTGCAGGGCTGTTTGTGGGGCATCAATCCGTTCGACCAGTGGGGCGTGCAGCTTGGCAAGCGGTTGGCCGATCGACTGCTGCCGGCGGTCGAGGATCGGCGCGTGGTGCCCGAGGACCCGGTCACCGCCGCGCTGTTGGGGCACATCCGCGCGGTGCAGGCCCGGCGTTCGGCCTGATCGCTGCTGCCGGCCGGCCGGGATCAGGCCCGATGCCGCGCCAGGGCCCAGCGCACGTGCTCGCGCACCAGCTCCGAATCGTCGTCGACGCGGGTGCGCAGCGCGGCCAGCACCGCGTCGGTGCCCGGCGCGTTGCCCAGGGCCACGGCGATATTGCGCAGCCAGCCCTGATAGCCGGTGCGGCGAATGGCCGAGCCTTCGGTGCGGCGCAGGAATTCATCCTCGGTCCAGGCGAACAGCTCGGCCAGCGTGGCCCTGTCGAGGCCGTTGCGGGCGCGGAAATCCGGTTCATCGTGGCGGGTGGCGAACTTGTTCCACGGGCAGACCAGTTGGCAATCGTCGCAGCCGAAGATGCGATTGCCGATCAGCGGTCGCAGGTGTTCATCGATGCTGCCCTTGAGCTCGATGGTCAGATAGCTGATGCAGCGGCGGGCGTCGAGCCGGTAGGGCGCGACGATGGCCTGGGTCGGGCAGATGTCGATGCAGCGCCGACAGGTGCCGCAATGCTCGCTGGCCGGCGGGTCGGTGGGCAGCGGCAGGTCGGTGAACAGTTCGCCAAGAAAAAACCAGCTGCCGCTGCGCTTGTCGATCAGGCAGGTATGTTTGCCGATCCAGCCCAGGCCGGCATTGCGCGCCAGCGCGCGTTCCAGCACCGGGGCGGAGTCGACGAAGGCGCGGTAGCCGAACGGGCCGATGGCGGCCTCGATGCGGCTGGCCAACTTCTGCAGGCGGTTGCGCATCAGCTTGTGATAGTCGCGACCCAGCGCGTAGCGGGCGACGTAGGCACGTTCGCCGTCGGCGATGGTGTGCCAGGCGTCGGCATCGTCGCCGGTGGCGTAATCCATGCGCAGAGAGATCACCCGCAGCGTGCCGGGCACCAGTTCATCGGGCCGCGCGCGCTTGCTGCCGTGGCGGGCCATGTAGTCCATTTCGCCGTGCTGGCCCTGGGCCAGCCAGTCGTGCAGGTGGCGCTCATCGTCCTTCAGCGACACCCCGGTGACGCCGATGTCGCGAAAGCCCAGCTCGGCCGCCCAGTGGCCGATATCGCGTCTGAGCTGGATCGGGTCGATGGCGCCGGACATGGGCAAAGTATAGGCGGGCCGGGTCCGGTGATCGGTCATAGCCACGGCGCGCGTCCCTTAAACTAGCCGGATGAACGCTTCTCTGCCGCTGTACCGTGCCGACGATGCCCGGGCAATCGATCATTACGCGATCGCCACGCTCGGCATCCCCGGCTACTTGCTGATGACTCGCGCCGGCCAGACGGCATTCGATGCGCTGCGCGCACGCTGGCCCGAAGCGCGCTGTATCGGGGTTGCATGCGGCCCCGGCAACAACGGTGGCGATGGCTATGTGTTGGCCCGCCTTGCGCACGATGCCGGTCTGGACGTGCGGGTGATTGCACTCGGGCCGGCAGGTGGCGGCGATGCGGCGCTGGCCGAGGCCGACTTGCGGGCGGCGGGCGTCGAGCCGGCCGGGTTTGCCGATGCGCTGCCGCCGGTCGATGTCTGGGTGGATGCGCTGTTCGGCACCGGCCTGAGCCGGGCGCCGACGGACGCGGCGGCGCAGTTGATCGCGGCGATGAACGAGGCCGGGCGGCCGGTATTGGCGCTCGACGTGCCTTCGGGTGTGAACGCCGATACCGGTGCGGTGCCGGGAGTGGCGGTGACTGCGGAACTGACGGTGAGCTTCATCTGCGCCAAGCGTGGGCTGTTCACCGGTCCGGCGCTGGACCACGTCGGCGTGCATCGGCTGGACGATCTGGCGGTGCCGGCAGCGGCCCGGCAGGGCCTGAGCGCGCGCGCCGTGGCCTATGACAGCGATGCCCTGTCGAACTGGCTGCGGCCGCGCCCGCGCGACAGCCACAAGAACCGTTTCGGCCACGTGCTGTGCGTGGGTGGCGACATCGGCATGGGCGGCGCGATCCGCCTGTGTGCCGAGGCGGCGCTGCGCAGCGGTGCCGGCGTGGTGAGCGTGGCTACCCGGTCGGACAATGTCGCGGCGCTGGTTTCGGCGCGGCCGGAGGCGATGGCGCGCCCGGTCGAGGATGCCGATGATTTTCCGCCCTTGCTGACGCGCGCCGATGTCGTCGCGATTGGCCCGGGCCTGGGGCAGGGCGACTGGGGTCGTGCGCTGTGGCGCGCGACGCTGGCGTCGGGCAAGGCGCTGGTACTGGACGCCGATGCCTTGAATCTGCTGGCCGCCGCGCCGCGCGGACTGCCCGACGCCGTGCTCACCCCGCATCCGGGCGAGGCAGCCCGGCTGCTGGGCTGCACCGGCGCCGAGATTCAGGCCGACCGGTTCGCCGCCGCAGCGGCGCTGGCTGAGCGCTATCAGTCCGTGGTGGTGCTCAAGGGCGCGGGAAGCATCGTGGCGGCGCCCGGCCGCACGCCGGCGGTGATCGCAGCCGGCAACCCCGGCATGGCGGTCGCCGGCATGGGCGATCTGCTGACCGGCGCGGTCGCGGCGCTGCGCGCCCAGGGTCTGTCGCCGTTCGATGCGGCGGTGTGCGGCGCCCTGCTGCACGCCAGCGCCGGCGACGCGGCGGCTGGCGACGGTCAGCGCGGGCTGCTGCCATCCGACCTGCTGCCGGAACTGCGCCGGTTGGCCAATCCGGAACGAACCGGGCGATGACGGTCGAAACGATCGACCGGGCGCTGCCCGACGAATCGGCCACCCAAGCGCTGGGCGAAGCCCTGGCCCGCAGTCGGCCGGCACGCGCCGTGGTCTTTCTGATCGGCGATCTGGGCGCTGGAAAATCGACCCTGGCCCGGGCGCTGCTGCGCGCACTCGGCGTGCAGGGCACCATTCGCAGCCCGACCTACACGCTCATTGAGCGCTATCCGCTTTCGCAAGGCGGCGAGGCGGCTCACATCGACCTGTACCGGATCGCCGATCACGGCGAGCTGGAATTTCTGGCGCTCGACGATCTCGCGCAGGTCGCCACGCTGTGGCTGATCGAATGGCCGGAGAAGGGCACGAGTGCGCTGCCGGCGGCAGACGTGAGCATCGAGCTGGCGCTAGCGGGCAATGGCCGTCTGGTGCGGTTGAATGCGCTCAGTCACGAGGGCCAGCATTGGCTGGAACGGCTTGCCGGTAGCCTCCCCGCTGCATGAGGTCAGCGGTCGCCGGCGTGGCCCACTCCTACAGGGGCGCGCTGGATTGGTCGCGAGGCGTGCAGGAGCGGCCATGCCCGCTACCGGGACATCCATCACTCGCCAAAGTCTCGGCATGCGGGCGGCCGCACCGCAGCCGATGCCGGCCCGGGTCAATACCTGAATGTTTTATGAGAAACAGCGCACAGCCTCCCGATTTATAAAGAAAAAGCTTGAATTCTGTTGACGATTGGAGTTGAATCGCGCCATGGTCCGGATTTTTCTCCGCCAATGGATGCCGTTTTCGCTGGCGCTTTTCGTGGCGTTGGCGATCCCGGCTGCGTTGTCCGCCAGTGAATTGAAGTCGCTCACCCTGTCCGAGGCCGGTTCGTTCACGCGGATCGAGCTGGCGCTGTCTGGCGCGCCCAACCACAAGGTGTTCACGCTCAACAACCCTGATCGCCTGGTGCTGGACATCGACGGGGGTGCCTTGGCCAAGGGCTTCGCGCCCGGCCCGGTGACCGGCAAGGTGCTTCAGGTGCGGACCGGACAGCCCGAGCCCGGTCAGTTGCGAGTGGTGCTCGATCTGGTCGAGCCGGTCCAGCCGCGCACCCACGTACTGGCCGCCAGCGGCAGTCAGCCGCAGCGCCTGGTTGTCGAACTGCATCCACGTGGCGCTGCGCAGACGGTGGCCGTCGCGCGCACGGTTCAGGATGTCATCCCGCAGCGTCAGCGCGACATCGTGATCGCCATCGATGCCGGTCACGGCGGCAAGGACCCCGGCGCGGTCGGCCCGACTGGCCGGCACGAGAAGGACATCACCCTGGCGGTGGCCCGCGACATGGCCAAGCAAATCGATGCGCTGCCCGGCTTCAAGGCCGTGCTGGTGCGCGACAACGACACCTTCATCGCGCTGCCGCGGCGCTATCAAATTGCCCGGCAGGCGCAGGCCGACCTGTTCGTCTCGGTGCATGCCGATGCCGCCCACAACCGAAACGCCAACGGCGCGTCGGTCTATGTGCTGTCGCTGCGCGGGGCGTCCTCGCAGGCGGCCAGCTGGCTGGCCGACCGGGAGAACGCCGCTGATCTGGTCGGCGGCGTAAAGCTCGACGACAAGGACGACACCCTGGCCGCGGTTCTGCTTGATCTCTCACAGAGCGCCACCATGCGCGCCTCCGAGGATGTCGCCGGGCACGTGCTCAATGGCCTCAAGCGGGTCGGCAAGGCGCACAAGCCGCAGGTCGAGCGCGCGAATTTCGTGGTGCTGCGCTCGCCCGACGTGCCCTCGATGCTGGTCGAAACCGGCTTCATCAGCAATCCCAACGAAGAACGCAAGCTGTCCGATCCGGCCTACCGCAGGCAGTTGGCGTCGGCGATCACCGAGGGGGTGCGCAGTTTCTTCCACACCCAACCGCCGCCGGACACCTGGCTGGCGGCCAATCTGCACACCCTGCCGGCCACGGCGCGTGAACACGTCGTCGTGCGCGGAGACACCCTGTCGGGCATCGCCGCCCGCTACGGGGTCAGCGTGGCCAGCCTGCGGCGAGCCAACAGTCTGGGTTCGGATGTGGTCAAGCTCGGCCAGCGCTTGCATGTGCCGGCGCCCTCGGCGGTGGCGGGCGTAGTGGCGGCCGGCTCCGGCCTGTCGCGCTGAGCGCAGGCGCGGCATTCGGTCGACTGGCAGGCGGGTCGGGCAACGCCGGCGCTGATTCTCGCTGCCCTGTCGTGGCCTCTGGAGCCGGCGGTGCGCACACGCCCGCTGCTATCATCGACGGCCCGTCCCTCGTTCCCCGATCCGTGCCGATCCGACCGCTGCCCGACACCCTGATCAACCAGATCGCCGCCGGTGAAGTCATCGAGCGTCCGGCCTCGGTGGTCAAGGAACTGGTCGAGAACGCGCTCGATGCCGGCGCCAGCCGACTGGATATCGACCTTGAGCAGGGCGGCACCCGGCTGATCCGGGTGCGCGACGACGGCGCCGGTATGAGCGGCGATGATCTGCCGTTGGCGCTGTCGCGCCACGCGACCAGCAAGATCGCCTCGCTGGAGGATCTCGAGCAGGTGCTCAGCCTGGGTTTTCGCGGTGAGGCGCTGCCTTCCATCGCTTCGGTCAGCCATTTCTCGCTCAGTTCCCGACGCCAGGACGACGAGCACGGCGCGCGTCTGGAAGTCGACGGTGGAGCGCTGTCGCCGGTGCGACCGCATCCGCATCCGGTCGGCACCACGGCGGAAGTGCGCGAGCTGTTTTTCAATGTGCCGGCCCGGCGCCGGTTTCTGCGCACCGAGCGCACCGAGCTCAACCACATCGAGGAATGGCTGCGCTCGCTGGCCCTGGCCCGGCCGGATGTCGAGTTGCGGTTGAGCCACAACGGAAAGCCCAGCCGCCACTACCGGCCCATCGGGCCGGAGCAGCGGCTGAAGCGGGTGTCCGAGGCGCTCGGCGAAGAATTCGCCAGCCAGTGCCTGGCCATCGACCACGAGGCCGCCGAACTGCGACTCAGCGGCTGGGTCGGCCTGCCCACGGCATCGCGGGCCAGCGCCGACCAGCAGTATTTCTACGTCAACGGCCGCGCCGTGCGCGACCGGATCGTGGCCCACGCGGTGCGCCAGGCCTATGCCGATGTGCTCTATCACGGTCGCCATCCGGCATTCGTGCTGTTTCTGCACATCGATCCGCGCCGGGTCGATGTCAATGTGCATCCGGCCAAGCACGAAGTGCGGTTTCGCGACAGCCGGCTGATCCATGATTTTCTGTACCGCACCCTGCACGAGGCGCTGGCCGACACCCGTGCTGGTCGGTCGGCCGGCGCGCCAGACGATGCTCTGCCGCCGCCCGCCGGGGCGAGCGCAGGCGCTGGGGCCACAGTGAACGACTGGCGCCAGTACCGGCCGCCGCAGGGTGGGCTGAACCTGCCGGTGCGCGATCAGGTGGCGGCCTATGCGGCGCTGTATCGCGGCGGGTCAGCTTCGGCGGCACCGCCGCAGCCGGTTGCGCCGCTGCCGATGCCGGCCGAGTCCGACGAAAGCGCGCCGCCGCTGGGTTACGCGCTGGCCCAACTGCACGGGGTGTTCGTCCTGGCGCAGAACGCGCACGGTCTGGTGCTGGTCGACATGCATGCCGCGCATGAGCGGATCACCTACGAGCGTCTGAAGGCCGCGCAGGACGGCGAAGGCATTCGCGCGCAGCCCCTGCTGGTGCCGGTGTCGCTGTCGGTCGCCGAGCGCGAGGCCGATCTCGCCGAACAGTTCGCCGAGGCGCTGGCCGCGCTGGGTTTCGATCTTCGCCGCAGCGGCCCGACCAGCCTGTCGGTGCGCAGCGTTCCCACCTTGCTGTCGGACGCCGATCCGTCGGCGCTGCTGCGCGATGTGCTGGCCGATTTCGCCGAGCACGGCGAGAGTCCGCGCGTGCAGGAATCGCGCAACGAACGGCTTTCGACTATGGCCTGCCACGGCTCGGTGCGCGCCAACCGGCGGCTGACGATTCCGGAAATGAATGCCTTGCTGCGCGACATGGAGGCCACTGAACGCTCGGCGCAGTGCAATCACGGTCGACCGACCTGGACCCAGCTCAGCCTTGCCGAGCTGGATCGCCTGTTCATGCGCGGGCGATGAGCGACGTGCCGGCCGAGTCCGATTGGCGCGGAAATCCCACCGCTGCGGCGCGACGTTGTGACCTGCGATCATGAGCATATGCGCGCATCGCCCTGTACTACGCGGCCGGTTGGTGGCCCGGCTCGGTCATCATGTACGCCTGCCTTTCGATCCTGGAGTTCCCGGTCAATGCCCGATCTTCGCAGCTTCTTCGGACTCACGGCGCTTGCCGGTTTTGCCCTGATGGTCAGCGCCTGCGCGCCGTCGTCCGACTCCACTGGCCCGGCCGACCGGTCGGCCGCCGATGCGGCCTGGCACGCCGAGCGGATGGAGCGACTGACCGCGCCTGAGGGCTGGTTGTCCCTGGTCGGGTTTCACTGGGTCGAGCCGGGTGAGCACAGCATCGGCGGAGGCGCCGAGTGCGATATCCAGTTGGCCACCGGCCCGGACCGCCTGGGCCGGCTGCGCCTGGATGACAGTGGGCTGCATTTCAGCCCTGCGCCGGGTGTCGCGCCGCGCCTGGACGATGCCATCGTCGACCGTGAGATCACGCTGGCGACCAGCGCCGACGGCCAGCCCGACCGGGTCTACTTCAATGATGGCCAAGCCAGTTTCGAAGCCCTGGTGCGCGGCGGCAAGATCGCCCTGCGGGTGCGCGATGCCGGCGCCCACACCCGGACCGGTTTCGTCGGCATCGAGCGATTCGCGCCCGATCCGGGCTGGCGTTTCGAGGCCCGGTTCGAGCCGCACCCCGAGGGCCAGACCATCGAGATCGCCAATGTGCTCGGCCAGCTGGAACCGATGCCCAACCAGGGCGTGCTGGTGTTCGAGCGCGACGGCCGCGAATTCCGCCTGGAGACCGTCGACGAAGGCGATGGCCGGCTGTTCGTGATCTTTGCCGATCGCAGCAACGGCACCGACACCTACGGCGCCGGCCGGTTCGTCTATGCCGAGCCGCCCGGCGCCGATGGCCGCAGCGTGCTCGACTTCAATCAGGCCTACAATCCGCCGTGCGCCTTCACCGCGCATTCCACCTGCCCGTTGCCGCCGCCGGAAAACCGCATGGACATCCGCGTGGAAGCCGGCGAACTGCGCTACACCGGCCCGACCTCCTGAGCCCGGCCGGCCGCCCAGGCTGGCGAGCGAAGCTCACGCCATCGATGCGACACGGCAAAGCGCGGGCGCAGTCTTTGCGAGTGACGGTCACCCCGTATCGACGCTGCTGCAGGCACAGCATCGGCATCGCCGTGATCGGAGCCGGAAACGATCGCGCATCATATTTCGACTGGATGAGTCGCAGCCGATGGCGGGCTTGGCATGGCGCGGAGAAGTGCGGTTGCCCAATCTGTACAATCGGGTTCAGCAGGTTGCCAGTGGTTGCCGCGATGCCGGCGCGCCGGATTGCTTTCCCGGGTGTCGTGCGACGGCCACTTCGACGACTCGCCGCCCGGCATGGGCCGATCCCGTGCCCGCTGGTGAACAGCGGTCGCCAGCGAGTATCGGTTTCGGACGCGCGGCGGTCTGAACGCCTGCTTCGGATACCGATGTCGACAGAGGAATCGACTTGGCCTACACAATCGACACCCGGCGGCTGTCGCTCGGGCTGTTTCTCCCGATCGAGGCCTACCAGGGCCCGCTCGCCACGATGCAGCACCACCTGGAGCGTGCGCTCCAGGCCGAGGCGGCCGGTTTCGAAGCGCTCTGGCTGCGCGACGTGCCCCTTCACGTGCCGCGCTTCAACGACGCTGGTCAGCTCTTCGACCCCTTCGTCTACATGGGCTATCTCGCCGCGCACACCTCGCGCATCGCGCTGGCGACCGGTAGTGCAATCCTCACGCTCCGCCACCCGATTCACACCGCCAAGGCGGCGACCAGCGCGGACGCGCTGAGTGGCGGACGGGTAGCGCTCGGCGTTGCCTCGGGCGATCGGATAGAAGAATTTCCTGCCTTCGGCTACGACCACGACCAGCGCGGCGAATTGTTTCGCGCCAGCTTCGAGACGATGCGCCGCTTGCTCGACGATGACTTCGTGGAGATGGAGCCGACTCATTACGGCCATCTCCAGGGCGCGGGCGATTTACTGCCCAAGGCTGCGGTCGGTGGGCGGATTCCCATGTACGTGACCGGCTATGCCGGCGGTCAGCGCCTGGACTGGATCGCCCGCCACGCCGACGGCTGGATCTTCTTCCCGCAGGAGATCGCCAAGGTCAGCCGCCGGATGTACGAGTATCGCGCCGCGCTCGAGCGCCAGCAGCAGCCGAGAAAGCCATACCTGCAGTCGCTCTACATCGACCTGCTGGCGGACCCCGATGCCCCGGCCCAGCCGCTGCACCTCGGTTTTCGATCAGGCCGACATCATCTGATCGACCACCTCAAGCGACTCGAGGTGCTCGGCGTGAATCACGTCATGCTCGTGCTGCGTTTCAGCTCGCGACCGATCAAGACCGTCCTCGATGAACTCGGTCGCGAAGTGCTCCCGCACTTTTCGTGCTGAGGCGTTGCGCTGGGGTTGCAATTCGGGCGGGACGGAACGCCAGGCAGCGGCCCCGTGGAGCGCAATGCCGGCGGTTGACGGTCATCCAGTCTCGACGCTGCCGTCCCTGTATGGTTGACTGTCGGTCTGCCGTCGGCGGCGAGCGCGCCGTTGAATTTGCACCTCGCGCGGCCGGTGTATCCCCACGACCAACCCAGAGGCATTCGATGCTCCGATCATTCGCTGCAAGCCCGCGATCTGTCGTATCCACCCGCCAGCTGGCGGCAGGGTTGTGCCTGCTGTTCGGCCTGCTGCTGGCTGCCGCCCCGGCCCGCGCCGAGCCGCCGACGCCGCTGCTCTGGCAGGTCGGTGAGGGCGATCAGCACTTCTACCTGCTCGGCTCGTTCCATCTGCTGACCAAGGACGACTACCCGCTGGCCGAATCGCTGGAAGCCGCGTATGCCGGCGCCGAGCGCGTGGTGTTCGAGCTGGCGCCCGAGGCGGCGCTGTCGCCGACCCTGGCCGCCACCATGACCCAGCGCGGCATGCTGCCGGCCGATCAATCCCTGACCGGCATGGTGTCCGCCGAAACCCGCGCCGGTCTGGTCCGCTTTCTCGGCAGTGAGGCCGCCTTGCCCAGCGTCGAGCGCTTCAAGCCGTGGTTCCTGAGTCTGGGGATCGCCATATCGGCGATGACCCAGGCCGGCTTCGAGGCGCAACTGGGGCTGGACATGCATCTGATGCAGCGCGCCCAGGCCGATGGCAAGGCCACCGGCGGTCTGGAGACGGCCGAGGACCAGATCAACGCGCTCGACAGCGTGCCGTTCGATGAGCAGGAAATCTCCCTGCGCCAGTCGCTGCGCCCACTGCCCGAGCTGCGCGAGGAGATCGACACCCTGCATCGCTACTGGCGCGAGGCGAACGTCGACGGGTTGGAGCGGGAAATGCTCAACGAGATGATCGAGCTCACCCCGAAAAGCGCCAAGCTGCTCACCATCGACCGCAACCTGCGCTGGCTGCCCCAGGTGCAGGCCATGGTCGCTGATGGCCAGTCCACGCTGGTGGTGGTCGGTGCGCTGCATCTGATCGGCGACGACGGGCTGCCATCGCTGTTGCGCAAGCAGGGCGTGCCGGTCCGGCAGATCGTGCCGGCCGGCGTCCGCTGAGGGGTTCGTCATGGCCCTGCTGATCGTCGCGCCCAACCGCGACACTGGCGCCGTCGAGCGGCATGTGCACACACTGGACGGCAAGCTCGATATCCGGGTCTGGCCCGAGCTGGGCAACGCCGATGAAATCGATTTCGCGGTGCTGTGGAAGCACCCGCCCGGCCTGTTCGGGCATCTGCCGAAGCTGCGCGCGGTCACGTCCTACGGCGCCGGCGTCGAAGCCATCCTCAACGATCCGGACTTGCCCAAGGGGCTGCCGGTCGGCCGCCTGTCCGGCCCCCGATTGGCCTCGGACATGGCCGAGTTTCTGGCCGGCGTGATCATCGCCCGGCATCGCGGCCTGTTCGAATTTCGTGACGACCAGCGCGCCGAGCGCTGGCAGCCCTGGGCGCCGGACGACCTGCCGGTGATTGGCCTGCTGGGCCTGGGCACCATGGGTGCGGCGGTCGCCAAGGTGCTGCGTGCGCTCGGCTATCCCGTGCACGGCTGGAGCCGCAGCGGGCAGGGGCCGCGCGGCATTGCCGTGCACAGCGGCCGCGCCGGCCTGCGCAAGATGGCAGCGCGTGTCGATTACCTGATTTGCCTGCTGCCGCTCACCCCGGCGACCACCGGCGTGCTCAACCAAGGGCTGTTCGAGGCGATGAAGCCAGGCGCCTGCCTGATCAACGTCGGGCGCGGTGGTCACCTGGTGGAGGCCGACCTGATTCCCGCGCTCGACAGCGGTGCGCTGGGCTATGCCGTGCTCGATGTGTTTGCCGAAGAGCCGCTGCCGGCCGGGCATCCGTTCTGGCAGCATCCGAAGATCTACCTCACCCCGCACTGCGCCAGTTTCACCCTGCCGCGCGAGGCCGCCGAGCTGATGCTCAAGAGCTACCGGCGTGTGCGTCGGGGTTTGCCGCCGCTGGATGCCGTGGATCGCAAGCGGGGCTATTGAGATTCTTATTGATCCGCCAGGCAGCATCGAAGAACGTGCATCCGGCGGTCCCGGCATTCGCTTCGCTCGTGCCGGGCTACGCGAGAGGCCACGCATTCGGCTTTGGCAGCCCGGCTTAGGCCGAAGGCCGTAAGCCGGGACCGCCGATTGCAAGGGCTCTGGCGCTGGATTTGCTGCCCCGGTCAATCCTGCCTTCGGTTCAGCCGCCGCCTGACCTGTTTCGCTGCCGGCGACCGGTGCGCTGCGCCGACGCCGATAACCACGACTTGCCGACCGGTCGAGGCGAATGCACACTGGGCCGAACTTCGCCTGGGGAAAGGCGGGTTGGTTCGGATTTGCCGATCAGTGCCCGGTCGCCGCTGCGGGACGGCCATGGCCGTGGGTTGCACAGCGCCGATGCCCGCACCAATGCATTTAAGGAAACTGCCATGGACGATAAGGGATTGAAGCGGGTGGGGTGGCTGGGGCTGTTCATCGATCATCTGCGCCCGATTCGGGTGCCGTTGCTGGTGGTCGCCCTCGGTGCTTTCCTCGCGGTCGGTGTGGATCAGGTGGCCGAGCTGCTACTGATCGTGGTTCAGGCGGGCAGCCCGGCACGCGCGTTCGTGCTGCTGCTGATCGCCTGTGCGGCGGCGGCGGTGGCGATCTGGTATCAGGGTCGCAACGCCTTTCGGATGCATTTTCCGCGCTGGCCGTCGCTGCAGGATCCGCGTGGCCGCTGGCTGCGGGCCTGGCTGCCCCGGCTGCTGGGTGCCAGCGTCCCGGTGCTGGTGGCGGCAGGCTGCTGGGTCGCGCTGGGCGATATCGAATCGACGCGCAACGCCGATCTGTCGGTCTGGCGCACGCTTGCCCTGCTGGTGCTGGCGGTGCTGCTGGTGCTGGGTTTCGTGACTCGCAGAAAACTGTTCAACGCGGTCTCCGTGCGCGTCGGACTGTCGCCGCTGCCGGCCTCGCCGCAAAGTGAGCGGAGCGTTTCGGGCTTCGCCGGGCTCGGCCGCGCGCCGAAGCGGGTGCTCATTGCTGTGGCGTTGCTCAATGTGCTGCTGACCCTGCTCATCGTCTGGCAGCCGACGCTGATCGACGGGTTTGGCCCGCTGGCGATCCTGCTGCTGGGCGGCGCGTTCTTTTGCATCACCGGCGGCTTCATCACCCTGCTGAGCGACCGACGCGGCATCCCCATCCTCAGCCTGCTGGCGCTGCTGGCGGCGGGCCTGCACGCCGCGCGGCTCAACGACAATCATCTGGTTCGGCTATCGGAAGCGATGAGCACGCACGCGGTGTCGGGCCTGTCGGCAGGCGGTGATCCTTCGTCGCTGCCGACGTTCGAGGCGTATCGCGACGCCTGGCTCACCGAGCGCTGCGCCGATGCACCGGCCTGCCCGATCATTCTGGTGTCGTCCGAAGGCGGCGGGATCCGCGCGGCGGCCTGGACGGCGCTGGTGCTGGGCCAGTTGCAGGCTTCCGGCCAGGGCAAGACCATCGATCGGATATTCGCGATGAGCGGCGTATCCGGCGGCAGCCTGGGGATCGCCACGGTGGCGGCACTGCACCGGCGGCACCCCGCAGGAACGTCAGCTGACTGGGTGCACGACCGCGCCGAAGCCTTCCTGACCCGCGACTTTCTGGCCCCCACGCTGGCCAACACGCTGTTCGTCGATTTCACCCAGCGACTGCTGCCGGGCGCCTGGTTCGATGATCGCGGACGGGCGCTGACCTTGTCGTGGGAGAAGAACTTCGCGGCCAGCGCAGGCCTCGCCAAGGACGAGGCCAACCCGTTCGCCCAGCCGATGGCAGCGCTGTACCATCACGGCGGCCGACCGGATACCCGCGTGCCCGCGTTGTTCCTCAACAGCACAGTGGTGCAGACCGGCGAGCGCATGGTGCAGCATCCATTCCGCGCCTTGCCGGGCCACGGCGACTGGTTCGCCGCGCGCGACAGCGCCGATTTTCCCACTGCGGGCCTGCCGCTCGGCGAGGCGGTGCTCAACAGCGCCCGATTCAGCTATGTCAGCCCGGCCGGAACCCTGGTCGACGGCACCGGCGAGCCGGCGCTGCAACTGGTCGACGGCGGCTATTTCGAAAATTCCGGTGCCACCACGCTCATCGACGTGATCGCCAGCCTGCGCGCCAGCCAGTGGGCCGATCGCCTGCAACTGCGCGTGTTGCACATCAGCAACGATCCGACGGTCGCGCCATTCGCGCCCGCCTCGACCATCGCCAACGAGTTCTGCATGCAGAGCCTGGCGCCAGAAGGTGCCGCCACGGTTGCGCTCAGCGGGGAAGTGACCGCGCCGATCATGGGCCTGCTGTCGACCCGCGAGGCGCGCGGTGCCTACGCCCGACAGGCGCTTGCCGCGTCGCTGGGCGGGGGCGATCTGCTCTGGCATTTCCGGCTGTGCGCGGGCAATTACCTGTTGCCCCTGGGCTGGACGATCTCCGCGCCGGTGGTGCGGGAGATGGAACGACAGCTGACCGAACGCTACCAGCTCGCGCCGCTGGCCGAGGCCATGCTGTCGCCTGTGCCGTGAGGCGAGCCGGGCGGGCGCGTGCCTTTCGTCTGCCTGTCGGGATGCGCGAGGGCGCTGGCGCGGGCCGGCAAACCGATGACCCGGCTGGTCAGTCTTCGACCAGCGCCATCGGAATGCGGCGTTCCGGTTTTGGCCAGCGGTAGGCGCGCACGGTCGGTGCGATCGGCACCATCTCGATGCAGTCCACCGGACACGGCGGCAGACACAGGTCGCAGCCGGTGCACAGTTCGGGAATGACCGTGTGCATCAGCTTGGGCGCACCGATGATGGCATCGACCGGACAGGCCTGGATGCATTTGGTGCAGCCGATGCAGTCCTCCTCGATGATCAGCGCGACGCGCCTGGGCTTTTCTTCGCCATGCTCGGCGTTCAGGGGCTTGGGCTCGACACCCAGCAACTCGGCCAGCGCCCGCACGCCGGCCTCGCCTCCCGGCGGGCACTGGTTGATATCGGCCGCGCCGCTCGCGATGGCTTCGGCATAGGGCCGGCAACCGGGGTAATTGCACTGGCCGCACTGGGTCTGCGGCAGGATCGCTTCGATCCGGTCGATCATCGGGTCCGAGTCGATCCGGAAACGCCACGCCGCCCAGCCAAGGATGGCGCCCAACACCAGGGTGAGGCCGACCATGACCAGAATCGAAGTCATCGGCTCACCGCGCGCAGTCGCCGGGCTGGCAGCGCAAAACGCCGGTTGCCGGTCGGAGAGCCATCGCGCACGGGCGGGACTTCGGCGTCACGTGAATCAGCCCGGCACGATGCCGGAAAACCCCATGAACGCCAGGGCCATCAGCCCGGCCGTTACCAGGGCAATCGGCGCGCCGCGAAAACTGGCCGGAACATCGCCGGTTTCCAACCGCTCGCGCATGGCGGAAAACATCACCAGCACCAATCCAAAACCCAGTGCCGCGCCGAAGCCATAGACCACCGCCTCGATCAGCGAATGCCGCGCCTGCACATTGAGCAGAGCCACGCCGAGCACCGCGCAGTTGGTGGTGATCAGCGGCAGAAAGATGCCCAACACCCGGTACAGCCGCGGGCTTTGTTTCTTCATCGCCAGCTCGGTGAACTGCACCACGGCGGCGATCACCAGAATGAAGCTCAAGGTGCGCAGATGCTCCAGCTCCAGCGGCTGCAACAGCCACCGATGCACCAGATAACTCAGCGCCGCCGACAGCGTGAGCACGAAGCCAGTCGCCATCGCCATGCCATAGGCCGAATCGAGCTTCTTCGACACGCCCATGAACGGGCACAGGCCAAGAAACTTCACCAGAACGAAGTTGTTGACCAGTACGGTGCCGATGAGCAGGAGGAAGAGGTCGGACATTTGAAGCCGGGAATGGGGAATGGGGAATGGGGAGTCGGCTGCTGCGCAGCAACGGCCGCTTCGCGGCCTGCGCCTTCGCTTCGCTCGGTCGGGATTCGGGATTCGGGATTCGGGAGTCGTGAGTCGTGAGTCGTGAGTCGAGAAGGCAGATCGCGGTGCGCTCACTTTACCGGCACAGCGGGTCCGCTGGCGAATCAGGCCGCCTGGCTTGGGCCGTCAGCTTGCGTAGCCTGGCTTAGGCCGCAAGGCCGTAGGCCGGGACGGCGAGGTGCTTGGAGGCATCCGGCGGTCCCGGCATTCGCTTCGCTCGTGCCGGGCTACGCGCTACGCGCCGGGATTCGAGATTCGAGATTCGGGAATCGGGAATCGGGAATCGGGAATCGGGAATCGGGAATCGGGAATCCCCCATCCCCCATCCCCCATCCCCCAAATCCCAAATCCCAAATTCCGAATCTCGACTCCCAACTCCCAAATCCCAAATCCCAAATCCCGTCACTACCTCACCGGCATCCCCGGCGCGGCGCCGGTGTCGGCGTCGAGCAGGAACAGGCCGCCGTCGTCGTGGCCGGCTGAGAGAATCATGCCCTCGGAAACGCCGAAGCGCATTTTGCGTGGTGCCAGGTTGGCGATGAACACCACCTTGCGGCCGACCAGCGTTTCCGGCTCGCCGTAGCTGGCGCGGATGCCGGAAAAAATCTGCCGGGTGCCGAGTTCGCCGGCGTCGAGTTCGAAGCGCAACAGCTTGGTCGAGCCTTCGACGAACGCGCAGTCGGTGACCGTGGCGATGCGCAGGTCGAGCTTGGCGAAGTCGTCGATGGTGATGTGGCCGGGAATGGGGAATCGGGAATCGGGAATCGGGGTGGAGCCGGGATTTGGGATTTGGGATTCGGGATTCGGAGAAGCAGAAGCAGAAGCTGATGCTTCAGGCTGGGTGGGCTTTAGGGATTCGGTGCTGGCTTCGGTCATGGCTTCGATGTGCTTGGGGTCGATGCGGGTGAGCAGGGGTTGGAAGGCTTCGATGCGGTGACCGATCAGCGGCTGTGACAGTTGGTCCCAGTGCGCGACGGGTGCGGTGAGGAAGGCCTCGGCACGCAGGGCGGTGTCCGGCAGCACCGGCTTGAGGCCGGCGGCCAGCACGCGAAACAGATTCAGGCCCTGGCTGCACACCGCCTGCAGCTCGGCGTCGGCGCCGTCCTGTTTGGCGATCACCCAGGGCTTCTTGTCGTCGATGTAGCGATTGGCCTCGTCGGCCAGGGCCATCAACTGGCGAATTGCGCGGCTGTATTCGCCCTCGGCATAGCTGGCGCGCACCTCGGCCAGGGTGGTGACAAAGTGCGCGTACTGCGCCGGCTCGGGCAGCGCCTGCGACAGCTGGCCTTCGAAACGCTTGGCGATGAACCCGGCACAGCGGCTGGCGATGTTGACGAACTTGCCGACCAGATCGGAATTGATCCGCTGCACGAAGTCTTCTAGGTTCAGGTCGAGATCGTCCACCCCCGCGCCGGTCTTGGCTGCGAAGTAATAGCGCAGCGGCTCCGCCGGCAGATGATCGAGCCAGGTGCGGGCCTGGATGAACGTCCCGCGCGACTTCGACATCTTGGCGCCGTTGACGGTGAGATAGCCGTTGACGTGCAGCGCGGTGGGCGTGCGAAAGCCGGCGCCGTGCAGCATGGCCGGCCAAAACAGGCCGTGGAAATTGATGATGTCCTTGCCCAGAAAATGATGCAGCTCGGCTTGGCTGTCGGCGCCCAGGTAGGCGTCGAAGTCGATGCCCTTGGCGTCGCACAGCGCCTTGAAGCTGGCCAGGTAGCCGACCGGCGCGTCCAGCCAGACGTAGAAAAACTTGCCCGGCGCATCGGGAATGGGAAAGCCGAAGTAGGGCGCATCGCGGCTGATGTCCCAGTCGCGCAGGCCGCCATCGACCCATTCCATCAGCTTGGCCTTGACCGCCGGGTGGGCGCTGTCGCCCTTCAGCCAGTCGCGCAAAAAGGCCTCGAAATCGCCCAGCTGAAAGAAATAATGCTCCGACTCGCGCAGCTCAGGCACCGCGCCGGACACCGCCGAACGCGGGTTCTTCAGGTCGGTCGGGGCATAGGCGGCACCGCACACTTCGCAATTGTCGCCGTACTGATCGGGCGCGCCGCACTTGGGGCACTCGCCCTTGACGTAGCGGTCGGGCAGAAACATGCCGCGCTCGGGGTCGTAGAGCTGGGCGATGCTGCGCCGGGCGATGTGGCCACCGTCGCGCAGGGCGAGATAAATGCGGGTGGCGATCTCGCGGTTTTCCTCCGAGTGGGTGGAGTGGTAATGATCGAAGGCCACCCGGAATTCGGCGAAATCGCGCTCGTGACCGGCCTGGATTTCCCGGATGAAGGTTTCCGGCGCCACCCCGGCCTTTTCAGCGGCCAGCATGATCGGCGTGCCGTGGGCATCGTCGGCGCAGACGTACCAGACCGTGCCGCCCTCCATGCGCCGGGCGCGTGCCCAGATATCGGCCTGGATGTAACCGACCAGATGGCCGATGTGCAGCGGGCCGTTGGCATAGGGCAGGGCGCAGGTGACGAGAGCGGGCGTTGGTACGGGCATGATCGGCGTGGTTGAAAGGCGAGTCGGGGATTATCCCAGATGCGGCAGGGCTTTCGTTGTCTTGCGGCGACCCGAGTGGCGTTCACCCTTGATGCAAGGGACGATACCCAGCCCAACGGCACAGGCCGAAAATCGCCCTGAACCGAGACCAATCCCGTCGTTTCTCCCTGTTCCGCCTCGGCCGAAGGTCGTCCTGACCCGAAACCAATCCCGTCGTTCTCCCTCTCCCGCCCCGGCGGGAGAGGGCCGGGGAGAGGGTGGGCCAACGAAGCGCGCGCCGCCGGAAACCACATCCCCCGGCGTCCCCCACACGACCCGGTCGCCGGAGTGAATAACCTTGCCCGCGCAGAGCCGGTCTCGGCCGAAGGTCGTCCTGAACCGAAACCAATCCCGTCGTTCTCCCTCTCCCGCCCCGGCGGGAGAGGGCCGGGGAGAGGGTGGGCCAACGAAGCGCGCACCGTCGGAAACCACTTCACCCGGCGTCTCCCACAAGACCCGGTCGCCGGGGCGAACGACTTTGCCCGCGCCCGCTTCCTTCGTCGGCCTGCTTCGCGCCCGGAAGACCGTCCGCAGGCCGTCAATCGGTGCGGCTCAGTTGTCCGTCACCCGGAGCGCGGATGCGGGTCGGCTACAATTGCCGTCTCACCGTCCGCACATGGAATCCGTCAATGACCGACCTCGCCGCACAGGTCAAAGCCGCCGTCGCCGCCCTGCACGACCCGCACACCTGCCAGCCATTGGGCGAAGCCGCCGTGCGCGGCGTGGGTGTCGACGGCGACCGGGCCGCAGTGGAAATCCAACTGGGCTATCCGGCCGCGGGCTGGCACGAAACCCTGGCTGGGCACGTCCGGGCCGCCGTCGAAGCCGTGCCGGGCATCGCCAGCGCCGTGGTGCAGGTCGGCTCGCGGGTGCATGCCCACAAGGTGCAGAACCAGCTTTCGCCGCTGCCCGGCGTGAAAAACATCATCGCCGTCGCGTCCGGCAAGGGCGGCGTCGGCAAGTCGACCACGGCGGTCAATCTGGCGCTGGCGCTGCAGGCCGAGGGCGCGCGCGTGGGCGTGCTCGATGCCGACATTTATGGCCCTTCGGTGCCCAAAATGCTTGGCCTGGAAGGCAAGCCCGACACGCCCGACGGCAAGAAAATCGTGCCCAAGTACGGACACGGCCTGCAGGCAATGTCGATCGGCCTGCTGGTCGGCGAGGACACGCCGATGATCTGGCGCGGCCCGATGGTCACCCAGGCCCTGCAACAACTGCTGGGCGAAACCCTGTGGGACAGCCTGGATTATCTGGTCATCGACCTGCCGCCGGGCACCGGCGACATCCAGCTCACCCTGGCCCAACGGGTGCCGGTATCGGGCGCGGTGATCGTCACCACGCCGCAGGACATCGCCCTGCTGGATGCCAAGAAAGCGCTCAAGATGTTTGAGAAGGTGGAAGTGCCGGTGCTGGGCATCGTTGAAAACATGGCCGTGCACATCTGCTCCAAGTGCGGCCACGCCGAGCATGTGTTCGGCGAAGGCGGCGGCGACCGCATGGCCCAGGAATACGGCGTGCCCCTGCTCGGCGCATTGCCGCTGGACATCCGCATCCGCGAACAGGCCGACGGCGGCCACCCCACCGTCGCCGAAGACCCGACCGGCCCGGTCGCCCTGATCTACCGCGACATCGCCCGCAAAACCGCCGCCCGCCTGTCGCTGCAGGCCAAGAACAAATCGATCGCGTTTCCGAATATTGTTATTCAGGAATAGCGGGATTTGGCATTCGGGATTCGGGATTGGTAAAAGCGAAAGGCTGCGGTGGATGCAAGTTCGGCACACCCGGCGAGGCAAGCCGCAAGCCCTGGATCCCGAAGCACCAAATCCCAAATCTCGAATCCCACCTCTCGAATCCCAAATCCCGAATCCCCATTCCCGGCCCCAAAATGACCATCAAATCCGATAACTGGATCCGCCGCATGGCCGAGCAGCACGGCATGATCGAGCCATTCGAGGCCGGTCAGGTTCGGCATGCCGGCGACGGCCATCGCATCGTCAGCTACGGCACGTCGAGCTATGGCTACGACGTGCGCTGCGCCGATGAATTCAAAGTGTTCACCAACCTCAACTCGACCGTGGTGGACCCGAAGAATTTCGACGAGCGCAGTTTTGTCGACATGAAAGGCGACACCTGCATCATCCCGCCCAACAGCTTCGCGCTGGCGCGCACGGTGGAGTACTTTCGCATCCCGCGCAGCACACTGGTGATCTGCCTGGGCAAAAGCACCTACGCCCGCTGCGGCATCATCGTCAACGTCACCCCGCTGGAGCCGGAATGGGAAGGCCACGTGACCCTGGAGTTTTCCAACACCACACCATTGCCGGCCAAGATCTACGCCAACGAAGGCGTGGCCCAAATGCTGTTCTTCGAATCCGACGAAGTCTGCGCCACCAGCTACGCCGACCGCGGCGGCAAATACCAGGGCCAGCGCGGCGTGACCTTGCCGCGAACGTAAGCGCAGAAAGGCCTCAGCGCCTTGCATCAGCAGGGTCATCGCGGCGGAACCGATCCGCCGTGTAGTCGAACCACCTGTCCCACTTCAGCTTGCCCAGCAGCGCCGCGCCACGACGCTGCTCGCGGCGGGCGATGAACCCTTGCAGCGCCTGGGTGACGGCGGCTTCCTTCGTGCGCTCGCCGCTGACTCGAACCGCGCGGTCGAGGAGATCCGGATCGATTGCGAGCTTGGTGGAAATGCGCGACGCCTTGTGCGGGTGTCTACACACACGGCGCGCACGCCGTTGCCGGGTCGACGCGAAGTATGACTGGCCAAAAGCACCTACGTCCGCTGCGGCATCCCGTGTACCGAATCAAGGATGCTCTGAAGAGACTGTCATTGCGAGGAGCGAAGCGACGTGGCAATCCAGAAATGTGCGGAAAAACAAAGCACTGGATTGCTTCGCTGCGCTCGCAATGACGCCGGAGACAATTGATCAGAGTTTACTTGAGTCCGATGAGAAGACATCCTTGCCGCGTATCCACCGCTAAGACAGGCGGTTTTGAACCTGTCCGGCCCGCCCGGCAGCCCCTTTTTTTCACCGCTTGACACACCCACCGCCCGATGCGATGGTGCCAGCGGAGTGTCGAACGGTTCAGGAAACGCTGCGAGATTAGGCTGCGGGGATAGGTTGCACCATATGGATATGTGGATGTTTTGGAAACTTTTTCTCACGCCCCGTGGCGCCGGAAGGCCGGCTTAGGCTGCGGACTTACGCGGCAATTTGGCGTCGAATAGTAGTTAGATGAAAAGATGAGCATCCAGAACAAATTTCGAATATTCATCATCGGCGCGGGGTTTTCTGTCCACGCGGGGCTGCCTTTGGGCGCTCAACTATTCAAGTTTGTTAGAGATGTAATCCGTAAGAAGTATGGTGGAGATAACAAGCTTGAGGCTGATTTAGAGTGGTATTTGGAGTACAGATTGAGGTGTGATGGCATACCCGAGGAATACCCAGTAGATTATGAAAAATTCATGTCGTATCTTGATCTGGAGCACTACCTGGGTCTACGGGGTAGTGATACTTGGAGTGAAGAAGGTAATGAGTCGCAATTGATTATCCGAAATGGGATAAGAGAAGTGATTTACTCCAAGACGCCAAAGTCACCAACTGCGGAGTGCATCAAATTTTGCCAGCGATTACTTCCTATGGATGTGGTTCTCACATTCAATTACGACACACTGATTGAGGATGCTCTGGATTATTTAGGGAAGCCATATAGGCTATTTCCGAATCGCCTCAAAAGCGTTGGGCTCATGTCATCAGTAATTGATAGTGAGGCAGAAGAGGGTGAGATAGTAATAAGCAAGCTGCATGGTTCCATAGATTGGTACGATAAAATGCCCTACTTAAAGGAGCGGGAGCTTGCCAGTCAATCGGAGTATCCATGGGAATCACGGCACCCAGCATTCAAAGAAGGATCATCAATTGAGCATGGTCCTTTGATAGACGGCCCGGTCGAGGAAGGCGATCCTCTCCAGTACGTATATAGAGTAAAAGACTTGTCTCAGATTTCTGATAGTCAATTTTGGCAGTGCACACCACTGATTTTATCGCCGTCAAGCTCAAAAATTCTGTATGCAAATTCGCTCAAGTCACTTTGGCGCGGCCTACAACAGGCTGGCGGGCTAAATTTTGGCCTTGGCGTGGTTGGGTATTCATTACCTCATTACGATGAATATGCAAGGCAGGCGCTGTATCATTTGATGAGAAATTACACCGAATATGAATTCGATATCGAAATGATGGGCTTAAAAAAGACCCCCGCCAGAATTCTTGACTACAGCAAGCCTGGATCGTCAAATTGGCAGATACGCAAAAATTATTCATTTATGAATTGGGATCGGTGTGAGCTTAATACATCAGGTCTCACCTTAGAAGCCATTGATTGGCTTATGCAATGAAACATCATCTAACAAAACCATCCACCGGACGCGCCAAAGGCGCGCGCCGGTGATGGTTGCCGTTAGAAACAAGATGAATCTAGACTTTGACACGTTCCCCTCAATGGAAGTGGGATATTTACTTCTCCCAAGACCGCCAGAAGCATTAAATAATTTCCCAGAGTTGCACGCTCGTTGCAGCGCTGCAATTTATATGGCGTCTCATGTTGGAGGACAATCAACCAAGTTAGTGATTTCCGATGAGGTTCATAAGGCTGCTTATATTCGTGCGGCTTTGTCTGAGTTTGTCGGCATGGAAGATGTAGCAAAATCTCTCGTTGAGAAAGAATACGAGCATGAAATATCAATTGATAAATGTAATAACCCTCTTTTCCACATAATGAAGCTGCTCAGAAATTACAACATACATGTTGGTTCATCTGTTTGCTCGGAGGTCACTGTTTCAGTGATAGCGGTTGGTGAGGAACACGAAATTAATACTGATGTGATAGATAACTTAAGCGTTGAATCGCTCAAAGCGCTACGGGCTGGAAAGTACTATACCGATACCGAAGTTGAGAGAATGGTACAATATTTCATGCTTGAACAGAATAAATTGGGCGTTTGCGACGTCCCCCCAGTTTTGAGTAACACCGCGGTTTGGAGTCCAATTCCCCATCCGAAGGAGATTGGACGTGAAGAAGCGTTTTACCGAAGAACAGATCATCGGCTTCCTGCGAGAGGCGGATGCCGG
>Ga0209347_1001150_pt1 | contig 47821 bp, 41 predicted proteins | sample AutmiccommuBRH23_FD_187382 | JGI IMG/M metagenome (GOLD analysis project Ga0209347, IMG submission 187382) | Deep subsurface microbial communities from Mt. Terri, Switzerland - Autotrophic microbial communities BRH/23 (SPAdes) (version 2) | ecosystem: Environmental > Aquatic > Deep subsurface >... | reverse complement strand
CTTTCCGCAGCCTGGGACCTTCAGTCCCAGGTGTAGCGGGCAATACGGCCTCTCTTCGCCAACGCTCCCTAACCGATAAATGGGCTGAAAGCCGTTTCTATCGCGGAGTTGCATCTCTTTCCGTGACCACCAAATGTTAGCACCATTGGCCAAGGGTGGCGGCGGTCCAGGGAATTCCTCCACCTATGGCAAAAGCCACAGAGGCCGGCGGGGGTGCCGTCGCTCCGATCTTGCTGCCAGGGAGGATGTGGCAGAGGTGGTAACGGCCCCGTAAGATGATGCTTGCTTGTGGCATGGCGCGGGAGTATACTGGTGCGCATAGGCCCAGGGCAGCTGCGCTTTCCGAGGATCGGACGTGGCTACGGCGCGATGGCGGTCCCGGCGAGGACCGCGTGCCTGCAAAGTGCGGCTACCTGATGCACGCAGACTCGATTACACAACAATGGAGAGGGTGTAACATGGCAAACAAGATTCGCGTTACGGTCTGGAACGAGTATCGACACGAGAAGGCGGACGCCAAGATCGGCGCCCTTTACCCCGAAGGAATGCACGGCCAGATTGCCAAGTTCTTGGGGACAAACGCGGACATGGAAGTACGGACGGCAGCCCTCGACGATCCCGCTCAGGGGTTGCCCGATGAGGTGTTGGCCAACACCGACGTGCTGATCTGGTGGGGGCATATGGCTCACGGCGACGTCAAAGATGAGCTGGTGGACAAAGTGCAGAAGCGCATCCTGGAAGGGATGGGGTTGATCGTTCTGCATTCGGGGCATATGTCCAAGATTTTCCGCCGGATGATGGGCACGACGTGCTACCTGAAATGGCGCGAAGCTGGCGAGCGGGAGCGGCTGTGGGTGGTCGCGCCGGGCCATCCCATTGCGGAAGGGCTGGGCGAGTATTTCGAGATCCCCCACGTCGAGATGTACGGCGAGCTGTTTGACATCCCCACGCCGGACACGTTGGTCTTTATCAGTTGGTTCCAGGGGGGCGAGGTGTTCCGCAGCGGGTGCTGCTACGATCGCGGCAAGGGCAAAGTGTTCTACTTCCGGCCCGGCCACGAGACATTCCCCATCTACTATCAGGCCGAAGTGCAGAAGGTCATCACCAATGCCGTGCGGTGGGCTGCGCCGGTCAATGGGCCATACAAAGAACTGACTTGCCCCAATTACCCGGCTATCGAGAGATTCGAGGTCAGCGAATAGCAGCGGGTTCACGCAGACACGGCCCTTCTCAACAAGAGAAGGGCCGTATTGTATTTGGAGGGATAGCGCGCTGCGCCTAGTCTTTCATCAAGTCGCCGTAGAGGGTGCGCATGCACTCTGGGCAGACGCCGTGGGTAAAGCGCACATCGAGCCGGTCGCTGATATACCGCTCCACGCTGTGCCAGTAGCCCCGCTCGTCTCTGATGCGCTTGCAGTTGGCGCAAATGGGTAGTAGGCCGCGCAGGACTTTGGTGTGACTTAACGTATCCTGCAACTGGCGGATGAGGGCCTCTTGTTCCTGCTCTGTCTGCTTGTGGTGGGTGATATCCTGCCCAATACCGAACAAGACGGTGTTCTCGCCCACCTTCATCGGGGTCATGTTGAGCATGAGGGTCTTGGTGCGACCATCCACGCGGTACTCGGTCTCCACGGTGCAACGAACGCCCAACGGGCTATCGGGGTGTGGGGAGTCCGGTCGGTGGTTGGACACCTTGAGTTCGGACAGGCCTCTTTCGGCAAGTTCCTCTTTCTGGCATTCCAGGAATTGCAGCGCTGCCGTGTTTACTTCGCGGTAGTAGCCCCTGGTGTCCGCCAAGAAAATCGGGTTCAGCGCTTCCTCAAAGAGTGCCTTGTATCGGAGTTCCTGCTCTTTGGCATGCTCCTCCTTGGCCTGCTGCGCCTTCAGGTCTTGGACAGCCTGTCGCCAATTGCGGACAGAAATCAGTCCGAGACCCAGCACGACCACGAACAACCCGGGGAGCAGTCCATCGGCTCCCCAACTCTGGTTCTGTCGTGCCCAATTCGCGAACCCGTCCAGTGTGTTCAAGACGGCCGTCAGAATCAGTACGACAATGGCAACTCCTGCGATGGCGGCCACCTCGATGGCCGCTCGACTACCAAACAGCTTTCTCACGCAATATTCCCTCTTTTACCGTGATGCTTGCGTAGCTAGACCAGATTCGCCACACGGGCTATTCTGGGAAGCTCTTGTTCCTGAGGCCAGGACACTCGCCAGGGAATGCCGGGCAGAAGATCAAACACATCGTCAGCCAGAGGGCTTTCGCCTGCGGGGTCGAGGCAGACTCCCCAGGCAAACGCATTGCTGACGAAGGTGGCCCACGCCCCATCGCGTGAGATTTGGATGTCGGGCCGCGCCCAGGCCATCTGTTTGTAGGGAGCCATGAGGAGTCGGTTTTGCCTCTGGATGCCCTGCTCATTCTCCAGGATAGCGTAGGCAATCCAGGAAGCGTATCCTCGCTGCTCCCAGGCGGCTAGGGGGAACTGCCCGACGATGGTGGCAGTGTTCGGTGCGAGCACAATCTCGTCCGTCTTCTTCAGATTATCCCGACCGGCCATCTCTGTCAAACCATAGCATACTCGTCCGCGCCAGTTGTGGCCTGTCTCGTTTACCCCGTAGACAGACACCTCGTTGCCGTCGATGGCGGGGATGATCTGGAGGGGATCAAAGGCGCGCCGCACGGGATGGTAAGACAGCTTGCGGCGGAAGTAATAGTCTATGATGGTCCAACTCGTCGTGGTGGGCCAGGAGTCGTTATACATCCAGAAAATGGCCGAGGCGGTGCTGAACATGCGCCGCCGATAGTTGTTGATATACTCCAACAGGGCCTCGGACTGCAACAGGCCGCTGTAAAAGGCCAGGTCTTCCATTGACAGCGCATCGGCTTGCAAGCCGAGCCAGGTATCCAGCCAGCGCTCGATCTCGGCCATCTGATAGTGCCAGTTGATAGTATTGTCGTGGTATTCCCAACTGGGCGAGAGGTAGTAGCGCTCGCCTTCGGGTAGGAACTGGCGCAAGGTGGCCGGGGAGGAGACCCCCAGCGCGCCGCCTTCGTTGGGGAAGCGGCTCACATCCTGGCGGTAGGCCCAAAAGTTCTCGCGGTTCACGCCGATGCTCACGTGCCAGGGGTGTTGGTCACCCACGATGGGCGAGTTGGGCGGCTGGTGGTCGGGGGAGTAGGGCGAACTGGGCCAATAGGGGCGGGAGGGGTCTTCTTGCCGCATGATCACCGGGAACACGTGGTGGTACAGGGCATAGTCGGGGAAGGCGCGGCCCTGGTCGTACCCCCATTCCCAGGTGCCCCATTCTAGCTCGTTGTTCCCGCACCAGACGATGAGACTGGGATGTGGAGACAACTCGCGGGCCACGTGGGTCACTTCCGCCTTGACGTTTTGCAGGAAAGCAGGCTCCCCGGCGGGATATTTGGCGCAGGCAAAGATCAGGTCATGCCAGACCATCATCCCCGCCTCATCGCACAGGTCCAGCAGGTCGTGGTCGGCATATAGCCCGCCGCCCCAGATACGCAACATGTTGAAATTGGCCTCAACGGCCAGGTCTACGAGGCGGCGATACCGCTCGCGGTCCACCTCGCCATAGATCATATCCGCCGGAACCCAGTTGCCGCCCTTGGCGAAAATTGGCTTGCCGTTGACCTCCAGGATAAAGTAGCGCCCTTCCACCGGATGTGGGTCCTGGTTGATGCGGATGGAACGAATGCCGGTGCGCCGTTCGGCACGATCCACGGGCTGCCCATTCACGACAAGCTCGCCGATGACGCGATAAAGGGGTTGGTCTCCGTGGGGTCGCGGCCACCAGAGCTTGGGGTGATCTACGGGCACGGTCAGCGTCTGCGTGGACGCGCCAGGCGGGAGGTTGACCTCCTGCTCGACGCAGGCGTTCCCGGCCTCTGGGACGCGCACGCGCAGCCGCATCGGCAGGAGTTCCCCGGTCACGTTCTCCACATGCAGGCGAATGTGCAGCGAGGCATGGTCGTGCTGCGCGTTCAGTTCGGGGTAAACGGACATCTGGTCGATGCGCGCGGTGTCGGCCCACTCCAAGCGCACGGAGCGAAAGATGCCGACGTTTACCAGCCGGGGGTTCCAGTCCCAGCCGAACTGATATTGCGGCTTGCGCAGCCACATGCGCTTGTGCAACACGTCGTCCGGGCCGTTGTTGTACTCCTTGGCCGAACGGGTCTCGACGGCGTGCAGGCCGGAATCCAGTGCGACGGCCAGCGAGTTCTCGCCGGGGCGTAGCAGGTTGGTGACGTCCAGCCGGCAGGGGCGAAACGCGTTCTCATGGGTACCCACATGGACGCCGTTCAGGTGGATGTCGGCCACCAGATCGAGGCCATCGAACACCAACCAGACCCGCCGCGCTTGCAGGGCTTCTGCCGATGGGGTAAAGGTGCGCCGGTAGATCCAGTATTGTTCCTCCACCCAGCGGGCCTTGAGCGCGTTCATACCGACGCGAGGGTCCTCGATGATGCCGTGGCGCACGAGGTCCAGATGGACTTCGCCCGGCACGTTGGCCTCTACAAAGGTGCGCTCGTCAAGGAGGTCGGTGCAATGGATGGATGGTCCGCCCCGGCCGCCATCGATCCCCTTGAGCTTCCAGATACCATCCAGACTCTGTTTGGCTACCATGTGTGTCACCCCATAAAGTGTGATGTTGGCGTTCAGTCGTTTATCTGCGTGCCCGGAGAGTTAGCTCAAGGCTCCCAGCAACGTCTCCATCTCGTGATCGCTCAGCGTGCGTTCCCCAGCGGCAGCGTTGGAAGCCGCTTGGTCGGGGGATTTCGCCCCCGGAATGGCGACGGGCGCGGCAGGGTGCGAGATCACATAACGCAAAGCTGCCATGATCATTTCCCGGCCAGGCCGCACGGCGGTTTTCAGGGCCTCGACCTGGGCCAGGTCACGCTCGAACTGCTCGCGCTGGTCGCCGCCCACATTCCACGCGCTGCGCACGTCGTCGGTGAATACCGTGTCGCGGGTGAATTTGCCCGCCAGCAGCCCGCGACGCAGCGGGCCGCGCACCAGGATGGCGATGCCGTGTTGCTGGCAGTAGGGGAGCAGTTCGCTCTCGGCGGCGCGGTTGATCAACGAGTAGTCGACTTCGACGACCCGGCACGTGCCATACATATTAAAGCGGCGCAGGACTTCCAGGTTATCAGTGGAGATGCCATAAGCGCGTACCCGCCCCCGTTGTTTGAGCATCTCGAAGGCGTCCAGATAGACTCGCGGGTCTTCGATATTGCCCTCGTGACACAACACCACGTCCAACCAATCGGTACGCAGCCGATGGAGCGACGCGTGGGCGCACAGGCGAATCATGTCCACCGTATTCTTGGGCACGGCCTGCCCGGTGCGTTGGCCCCAATGGCCTATCTTACTGACGACATAGACCCGGTGTCGGATACCGGCAAGGCCCAATCCCAGCCGTTCCTCGGACAATCCATTGGGAATCCCATAGGATTCGGCGGTATCGAAGAGATTGACGCCGTGCTCAAAGGCACTGCGGATGGTAGCCCACGAGGTGGCTTCATCTAGCTCGCCCCACTGGTTGCCGATGTTCCAGGTGCCCATCCCAACGGCAGATACCTGCCATCCCAGATTGCCAAATGGTCGGTATAACACGCTGCCCCTCCTGTCGAAGGTTCCTACCTATCGGGCCGGAAAGCCCCTCCCTGTTACTACTCAGATTATGGACGTTGCGGGGCTGACGTCAACTGTTCGTTGCGGGACGGTGAATGGAAGACCGCGCCACTTGTCAGAAATCAAGCCTGCTCTTTGTTAGCGGGCAGCCACCAGCCGATGGAGCATGTCATCCCACAGCGATTCGCTGGCAAAGTCCAGTCGTTTGTAGAATGGCGACATCTCGTGTTCGGGAAAGTAGACAGATATCCCGTGCGACTTGGTCACGCGCACGCCGCGATGCGCTTCGGCACAGACCAGGCGGCCCGGCCCGGCAGGGACGATGCAGTCCATGACAACCTGCGCGCGCTGCTGTAGCTGTGGATCGCCGCTGCGCTCGCCCATCAACCGGCAAAAGTCGTACAAGTCCTTATAGTCGGGGTCCGCGTATTTCTGCGCATGGCGGGCGGCCCAGCCGACGGCCAGCTCGCAAGCCTGTTGCCGGTCGAGAATGTAGGTGCACAACTCGTTCAATGCTTGCGCCAGCCCGTCGGTGTGCATCAGGGCCAGGGCAGACTGGGTCACGGCGTTCTCCGGGCCGTAGGAATCCGCGTATTTGCCCACGATATGGGTCGCCAGTTCCTCGCCATCCATCGTCGGGCGAGCAACCAGTGTCTCCAGGATGGGTTGGTAAGGCCAGCCATCCCCTGGCTCGACTTCCTGCGAACCCACTACATAGTTGGCCACGTTGCGCAACTGGTACGCCACCTCTACCATTCCCATCAGGCAGGCGTCAAAGCCAATCAGGGTCAGCTTCTCGATGCCGCCCACCAACAGGGAGCAGGTTAGCGCGCGCTGCAGCTCGGCGTTATCCAGGAAATCGCGGGACGTGTCGTCGTAGCCGATGCCACGGGCCAGGATGGCACGCAGGGTGGGGGCGAACAGGGGACGACGATGGGCAGGCTGGGCCATCTCATGCGCGAGGGCTCCGACGGTGCGCTGCGCGGCTGCCGACGGGAGACCGGCTGCCTCGGCGACGCGATAGAGATCGTCCTCCTTCCAGCCCGCGCCGTGGTTCCAGAGGATCAGGGCATAGTGCTGGGCCGGGTAGCTCTCGATGGCCCACGCGACAAAGCGCACCAGCTCGCGCGGATCGCCGGTGTTGGTCTCGCCGAGGTCGGGGCCTATTTCATCCACCTCCAGGGGGGTGCCCCTTTGCAGGTAATAGCGCCGGGTGGGGCCTCCGTGCACGCTGTCGAACTGGGCGACGATGGCGACGTCGGCTGTGGAGCCGACCTGTTTGATCTCGGACAGATCAGCCTGCCCGTATTCCTCCAGGTTGTTATCACCGGCCAGGTAAACCATAAAAGTCCAGGCCCGAGGTCTTTCGGTCTGAGAAGGAGTGCCCGCGCCAGTGCCCGGCTCCTGCTTGCGTCGTCTGAACATGGATAGCCTCCGTGAGGTCAGCGTGTGTGGGCGCTGCGCTATTCGCGCACATAGATGGGGTTGCTGTAAATCCAGCCGCGCTCTCGGAACGCGTAGGGCCGATAGGCTTCGACCCGGTAAAAGCCGGGCGTATGGCTGTGGTACGTTAGTTCCGTGCCCCTGGCCTCGGCGACGCAAGAGCCATTATGGATGAGCCGCAGGCGCGCGCGGGCCGGGACGTGCGCCTGAAAATGCACCGCGTCGTGGGCGGTGATCTCGTCACCCATCGTATAGGTCGCGCCGTCATGTGCGGCGGTGAAGGTGAACCCACTGGCGGGCGCCAGCCCATCGTAGGCCACGAATACGCGCCCTGCCTCCAGGGCTTGGTAGACGAGTTGCGCATCCTGTGAGGCGTCGCCGCTCCACGCGGACGATAGGAGCAGGTGGGTGTTCACCGAGCGAAAGAGATGCTGGTAAGAGAAGATTCGCCGGGCCAGGGGGCCGAGGCGGTATAGTGTGGCGTGTGCGTCCGATCCGCCGATGCCCACCACGCGCCGACTGTCTTGTAGTTCGTCCCACTTGGCTAGCGTCTCGGGGTAGGGGCCGGTGATGGCGAGCTTGGGGAAGAAGGCGTAGAGCAGGGAGCGCGGCAAGGTGGTCACGTAGGATTTGAACTCGGACATATAGTTCCAGATTTCCAGGCCGGTATACCCCTCAGCGTCCCAGGCGATCCAGTCGATTTCTGGCTCGCTGACAAACGCGCCGCTGTGCTCATAGGGGTGGGCGATAAACCCCAGCCCCCGGCGCGCGCGTATGGCGGCGATCAACCGCTGGGGCTGGTCGCCGTAGGCGGTCACGTCTTCCCCGGCATTGAACACGAGATAATGGTTGACGTGGGGGAACGCGGGGGCATGCACCTCCTCGCCGATGAGCACCAGGGTAGAGTCATACCAGCCCTGAAACTCGCGGGGATAGGCGACGTGGTCGGTAATCAGGATATAGTCCAGACCCACCCGACTCGCAATGGCGGCCACCTCGTTGGGGGTGGCAGTCCCGTCGGAGAAGAGGGTATGGATATGGATGTTCCCAATGCGTTCGTACAGGCTCATTTTCCGTCCTCGATAGTGGCCGCATTTTACCTATCGGACGCGCATCTTGTCAAAGGGTTACGCCCTGTTTAGCTGCTACGCTGCTACTTGTGGGGTGCAAGGTGGCGGCCAGGGCGCCAGGGAGAACGGAAGCCTGGACGCCATCGAGGGGTGGTCTTGCAAGGGAATAGAAATGGGGGTGTCCCCTGGAGGACACCCCCATAGCGAGGCAGTTACTCGGCGCTACGCGGGCAGGACTTCATAGGGCCGCATCATCTCGTTGTCTTCATGGGAGAGGATGTGGCAGTGCCAGACGTATAGCCCGGCCAGGTCGAACTTGGCGATGATACGCGTCATCTGGCCTGGCAAGGCGATGACGGTATCCTTCAAGCCAGCCTCCTCGGGGGAAGGCGGGATGGGAGCGCCGGTGAGATAGTCATCGGGATCGGGTTGCGGTCCCACCTTTCCGCCCTCCAACCAGGCGAGTTGGGCGTCCCGATATCCATCCGTATCCATCGGGATGCGGTCCAGCACCTGGAACATGACCAGATGCAGGTGGATGGGATGCGCGTCCGCCGTCAGGTTGATCAGTCGCCAGATTTCTGTGTCGCCCACCTGTGGATTTTCGGTGATAGGAGCTGACCAGGTCAGCGGACCATCCTCGGCTGTGCCCAACAGGGCGGCGATGGGAAGCTCCCCAAAGTCGGGAGCCATGTACATCTCCTCGTTCAGCGTCAAGTCGCGAGTCCTGACCTCCGGGCCAAGGGGATCGATGACGGGCAAGCTGTCCGGAATCTCGCTGGTATCCGGAGCGCTGAGGGGCGTGACGACGAATTTCATCACCTGCCCGGTCGTTTCGGGATCGGCGAATTCCTCCACGGGCAAGCCGCCGAAGGGATCGTCGGGGCCTTCATTGATCAGATAGACCTCGTCTCCCGGGCTGAACTGTGAGAAATCGACGATCACGTCGGGGCGCTCGGCGGGGGCGATCAGCAGTTGGTCGGTCACCACCGGCGCAGGCAGCAGGCCACCCTCGCTGCCGATCATGGCGAAAGGCAGGGCAGGCGTGGCCGGTCTGGGGGCCAGCGGATCGGTGACCAGCTTGAGCACCAAGAAGCGTGAGTCGCAGCCATTCAGAAGTCGGAAACGGTACTTGCGCGGCTCTACCTCCAGTTTGGGCCAGGTCTTGCCATTGACGACCATCGTGTTCCCAAAGAACTCGGGGTTCCAGATAGGAGGCACGGGTGTCTCGGGGAAGTAAGGGCCCGGATACTCGTCAAAGAACGCGCGGGTCTCGGGGTAGAAGAGGGAGCCGTCCTCATAGAAGGTGCGATCCTGGATGGCCATGCCGATTTCATAGTGCTTGGTGCCCGCTGGCTCTCCAAGCATAGGCGCGGGGCCCGGCAGGTTGAGGCTATCTTCCACCGCATCTCGAATCAGCCAAAAGCCCGCCAGCCCAGCGTAGACGTTCAGGCGTGTGATACCCAACGTGTGATCGTGAAACCACAGCGTACTTGCGCGCTGGTCGTTGGGATAGAAGAACAGGGCTGTGCCTTCCGGGACGGAAGCTACCGAGCCATAGTGCGTGCCACGGCGGAAATACCCCGGCGGGATATTGCGCGCCTTGGGCAGGTACCAGGCTTCGGGGTAGCCATCACTGATGGCTGGAACGTGCGCGCCATGCACGTGGGTCACGATGGGCACGGGGCCAGTGTATGGCGTAGGGTCCGTACCCATCATATCGCGGGGTCCCGGCGGGTTGGCCCAGTGCAGCGTTTGATCAACGGGCAGCAGGTGGGGCAGGTAGTTGCCCCTTGCATCTATCAGGGCGTTGATCCAGGCCACAAAGACCCGCTCATTCGTGCGCACTTCGACGGTGTAGGCTGGCCAGTTGTAGTTGGAGCCCGGTTGCCCTGGCAGGGGGCCGGTGGCATCGCCGTAGCCCCACACGGTAGTTGTCGGCATTCCCGTGGGGAGTACCTGCTGCTGGATTTGGGCAGCAGCGATGGCGTAGCGCGTGCCGAGCAACGGACCACTGGCGTGGGGGGGCATGACGGGCGGGACGACCAGTGGGTCCTCGTACTTGGGAATCAGCAGAGGGTCCAGGATAGCCAGGCTCGCATCCTGCCCGGCATGCCGTAGAGTAGTACCGTTGATGAACGCACTACCTGACGCTGTGGCGGCGGCCACCTTGCGGGGGAAAAGCCCCCAAGGCACCAGGGCACTCGTAGCCAGAAGCGCAGCGGACCTGAGAAAGTCTCTTCGAGTAATCATTCTTTGCCTCCATCCAATATGGGAGATTAACCGATACGCAGACGAAAGACACACGAACGCCTTGTGCGCTTACAAACTGGGCTGTGATGGAAGGGCAGGATGTATAGAGGATCTAGAGAGGAGGAACTAGAACGATGTATGCAGCTAAAGTGGAGTAGAGCTAGTGCATAACCATACCCTCCTGCTAATACTAGAGTGGTTATGCCGATAAGCGAGCTTGACATAACAATTAAAACAGTTACGAGTTGCATGCAAGTAAATAGAAGGTGAATATTTCCTTGTATTTCGAGCTTGAGATTTACTCGGAAGAGAAGAACCATCCGGCCAATTCAGATGCAGACAAGACATGCAAGCCTGCTTCATGTGAACCTGACCAATCGGAAGGGGCAGACCCAAATGGTGTTGGCCCATGCTCACAATCGACCCAATGTCCATTGTACAGGTGAATCGCCCCGTTTGCATGGGCCAAGTGATGTATCTGGATGGCGAAGGCTCTGCCGAAAACAGCGTAGTCTGGATGGGCTAAACAGCGTATGCCGACTGGCAGAACAGGGGCAGGAATGGCAATGCGACGGAAGTGGTTCGCGGATTACAGGCACTTGAGGCGGATTGGAGCAGATCGAAGTACTTCTCAATGTGGGCATCCCAAAGCCCGAGCTGATGATGGGCCTACGTGAGAGACTGAGGGGAGTCAGGCCATTGTCGAGCAACCACAGTTGGCCAGCACAGCAGCGGCCTGATGCTGCCAGCGCTGGTTGTCGGTACCAACTGTTGCCAGGGGCACAAACTGGAGGCGAGGAATAGGCACAGCTTGACTGGGCACTATCCCTCGCCTCCCTGAATTGTGTGACAGGGTGTTTGTCGGACAGGGCAGGATGCGAGAATTTACATCTCCGAGGCCGATTCGGGTACTGGCATGCACACTGGTTCTGGTCTGACCTCGGTGACCTCCACGTTGATGATTTGGGGCGGGGTACGGTCTCCCGGGCCGGCAAGCAGAAGCACTCCCAAGATGGCTTGTAGCAGAGCGGCCCAACGCAGCAGCGGCTCGGGCCATTCGAGAAGGGTGTCTACGACGGACTGGATGCGGGAGGGCAGCAGTGTACGCAGCCAGTACAGGAAACTCCGCCCTCCGATGGTGGTGGAAATTCCGTCGGCGAACAGAAGCAATCCCAAGAATTTCTTCATCCTCTCCTCCCAGTTCACCTGACGCGATCTGTGCATCAGGCTTATTCCAGGTAGTGACTCGGTTTGTTCAAAAAGTCGTGCTGTTGGACAAACTCGATCAGGTCGGCGGTCCTGGCAATAGCCAGGCCGATGGCTGTATCGGCGGCACCGTAGTACATCCAGGTTTCCCCATCGCGATCGAGCGCACCGCAGGTATAGACCACGTCCGGCACCAAACCATGCTGCTCGTAAGGCATCTGGGGAGCAAAGACCCAACGCGCTGCGCGCGCTAGTAGCTGGCGAGGATCCTGCCGATCGAGCAGAGCCAGCCCCAGTCGATAGACCATATGACTGCCCAACAGCTTGACCCCATGATAGATGAGCAGCCAGCCTTCGGGGGTGGCGATGGGGGGAGCGCCAACCCCAATGCGCTCCGCATCCCACCAGGGACCTTGGCCCTCTGGGAAGAGTAAGCCGGGTCTGGCCCAATGCTGCATGTCTGGCGAGCAGGCGTACCAGACGTGTTCTCCGGACCCAGTCGCCGGGCGGTGCAGTAGCAGCCACAGACCGTCGTGGGTTCGCTCAGGAAAGATGGTCGCGTCTTTGTTGGGTGGGGCAAGCACGATCCCCATGCGATCCGCCGTGACAAAGTCCTCTGTGGTTGCCAGGGCGACTGCCGGACCGTGGGAGGAATAGGCGCTATAGGCGATGACCCATTTGCTCGGGCCGATCTTGGTTACGCGTGGATCTTCACAGCCCCACTCCTCGTAGGGATTTTCCGGCAGGCCGGGCTCCAACAGGGCGCGAGGCTCGATCTGCCAGCCATCCACGCCATTGCGGCTGCGGGCCACGTGGATGCCAGAGATACCGCGGGCATCCTCGATGCGCGGCAGCAACACGATCTCCCCATCCACTTCGGCCACGCCGGGATTCAGGATGGCGTTAATCTGAAAAGGAAGATGGTCTGGCGTGAGCACGGGATTGCGTTCATACCGCCGAAATATCTCGCTTCCAGTCATTTACATCTCCATGCAGGGGGCGCTCTTCCTTATGGCCCCGGATGGGAGAATGACGTGATCCAGTCCTGGAACTGTAGTCCCTCGGATCGTGTTTCCGATGGGCGTACAGCGGGCGTGTGCTGTTACAGGGGAAGCGATGGAGATGGACAGTATGGCAGAATGAGGTAGAACGAGGTGACTTGGGTCAGCCTGCGGACTGATAGACAGACTATATGTTGCTATCTGCGGACAGTCTATTCGGGGAATAACGCATTGTCAAGTTCTACTGCGCCTGTCTGCACATTCTCAAGGGAGGCTGGAGTTGTTCATGGGCAGATTCACGTCTGCCCATGAACAACCGGTGATGCCTGCGGCTGCTGTTCAGAGGGTGCCGCTTCCTGGCGGCTTTTGCCTGGACGCGTGTTTGCACTTGTTCGGCAAAAGTTCTGTTCCTCTTGATTACTATCTTCCGACGCGTCTATCGCCTATCGAGACCCATCTCGTGGCTACAGTGGCTACTGTCGTTTCTTGAGCTGGGAGATAGCCAGCCCTGCTCGCCAGTTGGCCCCACGTCTGCCGATCTGGCGCGACGGGGGAACCAGGAACATCTCGTGCACGCGCTCCAACTGCTCTTGCTCACATAGGGCGCGAAAATCGCTGACCGTACAGAGGTGCACGTTGGGCGTGCTGTGCCAGGTGTAGGGGAGCAAGTCGCTAAGGGGCATGTGCCCGGTCAGCAACAGTTGTAGCCGCACCCGCCAGTAGCCAAAATTCGGGAAGCTGATTATGGCGGTTTCGCCCACGCGCAGCATCTCCCGAATGACCCTTATCGGGTCGGTGGTTTGCTGCAAGGTCTGGCTGAGGATGACCAGATCGAAAGAATGATCTCTGTAAAAGCTCATTCCCTCCATCATATCCCCATGATAGGCGGCGACCCCTCGTCGGATGCACTCCAATACCGCCTGTTCGCTGATGTCCACGCCATAACCCTGGCAACCCTTGCGGGCCACCAGTAGTTCCAAGAGTTGGCCCTCCCCGCATCCCAGGTCGAGTACGCGGGAGCCAGGTGGAACCAGCCCCTCGATCAGATCATAGTCCAGTCGGCGCTTGGTGGGCTGTTGGTGATTGCCGCTCATCTGCTGGTCCCTCCCCCGGCTGCTGACCGAACCCGCTGTTGGACGTGCGCCAAAAAGCCGGCGATAGCGTTGGACAACTGCTCGTTGGGGAGCAGGAACGCATCGTGACCGTAGGCGCTGGGGATTTCCAGGAAGGTTGTCGAGGTGCCATTGGCCTGCAAAGCTCGCACCAATTCCTTGGATTGGTAGGTGGGGAACAGCCAATCGCTGGTGAAGGAGAGGACGAGAAACTCGGCCTGCACCCCGGCGAACGCCTGGACTAATGAACCGTGGCCGTTCGCCAGGTCAAAGTAGTCGATGGCTTTGGTGATGTAGAGATAGGTGTTGGGGTCAAAGCGTCGCACAAAGCTGTCGCCCTGGTACTTGAGATAGCTCTCTACCTGAAAGTCGGTTTGAAAGTCATAGCCAAAGGATTCGCGATCCTGAAGCCGCCTGCCGAACTTGGCATGCATCTGTTCCTCAGACAGGTAGGTGATGTGGCCAACCATGCGAGCGAGGGCCAGCCCATCGGCGGGTGGCTCCTGTCCATAGTAGTCGCCGCCCTGCCAGCGGGGATCGGCCATAATAGCCTGCCGCCCCACCACGTTAAAGGCGATGCCTTGTGCGCTGATGCGTGCGCTCGTGGCAAGGGCCAGCACGGAGGCGACCGAGTCCGGGTAGTGTACTGCCCAATCCAAGGCGAGCATGCCGCCCATGCTGCCGCCGACCACGGCGAGCAGTCTGGTGATGCCCAGGTGATCGATCAGGCGCTTTTGCGCGCGCACCATGTCGCCGATGGTGACGAACGGGAAGCTCATGCCGAACGGCTTGCCCGTGTGGGGGTTGATGCTTGAAGGGCCGGTGCTGCCCTTGCACCCGCCGACGACGTTGGCGCAGATGACAAAGTAGCGCCGCGTATCGAAGGGCTTGTCCGGCCCCACCATGATATCCCACCAGCCGGGCTTGCGCTCGTCGGGCGAGTGATAGCCTGCCACGTGCGCGTCGCCGGAGAGGGCATGGAAGATCAGGATGGCGTTGTCGCGGGCCGGGCTGAGTTCTCCGTAGGTTTCGTAGGCCTGCGTGACCGGGCTTAACGTTTGGCCGCAATCCAGATCCAAAGGCGGATCGGCAAAGGTCCATGTTTGCGTTTCGACCAGGCCGACGCTGCGCGCTCCACCCAGCAGTGAGTCTGCGTCTATCTTGGTCACTTCGTCGGTTGCCACGATCTCTCCTTACTCACGAGGTATTTACCGGGGCTTGAGGCGGGGCGAATGGCTGAGATTCGCCCCGCCCTGGCACCCGGATGCAAGGTGGTTATGGCTGCGTTATACGGCAGCCAGAGCCTGATCGAGGTCGGCCAGGATATCCTGGAGCGTCTCGATGCCGATGGACAGGCGGACGAAATCGGGAGTCACGCCCGCCAAGTATTGCTCCTCCTCTGTCAACTGCTGGTGTGTAGTAGAGGCAGGATGGATGGCGAGGCTGCGCGCGTCGCCAATATTCGCCAGGTGGCTGAAGAGCTTTAGACTCTCGATAAAGCGCCGTCCGGCGGCGGTGCCGCCGCGCACGCCAAAGCCGACCATTCCGCTGGCACCATTGGGCAGGTAGCGCTGGGCCAGGTGATGGCAGGGATGGCTGGGGAGGCCGGGATAGAGCACCCAGGCCACCTTGGGATGCTGCTCCAGGAAGCGGGCGACGCCGAGGGCGTTCTCCGAATGGCGAGCCATACGCAGGCTGAGCGTCTCGACGCCTTGTATGAGCAGGAAGGCGTTGAAAGGGCTCAGACAGGCGCCCAGGTCGCGCAAGAGATGGGTGCGGACGTAGGCGGCAAAAGCCGCGGGGCCAAAAGCCTCGGAAAAGCGCACGCCGTGATAGCTGGCATCCGCGTCAACCAACTCGGGAAATCGGCCATTGGCCCACGGGAACTGGCCGCCATCCACGATGATGCCGCCCAGCGAGTTGCCGTGGCCACCCAGGTATTTGGTCATGCTGTGGATGACGATGTCGGCCCCGTGCGCCAGCGGGCGGCACAAAGCGGGCGAGGCGGTGGTGTTATCCACTACGACGGGCACGCCGCGCTCGTGGGCCACCTGGGCGACACCGGCCAAATCGGGAATGGTCAGTTTCGGGTTGCCGATGGTCTCCAGGTACACGGCCCTGGTGCGCTCGGTGATTGCCTGGGCGAAAGCTTCCGGCGCGTCGCTATCTACCCAGGTAGTGCGAATGCCCATGCGGGACAGGGTGTTGTTGAACAGGGTCACCGTGCCGCCGTACAGGCGCGTGCTGGCAACGATCTCGTGGTCTGCGGGGCACAAGGTAATCATGGCCGCCGAGATGGCGGCCATGCCGCTGGAAAAAGCCACCCCGGCCACGCCACCCTCAAGAGCTGCCACGCGCTTTTCCAGTACGTCGGTGGTGGGGTTCATGATGCGGGTGTAGATGTTGCCCGGCTCTTCCAGGGCAAACAGGCGGGCGGCGTGGGCAGTATCCCGGAACACATAGCTGGTGGTCTGCCAGATGGGCACGGCGCGTGCCCCCGTCTCTGCGTCCGGCGTATGCCCTGCGTGCAGGGCCAGCGTGTCGAATCCTTGGAAATCGTTCTCTGCCATCCCCAGAATCTCCTTGTTGGTTGATGTACCCGGTTGCCAATCATGTGAGGCATGTCAGCAACCGGGTTTGCTGGGCTAGTGTCGGTCCGCGCCAGGCATGGAAACGCGCTCGCGGTAGCTCTGAATTGCCTGCCGGAGCGCTTCGGGAGCCAACACTGAGCACTGCACCTTGTTCTCGGGCAGGCCGTGCAGCGCGTCGGCCACCCCTTCGGGCGTAATGGCGGCTGCGCCATCCAGCGTCTGGCCCATCGCCAATTCCGAGGTCATGGAACTGGAAGCGATGGCCGCGGCGCACCCGTGGACGCGGTATTTGATGTCTGCTAGTCTGTCGCCTTCCACGCGGATATACAGCTCGATGAGGTCGTTGTGCACCGGGCTGGCTACGCGGGCATGACCGTCAGCATTTTCGATGACGCCCACGTTGCGTGGTTTCGCGAAATGCTCGTATACCAGATCACTGTACATAAGCGGGATTCTACCTCCGATGGCACTATCAACAGTCACAAGCGGGGAGCGCGCTGAGGGCCAAGACTCGTAGCAGGCGCGGCTCCCCTTGTGGGGCTACTCCTGCTCGAATAGCGGCGTGCTCAGGTAGCGCTCGCCCGTGTCGGGCAGGATCACGACGATCAATTTGCCAGCGTTTTCCGGGCGCCTGGCAATGCGCAGGGCGGCGGCTGTGGCCGCACCGGATGAGATGCCCACCAGCATCCCCTCCTTGCGGGCCAGTTGGCGCGCAGTCTCGATGGCCTCATCCCCCTGCACCTGGATGATCTCATCCAGCAGGTCGGTGCGGAGCACACCGGGCACAAAGCCCGCGCCGATCCCCTGAATCTTGTGCGGTCCGGGCTTGCCACCGGAAAGCACGGGCGATTCGGTCGGTTCTACGGCAACGGCCCGCAGTTCGGGTTTGCGCGCTTTGAGAGCTTCGGCCAGGCCGGTGATGGTGCCACCTGTGCCCACCCCGGCGACGACGATGTCCACCTTGCCATCGGTATCGCGCCAGATTTCCTCGGCGGTGGTCTCGCGATGCACGCGGGGGTTGGCCGGGTTCTCGAACTGCATGGGCATAAAGCTATTCGGAATCTCTTGAATGAGCGCCTGGGCCTTGGCAATCGCAGCGTTCATGCCACCTGCCCCCGGTGTGAGCACCAATTCGGCACCCAGGGCCTGGAGCAGCTTGCGTCGCTCGATGCTCATGCTTTCCGGCATGGTCAGGATCAGCCGATAGCCACGGGCGGCGCACACAAAGGCCAGCCCGATGCCCGTGTTTCCGCTGGTAGGCTCGATGACCGTCGTACCCGCCTTGACCTTGCCCTCCCGTTCTGCCTCGTTGATCATGCTGACGGCGATACGGTCCTTGACGCTGGACAGCGGGTTGAAGGATTCGAGTTTGGCCACCACTTCCGCGACCGCGCCTTCGGTAATGTGGTTAAGGCGCACAAGCGGCGTGTTGCCAACCGTTTCGGTGATATCCTGGTATATTCTGCCCGTCATCGCTTGCTCCTTTAGATGTAATACATGGCGTGGGCGTTGGATCGCCTTTCGCCAGAACGTCTGACCAGATCGGCCAGGGTAACCTCTTCCAATACGGCCATTGCGGCCTCGTACATTTGTGCCCATACCTCTTGGGTAACACAATCGGCGGATCGTCCGCAGAGAGTGGGGTCGGTGGTACACTCCACAAAGCCGCCGGCGCCCTCCAGGGCCTCGAAAATGGCGCGCAGAGTGATTTGCTCGGGGGGACAGGCCAGGACGTGGCCGCCTTGTGGCCCGCGAGCACTGCGGATCAGACCGGCGCTACGGAGGGTGGTCATCAGGTTCTCCAGGTACTTTTGCGAGAGATCTTGCCGTTCGGCGATCTCCTTGGAGCTGATGGGACCCTTCCCATAGTCGAATGCCAGGTCGAGCATGGCGCGCGCGCCGTAACGTGTCCTGGTACTGAGTTTCATTTATTGACCCCCTTTTCCTATGGAATTAAGGGAGATTATAACCCGTGGGATTGAGTCTGTCAAAAGCGCCCCGATGTGCGTGGAAGCAGGAGCGTGTGCGCACGTGGATGCTGGAGGAAGGCTGAGCAATATGCCCTGGTCTCCCTCCAGCATGGAAGGTGTGAGTGATGGTCAGGGCAACTGGCCCCAATCCAGGATGGCGTATAGTCCTTCGCCGCGCTGGTGCAGCAAATCCTGGTAGATGGCCTGGGCGTTGCGCGGGTCGAGTTGGCGGGTCAGCCCGGCGAGGGGGACCAGCCCTTGCTGCAACCAGCGCAACGCCTGACAGAAGCCGGTAAAGATGCTGTGGGGACGGAAATCGCCCGCGTCCATTGGGACTTCCCATTCCCAGCCACTACGCAGGACCACATAGTTGTGAAAGATGGTGTGGGTCAGCTCGTGGGCGGTCAGGTTGGTGTGCTGCCGCCAGGGCGTGCCCACGAGCACCACTTCGCCGCGTTTGCGCACCATCCGGCAGGCATCCAGGGCAGCCCCCTCGTGGCCGGAGCATTCCAGGGCCAGGGCGATGGTGCCTTTCCATGCGGAATCATCCAGCGGAGCGCGGGCAAAGGTGGCACAGACGCCAGAGCGAGCGGCCATCTCGCGGCGGGCGTCGTTGGGTTCGACGACGATCACGTCGTAAGCGGCCAGGCGCAAGTTCTGCGCTCCCAAGTAGCCCACCGGCCCAGCTCCCATGACCATGACACGGTCACCAGGGCGCGCCGTGGTGGTCATCAAGGTGGTCATGGTCACGCCCATCAGGCGGGCGATGACGGCGTCTTCCGGCGGCAATCCCTCAGGCAGGGGCACTACCCGGCTGGCTTCGTGCTGCTGGATGCTCTGGTGGCGGCCCATGCTAAAGACCAGGTCGCCCACGGCGATGTTGCTCACGTCGGGGCCGGTTTCCTCCACCCGGAAGACTGCCGAGTAGCCGGGATAGGCGGGGAATTGCGAACCTGTGTACGCCCAGGCCAACTCGGTGCCGGGGCTGATTAACGTGTAGAGCGTATGGCCGCGCACTTGCGTGCGGCCCAGTTCGGACGGCGGCTCTATCGCAACCAGTTCAGCCTGCTCGCGCGCGGTGACGGCGATGGCCCACTCGCTCATAGACTCACCCCCTCCTGCTCGGCGACCTGGCGCACATAGGCGGCAGCCAGATCGTATTCCGGCTCGGCAGGCAGATGCTCCAGCATCAGGGGCAGGTTCGGCTCCAGCCGGGCGAGTTGGCGCAGGAACGTGCCATAGTCCAGATTGCCCAGACCAGGGCGCACCTCGTCGAGATGGGTGGTCAGGCGGTTGTCCTGCATGCGGATGTCTTTGGCGTGGCAAGACTGGATGTAGGGGCCTAGCTTGTCCACGAACTCTTCCATGATCGCTCCGTTAGAGTAATAGCGTTGAGGGCTGGAGATCAGGTTGGCGGGGTCGAAATGCACCATAAAAGCGGGGCGGTCGATGGCCCGCAGTAGTTGCACGTAGCTGTCCGTCGAGTCGGGGTACATCCAGGGCATGGTCTCCAGCGCATAGTAGGCGTGGTGGGGTTTGACCGCGTCAATGATCTGGCGGGTGACCTGAACGATCATGTCCAAGGTCTCGTCGGTCAGGTTGAGGGGGTGATGACCCGCCCAGTCCTCGCCCCGTGAGCCGGACACGTTCACGGCGCAACGCGCCCCCAAACGCTCCGCCAGGTCGAGGCTGCGCTGGCATTTCTCAATGGCGGCCTTGCGTGTCTCCTCGGAAGGGCTTAGGGGATTGCTCCACGCGCCCACTTCGGCGACGACAATGTCGGCCTGTTTGGCCGCGAGCACGTAGGCTTGCACCGTGGCGTCGTCGGCATCCAGGCCGACGGGGGCGTAGGCTGCCCGATAGCCCTTTTCACGCAAGGCCTGCACCCAGGCTGCCGGGTCGTCGTATTTGCGGAATAACGGCGCGCCAAGTCTCATGTTGTCCTCCTGCTGAACGAGCGGCTATGGGCCGCTCCGGGATGATGCGGAAGCCTAACGCTATTATGTGCGCGACTACCAGACACCGCAAGCGGTTCGCGAGACGTGCTCAGTGGTCCTGGCGCCTATCGGTCGTGTTTGGCCTCTATGGGCCATGTTCCATCACGTTACTCACCGAGGCTTGCGGGTAGGCGCGAGCCGATGAGGCGGGGCCAAGTCTGGTCAGCGATTCCACAGTGCGTTCCAGCGATTACGGACGGATACCGCCAGTGGCGCAGGGCCTGCCAGGGTTGCCCCGGCTGTGATCAGCAGCCCCAGCACCAGGAGTAGAATCGTCTGGACGAACAGGGCGCGGATCACGATGTCCCAGATCTCACCGGCCAGCAACTGGGCGGTGGGGTCTGTAACGTCTGACAGTACGACGGGACGAGCGATGGCAAAGGCGATCATCGACAGCGCCATCGCGATGGCCACGCCAAGTCCAATCCAGATCAGGGTTCTGCGCCTCCACAAAGATATCAGCCAGCCCACGAGCAGGAAACCCAAGGCTAACAGCGGGAGTATCACTCCCAAGCTATCGATTACTGACACCGCCTGTTGGGCTGCTGCCACCTGTTCATTCGTAAGGATCACAACTTCTGTCGGGATTTGGAGGGACTCGGGGTCCAGATTCAGCAGATCGGTCAGGGCCGCCTCGATGTCGCTGAGATCTACCGTGAGTTGCCCATTCTGGAAGGACAGCAGGTCTCCTTCCCCTCGCAACGCCGCCACAACTCTTGGCTGGATGGTGCGATTCAATGCTTCCCAGACCGCTCTGAACTGGTCGCTTTGGATCACCGCGGCAACCGCGTCCTGGAGGAAGCCCTGCAGGGCGACAGCCAACTGGCCGCTGAGGAAGGTGAGTTCGGGTGGCAGTACTTCCTGTATGGATTGCTCAACATCGACCTGCTCACTTAGGCTGTTGACCACATAGGTGCTCGCGGTGTTGGCTACGACGTCGTTCTGCGGGAGCGGTGCAACCGTGGCAACCCATCTGTTGGTGTTGAGTAGCACGGTCCTTGCCCAAAGGGCCACATTCCCGCCAGCGAGCAGCAGGCAGCCCAAGAAGACCAGCAGAAAGACCGCCCACCAGCGCCCCCGGTGGTGTCGGGTAGACTCGGCCTCTTGGTACGATTCCAGTTGCCGCTGAAGCTGTTCTACTTCTGATGTGCCAACTCCATTGCCTCGCGCCGGTGGTTCCTCTTCCCTCTCTACTGACTCGACCTTCGGAACCTGATCACTCATGCTTGTACTGACCCTCCTATCTCCAACTAGTCTTTCAGGCGATAGCCAAACGCCGTCCCTTACTTGCTTAGGAGACGGCGTTGGTGGGTTGGAGTGCAGATAGAGAGCACCGTGATTCTTTACACAATATGAACGATTGTCTGTCAGGAGTCAAGCCGTTCCACTGGGAGTTGCCTGCTCCCGGATGGTTTACATCAGCGGTTGTTCCGGCACGATGCGCACCGCCTGGCCGCCGTTGGGTTCCAGGTTCGCCGCCAACACCGTGGTAGCGTCCACCGATAGGGTGTCGATGCGCACGTGGGTGCGGGTTGGCACGGCATGGTCGTTGGTGTAGGCGTGTGCCACGTAGCGGACGTCCGGCTTCAGAAAATCCAGTGGGATGTTCAGGCTGCGGGGCACGCTGTTGTTCATGGTGCCGATGAACCATTCCTCGCCGTGGCGGCGCGCGATGGTGGCGTACTCGCCCACAGCGCCGTGGATCACCCGCGTATCATCCCAGACCGTGGGGAGGTGGTCGTAGAACTCGAGCTCCGGTTCCTCCCCAAGGATGGGCACGCGCCCCCCGGCCCCGCCGCGAATCGGGGATTCGGCTGGGCGGTCGTACCAATAGAGGAACTGCCAGGGGCTATAGATACAGACGGCTTTCGCCAGTTGGTAGGCGTGGCTCCAGTACTCGTCCACGCGCGGGTCGTAATAGCAGTTGGTCTGGTCCCCGGCCCCGGCCAACATGCGGGTAAAGAGTACCATCAGGGTGTTCTCGGTGGGCTGCTTTTCCTCGTCGCCCCGGATGCCCTCCTGGGTCATCAGGTTCGGGTACGTGCGGGTATAGCCGGTGGGGCGATACTCGTCATGCACGTCCACCATCAGGCGATAGTCGGCGGCCTTGCGGATGGCCGCGTGCAGCCAGGTGGTCCAGTATTGCGAGCCGACGTTGACAAAGCCGTACTTGATACCCTTGATGCCCCAGGTCCTGAACAGGGGCAAGATCTGGTCCAGTTGCTTCTCCAGGGCGCGACGGTTGACATAGAGCAGTATTCCAATGCCGCGCTCGCCCGCATAGCGGATCACCTCCGGCAGATCCAGTGGACCGGGGGAGCGTTTGGGGTCCACCGTCACGGTAGTAGCATCCGAGGCGTCGTCGTACTCGTCGCCGTACCAGCCCGCATCAAACTCGACATATTGCAGATGATGGCGTACGGCGAAATCTATGCAGGCTTGGCCTCCCTGGGTGGTTAGCGTTACCTCGCGGATGACCTTGCCGGGGCGGATGAACGAGGTGTCGGGGATGGCGCACGGGTCATTCAGGTTCAGGAGGAGGTAGTTGTGCTCCAGCAACTGGCCCGGCGTGTCGGCGATCATCACCACGCGCCAGGGAGTGGTGAGGGGCAGCGGGCCGACGACGTCGCTGGACAGCTCGCTGAGCAGCGTATAAGGAGCGTGCTGGTCGCGGCAAAGCTTCATCCGGGCATAGTCCACCAGGCGCGCCTCGGCCAGGGCCACGTAGGGGCCGCCCTCGATGGCGATGGTGAGGGGGCGCTCGCAACCTGGGCGCACCTCGCTGAGGTGGACCTGGTCGTAGCTGCCCTGCGCATGGTAGGTCGTCCAGCAGGTATGATCCGCCAGGAAGCGGAACCGGGTATCCTCTCGCTCGATGTGCCATTGGTCAGGGGACCGATGGAGCGATTGGATGGTGTAGCAAAAGGCGGCACCCTCGTCATAGGCGCGCAGAGTGACGCCAAAGCGGCGGTGCAGCTCGGTTTCTTCTTCCAGCTCGATGGTTAGCTGGTTGTAGCGGTCCGGAATCTCGCTGCGCTCGCCGTACACAGGCTGCCACGTGCCGTCGTGGTTGCTCTCCTGAATGCCGACGAGGCGCAAATTGGCCCGAATCGGTGGGGCATGGCGGATGGTAAACCCCATCTGCGAGTCGGCGATGATCGGCTTGCCGCGATAGGTGATATCGTACAACAGGCAGCCGCTCTCGCCGTTGCATTCGGCTACCCGGATGTTGGCGTGGATTTCCCCGTTGGGGGATGCGACAGAGGTTGTCTAAGGCACAGCGGATTCGGATGATGACGAGGTTCCGGTAGCTGTTCGAGGCATTCTACTCCCCTTTTCGCAAAAAGTGCTGGGCTATGGCCGCGTGTGAGCTATCTGAAGCGGGAGCATTATAGCGCACATGGGTACGGGGATGCCACCCCATGCAAGGGCCGGGTGAAGGCACGCGCGGCAGTCTCCATTGACACTTTTCCCCGATGGGTACTATAATCACGACCCGGTGACGAGTGCTATTCTGGTGATGCTGCCGCGCGTAGCGCCGCCATCTGCCAGTGCCCTGCCGGACGTGACGCGTAACTACCATGCTGCCTTGACTGCTGAGAAGTGTCGGGGCGAAGGTGTGAGGAAGCAGCCACCATGACCGGGCACCGAGCCTACTAACTCAAGGAGATGTCCCTGCCATGACAACTGAGGGTACCGACACGAATGGCTTGCGGGAGCTGTTCCTCCTGCGGCCCGGAACGGTCTATCTGAACAACGGCTCGTTTGGTGCCTGCCCACTGCCCGTTTTCGAGGCCTGGCAGCATTTTCAGTTCGACCTGGAGTGCCATCCGGGCGCATTCCTGGGGCGCTGCTATCACACGCTGTTGCCCGAAGCGCGCGAGCGGTTGGGGGCATACCTGGGAGCGGATGCGTCCGAGTTGGTGTTTGTCGTCAACGCGACGATGGGGGTGAATATCGTCGGGCGCTCGTTGTCGTTACAGCCGGGCGACGAAGTGTTGACCACAGATCAGGAGTACGGGCCCCTGGATCGGGCCTGGGAGTATCTGTGTAGCAAGAGTGGTGCCAAGTACATTCACCAGCAGGTGTCGTTGCCCCTGACATCCACCGAGGAAGTAGTAGAGGCAGTATGGTCCGGCGTGACGGAGCGAACCAAACTGCTCTACCTGAGCCATATCACCTCCCCGACGGCGCTGATCCTGCCGATTAAAGAGCTAATTCAGCGGGCACGCGAGCGAGGCATCGTCACTCTGATCGACGGCGCCCACGCGCCGGGACAGATAGACCTGGACATGCACGATCTGGGCTGCGATTTTTACACGGGCAACTGCCACAAGTGGATGCTGACGCCCAAGGGATCGGCGTTTTTGTACGCCCGCAAAGAGTCGCAGCATCTGGCCGAGCCGTTGGTCGTCAGCGGGGGCTGGCGCGGCTGGGAGAATCGCGGTACTTTTCTGGATGAACAACAGTATCAGGGGACACGCGATTTGTCCGCCTTTTTGGCGTTGCCAGCAGCCCTCGATTTCATGGAAAGGCATGACTGGAGGGGCAGCGTGCGACAGCGCTGCCGGGAGTTGATTTGCTATGCTCGCCAGGAAATCGGAGCGCTGACGGGGTTGCCTCCGGTCTGCCCCGATTCGCCTACCTGGTTCTCGCAGATCAACACCATCCCGCTACCCAAGGGGAATATCCAGGCGCTGGGCAAGCTGCTGCACGAGCGTCATATCGAGATCCCCCTGACCGGTTGGCAGGAGGATCGCTATTTCCGCTTGTCCGTGCAGGGGTACAACAGCAGGGCCGATGTGGATGCGCTGATCGGTGCGGTGCGCGACTGGATGGCGGAAGCAGCCACGGCGGAGGAACAAGCGGCGAGTTAGGGTATTCCGGCATCACTGGAATGGTGTTTCTGATGATACGCCAGTGATCTGGCGGCGACACGCGCCTCTACCTCCGGGTAGGGCGCGTCGCTATTTAGTGGATGTTCGTTCGCTTGCTGGAACCCCATCCAGCCCGCGCGCGTCTGTGATAGAGCAGGACCCTCGCGCCCCCGAACCGCAGTGGTTCCATTCCAAAGCAGCATATGAGAAGCAGGAGGGACGGACGATGCAGGAGCAGGATACCAGCCGAGCGAAACGATTCGCGGAAGCGGGACTGATCGTGGCGCTATCTCTGGTGGCGCTAGTGCTGGTACGCTTTGTGCTCCCCTCTTTATCTTGGCGTGAGGTGCGCCCTGCGGGGGAGATTGCCGTAACCGGCACGCCTTTGCCGCAACCGACCCCCACGTTGAGCACGCCCGGCCCGGGCGTGGCCGATATCCTGGCGAACCCCCCGTCCCCCGGCGAGCGCGTGGAGGTGGATGCCTATTACAGCGGGGCGGGTGGTTTGGCATTGCACGGCGGCCCGCGCCCGCCGGAGGATCAGGTATTGTGCCCCATGAATTGGAGCGCGGCACTGACGGATCGACCGTTCATCGCCATGCTCTCGCTGCTCAACGGCAGGCGGTCGAACGTGTTGCCGGGGGGAGATGCCTGGCTGGTGGCGGTGACGCCGGACCAGATGCGGCCCGGCGTGCGGTCCGAGCCGCAACTCCCGTACCATGCGCGGTTCCGTGGATACTTCGGCGAGCCTGCCTTTAGCGAGTGTGAGGATACCGCCCGCATTTTCGTGGTTGAGGAAGTGGTAGAGGTCTATGAGGAGAACCCGCCGGAGGTCTCGGGCGAGCAAGTATTGGAAAGCTTGGCGACGTGGCCGCGGCATCATGATGCTGCTTGGGGCCACAGCCTGCCCTATCCGCCTGACTGGGAGATGGAGCAGTTGGACGACAGGGCTATCTCGATCTATCCGCCAGAGTGGCCCGGCTATGCGATGGTCGTGCGCGTGCACGAGGGGGAGACGCATTACGATCAGTATGATCCGGCGGCTGCACCGCATCTGTTACAGGGGAAAGATTGGAGCGTGTTCGAGCAGGGATGGGTGTTTGATGGCATACCGGGGAGCCAGCACCTGACGGGGTATGCTGCGGAGGACGATGACCAGCCCGGCGAGCAGAGCATCTCGGTGCTGTTGAGCGGGCAGGGGCACACCTATGATCTGAGCCTGCGCTACCCGACGGGCATGGATACCCAGCAATTCCTGGTGACGGCGTATACCCTGATGGTGGAGGGCTTCCGGCTGGACCAGCTTCCGGCACCCTCGCCGACCCCGCCGGTAAAGCAAGAGCTGGGCGAGGGGCCGTTCTTGAGCCAAGAGGAGGTGCTGAGGCTGCTGCGCGAGCGGCACGATGAGGATATCGAACTGCTAGGCGCGCGATTGGTGGCGGAGGCGGAGGCCCGCCAGGGCGTGGGGCCTTGCGCGACCTTTGCCGGGCACCCGGAGGGGATCTGGCTGCTGCGAGTGCGGATCGTATCGGAGGGAGAGCGTCGTTCCATGCTGCTGTTGGTGGATGCGACCACCGGCGAGCAGCTTTGCGGCGAGGAGATGGAGTGGAGCGATGCGTCTGTCGCCACGGAGACACCGGGCGCGCCTATCACCTGGGCCACGCACCGCGATGGCGAGATCGGGTATGCGCTGGACTATCCTGCCGACTGGTATGTGCGGGGCGGATCGGGAGCGGTAGCAGTGCTGACGTCCTTTGAGCCGGACGAGGCGGGGCATGGTGGCATTGCGGCAGATCAGACCAAGATAGATATCCTGGTGGTTGACGAGGTGCCGGAAGACCAGAGCGAGCTTCAGGCCCTGCAGGATCTGATAGATGAGGCAGAGACAGAGGCGAGCCGTGTGGTGCGCCAGGAGCAATGGCCGCTGGCGGGCGATCTGCCCGCGACACGCTTGCAGATAGAGAGTGAGTCAGTTGGTGAGGTAGCTCTGTTGCTGACGGTGATGCACGGGCGCGACCTGGTACTGGCGGGGTACGGCGATCTGACGCGATTCGACGAGATTGCCTGCACGCTGCGGCCCCTGTCTGTCGAGCAGGCGCCCACGGCAACACCGGTGGATAGAAGCGGGGTGCTCCCTGACCCGGGGAACGCGCCTCCCTTTGCCGAGTATGGCGAGTTCATTTGCACATACCTGGCGGTGGGTGGCTCCGTCGAGTCGCTGGCGGAGCGCTTGCAAAGTTGGGGAGCCATCACCGATGGGGCCGGACTGGTGCGGGATGACGTGGACCTGAACGGCGACGGGGTGAACGACGTGGTGATTATGGCCCTGGTGCCGGAGGCGGACCCGGCCTTTACGCCATCGCTGATGCCAGCGGGCGGGTTGTTTGTCTATGTGAGCGCGAGCGCGACTGCGGGGACGGGGCAGTTTGACCTGGCATACGAGGATCTGCCTGGTTCAGGTTACAGCTATCCACGTATCGTATCCCTGGATGACCTGGACGGAGATGGGAGGAACGACCTGCTGTATACGGTGCAAAACTGTGGAGCGCATACCTGTTTCGCCGAACTCAAGGGAGTCCGGTGGGTCGCAGCGAAGCATCTGGAGTCGCTCTTCGTCGATCCGATAGAGGCGACTGATGCCGAGTTCCGCGTTGTGGGCAGCGAGATGCGCGGGGCGTATGAGATTGTCGTACAGGTCGGAATGATCGGCTCAGTGGGGGCGGGACCGCAGCGCACGTTCGAGCATACCTATCGCTGGGATGGAGCGCACTATGTGCTGGCAGAGGAACGGGTCACGTCGGGGCAGCATCCCATCCACCTGATCAACGATGCCGATGCCTTGTTGGCCCAGGGGAAATACGCGGAGGCGCTGGCGCTCTACGTCCAGTCCTACCAGGACGAGACGCTGGATAGGGACTGGGCAGCCTACGAGGGGTGGGAGCGCGCGTTGGAGGCGTATGCGCGCTACCGGAGCATGCTGGCTCAAGTGGCGGTGGGAGATGATCGGGGAGCGGAGTCTACCTATAAGGCGCTCCAGGCCGACTATGCCGACTCGGTGTTGCCGGGGAGCGTGTTTGCCGGATATGCGCAGAGCTTCTGGGAAGCCTATTGCCAGCATGGCGACCTGCAGCGCGCCTGTGAAGCAGTGCGGGCCGCGGTGGGTGCGGATGATTCGGGCCTGTCGCTCCTGAACCAGTTTGGGTATGCCAACAAGAACTACAGCGCCGAGGAGATGTGCGCGTTGCCCTGAGCGGGGATGGATGAATCCGCCAGCCGAATCGTCGAAAATCCGAAAAAGGGGATTGACAACCAACCGAGATAGCAGTATATTGGATTGGTTGGATAGAACGTATTTCGTGTAAGGCAGGGAGGTGAGCAGATGAGTCAAGTACGAGACATAACCAGAGGGTCGGTAAAAACGACGATCTTGCTCGCCTCGATGGTTGCCTGAGGTTGACGCACGACACTACCGTGTCGCTGGCGCAGTAGTGCCGCACGCTGAACGACGGGGTTCAGCCGGGGGATGGCCGGAACTGGCAATAACTGGTTTCGAGCGCATCTCTTGAGCGTCTAAATCGTATAGCTAGCCACGAGTTGCCCTATGGGCAGGCGAGAAGATCGTCCTGGCCTTGCGAACAGCGAGGGTACTCGTGGCTTTTTCTATTCCAATCTAGATTTGGAAAGGGCCATGAGTGTATTGCTCGTGGCCCTTTTTCTATGCTTACAACAGGAGGTGGGGATAATGGCCGAAGTAAATGAAAAGACTCAGATGTATAAAGGGGTCGGTAGGGTACTGCCGGGCGGCAGGTTACTGCCGAGTAGAAAAGAACGCGTTGTTCGAAATGTCCCATTGCCCATTACGCGCACGACTCCGCTGGGAGCGTGCCTATGAATAACAGGAGATAGAGAGTGAGTACAGACGACGCATATCGAACCAAATATGCGGAATACGAAGAGCTGTTTGATCCCATGCAAACCGATCGCCAGGCTCGGCGACACCGCCGCACGCGGCGCACCCCGGCGGCACGCAGGGAGCCGGATGAGGCAGTAGCCGAACTGGCCGATACGGCCGGGTTGGAGGCGGGGTTTCATCCAAGCTATCAAGCTGCTCGTCACGAGGAGCAGTGGTTGCTATCCTCCCTGAGTCCTTTCTACGATCAGCAGTTGATCACCGACGTGCTGGCGCAGATCAAGGGGGGCAAGGAGGCCAGCGTCTACCGGTGCCTGGCCCACCCGCTAACGGGAGTCGAGTTCCTGGCGGCCAAGGTATACCGCCCGCGCATGTATCGCACCATGCGTAACGACTATGTCTATCGGGAGGGGCGGCAAATCCTGGCATCGGACGGCAAGGAGGTGAATCCCAGCGACAGCCGCACCATGCGCGCCATCGGTAAAAAGACCACGTTTGGCGTGCAGGTATCGCAGACGTCATGGTTGATGCACGAGTATGCGATGATGCAAGCTCTGTATCAGGCGGGAGCGGACGTGCCGCGGCCTGTGGAGTCGGCGGAGAACGCCATCTTGATGAGCTACCACGGTGATGAGCACATGGCAGCCCCTACGCTGAACAGCGTGCGACTGCCCAAGGGGGAAGCCAGGGCGCTGTGGGCCAGGGTGCTGCGCAATGTCGATCTAATGCTGGCGCAGGGCAAAATCCACGGGGACCTGTCTGCCTACAATATCCTCTACTGGGAAGGGGAGATCACGTTGATCGACTTTCCCCAGGTGACGGACTGCTATGCCAACCGCAATGCCCACGATATCTTGCGAAGGGACATCTGGCGGGTCGGCGAGTACTTTCAGGCGCAAGGGGTGCGTTGTGACCCAGATGCCGTCCTGGATGAACTGTGGAAGCGGTACGTGCGCGTATCGCCGCGCGACATATTGGCCGATATGTCCGTATTCGAGGCAGAGACGGAGGAGGAAGAAGACTCGGACTAGCTCTTGCTGACGCATAGGTAAGCGTCCCTGGTGGGAGCGCCCATCAGGCAATGCAACTACCAGCGCCCGACGGGTGGCCTCGATATGGAAGAGGCTGCTCGCGGGCGCTGGCGTTTGCCAATGGCAGGCTTGTGCGGCATAATCGGGGGCGCTGGACACTATGGAGGGGTTGCTCCCCGTGTGGCTTTTCGGGAAGGGAGATCAAGTGTCTGAACGGCATCCCAGGATGGACAGGGAGGCCAGGACGGTGGAGGCGATGATCCGCCTGTACTGTCTTGAGCACCATGCAGCTCCGCAATCGCTTTGCGCGGACTGTGCGGAGTTGCTGGCCTACGCCTGCGCGCGCCTGGACAAATGCCCTTTCCAAGAGCGCAAGCCGACCTGCGCCCGGTGTCCGGTGCATTGCTACCGCGCCGACATGCGAGAGCGGGTGCGGGCGGTGATGCGTTACGCGGGTCCCCGGATGCTGCTTCGCCATCCGCTGCTGGCTTGGCGCCATCTCATCGACGGCTGGACGCACCGGTTGCCGAAACGCCGATAAACAAACTTTGTGTGCAGGAGGATCATCATGCCCGTCGCCAGTCCTCGTGATTACCTGGCCGACATCGCCGCTGTGCTCCGAACCCATTGGCCGCAGAACCGGGCGGTGAACATCGTCTGTCACGGCCACAGCGTTCCATCGGGCTACTTTGCTACGCCGATGGTGGACACGTTCAATGCTTATCCCCATTTGCTGCATCGGGGCCTCAAGCACCGTTTCCCGTATGCCGTAGTGAATGTCATCGTGACGGCTATCGGCGGGGAGAACTCGGTCAGTGGGGCGGCCCGCTTTGCGGAGGAGGTGCTCTGCCACCGACCGGATGTGCTGACCATCGACTATGGCCTCAACGACCGGGGAGTAGGGCTGGAGGCGGCCCGCGCGGCCTGGGTACAGATGATCGAGCAGGCGTTGGCGCGCGATGTCAAGGTATTGTTGTTGACGCCCACGCCTGATGTGACGCAGGAGCCTGACGCTCCGCCCGAACAGCAATGGCCGCTGCGGCAGCACGCGGCGCAGGTACGCGATCTGGCAGTGGAGTACGGCTTGGGTCTGGTGGATAGTCTGGCCGCCTTTGCCCGCTACCAACGGGATGCGGGCGAACTCACCGATTTGCTATCATGGAGTAATCACCCCAACCGCGCCGGACACGAACTGGTGGCGCGCGAGCTGTTGCGGTGGTTTCCCAGCGCCTGAAAGGAGGGCGTATGCCAACTCGTACACTGATCTTGCTACTTCTGCCGATTATTCTGGTGCAACTGGTCCTGATGGTGCTCGCGCTGGTTGACCTCTCCCGCCGCGAGCGGACGCGGGGGCCGAAATGGATGTGGGTGCTGATTATCGTCCTGGGGGAACTGATTGGTCCCATCGTCTACTTTACCGTCGGGCGGCAAGAATGACGGCAGCTATTCGCATAGAGGAATTGCGACGCACATTTGGCACCGTGCAGGCTCTGAACGGCCTGACGTTGAGCGTGGGGGAAGGGACGGTGTTCGGCTTCCTGGGGCCAAATGGCGCGGGCAAGACGACCACCCTGCGAATACTTACCGGGCTGGCGCGCGCGACAGGGGGACGGGCCTGGGTAGCGGGGGCGGAGGTTGGGATGACGCAGGGGGCCGTGGCCCAGCGGGTGGGCTATCTGCCTGAGGAACCGGCGTTCTACCCCTGGATGACCCCCCGCGAATACCTGGACTATGTGGGGCGCATCTATGCGCTTGACGCCGTCGAGCGGGCCAGCCGCATCAAGGAACTTCTAGCCCTGGTGGGGTTGGAGCAGGTGGCCGGGCGGCGGATTGGCGGGTTCTCGCGGGGTATGCGGCAACGCCTGGGGCTGGCGCAAGCGCTGGTGCACAAACCGCCGGTGCTGCTGCTGGATGAGCCGGTCAGCGCGCTGGACCCTCTGGGGCGCAAAGAGGTGCTAGGGCTTATCGAGGGGTTGCGGGGCAGTACCACGGTGTTCATGTCCACGCATATCCTGGCCGATGTAGAGCGGGTTTGCGACACGGTAGCCATCCTGGCGCAGGGGCGGTTGATCGCCGAGGCCCCACGGGAGGAACTGATCGCTCGGTACGCGGTGCCGGTTTTTGAACTGCGAGCGGACGCGGGCATGGGAGATGCGCTGGCGGTTTGGGCCGATGGACTGCGCGCACTGCCCTGGGTGGACGACGTGCGAGTGCATGGTGACGTGGCGCGGATTGACGTGAGCGATGTGGACGTTGCCAAGCAACGGCTAATGGCGTTGGCTGCTGAGGCGGGGCTGGTGCTCACCCGCTATGAGTTGGTGCGCCCCTCGTTGGAGGATGTGTTCGTGCGGCTGGTGGGCGAAGGAGGGGAGAGCCGATGATCGTACTCGTAGCGTTGCGCAAAGAGTTGTTGGAGCAATGGCGCACCTATCGCTTCCTGGTAGTTCTGGCGACCCTTACCGCGTTTGGCTTTGCCTCGCCGCTCTTGGCCAAGATGATGCCCCAACTCTTTGAGTTGATCCCCGGCGCTGAGGGGTTCAGCCAGCTTATCCCGTCGCCTACCACGCGGGATGCCGTCGACCAGTATATTCGCAACACCAATCAGTTTGGCGTGTTGTTGGGGCTGTTGCTGGCAATGGGGATGGTGGCCCAGGAAAAAGAGCGGGGCACGCTGGCGCTGGTATTGGTCAAGCCGATGCCGCGCTGGGCGGTGTTGGCTGCCAAGTTTGCCGCGCTGGGCATCACTTTCGCGGCCAGCCTGACCGCTGCGAGTCTGGCGGCATACTTTTACACATTCGTGTTGTTTGAGGCTCTGCCGTTGGGCGGCTGGCTGGCGCTGAGTGGGCTGTTGCTGTTGTTCGTTCTCGTGTACGCGGCGTTTACCCTGTTTGCCAGCACCCTGACCCGGTCGCAAGCCGTAGCGGGCGGCATGGGATTCGGGTTGATACTGCTGCTGGCCGCGCTGGCGGCGATCCCCACTGTTGGCGAATATATGCCGTTGCAATTGATGGGCTGGGGCGCTGCGCTGGCCCTGGGGCAAACACCAGACCCGGCCTGGGGTGCCCTGGCGGTGAGCGTGGGGATTATCGTGGTCTCGCTGGTGGCAGCATGGGCCGTGTTCAGGCGACAGGAATTGTGAAAGGGCTGGAGCTATCGCGGGCGTACTACTGGGAGCTGATTCGACCTGTCCTGAATAGCATCCCAGAGCTGGCGACGGCCCATGCAGCGGGTTTGATTGGGTGGGGGTCCGATGTCCTGGGGCACGATGACGACTATTCCAGGGACCACGAGTGGGGCCCGCGCTGCCTGCTTTTCTTGCCGGAGGAGCGGGGGCAGGAGTGCGCTGCCGTCTATGAGGCACTGAACCGACAGTTGCCGGGGCATTTCAAGGGATACCCGACCCGCTTTCGGGGGGTCTGGCACGCAGACCAGGGTGTACGGGTGGCCAGCGCGGATGGCGGCGACGTGCATATCCAGGTGACGACCTGCGCGGCCTATCTACGGGAAAACCTGGGCGCGCTGCCGCCCCACGGCGACCTGGAGTGGCTGGCGCTATCGGAGGGGCGGTTGCTCGAGTTTGCGCGGGGAGAGGTGTTCTACGACGGCGTTGGCCAGCTCACCGCGTGGCGTGCGTACTATGCGTCCTATCCCCCACAGGTCTGGAAGTATCGGCTGGCGTGCGCCTGGGAGGCGCTGGGGTGGGATGTTGACCTGGTAGGGTTGTGCACGGCCAGGGGGGACACTCTCTCGGCCCGGCACTGTATGGCGAATTCGTTATATCGGATTCTGCGGCTGGTATTTTTGCTGAACAGGCGCTATGCGCCAGGCTATACCAAGTGGCTGCATCGGGAATTCGCCGCCCTGCCGCACCTGGCTGTCGAGTTGCTGCCCGGTATCGAGGACTGCTACAAGTTGGCGGACCTGAGCGTCGCGCCGTACATTCTGGGCGACATCTGCCATTGGCTGTTGGATTATCAGGAAACGCTGCCGGAGCTGCCAACGGTGGAGATACAAAGCAGCCCGTTTGCCAGGGGGTTCTTTGAGATCGATTGCCACCGCATTGCCAGGCAGATACAGGCAGCCTGTGTGGGGGAGTTGCGCGATCAGCCGCTCTATGGGGGCGTGGACCAGTGGGTGGGCCACCCCGACCTGCTGATGGATGCGGACAGGCTGCGGCGGCTGGCGAGTGTATACGATGGCGGGCGGCAAGATCGTTCCACAGAATAGCCCCTGCGGGACACCTGGGGGCGTTGCAGTCAGTGTCCTTTTGTGGTAGCATCGAGGCGTTTCCGATGGGTGCGAAATCTATCACGCGTTATGGAGGGAGACATGGAAAAAGTCGTTGCGGCGCAGCTCTATACCGTGCGCGAGTATACCAAGACTATCGAGGGAGTGGCGGAAAGCCTCAAGAAGGTGGCCGATATCGGCTACTCGGCGGTCCAGATTTCCGGATTTGGCGCGGGAATTGACCCCAAAGAAGTCGCCAAGCTGGTGGAGGATAACGGGCTGACCGTGGCTTCCACGCATACCGGCTGGGACCGCTTTCTGAATGACCTGGACGGCGTGATCGAGGAGCATCAACTGTGGAACTGCAAGCATCCGGCGATTGGGGGACTGCCGGGCGAGTACCACAACCTCGACGGGCTGAAGCGTTTCCTGGACGAACTGGCCCCTATCGCTGAGAAGCTAGCCGCGGTGGGGATGGATTTCTCTTACCATAACCACAACCACGAGTTTGCCAAGTACGATGGCAAGACGTGGATCTCGATGCTGTATGAGCAGGCTGACCCCAAGATGCTCAAGGCTGAGCTGGATGTCTACTGGGTGCAGGCTGGCGGCGCAGACCCGACGTTGTGGGTGCGCAAATGTGCGGGGCGCGAGCCGCTGCTCCATCTCAAGGATATGATCATCACCCCAAAGCGCGAGGTCCGGTTCGCCGAGATCGGCGAGGGGAACTTGAACTGGCCCGCGATCCTGGAAGCGGCCAAGGAGAGCGGCGTGGAGTGGTATTTTGTGGAGCAGGACCAGTGCTACGAGCGGAACCCGTTCGATTCCCTGGCGATCAGCTACCGCAACCTGAACGGGATGGGTCTGTACTAGAGCGTAACCCCCGGCTACGCAGTGGCCGCCTCCCGTCCCGCGGGTCGGCTCTCTCTAGATTTGGCGAGGGGGCTAGAGATACGTACGTAAGGACAAGGTCTCTCCGAAATGGAGGGGCCTTGTTGTCTAGTTCGGTCTCAGCTTGAGCTGGAACTCGTGGACCCGCTCATAGTTCCGGCCCATCGCCACGCGCACTTGCCCGGTTGTCAGGCCATAGACGACGGACCACTTGGTGCTGTTCTGCGAAACGTCTTGCAGCAGGTGCATGGCTTCTCCCGAGGTGAGTTGCCCATTGGTCTGCTGGAGCGTCTCCCAGGCCTTGCCGTAACGGGCACAACCATAGTATGGCTGCTCGGATAGATCCACAGGGCACTGGGACAGCAAAAAGTTGGTGGCGGCTTGCCAGTCCTCCTGATTGCGCAGCACGATCATCTCCCCATCCCAAAACTCGATGACCGCCGAATGGCCCGCCGCATCGGCCACCATGTAGTGCAGGCAACCGTTGGGACTGAAGCGGATGTTGTACTCTCCCAGCAGGGTGATGGCTTCCTCCACATGGCTGGCATAGTCCAGCACCAGTCGGACTGCGTCCAGGTCACTGATGGTGACCTTGGCAGGATCTTCTGGGCATTCGCCACAGGGAACCAGCATGAGGCCGATGGCTACGCCGCGCTCGTTCAACCCGTCGAACGGGAGATAGGGAGCGGAAAGCAAGGCCTGGCGTGCGGCCAGGTCGGGGTCGCGGTCAAAGGAGCCGAGGTATTGCAGGTCCACCATAGCGACAGAGGCATAGCCATCCGGCGGGTCGGTGAAGAGCAGCAGGGAGGCCCGCCTGTTCCAATCGAAATTGCGGCCGAGACATATTCCCTCGATGGGATTGAGGGCGGCAAAGGTCGAGCATGCCTGGCCGACAAGGCCGAGATCGTCTGGCTGTGCTTGGGACACCCCTCGTTTCAGGTGGTTAGCAAAGCCATAGTCGCCGTAGTAGCGCATCACATACAAGGGGTAGTCGTCGATACGTTGCAGGGATGCCAATGTCCTGATCTTGTTCCACGCCTGGCCGTTGACAGCCAGGGCCGCCAGGACGACGAGGATCAGGACGACCGGAATAACCCAGACGAACCGGCGTTTCGATGTGCGATGCGTCATTTTGGGACTCTCCCCACCAGTGGGCGTGTTCGGAGGTCCATCCGTGCGGCGCGTTGGACGACGGGTGGTTGGTTGGCTAATACGCTGCTCCTATACAGCTCCAGTATACAGCAAAATGCCCCGTTCGTCAGCCTCTCGGGCTGCTATTCCTCGGGCTGCGTCCAAGTTGTATCGCTCGGCATGCATGCCGCAGCATTCCTGCTGGCAGAACAGTGTAAACCAGCCCTTTTGATTGGAATAGAGTCCAAAAATCAGGCTACATTGTGACTTTGGCGCAGTCCTGGGGGGCAGGGGCCTGCTTGGCGTCAGCCTCGCAGATCTGGATCATCTGCTCCCAGTTGGTGGGGGGATAGAGATCGAGCATGCCAGCATTCTCGAACAGACGCTGATTGGACCAGAGTAGGAGGGTATTGGCGTCATTGGGCAGAGACCAGATCTTGCCCCGGTAGCGGAAGCCGTTCCAGATGGCTGACTCGAACTTGTCGACGATGTCCAATTGTTCGGCGAGCGGTTCGATCCCATGGCGATGCGAAACATCTCTGGCGCGGTACCCGCAGCCATCCAGGGGATCATTCCGCCTTCGGGGGCGGCCTTGTCCGTCACCTCGATCTCGACGGTCGGGTCGATGTCGCGGTATTCTGGTTGCCTGGGTGAACTCGGCTACCATGTCCGGGTTCGCATCGCAGCTTCGCGGTATCAGGGGTTGGAATGGATGGATCTCACCTCCTCTGCGCGCATTGCTGACGCCACTCGCGCTGCGTTCTCCCCGATTCGGCCAGCCCAGACAGGCTTTCACTCCCAGCGATTATCTTCGCCCCAGTGCTGTTCCTCCGCCGGGCGCAGTTGCCACGCCCACGGGGCGCGGAAATGCTCCTCCAGAGCGGCGCGTGCTCCGGCTGCATCTCCAGCCTGGATGCGATCGAAAATGTGCTCGTGTTGTTTGTAGGTGAGCAGGGCCGGTTCGCCCGGCTCTTCCGGCTCGGCGCTACCCATGAAAAGCTGCGTCAATGGCTCGATAATGGCGGTTACGGCATGGTTATGAGCGGCAGCGATGACCGCCAGATGGAACTGGGTATGCCACCGAAACGTCTCCTCCCAGGGAGCAGAAGCGGCAACTTGGGCGTAATGGTCCAGGATGTGCCGCATTTTCCGCAGGTCTTGGTCCGTGCGACGCTCGGCAGCCAGCCCGGCGATCTGGGTTTCCAGAATGCTGCGCAGTTCTAGAACCTGTCTGCGGGTAACACTCTGTCGGAGGAGGGCCAACCGAAATGAATCGATCATGCCTGCGTGCGCGCTCTCGGTCACCGATGTCCCCACTCCCTGGCGAACCTGCACCAGCCCCTTGCCGTTGAGGCTGCGGATTGCGTCGCGCACTACAGTCTGGCTTACGCCATATTCATCTGCCAGTGCGTGCGCTGAGGGGAGCATCTGCCCTGGGGCATAGGTTCCGTTGAGAATCAGCTCCTCTAATCTCTCGGCCAGGATTTCATGGAGGCGTTGAGCGCGTAGCCTAGTTTCAGTCACGATGCCATAGTCCTTCCACCAAAGATCAGGCGCGGCTGACTCCGGTGCCTGTCAAGGAGAATAATAAGTGATCATACCTGCAGTCTTATTAAAACCATAATATCGCTTGCGCTCTCGCCTGTCAAGGGGTTTTGGCACATTTTCGGATAATCGCTAGTCACTGGCTTCCTGGATCAGCTCGAACAAGAAGGCTCTCCGCTCTTTGCCCACCTGTCGGACAAGACCCAATTTCCTCAGGCTGTAGGTCATCTTTCTGGCGATGTGGATGGAGATGCCCATCTGCTGGGCCAGAGCCCGGTTGGTGAAGGGGCCGGGGAGGTCCTGGGGCAACAGCCTGAGGAGATCGCGGACCGTATCGAACCGCACCTGCTCGACGACCCGAATCAGTCGCCGGTCCAGGACCTGTGGGCGGCGGCGTCTGCGACGGCGTTGGTCGTCCACGCAGCGCACCTCCTCCTCGTGGGTGAACACTACCTGCAGGGAAAAGTTCGGCTCTCGCAGGAGCGTGGGGATGCGCACTAGCGCCTGGAACACGTCGGCGAGATGCCCCTGCTTGGGGGATTTGCGGCGGCGCACGACCTCGTGAGTGGCCGGGTCCACATAGACCAGGTGCTTCTGCTGGGCGATGGGGTAGATCACCAATACCCTATGCTGGCGAACCAGCCGATTGAGCTTGTTCCGGATGGCCCCAAAGTTGCCGGTCTGGACCTCGATCAGCGTGTCACCTCGCACGATGTCGATGACGAACTGCTCTACCTCGACCTCCATCTCGTCCCCAGGAATGGCGCACCAGGCTTTGAGGTCCGCGTGCAGGGAACTCTCATTGAGGACGCCGATTGTTCTGGGTTGCCCTGGCCGCTCATCGTCTGGCGTCATGCGCCATGTTCCTCGCGCTCGTCGTCGGGCCATTCGATGGTATGGGCAAAGAACTGCTCCCCGCGCGGCTCTGCCCGGCAGACCCAGTCCCCGGCGGAGTTCACCACACCAGAGGGGGCGGAACAGCGCAGTTCGGGCGGGTAGGAGCTATCTACGGTAACGATCCAGACGCGCCCCGCCATCGCGCGCATGCGCAGGTTCGCGTCGTGGTATTGCCAGGCCAGGTCGGAGAGCGGACTGCCGTCGCGCCCGCCGTTTACCGCGTGCAAGATCACCCGCGCGCCGCGTTCGGCAAGTTGCTGGGTTAGATGGGGGTCTGGCATGGGCGTACAGCCAGGGTTGGCCCACAAGTCGTTGCAGATCAGGCCGCCGATGGTGATCCCTTCGAAGGAGTAGGTGCGCAGCGGACGGACCGCATAGTGATTGACCTCGCCTTGCGGGGGATGTTCCAGGCTACCGCAGGTGAGGGTTTTGCTGTGAAAGCCGAGATACTGCCCATCGCGGGCGTAGAAGCGAATCTGGTTATAACACTTCCCATCTTCCGGCTCGACGTAACAGGTGCCCAGGGCAAGACCCACCCGCGCCTCGCGGGCCAGGGAGGTGACGCGATCCAGGGCTTGCTCCACCAGAGGGGCATCAAAGAGATGGGTATAGCCGCTGAGCGAGCCTTCTGGGGTGAGCAGCAGGTCGGCCTGCGCGTCGCGCGCAAAGGCGATTGCGCGCGCGATACTTGCGACGTTGGTAGGGATATCTCTGGTCACGGATAGCTGCGCTCCGGCGATGCGGATTTTCATGGTCGTGCTCCTTGTGTTCGTTGGAGAGGTTGCCAGGCGTGCGCTGCCTGATAGCCTGTCAGGGGATCTGCGAGCAGGGTGCGCCTATACCATCGGCAGTTGGGAGATGGCTGCCATCTCGTCCCGGTGTGCGGACCTATTGTCGCACAGAAGGGCGTTTCGCGCAAAGCCGCGCGGGGTCAAGGGGCGTCTATTGTGTTGCGTTCGTTGAGGCGGCCCGCAGGAGGCGCACCAGGGCCAAGCCGGTGATGGCTCCCACGGCGATGCCCATGAGCAGGCCGCTGAGGACGCCCGCCAGGATGAACGCGAGGGTGGGGCTGTCATTCGGCACGAGAGCTATGCCGATAAAAGGGGCGGGCAGGCCAACGAGCCAGGCTACCACGTTGGCCGGAATCCACCATCCGGCGCGGGGCAAGTGATGGCGCAGGGTCAGCCATTGCGCGGCCCCGATGGACAGCAGGATGAATACCGAGGCGACGATAATGGATGCGATAAAGAGCGGAGAATCGAGGGGGACGACGTTCGCCAGGATGGCGGGTGTCATTCCAAAGGGATAGGCGATAGCGGCTGCTAACGCCGTGGGAACCACCCAATCCCGCGCGGCAATATGCGGGAGGGGCAAGCGCAGCACCCGCCACTGGGCGTAGGCCAGCGCAGTCCCTTCTGCGAAGCCAGCGATGGACAGGGCAAGTGTCAGGACGAGGTCATTGGAGACAAGCGCGGCTGTGCCCAGCGTGGCGGCTACCAACGCGCCCACGATGGCGGGCACGGCAAAACCCACAAACTCGCCTAACGCAGTGGCCAGGGTCCAGCGCCACCACAACCCGAATCCGCTGCGTGCTTGGGGCTGGCTCGGACTTGGCGCAAGACTGTCGTTCATCTGGCTGGCCTCGCTTTCACTCCTTACGTACAGCCAAGCTCGTGCAGCGCAGTGTCAGGACAGAAAGCTCCGGGATGTTGCTGATTCATTGTCAGCAACATCCCGGAGCAGGCTCTACTTTTCCGGTACGAGCCGGAGGGCATTCCCGGCATAGATCTTGGTCAGGACGGATTCCGGCAGGCCCAGGGAGTTTAGCAGGGTTTGGTGACGATTATCGAAATAGTCGCGCGCGTAGAGCACCCTGTCCTGGAACTCGGTCAGGAAGTCGCGGGTGTGGTCCACGTCGCGGGCGAGCGCACCGTGACCGGAACCGGCCGACATATCGCAATACAGGTTGGGGTAGGCGCGCATCATCTGGGTGATTTTGCCATCTCGCACGACCTTGCCCGTCGGGTAGGGCACCTGGTCGAACTGCCCATCATCCGAGATGTGCGCCCAGAAGCCGGGGCCATGTCCCAGGAAGACCGTGTTCGGGCAAGCCTTGATGGCCCGTTCAAAGGCTTCGATGGGGCCGCCATACCACCAGTTGGGCCGGGGATACCTTCTGCCGGTGTCGAACTCGTAATCGAGGTGGAACGTGACCGGCAGGCCCTTTTCCCCGCAGAAACGATACAGGCGCAGCGCGTCCGGGTTATCGTACATCATGCGCAGTTTGATCTCCCCGCAGACCCGCACGCCGTAGGTGTCGATGGCCGCCGCCAGTTGGTCAATGGCCTCGGGCCGTCGGGGGTCTGGCGCATAGCCCAAGACGAACTTGTCCGGGTAACGCTGCACGTATGGCAGGGACTTGCTGAAGGCGATGGGGCCGCGCGCATCGGCACTGGGTACGACTGCCAGATTGCTGGGGTCGTACTCATCTGGCGGGCATTCCCAGGTCAACAACCAGGTGCGGTCGATATGGTGGACGGCCATGTTCTGCAGAAAGCGGTTGAGATTATGGCCGTGCCAGTCCGGATGATTGTGCGCGTCGATGATCATGTTCCGCTCCTTCCGACAGTGGATTCGACTGTCCGTCTGACGGGTGATAGTAAATGTGCGCTAGTCCTCGATGACCTCGCCCTTGATGCCGCTGATTACCCGGAAGGGGGGATCTATGCGCACTGCGTTCAGATCCTGGCAGGGTACTACTTGCCCGTTCTGAACGACGTACACGTGCATTTGGCTGATGTCATTGGTTCCCAGGCCCGCCTCCCTGGCGACGCGGAGGTAGACCAGTTTCTGCGGATCGAATCCGACCACGTAGCTGGCGACGCTATCCACGGAGACCATGTTGATCCCGGCGACGACCAGACCGAGGCCAAAGTTGCGGCCCCGCTGGAAACCGGTACCATCGCGGCCAACGATTCCCTCGACGATGTTCAGGTGAGGGGTAGCCACCTTGGCGATGTCGGCCAATCGGTGGGCCAGGCCTTCTTGCCAGCGCTCGTGCAGGGCGCGATCCATCCACTCTTCCTTGGGTTTCCCATCTACGCGGCAATCTGCGGGCAGTTCTTGCCAGGCCTGGCCGCAATAGTGCCGGTCAAAGACGCGATCCACGCCCATCAGATTCTTCATGCAGAGGGTGGTAATGCCCAGGTTATGGGTCTTGAGCTTGGGGACGTTGACGAATACCGTGTTGGGAGCCACGGCGAGGCGGCTGACGCGGCGCTCGGCATGGGCCATCGGGTTGGGCACGGTCCTTTTGACGACGGACGAATCGTTGGGGCAGCGCAGTTTTGCGCCGGTGCGTTCGGCTATCTCGACATAACCAGTGCCTTTCCAATGGCGCGGTTCGTTGTCGTTGCTGTTGCGGGGGTCTTCCAGTACATAGATGCCGCCCCGCCTGGCACCGTGGTCGCGGGCATGCTCGGCCAGGCCGCCAATGAACGCGGGATGCGTGCCGATGCCGGTATCCGGATCAGCAAAGTGCTCGCCGGAGGTGACGTTCGGCTTCAGGACCACCTTTTCGCCCTCAAGCTCCAGTTGCAGGGCTTCTGCAGCTTGATGGGCTGCCAGGCGGAAATCCTCCCACGATACCGGGTCTGATACAGGAGTTCTGGAAACGAGCACGGCCAGTGGGTCGTTGAGCAGTAGCGGGTGTAGCTTCATGATCAGCCTCCATAGCTCTGGATGAGCAGAGTGGTTCCGTGATGGCTGGGGAATGGCCCCAGTGCGCATATTGTACACCTATATGGCCTGACGTCGCTAATCCCAGTGAGAAGGGTGCATCCAGCGATGTGAATGCACCCTTGTGGAATGTCAGGTTGTGCGAGATATGTGCCGCGATTCGCTCACCGCCTGGGCCACCTTTCCGGCAGGTTGTTGAGCAGGTCGGCGTTGCCGGTGTAGAACAGCGCCGTCGAGCGGGGCGGCAGGATGACCTGGAACTGACGGACACGCTCGGCCAGCAGGCGTTGGCCGAACAAATCATAGACTGCCTCCGCCTGCTGCGGCAGTTGGAAGGTGCGCTCACCCCCCTCCACGGTGTGCACGCCCAGCAGTTGGGGGGTGGCATAGAGCACGTCTCCCTGCTCGTTGTAGAGGTGTACCCCGGCAAAGCGGGCGATGCCGCGCAGCAGGGGAGCGGGGAGGTTGGGGGCGGCGCAGTAGACGCTGGTCCAGGTGGGGAAAGGCTTGACGCCCAGGCCAGGCCGACAGCGTCCCTGGGAGTAGACCACCTGGCCGAGGATGCGGGCCTGGGGGTCATCCAGGTGAAAGAGGGGGCACAGGCGGCTATTGGTGCCCCAGACCAGGTCTTGGGGCAGGTCCTGGGTGATGGGATGGTCAAAGTCGGTGACGTGCATCAAGGGACCCCAGGCGTAGTCGCCTTGGGCGAACTGGAAGCCGGTGAGGTCGGTCATGTGCTGGATGTCCGGCTCGTCGGCCAGGTAGCCGGGGGCATAGATCCAGAGGGCCACGCGGCCATCGCGGCAGAGGCGCTCTCGGAGGGCCTGACGGCGGCTGGCGTCGAGGTGGAAGGGGTTCAGGAAGACGTAGAGCTTGTAAGGCGGCAGGCGATCTTCCAGCAGGTCTTGGAGCAGGTAATAGTCGGCGGGGGCGCCCAACTTGGGCAGGCCCCACAGGCGTTGCTGGAAGATCAGGGGCAGATCCAGCTCATTGCGGATAGACTCGTAGAAAAAGCTCTCGTCGTCCAGCAAGACAGCGATCTCGGCGGCGGGCTGGCGGTCCAGGTGCAGGGCAAAGGTGCCTAGCTCCTGGAAGCGCTTCAGCAGCGGCTGGAAGGCCGGTTCCTGAATGGGGTCGATATGGCTCGAACCGGAGGACCACCAGATGCCCATGCCACGGGTGAGCACCTCGGCCATGTTGCGCTGCAAGACAGCGACGCTATCGGAGAGGGAGTCGGTGCGCCCGAACCCCGCATTGGGGGGAGCCAGGTAGGTACGCGAATCCTCCTCAAAGATGTAGAGTTTGCCGTGCAGGCGAGCGGACTCGGTGGGGGGCATGGGCGCACCGTGGCCGCCAATTCCGCGATAGCCGTAACTGTAGGGACTGACCAGGAAATCCACATAGGGCGAGCGCAATACTTTCGCCAAGCCGAGATGGCCGCTACGTTGGGTGGTGGTATAGTCGCTGTCGGGGCCTTCGGAGAAAAAGCCCGCATTCCAGGCCAGCTCCAGCAAGTAGCCGTAGAACGCTCCCGCGAGAGCCTGCCCGTTGGTGGCCTCTTTGACCGTCCGGTTAAAGTCAATGATCAGGTCGCCACACAGGTCAGCGAGCGAGTGGTAATAGTCGATGACCGCCTGCTCGCGGCGCGGGTCGCGGAACGAGCCGTGAGTCGTCTGCCACTGGGCCGAGGCAGGAGGCACCTCCGCTGTGTCAAAGGTCACGTCAGGATTGGCCCAGGCCGCCCGCAGTTGGGCGACGTCGTTGGCATAGTGGACACGCAGCCAGTCGCGGAATTGGCGGCGCATAGGCTGGCTGTAGTCACCGCAGGGGGTGCGCATTGAGGTTAGCCCTTTGACCCACTCGCCGGTGTGTCCGGCACCGGTCTGGTAGGCGATCACCCGGTCGGCCAGACCGATGGCTTGCAGGTAGGCGATATACTCGCGCAGGAATTGCTTGGCCTGCTCCCGCCAGATGCGCGAGGCGAAGGACTGGGTGAGCGGCTGGCCGCTGTCATCGACCTCCCGCTCGTCGGGGTACATGTCCTTCCACCATTGGGCGTTCATCTCCATGTAGACGCGCAGGTGAAAGCGGGCGTCCGGGTCGGCATCCAGGATGCGGCCAAAACGCGCTTGCACGGTCGAAAAGTCGAAATGGTTTTCTCGGTCTGGTGCTGGCCCGCACCATTCAGGCTCTGGCCCGCCAGCGCCCACGTCAAAGTCATAGAAGTGGATGCCTGCTTCGGCGTAGGACCGCGCGATGGCGGTCATGGAGTATTCCTTGGAGGTGGGGGAGTGGCCCCACATGTAGCTGGCAAAGACTGGTTTGCCGTCCAGGAATACCGTTGGCGTCCCGTTGTGTTGCCTAACATGCGCTGTCATGAGAGAACCTCCTCAGGGAAAAATTTCGTATTTATCATACGATAGGGCTACCTCCCCTATCGGCGGATAAGTATGGCAACATCCACACTGTGTGTTTGATCCAGCAAACAGTTTACCCCGTCTTCCATCAGATCCAGTCCGTACCGAATCTCTGCAGGGCGGCCACTATGCCAATGGACCTCGTAGGTTGCTTGCGGAGCCAGACCGCGCAAGATGGCACGGTACTCGGTTTTTGGGCTCGCGCACCGGAAGAAGAACACGGAGACCATACGCTCGTCGAGAGACAGGAATTCGTATATCTCCCAGTTGCTGGCCTCCTGGTTTTCGCGCTCGATGAGGACGGCCGGCTCGGCCAGGACATAACGATCTCCGTGCAGAGTGGGCCGTAATCTCTTATAGGTGGCAAGGGCTTTCTGGAGGATGGCGCGATTTGCCGGCTGCATTGTGCTCAGGGGCTTCCAGCAGGAGACGAGCCCCAACATGCGACAGAATGCGACCCATTCGACCTGTTGAGGGGTGGTCTCTGTCTCTGGCCAGGGATAGGACAGGATTTGCAGGCCATAGTAGGCGGGATAGGTACAGCCCACCCCATGCCCATAGCGGCGGTTAATGGCGCCAGGCCAGTTCGTATCGTGGCAGGCCATGACCCGACAGAATCGAGCCATGCTCAGGTCAGCGCGTTGGGATCCACCCGCGCAGTTTTCGATGATCAGGTTGGGAAAGCGCTCCATGAGACTTCCGAGTACGTGATACAGACCCTGGATTTGGGCCCACTCCCCGTCTGTCGTCATATGGTCGTGGGTGGGGTCGTCGCAGATTGCCCATTCGTTGCTATCGATCTTGATGTAGTCTAGATCGTACTCTCGGATGGCCCACGAGATATTCTCCAGTGCCCAATCGGCGGCTTCCCGGATGCCAAGGCAGAGCAGATAGACATGCTGGCACCAAGAGCGGTACGTCTGTCCCTTTTGGTAGAGTAGCCAATTCGGTGACCAGGGATGGCGACCGGTATTGGCCGTGCGATGATCGACCCGTTCGAACTCGAACCACAGCCCAAAGCGCATCCCCATCGAATGGACATAATCTGAGACAGCTCGCAATCCCCCAGGGAATTTCCTGCGACTCGCTGAGAAGTCTCCCAGGCCGATGGAGAAATCCCCTGCATCCAAACTCGCATCCCACCACGGTGCGTCGATCACAAACGTTTCAAAGCCGAGTTCAGCGGCGGTATCTATTTCATCCTTGAGAAAGGAACCTGCGAATTTGGGTAGTGTGGGAGCGCCAATGTTGTATAGGGCATGGGGAAAACCCTCCAATGGCTCGGGCAAAACCTCCTCCCTGACGTAACGACGAAACTCGTTAAACCCGTCGTCCCAGTCGCCAGCGAAAAGGCCCACAAAGGCTGGCGGCGAGATGAGGGTTTCCCCGGGCTTGAGTTGGTGAACGGATGCGTCTGTGCAGGCGTGGAAAGAGACGGCGTGCGAGCCTGGATCGTGCTGCACATCGATCTTCCATGTACCGCTCCACTGAAAGCCCAAGAAAAAGCCAGCATTGCGCTTCGGGTCCCAGATGGTTGTCCAAGGATGATTATCATATGTGGAACGCTTGCCAGAACGGAGAGGCAGGTTGGTGAGGCGCTCCTTGATCAACCGGAAAACGGGTGATGACCATCCTCCCGGCGGTGGCGGGGGTGGCGTTGGGGCTCCTTCGCCGTAGAGGAGCCTGGGGATCCAGGAGGGATAAGGATAGGGGATGGCATGGTGGCCGGGTGCATCGGCACGAGGACCGTCCAGCCAGCCTAGCAGGTAGGCGACCCACGGCTCTGCATCGCTGACCTGCAGAGAGAGGCGCAGAGCATCGAACCGGCTTATGCCGACGATGTCATGACTGGTGGGATTGGATAGAGACGTCCATGTGACCCATGCAGCCTTGTTGGCAGAGGGTCGGAGGTGATGGATTACCTCCAGCCCGTCTGGGCATCGGTAGAACATGCACAGCGTTGGACCTTGCTCCTCCACCATCGCGCGCACAAACGAGGGATTTCCTGGTCTGTCAGCATAGGACTGGCCATCCATCTGGATGACGGGACACAGAGCGCCGTCGGTAGCCCACTCCACATCCGGGAGTGTCTTGTGCTCCACATGGGTCAGGTGAGGAACGCCCTCGGGAGTGAGTGATACTCGCAGGGCCAGTTCCCCGTTCTCTATGAGCCAGGAGTCTCGGTCAACGGCAGTAACCGTGGCCGATTGGGCCATGTTTGGACTTTTTGTGCTCATTGATTCTCACCCAAGGTTCCGAGCAGGTCGGCGTTGCCGGTGTAGAACAGGACCGTGGAGCGAGGCGGCAAGGTGACCTGGAACTGGCGGACACGCTCGGCCAGCAGGCGCTTGCCGAACAGGTCATAGACTGCCTCCGCCTGTTGTGGTAGCTGAAAGGTGCGCTCTCCGCCCGCCACGGTGTGCACGCTCAGCAGTTGGGGGGTGGCATAGAGCACGTCTCCCTGCTCGTTGTAGAGGTGTACCCCGGCAAAGCGGGCGATGCCGCGCAGCAGGGGCGCGGGGAGGTTGGGGGCGGCGCAGTAGACGCTGGTCCAGGTGGGGAAAGGCTTGACGCCCAGGCCGGGCCGACAGCGTCCCTGGGAGTAGACCACCTGGCCGAGGATGCGAGCCTGGGGGTCGTCCAGATGGAAGAGGGGGCACAGGCGGCTATTGGTGCCCCAGACCAGGTCTTGGGGCAGGTCCTGGGTGATGGGATGGTCAAAGTCGGTGACGTGCATCAAGGGACCCCAGGCGTAGTCGCCTTGGGCGAACTGGAAGCCGGTGAGGTCGGTCATGTGCTGGATGTCCGGCTCGTCGGCCAGGTAGCCGGGGGCATAGATCCAGAGGGCCACGCGGCCATC
>Ga0209347_1001143_pt1 | contig 48071 bp, 32 predicted proteins | sample AutmiccommuBRH23_FD_187382 | JGI IMG/M metagenome (GOLD analysis project Ga0209347, IMG submission 187382) | Deep subsurface microbial communities from Mt. Terri, Switzerland - Autotrophic microbial communities BRH/23 (SPAdes) (version 2) | ecosystem: Environmental > Aquatic > Deep subsurface >... | reverse complement strand
CGGGAATCCGTTCCGATTACCACACCGATACGACGTGGACGCCACGTGGCCAGACGCCGGTGGTCGAAGTCACCGGCCGGCGTTTCTCGCTGAACATGATCTCGGCGGTGAGCCCGCAGGGCGAGTTTCGCTTCATGCTGCACGAAGGCTCGGTCACCGCCACGTTGTTTCGCGAGTTCCTCAAGCGTCTGATGATCGGCGCCGACAAGCCGGTCTTCGTGATCGTCGACGGGCACCCCATTCACAAGGCCAAGCTGGTTCGGGCCTACGTCGACAGCCTGAACGGGCAACTCAAGCTCTTCTACCTGCCGTCGTACTCGCCGCAACTCAATCCCGACGAACAGGTCTGGGCGCATGTGAAGCGTCAGGTCTCCAAGCGCCTCGTGCAGGACAAGGACGAAATGAAGCGCCTGGCCCTGGGCGCGCTGCGCCGGATTCAACGACTGCCGAGGCTCGTTAAATCGTTCTTCCTTCAGCCCGAGTGCCAGTACACGCTTATCTGACATTACTTTTTAGAAGGTTAGTAATCCTTGTAATGCGAGGCCACGCGCCCGGGCCCAATCCATTTTGCATGAGAGGTATACCCGAATGATACGGTCAGTGGCAACCGGACGACGGACCGACTTGCAGGTGGCCGATCTCGCACTCTTCCGTGTAGCGCACGAAGCCGCGCTGCAGCCGTTCGGCCCAACCTGCCCCCAGACGCGCGCCAGCGTCCTCGAAGGCGGCCTCGATCTGGACCGCCGTCGCCTGCAGCAGATCATAGGTCACGACGACTTCCCCGCGGCCGTGCACCTCCACGGCCTCGATCCCCATCAGTGCGCCGATTCGCGCCCGTACGATGTCGGCCTGGCTTGGGTCGAGCGGGACGTCGAGCACAAAGGTTCGGCGCTTCAGGAGCGTCTGTCCCTTCTGCTTCGGTGCCGGTTGACCGGGCAAGCCCATGTACAGATGAGGGTTGGCGAGGAAGCGCTCGCGGCACTGCGCAGAGCAAAAAGCGAAATGGCCGCCTTGATACTCGGCACCGAAGCTTGCCGGATCCACCAGCATGCCGCATACCACGTCCTTGACCGGTTCCTCGTCTTTCACTGCGCACTCCCAAAATAAATCATTGCTGGCTCCGCTGGCAGCCTCCCACGCCGATGTTGCCCCAACGCAGACGCTTGCTTCTCAGTCGAACAGCGTCGCGAACATCGCCTCCTGCGTCTGGTCGCGCCATCTGCGATACGCATCCAGGCCGTCGGAAATGATTCGACTCACCCCCTGCTCGCCGACCAGCCACGGATTGTCGGCGGCCACCGGCTGCCGATGCTCGCGGACCGACGGGACCAGCGCCTCCACACCCCTCATCCAGGGGCTGAACTTCTCCGAAAACAGATAGCGGCTCGTGCGCATCGGGTGCAGCCATTTGAGCGCCATCGCCGTCCACGGCGTCGCAAAAGCCTGCACCCACGGACTGACGAAGCCGCGGTAGAGCGATTCGTTGAACTCGGAGATCCGCCGCACGGTCTCGAACGTCTCGCGCGGATAGTCGAAGCGGATGTCTTCCACGCGGCGCTCCTCGAACATCACCTCGTACTGCGGCTTGTGGCAGTCCGGGTCGCCCGTGGGGTTCACGATCTTCATCTCGTAGAGGCCCGGAACCAGCGCCTCCAACTCGTCCAGCGACTCCAGGATCGCTCGATGTTCCAGGCGGGCGACGCCTGCCGAAACGAAGATCCCGAGGTGGCCGACATGATCATTAAGTAGATAGACAATCCGCTGGCCAGCATCCTTCAGGTCGGCGGTCGTCGGATAGATCGTCGGAATCCAGTTCAGCGCCTGGTGCGGCGGCGTGATGTTGTCGCCGCTGGAGGCGAAGATCACGAGCGGATTGCGGATCTGCGTGAGGTCGACGACGCAGCCATCGCAGATCCGCATCTCGCCGCGCTCGAGCTTGTTGCCGACGAAGAGATTCTCGACCATCGCGACGATCTCCTCGCGGCCGAGAAAGTAGAAGCCCGACCACCAGCGCTCGAACTCGAGAAACCGCTCCCGTTCGCTGTCGATGTTCGCGTACACATGGTAGAGCTTGTCCCACAGCGCATACGCCGGATTGAGGCCCTCGAAGTTCTGCACCAGCCACGCCCCGTCGAAGCTGCCATTGCCCAGATCGCCGAGGAAGTGGGGCAGCCACGCGCCACCGACGAAGCCGCCCGCCAGGCGCATCGGGTTCACATCCTCGGCGCCGGCCCAGTACGACAGCGGCGAACCGTTGAGCACCGCCGGTCCGGCGAGCCCCGCGCAGTCCGCCGACAGCAGGGTGACCGCCCAGCCCGCCTGACAGTTGCCGTACAGCACCGGCGCCCGGCCGCCGTGGCGCCGGCTCACCTCCTCGACGAAGCGGCGCTGCGCGTGCAGCACGTCGGCGAGAGTCTGGCCGGGACACGGCTCGGGATAGAACATCACGAAATAGACCGCATGCCCTTCGTGCAGCGCCATCCCGACTTCCGAATCGCGCTTGAAGCCGCCGATACCGGGACCGTGGCCGGCGCGCGGATCGACGATGATGACCGGGCGCTTGGCCTCGTCGACGCAGTCCTCATACCGCACCTCGCCAGCGCCCGTAATGCGCAGCAGGGCATAGTTGGCCGGCTGCTCGAAGCGCCGGGCGTCGAGGAGGGTCTCGTAGTCGAAGTTGAGCAGCGGCGGCAGGCCGGACTGCTCGTGGGCCAGCATATTGTCGGCGCGCTCGCGAAGGACGTCGAGGAACAGCAGGCCGCGCTGCCAGAAGTCCACCTGGTAGCGCCAAGCCTCCTCCAGCGGGTTCAGTAGCCGCAGGGGCAAGGGTGCTTCCCAGGATTCCGACAGGGCCTCGCCGAGCGGCGCGGCGGGCACCGCTGGCGCCGGCGACCGAGCGGTTTCGGTGACTCTTTTCAAGGCAGTGCTTGGCATTGCGATCTCCTTTTACGTTCAGAACCCGCGGGTTGCCCGGCCCGCGACCGGGTGTCAGTGATGCGCATGCGCCGGCTCCGGCGCCACTTGCGCGGGCGCGGACGGCTCGGCGATGCCGGCGAGTCTCGCCCGCTTGAGCATGAGCGCGTTCACCGCCACCAGCAGCGAACTGCCCGACATGGCGAGCGCCGCGATTTCCGGGCTGATGGTGAGCGGATAGAAGACGCCGGCGGCGGCCGGGAAGGCCAGCACGTTGTAGCCCACCGCCCACCACAGGTTCTGATGCATCTTGCGCAGGGTATGGCGCGACAGCTCGATGGCGGCGACGACGTCGTAGGGATCGCTCCTCATCAGCACCACGTCGGCGCTTTCCATCGCCACGTCGGTACCGGCGCCGATGGCGAAGCCGACGTCGGCCTGGGTGAGCGCCGGTGCGTCGTTGATGCCGTCGCCCACCATGCCCACCTTATGCCCTTGCTGCTGGAGCTTCTTCACTTCGTCGGCCTTCTGCCCGGGCAGCACCTCGGCCAGGACGATATCGATGCCGAGTTCCTTGGCGATGCGCTCGGCGGTGGCCTGGTTGTCGCCGGTCAGCATCGCCACCTTGACGCCGCGCGAGCGCAGATCGGCCACCGTCTGCGCCGCCGTGGGGCGGGACGCGTCGGCGATGGCGATGAGGCCCCACAGCCTGCCCGCGCGCGCGACGTGCACCACGGTGCGGCCGGCCCCCTGCATCTGCGCGGCGCGCTGCTCCAGGCCAACCAGGTTCACGCCCTCTGCGTCCATCAGCCGCCGGTTGCCGATCAGCACCGGCTCGCCGTCGAGCATTCCCTTCGCGCCCATGCCGTCCACGTTGGCGAACCGCTCGGCCTTGCCCGTCGCCAAGTCCCCGGCCCGCTGCAGGATGGCATGGGCGAGCGGATGCTCGGAGTGCCGCTCCATCGCCGCGGCGAGCGCCAGGACTTCGTCCGAGGTACGGCCGGGGACCGCCGCGACGTCCACCACCTCGGGCTTGCCCAGGGTCAGGGTGCCGGTCTTGTCGAAGATCACCACCTGCAGCTTGGTCGCCTCCTCGAGCGCTTGAGCGTTCTTGATCAGGATGCCATGGCGCGCGCCGCGCCCGGTGCCGATCATGATCGCCATCGGCGTCGCCAGGCCCAGCGCGTCGGGGCAGGCGATGACGAACACGGTGATCGTGAGCGTCACTGCGAAGAGCAGGCTCTGCCCAAGGCCCCAGTACCACACGACGAAGGTCGCCACCCCGATCACGAGGGCGATGACCACCAGCCATTGCGAGGCCTTGTCGGCGAGCAGTTGGGCGGGCGCCTTGGAGTTCTGCGCCTCCTGCACCAGCTTGACGATCTGCGCGAGCGCCGTCTCGGCGCCCACCCGCGTGGCGCGGTAGCGGAAGCTGCCGCTCTTGTTGATCGTCGCGCCCGCGACCTGGCTGCCGACCCCTTTCTTCACCGGCATCGATTCGCCCGTGAGCATCGACTCGTCCACCTGGGATTCGCCTTCGATCACTTCGCCGTCCACCGGGATCCTGTCGCCGGGGCGGATGACGACGACGTCGCCCTTGAGCACTTCGGCGGTCGGAATCTGCACCTCGCGCCCGTCGCGCACCACGTTCGCCATCGGCGGCGCCAGGTCCATCAGCGCGCGGATCGCGTCATTCGCCCCGGCGCGGGCGCGCATCTCCAGCCAGTGGCCGAGCAGGATGAACACCAGCAGCACCGCCACCGCCTCGTAGAACTGGGCGCCCGCGAAGAAGAAGGTGGCGCCCACGCTGAACAGGTAGCCGGTGCCCACCGACAGCACCACCAGCACCGCCATGTTGAGCACGCCGGTCTTGAGCGCGCGCCACGCGGCGACGAAGAACGGCCAGCTCGGATACAGCACCGCGGCGCTGGCGAGGAAGAACAGCCACAGATCGAGAGACAGACCGAAGGGTGGCGCCGGCGGCGTGAACATGCCGCCCATCGGCGAGTAGAGAAAGATCGGCACGGTGAACACGAGGGCGATCCAGAAGCGGTTGCGCATGTCGCGCACCATGGCCTCCATGTCCATGCCGCCGCCGTGACCCATCTCGTGGGCCATTTCATGGGCCATCGCCGGAGCCTTCTCCCCGCCCGCCAAGGCGGGCGGCGCATGGGCGTGGCCCGCATGGGGCAGCGGTGGTGCCAATGCTGCCGTCGGCGGATCATCGGGCTGGCACACGTGCCTGGGCAACAACTTGCCGCGGCAGTGGTAGCCGCACTCGCGCACCCTGGCCTTGATGGCGGCAAGGTCGATCAGACTCTCGTCATAGGTCACGGTGGCGCTGCCCGAGGCGTAGCTCGCCTCGACCCGCTGCACGCCCGGCAGTCGCGCCACTTGCTTCTCCACGCCCCGGATACTGAGGGGCGAGATCAGGTCGCCGACTTCGATGGTAGCGGTCTGCATCCGGTTACCCCTCTCCGTCCAGCATTTCGAGCACTAGGGCAACCGCCTGGCCGCCGCCGATGCACAGAGTGACGACGCCGCGCTTGATGCCGTCGCGCTGCATCGAATGCAGCAGCCGCGTGGTGAGCACCGCGCCGGTGGCGCCGATGGGATGGCCGTGGGCGATCGCGCCGCCCTCCACGTTGACCACGTCCTCGGGCAGCCCCAGCTCCTGCACGCAAGCCAGCGCGACGGCGGCGAAGGCCTCGTTGATCTCGATGCGCTCCACGTCCGCCAGGGACCAGCCGGCGCGCGCCAGCGCCTGGCGCACCGTCGGCACCGGTGCGATGCCGAACATGCCCGGCTCCACCGCCGCCACGCCGTGCGCGACCAGCCGCGCCATGGGCCGCAGGCCATGGTCGCGCGCCCAGCCGGCTTCGGCCACGATCATGGCGGCGGCGCCGCTGTTGAGCCCCGGCGCGTTGCCGGCGGTGAGGGTGCCGTCCTCGCGGAAGACGGGCCGCAGCCGGGCGAGCGATTCAAGGGTGGTGTCGGGGCGATTGTGCTCGTCCACCTCGAATGTCTCCGGGCCCTTGCGGCCCTTGATCTCGACGGGAACGATCTCGGCGGTGAACTTGCCTGCGGCCTGGGCCGCGGCGAAACGCTGCTGGGTGCGCAACGCCCAGCGGTCCTGGTCCTCGCGGCTGATGCGGTATTTGCGCACCAGGTCTTCGGTATGCCAGCCCGAATGCTGGGAGGAGAAGGCGTCGTTGAGGCCGTCGCGCAGCATGCTGTCGTGGATTGTCGCGTCGCCCATGCGGTAGCCCCAGCGGCCGCCTTCGAGCAGGTAGGGGGCGAGGTCCATGTTCTCCATGCCGCCGGCCACGGCGCAGGAAATGTTGCCGGACATCACTTCCAGGGCGGCGGTGATGACCGCCTGCGCCCCCGAGCCGCACACCCGGTTGATTGTCATCGCGGGCACCTCGACCGGAAGGCCGGCGCCGATGGCCGCCTGCCGCGCCGGATTCATGCCGGCACCGGCCTGGATCACCTGCCCCATCACTACCGCACCGACCGCGGCGCCGTCCACCCCGGCACGGCGCAGCGTCTCGCGGATCACCACGGCCCCGAGGCGGGGCGCAGGCACCGTCTTGAGGGATCCACCGTAGGTTCCGATCGCGGTACGTACGGGATTGCAGAGTACGACTTGCCTTGTGCTCATCACTTCACTCCTTTCAGCTCGTCTGCCAAGTTCGGTGCACGCATTGACTGCCTGGAAACGATCTTGCGCCCCGCCACCTGACGGGTCTGTGACTCCGGTATTACAACGGCGTAAGCCGCCGAACGTTCGCGTGACGCGCGGCTCGCTCTATAGCCACCGCCGAGCCCACCAACCGATCGCCTCGGCGACGCGCCGCCGCCAGGGGCGCTGACTCCACGGCATCGCAAGCACCTCTTCAGACTCGCGCAGATCGTCCAGGAAGATCCGGGCGAGCAGCGAGTTGAGCTCGCCGCCTTCGTCGATCAGGTTAAGCTCGTCGTTCACGAACAGGCTGCGATAGTCGAGATTCGCAGTGCCGACCGTCGCCCAGTCGGCGTCAACGAGCAGTGTCTTGGCGTGCAGCACGCGCGGCGTGTATTCGTAGATGCGTACGCCACACGCCAGAAGCCACGCGTAGGCGGCGCGTGCCGCCCACTGCGCCAGGGGCACATCGCTCTTGCCGGGCACCAGCAGCCGGACGTCCGCTCCATTCAATGCGGCGTGACATAGAAGCTTCTGCGTCGAGCTATCGGGAACGTAATAGGGCGTGGTAGCCCACACGCGCGACTTTGCTCCGCGCAGAGCGTCGTGCAACTCACAGCGCAGGCGATGGCGGCACGCCTTCGAGCGATTCGGCAGCAGCCAGCGGGGCCCCGTCCTAGGGGGTAGCCAGTCGGGCTGGACGTCGTGGTAGCGATCGAAGACCACCGCCGCTGCTGCGGCCGGCTCGCCGATAAAGCGCACATGGGTATCTCGCCAGCGCGGCCGACCTACGGCCCGCTCCGAGCTGGGCGCATGGATGTTAAAGCCCCCCACGAACGCTGCCGCTTCGTCCACGACCAGCAGCTTGCGGTGATTGCGGCGATTCAACGCAAAGGGACGTAGAGGCGACCAGGCGCGGCTCCATTCGAAACGGACTCCCGCCGTGCGCAGCCGGTCAATGTCCCCGCCTTTGAGCTCGCGCCACGAACCGGCGTGATCTGCGCGCAGCCAGACGTCGATCCCACGCGCGGCACAGCGGCTTAGCGCCTCCATGAAGACCTGGCCGACGGCGTCCGACGCCAGGATATAGCTCTCGAGACGCACGCTGCGCTCGGCGCGGCCGATGTCGTCGAGCATGGCGTTGTAGAGCGCATCGCCCTCGACGAACACCTCGAGCGGTGTATCACGACGCGTCGACATTCCAGGGGTTGGAATCAACACGAGTAATCGATTGCGCTCGGCTTGGGCGCCATAGGCACCCGGCGCTATGCGTGGTGTTGCTCCGCCGGCGCAGGCTCGATGCTGTCGACGGTATGGCGCGCCGGCGCGGCAGGCTGCGCTTCCACGGCGAGTCCCGCGCGGAAGCGTCTCAACCTGAGCGCGTTTCCGAGCACGAACACGCTCGAGAGCGCCATCGCGGCTGCGGCGAAGATCGGCGACAGTAGCGTGCCGTTGACGGGGTAGAGCGCGCCCGCGGCAACGGGGATCAGCAAGACGTTGTATGCGAAAGCCCAGAAGAGGTTCTGCTTGATGTTGCGGATGGTCGCCTTCGAGAGGGCGATCGCGTTCACCACGCCTCGCAGGTCGCCCGACATCAGCACCACGTCCGCGCTCTCGATCGCGATGTCGGTGCCGGTCCCGATCGCGATGCCGACATCGGCCTCGGCGAGCGCGGGAGCGTCGTTGATGCCGTCGCCGACGTATGCGACTTCGCGTCCTCCCGCTCGCAGGCTCTTGACCTTCTCGACCTTGCCGCCGGGCAGGACTTCGGCCACGACGTGGTCGATGCCGAGCTGCCTCGCGATTGCCGCCGCAGTCGCTGCGTTGTCGCCCGTGATCATCGCAACCTCGAGGTGAAGCGCGTGCAGCGCCTGGATCGCTTCGGGCGTCGTCGGCTTGATCGGGTCCGCGACAGCGATGGCTGCCGCGATCCTGCCGTCGATCGCGGCATAAAGCGGGCTCTTGCCTTCGGTTGCAAGTCGTTCGGCCTGCTGCGCAAAAGGCGTCAGGTCGTAGCCGAGCTGCTTCATGTATCGATCGGCGCCGACCTCGACCTTGCGCGCGCCTGCGCGCGCCGACACGCCAAAGCCGGGTGTCGCCTGGAAGGTCTCGACCTCGGGGAGCTTCAGCCCCCGCCCCCTGGCCGCGGCAACGATCGCCTCGGCGATCGGGTGCTCCGAGCGCGACTCGACGGCGGCGACGAGGGTCAAGACCTTCTCGAAGGTGAAGCCTGCGGCCGGAATCAAATCGGTGAGCTCGGGCCGTCCCTTCGTGAGCGTGCCGGTCTTGTCGAGTGCGATCACCCCTACGTCGCGCAGGGACTGCAGCGCTTCGCCTTTGCGGAACAGAACCCCTATTTCGGCAGCGCGGCCCGTGCCGACCATGATCGAGGTCGGTGTGGCGAGCCCCATTGCGCAAGGACAGGCGATGATGAGCACCGCCACGGCGTTGACCAGCGCGAACGTGAGCGCCGGCTCCGGCCCGAAGAAAAACCAGACCGCGAACGTCACCGCGGCAGCCGCCATGACAGCCGGCACGAACCACGCTGTCACCTTGTCGACGAGCGCCTGGATCGGCAGCTTGGAACCCTGCGCCGCCTCGACCATGCGAATGATCTGGGCGAGTACGGTGTCCGGCCCGACTTTCGTCGCCTTGAAAGAAAAGCTGCCCGTCTTGTTGATCGTACCGCCGACGACCTCCGTGCCCGCGCTCTTGGACACCGGCACCGGCTCGCCCGTGATCATGCTCTCGTCCACATACGACGAGCCTTCTACGACCTCGCCGTCGACGGGCACCTTCTCGCCAGGGCGTACGATCACGATGTCGCCCGCGCGCACCTCGCCGAGCGGGACCTCCAGCGTTTCGCCTTCGCGCTGCACGCGCGCGGTTTTCGCCTGCAGGCCGATCAACCGTTTGATCGCTTCGGAGGTGCGGCCCTTCGCGCGCGCCTCGAGGTAGCGGCCGAGTAGTATGAGGGTGATGATGACCGAGGCCGCTTCGTAGTACACATTCAGCGTGCCTGCCGGGAGCACGCCCGGCGCAAAGGTCGCTACCACCGAATAAGCCCAGGCCGCGCTCGTGCCGAGCGCGACGAGCGAATTCATGTCCGGCGCGCGCCGGAGGAGCGCGGGCACGCCTTTCTGGAAAAAGCGCAGGCCGGATCCGAAGAGCACCGCGGTCGCCAGCGCGAACTGCACATACCAGCTCTGACGCTCGCCGATCGTCTCTACGATCCACCCGTGCACGGCGGGAATCAGGTGAGCGCCCATCTCGAGACCGACCACCGGCAGCGTGAACACTGCGGCCACGATGAGCGCGAGGCGCAGGCTCCGCATCTCGCGCTCGCGGCGCTGCGCTTCCTCGTCGGTCGCATCCGCCGCACCGGCAGCGAGCCGCGCTTCGTAGCCGGTCGCACGCACCGCCGCTTCGAGTCCGGCCGCGCTGACGGCGCCCGCGAGGTGGCGCACCTGTGCCTTCTCGGTTGCGAGGTTGACCGATGCGCTCAGCACGCCCGGTACTCGCGCGAGTGCCTTCTCCACCCGACCCACGCACGAAGCGCACGTCATGCCCTCGATCGCGAGCTCGGTCGTCGTCTCGCGCACGCCGTAGCCGGCGGCGTTCACGGCGCGCACCACCGCACCGGGATCGGGGTCGCCGAAAAACGCCACCGCGGCGCGCTCCGTTGCGAGGTTGACCGAAGCACGCGAGACGCCAGGGACCGCTTTCAGCGCCTTCTCGACGCGCGCGACGCAGGAGGCGCAGGTCATGCCTTCGATCGGAATGTCCAGCGCGCTACGCCCTTCGGCAGGGGAATTGTTTTCACTCGGAAGCGTCGTCATGCGATCCTCTGCTCCATTCATTACGCGACCGCAATGGTCGTGCCGAGGCCGTTCCAGGCATGGATGACAGGCTCGGTGAGGTCGATCATACCCAAGGACGCTCACGGACGCTGTGGCGACTCGGGCACGAACAACGGTTCCGTTAATCCGAATGGCGCCATGAGAATGCTCGCCCACCACATTGCTGCGCGATGCCGCGGGAATAACCACTACAGCAAAACCCAGGGCAGCAGGAATGCGCTCGACCAGACCAGCCACACGTAGTGATAAGGCATGATGGGATTGGTTACCGCGCCTCGTTCAGACCAACTCGTTGACCGCAAGCACACACACACTCGATCGCGGTGCGAGCCGCCGTCGATCATCGCTGCCACAGTATGCGTCCCGTTTCCAGGGGCACGGCGGCGCCGTCCACGTTGGCAATGATGCCGCCTCGCGCAGGGGCATTGGGGGCCGGCGCCGGCTGACCCGCGAGGGGACTCAGGCTCATGCCTGAAGCCAACCGCGCGTGAAACCCGCTCGCCGCAATCCGGTAACAATGTATGGGCAGTTTCGCATCAATCGCCACAACAAACCGGTACGGTAATTCTCAATCATCAAGATGATCGGCCCCTGATTGAGCCCGTAATGCCACGGTGAGACCCACCAGCCATAAGGATTGCCGGACTTACCCGGGTGGGAGGGGTTGAAAGATGCTTTGAAGCCGTAGGCGTTGAACTCGGTCAACTTCGCTTGGTGTATGCAATAGTCGAGCGCGGGCAACACGATTTCGGGTGCGAACGGCAGCGACGCCACTAACGCCCACGGTGCAAGGGTGCCGTCGTCGGGTCCATACGGCACGCCGCGTGCCAGGTAATCGAAGAATCGGCGCTCGATGCCGTTTACCTTGATGGTGTCGGGACCGGGGCCTTCGCTTGCGGTTATTCCCCAGCAGTGGCTGCCATAGCCCTCGAACTCGAGTGGGTTGTCGATCGCGTACTGTTGTTGCACATAACTTGCACGCCGGCTGTTCTCGAAATAGTCGATGCCTTTATCACGCATGAAAGCGTCCTGAATACCGCGAAAGTCAATCCAGACATGTGAGAGCTGATGGGTGAATAACGGCCCGGCGTACAGATATTCCTGTCCGTAACAGTGTTCCCACCGGTAAGTGGAGGCCCACGCTGCGTAGCTTCTCTCGGGCAGCGCATGAGTCGGCGAGCCCAGCCCCAGGATATACAGCAGCAGCGCCTCGTCGTAGCCTTCCCACCGATATTTGAGGAAGCCGCTTTCCGGCTTCCAGCCGTGCGTGACCGTTGCAGCCTGGTCTTGCGCCCATTGCCAATCGGCGCGGCGATAGAGCGCGTCGCCAAGAGTGCGGATTTCAGTCTCGTCGGCTGTATCGGCGTCGAAATAAATCCCCGCCGTCAACGCGCCGGCCAGCAGAAAAGCGCTGTCCACTGTCGACAGTTCGCATTGCCAGGCGCGACGACCCGTCTGCATGTCGAGAAAATGATAATAAAACCCGTGGTAGCCGGTGGCGTCGGGCTCGGGGCCCTGCGGGCTCTCCCAGAAAAAACGCAACGTCGCAAGCGTTCGCTGCACCGCCGCGGCACGCGATACGAATCCGCGCTCCACCGCCACCGGATACGCCGCCAACGCAAGGCCGGTGGCGGCGATGCTCGCAGGCCAATCCGCAGCGGTCTTGTCGAGCACGAGCCCGTTGACGGGATTCGTTTCATGCAAGAAATATCCGAATGTTTCGCGCTGCAGTTTTTCCAGTTCGGCGTCGCCAGTGAGTTTCTTGCTGCTCATGCTTCGGTCCGATGGCCGAACAGCACCGGCCCCAGCTTTCGATAGGCGCCCACCATCGCTGGCGGCAAGATCAGCCACTGCAACAGCGGGGAAAGACCAATACCGAAGATCATCGGCATGCTCGCCGTATAGCCCCAGTTGCCGGCGCGATAGACGTTGTACCATTCGCTCCACGCGGTGAAAACCATCGCGCCGATCACAACAATTACGCCGCCCGTCCACGGACGCGACACCGACCAGTCCGCGCGCCAGAGCACGATGCCGGCCAGCGCGAACATCGCGAGTGCAATCAAAACGTCGCCCAGGGAGCAATGAAGCAGTGCCCATGCGACACCCATGCCATCGGCCTCAGCCCAGATCGTATAGAGCCTGACATGCGCGATTTCCCACGCCAGATTCAAAACGAAGGCGAGCGCCGACCAGAGACCTGCGCGTGCCATAACGCCGGGCCTCGTCTTGGTGCGTATGGCGTGCGGCCTCACGCCGGTCTTCGCAGTAACTCGGGCCGCGCTCATCTGCCTTGACTCATTCGGATGCCGCGTTATCTGCTTTACCGCCACGACAAGCACCTTTGGAAAACGTTTACTTGTCCAATGGCTTGAGGGTGGTCAGCCCGAGCCGGAGTGGTGCAGCGGCGGTGCGGCAGAGGCTGTTCGTGATCCGTTGTCGGCGTGCCCGCCCAAAACCGCGGCGGCCACTTCACAGCGTGGAAACAATGCCGTGTTGAGCCAGAACACTACCCAAGCCAGCACCAGCCCCACGCGCGCGAACCCGTGCAGACCCCGTGGTTGTTTGGCCTCTGACATCCCGGCGGAACTTCGCGCCTTACTTCTTACCGAAGATGACCGAGAACAGCACGACGCCTAGTACGACGATGAGCACGGTAGGAAGCCACATCCAACTGACTCCACCCATTGCTCCGCTCCCCATCATCCCGCCGCTCAGCGTTGCCCCGGTCATCGTCCCGCCGCCGAACAGCAGAAGCAGTACTACGACAATGGAAATCGCGATGACAAGGGCTGTCTTGGTTGTAGCGCCCATGGTATGAGTTTCCTTTGAGAGGGAGAATTCGAAGCTGCGCGAGTATCTGTATAGACGCGAATCTTTTCAGCGTCCGTACGCTGCCGCACATTGCGCGACCGCAGCGCCCGTGGGGCGGCCATTCCAGGCATGGATGACAGGCTCGGAGAGGTCGTGATCGTACCCAAGAACGCTCACCGACGCGGTGTCGAGCAGCAGGCGGCGTCCTTCGATGGGCGCAAGCCCGATCCAGCGCACCGCAAGAATGCGCAGGATTTCACGATGGCCGAAGAGGAGCACAGTGCCGCCGCCTGCGCGAAGGCGCCCGATGACACGGTCGGCACGCGCGCCGACGGCATCGAGTGTCTCGCCGCCGGGGCTGCCGTCGCGGAGAAGACGCCAGCCGGGGCGCTCCACTTCGATATCGACAGTGCTTCTACCCTCGTAGGCGCCGTAATCCCATTCCATCAGATCATCGTCAGACTCGATGGAAGAATGTGGCATCGCAAGCTCGGCCGTGCGGCGGGCGCGCCGCAGCGGACGGGAGAGAATGCGATCGAAGCGCTGTCCGGTGAGGCTCGCCCCGAGCTCGCGCGCCTGGCGTTCCCCTTGTTCGTTCAGCGGAAGATCGGTGCGGCCGGAATGTTGTGCGCTCAGCGTCCACGCGGTATCGCCGTGACGCACCAGGTAGACCCTCGGCAGCGCCGGGTTCATCGAGTGCGCCCTGTGTGACTGGTGAGCGTGCATGCATGTGCGTCACCGCGCGGTGAGCGCGGAATCGACGATGCTCTGCGCTTCCTGCAGGACCGATTGCAGATGCGCCTTGTCCTTGAAGCTCTCCGCGTAGATCTTGTAGATGTCTTCGGTGCCGGAGGGGCGTGCGGCGAACCAGCCGCTGGCGGCGGTCACCTTGATGCCGCCGATCGGTGCGTTGTTGCCCGGCGCATGATCGAGCACGCTTTCGATCTTCTCGCCGGCCAGCTCGGTGCTCTGCACCTGCTTCGGCGAAAGCTTCGCCAGCCTGGTTTTTTGCTCGGCGGTCGCCGGCGCTTCGACGCGATCGGCCATCGACTCGCCCAGTTCAAGAACGAGGTCGCGATACAGCTCGCCGGGATCGCGGCCTGTCCGCGCAGTGATTTCCGCGGAGAGCAGCGCCGGGACGATTCCATCCTTGTCGGTCGTCCAGACGCGGCCATCCAGACGGATGAAAGATGCACCGGCGCTCTCTTCCCCGCCAAACCCGAGCGAACCGTCGAGCAAGCCATCCACGAACCACTTGAAACCGACCGGCACCTCGTAGAGCTTGCGGCCGAGCTTCGCCGTGACGCGATCGATCATCTGGCTGCTCACCACCGTCTTGCCGACTGCCGCCGACTTGCTCCACTGCGGTCGGTGTTGGAAGAGGTAGAAGATGACGACGGAAAGGTAATGATTGGGCGGCAGCAACCCGGCGTTCCGGGTAACAATGCCGTGCCGGTCGTGGTCGGTGTCGCAGGCGAAGGCGATGTCGAAGCGGTCCTTGAGGCCGATCAAGCTCTGCATGGCGTAGGACGAGGACGGATCCATGCGGATGCGGCCGTCCCAGTCTACCGTCATGAACCGGAAGGTCGGATCGACAACTTCGTTCACGACCGTGAGATTCAAACCATAGCGCTCGGCAATCGCGGCCCAATAGTGAACGCCGGCGCCGCCAAGCGGATCCACGCCCATGCGGATGTTCGCGCCCCGAATCGCCTCCATATCGAGCACGCTGCCGAGATCGCTTACGTAAGCGTTGAGATAATCGTGCCGATGGGTCGTGGCGGCGCGCAAGGCCTTCTCGTAGGGAATTCTCTTCACGCCCTGCAGGCCGTCTTTCAGAAACTCGTTGGCCTTGGCTTCGATCCATCCCGTGACGTCGTTATCCGCCGGCCCGCCGTTGGGCGGGTTGTACTTGAAGCCGCCGTCGTGGGGTGGATTGTGCGAGGGGGTGACGACGATGCCATCCGCAAAGCCCGCAGTGCGCCCGCGGTTGTAGACGAGTATTGCGTGAGAAATCGCAGGAGTGGGCGTGTACTCGTCGTGCTCCGCGAGCATGACATCCACGCCGTTGGCCGCCAGCACTTCGAGCGCACTGGCACAAGCCGGCACCGACAGCGCGTGCGTGTCGATGCCGAGAAACAGCGGGCCGCCGATGCCATGCTGCTTGCGGTAATCGCAAATGGCCTGACTGATGGCCAGAACATGCCATTGGTTGAAAGTGTTTTCAAAGGCGGAGCCGCGATGCCCCGAGGTGCCGAACGCGACCCGCTGCGCCGGCACTGAAGAATCAGGCACGTCGGTGTAGTAGGCCGAAACGAGCCTGGGCACGTCGACCAGCATTGCCGGCGTGGCCAGCTTGCCAGCCAGTGGACTTACGTTCATGAAGGTCCATTCCTGATCCGGCGGTAGCGCCGGATGAGCGCGTTGGTCGAGCTGTCATGCTCGAGCTGCGGTTCGCCCGTGCTTTCAAGCTCGGGGATCGTCCGCTGCGCCAGCACTTTGCCCAACTCGACGCCCCATTGATCGAACGAATCGATGTTCCAGATCGTCCCCTGAGTAAAGACACTGTGTTCGTAAAGCGCGACCAGCAGCCCCAGCGTCTCCGGCGTCAGACGCTCGGCGAGTAGGGTGTTGGTCGGGCGATTGCCTGCGAATACCCGGTGCGGCGCGAGCCACTCGGGCGTCCCCCCGGCCTTGACCTCGTCTTCCGTCTTGCCGAACGCCAGCGCTTCGGTCTGCGCAAACAGATTGGACATCAGCAGATCGTGATGCCTGGCTAGCGGATTCAACGGCTGGCAAAAGCCGATGAAGTCGCACGGGACCAGCTTTGTTCCCTGGTGGATGAGTTGGTAGAACGAATGCTGGCCGGTGGTGCCGGGCTCGCCCCAGTAGATGGGCCCGGTTTGCCAGTCGACGCGCGTGCCGTCGAGCGTGACGTGCTTGCCGTTGCTCTCCATCGTCAGTTGCTGCAGGTACGCGGGGAAGCGTTTGAGATACTGCTCGTAAGGCAGCACCGCGACCGTCTGCGCATCGAGAAAGTTGCAGTTCCATACCGTCAGCATCCCCATGAGCACGGGCAGATTCTGTGCGAATGGAGCGCTGCGAAAGTGCTGATCCATCGCGTGAAAGCCGGCGAGCATCACACGGAAGTTCTCAGGTCCCACGGCGATCATGGTCGACAGGCCTATCGCCGAATCCATCGAGTAGCGCCCGCCGACCCAGTCCCGGAAACCGAACATGTTCGCGGTATCGATGCCGAACGCGGCCACGCCTTCGGCGCTGGTCGATACGGCGACGAAGTGCCTGCGCACGGCTCGGTCGTCACCGAGTTTGCGCAAGGTCCAGGCGCGGGCGGTCTGGGCGTTAGTCAGGGTCTCGAGCGTCGTGAAAGTCTTCGAACAGATGATGAACAGCGTTTCTTCGGGGTCGAGATCGCGCGTGGCTTCCTCGAAGTCGGTGCCGTCCACGTTCGAGACGAAGCGGAACGTCATGTCGCGCTGACTGTAATAACGCAGCGCTTCGTACGCCATCACGGGTCCGAGGTCGGAGCCGCCGATGCCGATGTTGATGATATTGCGGATGCGCTTGCCGGTGTATCCCTGCCACTCGCCGCTGCGGACCTGGAGCGAGAATGCGGCCATCCGATCAAGAACCGCATGCACCTCGGCCACGACGTCGATACCATCGACGACAACGCGCTCGGTCTCGGGCGCGCGCAGGGCAGTGTGCAGCACGGCGCGCTTTTCCGTCACGTTGATCCGCTCACCGCGGAACATCGCATCGATGCGCTCACGCAAACCGCATTCCCCGGCCAGTCTCACGAGCAGTCGGATCGTTTCATCGGTGATGAGGTTCTTCGAGTAGTCGAGGTAAATACCGGCGGCTTCGGTGCTCAGGCGCGTGCCCCGGCGCGGATCTTCGGCGAAGAGCTGCCGCAGATGCAGATTACGGATCGTTGCGCAATGTGCTTCGAGCGCCTTCCACGCCGGGCGCTCTGTCAGCGGTAGCGCCTGCGCAGTCGAGCCGGCGGTCAGCGTCGCGCGGCTCATGCCCGCCTGGCCTTCGTCGGCATTTCGTTTTTTGCGGCGATGCGGGACATCAGATCACCCCACGACTTGGCGAAGGCAGCTGTGCCGCCGCGCTGGAGGTCGGCGGCAAGCGCTTCATCGTTGACGCCCTCGCGCGGAAATTCCGCGAGCACCGCTTCGGCATGACCCTCAGCAACCGGCAAAACCTTCTTCATTTTGCCGTGCTCGGCGAAGGCGAGGCTTTCATGATGCCTCCTGTTGCGTGCAACGGGCTTGGGTGGTGCCGAGCAAGGCAGGAAAATCGTATCAAGGACCGGTTCGACCACCGCCCAGGCGGCCTCAACTGCGTCTTCGCGGGTGAAGAACGCGCCGTTGCCGGTTATGGCGTCGCCCAGAGGCCGCTCGTAGGCCGCTTCCCCTCCCGGTCGCTCATTCATCAGGTAGAGCTCCCGCTTGTCGCCGACGAACTCCTTTGCTGCGCGCTAGACGCGCGCAGTATGCTCACCTCGACCGAATGTTGATGGCGGTCATCAACCAGAGGGATAGTCGGGCCGGAGTGCTCGACACCATCGACCGTCAGCCTCGGCCCGCCGTCGGCGGCGGACGTTTTCAGCACGGTGATGTGGTAGACCGTCTCCCGATACCGGTAATGCACCTGGAATGAATTCCAGTCCGCGGGCACGCACGGGGCTACATGCAGCTTGTCCGCTTCGAGCCTTAATCCCAGGAGTGATTCCACGATGAACCGGTACATCCAGCCGGCCGAGCCCGTGTACCACGTCCAGCCACCGCGGCCGGTGTGCGGTGCGAGCGCATAGACATCTGCCGCGAGAACGTAGGGCTCCGTCTTGTAGACCGCAATCGAATCCGCCGAGTTCGCGTGATTCACCGGGTCGATCATCGTGAACAGCTTCCACACACGCTCGGCGTCGCCCAATGCCGCGAAGGCCATTGCGGCCCAGACTGCCGCGTGGGTGTACTGGCCGCCATTCTCGCGCACGCCCCGCAGATACCCCTTGATGTAGCCGGGATTGGGTTCAGACCGGTCGAACGGCGGATCCAGCAACTGGATCAGCGCGCCCGCCGGGCGGACGAGGTGCCTGTCGACCGCGTCCATGGCCTTGCGGGCGCGCTGAGCGTCGCACGCCCCGGACAAGACCGACCAGCTCTGCGCGATCGAATCGATACGACATTCGGAGTTTTCCGCAGAACCGAGTGGCGAGCCGTCGTCGAACCAGGCGCGGCGGTACCAGTCGCCATCCCAACTGCTGTTCTCGATAGCGTCATGCAGTCGAGCCGCCTCGCTTTGACAGCGCGCGGCGAAGCACCGGTCGTCATGCCGCTGCGCGAGCTCGCCGAACTGCGTCAGTACCGCGCACAGGAAAAACCCGAGCCAGACGCTTTCACCCTTGCCACCGGCGCCGACGAGGTTCATGCCATCGTTCCAGTCGCCCGAGCCCATCAGGGGCAAGCCGTGCGCTCCGAAGCGCAGGCCGTGCTCGACGGCGCGCACGCAGTGGTCGTACAGGCTGGCCGCCTGGTCGGACTGCTTGGGAATATCGTAGTACGACTCTTCCTCGTCCTCGAGCGCACGGCCTTCCAGGAAATGGATCGGCTCGTCGAGCACGCCAGTGTCACCGGTGACCACGACGTAGCGACAGGTCGCGAGCGGGAGCCACAGATAATCGTCCGAACAACGAGTGCGCACGCCGCGCCCCGATGGCGGATGCCACCAGTGCTGGACATCGCCTTCGGGAAACTGGCGCGACGCGCTGTGCAGCAGGTGTTCGCGCACCAGCTCTGGCGCGGCATGGACCAGCGCCATCCCGTCCTGCAGTTGATCGCGGAAGCCGAACGCACCGCTCGATTGATAGAACGCGCTGCGTGCCCAGAACCGACACGCAAGGACCTGGTACACGAGCCAGCCGTTGGTCAATACGTCGAGAGACCGGTCCGGCGTTTCAACCTGCATCGCGCCCAGCGTGTGCTGCCAATGCTGTTTCACCGCGATGAGTGCATCGTGCGCCGCAGCCGACCCGCGCCAGCGCTGCACGAGTTGACGCGCCTCCTCGGCACTACCTCCGGCGCCGAGGCGAAAGACGATCTCGCGCGTCTGCCCATCGGCCAATTCGCATGGCACCCGGATCGCGGCGCACGGATCCAGCGCGGCACCCACCGTGCCGGAAAGCCGCGGCTGCGACATCGCGGCGGGATTGCGAAGCGTGCCGTTGCGCCCGAGGAACTGCCCGCGATCGCCACAAAAGGTCCAGTCCGCAATGTCGTCGACAGCGAAGAACGCGACGCGCTCGGCGAACTCGATGTTGTAAGGATTGCGCGCGAACAGCGCGCCGCTGCCCGCGTCAATCCGCGTGCTCACGTGCATGTGGGTTTTCGTGCGCTCGTCGCCGAGCACCCATTCCAGGTAGCCGGTGACGGAAAGCCGGCGCGCGCGACCCGAAGCATTGCGCAACTTCAACACCGCGAACTTGACTGGCGCGTCGATTGCCACGTACACGACGAGCTCGGAGGCTATGCCATCCTCGCTGTGTTCGAATACGCTGTAGCCGAAGCCGTGCCGTGTCACATACGGTGCTGCACCGCCACTGGGCAGCAGCGTGGGCGACCAGAAGCGGCCGCTTTCCTCGTCGCGGACGTAATACGACTCGGTGTTCGCATCGCCGACCGGGTCATTCGACCACGGCGTGAGACGGAACGCCTGCGCGTTCTCGCTCCAGGTATTGGCGCTCCCGCTTTCCGAAACGAGGGTTCCGAACGACGGGTTCGCCAGCAGGTTCACCCACGGTGCAGGCGTCATCTGTCCGGGCGTGGTGGTGATGACGTACTCGCGTCCATCCGGAGTGAACCCGCCGAGCCCGTTGCAGAAGATCAGGTCGCGCTCGGGTAACCCGCCAGGCGACTCGGTGGCTGCTCGGATTTCCATTTCCGTGACACCGCTGCGTGCAGCTGGCGGCGGCGGGATCGAGGTCGGTGTTGCGCAGCGCCGCTCGAGCTGCTGTGCCAGCGACCCGTCGCCGTCGCTCATGACAACTCGGGCAACCGTCTTCAGGAGAATCGAGTCCCGTTCGGGAATCTTGTCGGCAGGGCGCACGAAGACGCCGCCGGGCTGATCGATGCGGTCATCGTCGCCGTATGCGGCGATCAGCGTCGTGATCTGTTCGTGCAGGGCGGGCCCGCGACCGTCGTGATCCTCGCTGAGGATCACGAAGTCCACGGCCAATCCGTGCAGGCGCCAATACGCGTGGGCCTGTATGAGTTGGCGTGCCAGATCGATATTCGCCGGGTCTGCAATCCGCAGCAGCACGATCGGCAAATCGCCGGAAATAGCGTAGGCCCATAGACTCGACTGGCCCTGGCGATTCCTGCCGAGAACGCCCGGGTCGGCGCGCAGCGCAGCGTTGGCGTAGATGACAGAACCGGCAAGGCGTGCATAGAGTCGCGCATCCGCTTCGCTCGCATGGAGCCTGCTCAGGATCGCCTGGTCGTGCGCGGGCGCCGCAGCGAGAACGCGATCGGCAATCTGCCGATCCTGGTATCTCTCGACCAGTGCCACACACGCCTCGCGTGTCCCACTGATGCCGCTGATCAGATCGACGATTGCGGTTTCACCCGGATCGAGCGTGATGCGACAGCGGATCGCGGCCACCGGATCGAGCACCGGGCCCGCGCTCCCCGACAATGCCGCGTTGTCGTCCAGCGCCTGCGGATCAGCCGTGGTGCGGCCGCGACCGATGAAGCGCATGCGATCCGTCTCATAGGAGACTTCTCCCCCTGCCGGCTTTGGCGCGGTCAGCAGGTGAAACATCCAGGGCGTCGGCTCGCCGGGAGCGCGCGGACGGCGCGTGCACAGGATCGCCTGGCGCTCGGGCAGGATTTCGGTTTCGACAAACAGTTTGCTGAACGCCGGATGTGCGGCGTCGGTGGCGGGTGGCGCGAGCACGATTTCCGCGTAACTCGTTACATCAAACGCCCTGCGTGTGAGAGAACCGTTGGTGATGTGAACCCTGCGCAGCTCGACATCATCTTCCATTGATAGGGCGATTTCGGTATGCGTCTCGATATCGCCGTCGCGACGGCGGAACGCCAGGCACCCCGTCGAGAAGACGACTTCGGAAGCGTCTGCGCGCTGTAGCGTCGGCTGATGTGCGGTTGACCAGACGTCCCCGCTGGCAACGTCGCGGAGGTAGCAGAAGGCGCCCCAGTTGTCGCATGTGGCGTCTTCGCGCCAGCGCGTGACCGCGAGGTTCTTCCAGCGACTGTAGCCGCCGCCGGCGCTCGTTACCATCACGTGGTATCTGCCGTTCGACAGCAGTTGCACTTCCGGCATCGGCGTGTCCGGACCGCCTGGAATGCGTAGCGGCGCTTCCCGATTGGCGGCAGTCATGAATGAGCCAGGAAAGCAGCCTGAAGCTTCGGCGGATTGCGCGTCGCGGTCATTGTCCGATCTATACGGTCACGCGCGAGGACAGAGATCATTAGCGTCTCATGCAGACATGCCGGCGTTCTGTGAGGCGTTGTGCCTGCGTCATCACCTCGGCCGCGCGCCGACCGCCGGCGCGGTCATTACTTGCTCGCATATCGCACTCCTTTCCCAGGTTCCATGGCCCACGGCTCAGAGCAGGCGGCGCACGGCGCGGCCCATCATTTCGAGGCCGCGCTCGCCCGGGCCGCGACGCCGCCATTGCGGCAGCATAACCTCTCTCGAGTCTTCAAGATCCCGCTCGTATTGCAGCCGCAGGCTTTCCGCGAGGCGCTGCTCGCGTGCCACGAGTATCAGCTCGTGGTTGACGAAAAGGCTGAGGTAGTCGAGGTTCGCCGACCCGACGACCGCCCATTCGCCGTCGATCTCGATTGATTTCGCGTGGAGCTTGCGCGGTTGGTATTCGAAGATACGCACCCCCGAGGCAAGGAGCGGCTCGTAGGCGGCTCGCGTCGCCCATCCGGTAACTGGCGGATCGCCCCTGCGCGGCAAGAGCAGCCGCACATCGGCGCCCACGCGCGCCCTGCCGGCAAGGGCGGCGGCGAAACGCCGGCCCACCTCGTCCGCATCGAAGATGAAAGACTCCATGCGCACGTCGCGCTCGGCGCCTTCAATCGCGGCGACCATGGAAGCGTAGAGATCGTCGCCCTCCGTAAAAAGCTCGAATTCGCTTATTCGGGTCCATGCCATGGCACCTGGTTGTGGCTTGCCTGCCAGGGGGCTTCCATTCATGGACGTGCGCTCGTTTTGGACTGGCCGGGCTCGGGCAGGTCGAACGCGAAGTCCACGGGGATCCGGGCGAGGCGGTGGAGCAGCGCGCTCTGCTGATGGTTCTCCAAGCGTTCAAACAGCAGGATCTCGAGCGGGCGCCACATCGCGACCCACCCGAGAATCAACAATCCCTCGCCGATTGCCACCATCATCGCGCGCTCGCCAGGATCGCCCAGCAGCGCGCGCAGAAGCAGGGCGATTCCAAGGACGGCGGTTCCCGCAAGCAGCAAGGTGCGACCGGTTCGCATGCGCCGTTGATACAGGCGCCGGCACTGTATGTGCGCGAGCTCGCCGAAGCGGCTCGGCCCGTCCGTACTCACTGGCCAAGTCGACGCCATAGTTTTCAGCGCGATCGGCGATCCGTCGGTGGGAATCAGGATGTGCTTGAACATGGTGTCAGCCGCGCGCTTACGTCGCCTTGGCCGCTGCAGCCGCCAGCCGCTTTTCGGTCTGCGCGACGTGGCGCGTGGCAGCGACGAAGCTGTCCGGATTGAGGGAGATCGAGTCAATACCCTGCTCGACCAGGAAGCCGGCGAACTCGGGGTAATTGCTCGGCGCCTGGCCGCAGATGCCGATCTTGATGCCGGCGGCGTGCGCCTTTGCGATCGCCTCGGCGACGAAACGCTTCACCGCCTCGCTCCTCTCGTCGAAGAGTCGCGCCAGATCGCCCGAATCGCGGTCGACGCCGAGCACGAGCTGGGTGAGGTCATTGGAGCCGATCGAGAAGCCGTCGAAGCGGCGCGCGAACTGCTCGGCGAGGATCACGTTCGAGGGCACCTCGCACATCATGTAAACCTGCAGCCCGTCCACGCCGCGCTCGAGGCCGTTCTCGGCCATCACCGCCAGCACGCGGTCCGCCTCTTCCGGCGTGCGGCAGAAGGGCACCATGATCACCACGTTGGAGAAACCGATTTCGTTGCGCACCCTGGCGAGCGCGCGGCACTCCAGCGCGAAGCCGGCGCGGTAGCGCTCGTCGTAGTAGCGCGAGGCGCCGCGCCAGCCGAGCATGGGGTTCTCTTCCTTCGGCTCGAAGGCCGCGCCGCCGAGCAGGCCCGCGTACTCGTTGGTCTTGAAGTCGGAGAGGCGCACGATCACCGGATGCGGGTGAAACGGCGCGGCGAGCTTGGCTACGCCGAGCGCGAGCGTGTCGACGAAGTAGTCCGCCGGCTCGGCGTAGCCGCGCGTGAGGTCCTCGATTTCGCGGCGAACCACCGGGTCGGCGACCCGCCCGGGCTCGATGAGCGCCATCGGATGCACACGCACGAAATTGCTGACGATGAATTCCAGGCGCGCAAGCCCCACGCCCTTCGCCGGCAGGCGCCACCAGCGGAACGCGGCCGCCGGGCTCGCAACGTTCACCATCATGGCGGTTCGGGTCTGCGGAATGCTGGTGAGGTCCACGTCCTCGGCCTCGAAGGGCAGGATTCCCTCGTACACCACGCCCTGCTCACCCTCGGCGCAGGAAAGCGTGAGCGCCTGGCCGTCCTGCAGCAGCGTTGTGCCGCGGCCGGTGCCGACGATCGCCGGCACGCCGAGCTCGCGGCTCACGATCGCCGCGTGGCTCGTGGTGCCGCCGTGATCGGTAATGATGCCCGCCGCGCGCTTCATGATCGGCACCCAGTCGGGGTCGGTCATCTCGGTCACGAGGATGGCGCCATCGCGGAAGCGCCCGATGTCCTCGGCGCTGCGGATGACGCACGCCGTTCCTGCGGCGATCGCCTCGCCGATCGCCGAGCCAGTGAGGAGCCGCCTGCCGCGTGCCTTCAGCTTGTAGGCCTTGAGTGTGCCGGCACGGCGCACGGACACGACTGTTTCCGGGCGCGCCTGCACCATGTAGAGCTCGCCGGTCTCGCCGTCCTTCGCCCACTCCATGTCCATGGCGCGGCCGTAGTGCGCCTCCACCGTGGCGGCCCAGCGGCCAAGCTGCAGGATCTCGTCGTCGGATAGCACGAAGGACTGCCGTTCCTTCTGCGTCGTCTCCACGGTCAGCGTGCGCGCGCTGCCGCCGACCGCGTAGACCATCTTGCGTTCCTTCCCGCCGAGAGTCTTCTCCACGATCGGGCGCAGGCGCGCATCGGCGAGCAGCGGCTTGAACACCACGTATTTGTCCGGGTCGACCGAGCCCTGCACCACCGTTTCGCCCAGGCCCCAGGCCGCGTTGATCACTGCGGCGCGCGGAAAGCCGCTCTCGGTGTCGATCGAGAACATCACCCCCGATCCGGACAGGTCCGAGCGCACCATGCGTTGCACGCCGATCGAGAGCGCGACCTCGAGATGGTCGAAGCCCTTCGTCTCGCGGTACGAGATGGCGCGGTCGGTGAAGAGAGACGCGTAGCAGCGCCGGCAGGCGTCGAGCAGCTCGCGCTCGCCGCGGACGTTAAGAAACGTCTCCTGCTGGCCGGCGAAGCTCGCCTCGGGCAGGTCCTCGGCCGTGGCGCTCGAGCGAACGGCGACGCTCGCCTCCGCCGAGCGGCTCCGCCGCGAAAGTTCCTTGTAGGCATCGCGGATGGCCTGCGCGATCGGCGGCGGGAACTCGCCGTCGAGAAACAGGCGGCGCGCGGCTTCGCCCGTCTCGTGCAGCGTGGCGGCACCCCGCTTGAGCGCTTGCATCCGTTCCGCGAGCGCGGCTTCGATGCCGTTCGCCTTGACATACGCGCGGTACGCCTGCGCAGTGGTGGCAAACCCTTCCGGCACGCGCACGCCGCCTGGGGCGAGGCGCTGCACCATTTCCCCGAGCGAGGCGTTCTTGCCGCCCACGCGGGCGACATCGCTCTTGCCCAAGGTCTCGAACCAGGCGATGAATCGATCGGGCGGGACGGACATGAGAATCTCCTTTGAACAGTTCGGCCAGTATGTGGAGCGACGACCGCGCGACCCGTTGACCTGCGTCAAAAACCGGCGTGCGAAACAGCGTCTCGCACCGCATCTGCCGAGCGCCGCAGACCGCCGATCTCCTCCTCCGAAAGCGGGATCGGCAGCACGCGCCGGATGCCCGAACGATCGACGATGGCGGGCAGGCTCAGGTACACGCCATGGATGCCGTAGTGCCCGTCGACGAGCGTCGACACGGTGAGCACCGACGCCTGATCGCGCACTACGGCCTCGATGATGCGGGTGAGCGCAGCCGCAATCGCAAAGTTGGTGGCGCCCTTGCGGCGGATGATCTCGTAGGCGGCATCGCGCACGTGCGCCGCGATCTGGGCCATGTCGCCGGCGGTGAAGCTCGCGCCGGTCAGCCGGCAGTATTCGCCGAGCCGCACGTTCGCCAGGCTGGCGGCCGACCAGGCGACGAGCTCGCTGTCTCCGTGCTCGCCCAGTACATAAGCGTGCACGTTGCGGGGATCGACGGCGTAGTGGGCGGCGAGCTCGGCGCGCAGCCGCGCGGTATCGAGCACCGTGCCGGAGCCGAACACCTTCGCGGGCGGAAGGCCGGACAGGCGCAATGCGGCGAACGTGAGGGCATCGACCGGATTGGTGGCGATGAGGAGCAGCCCTTCGGGGTTCGCGCGCACCACTTCGGTCACGATGCCGCGCAGCACCTCCACGTTGCGGACCAGGAGCGCCGGCCGGCTCTCGCCCTCCCGCTGCGCGGCGCCCGCAGCGATCACCGTTACCGCCGCGCCCACTGCATCGGCCAAGCCACCCGGCTTCACGCTGACCGGTGCGTAGAAGGGCACCGCGTGCGCGATGTCCATCGCCTCCCCTTCCGCCCGCTCCCGGTTTGCGTCTATCACGACGATCTCGCGCGCGGCGCCCAAGGAGGCAAGCGTATAGGCGAGCGCGCTGCCGACGCGGCCGGCGCCCACAACGGCGATCTTCGCGTTCGCCAGCGCGTTGCCCCGATCCTCATGGCGGCGTCGGTCACGCGCTTGCCGACCGCCCGTAGCCATTCACCGGTATCCCTTTTCCTGCACTCATGATTTTCCTTTCCAAGACTGAATTCGGTCGAAAGGCAGCCGCCTCCCGCAGGTCAAAATCACTAGGACACGAAGATAACGACCATGTTCAATTCGCCGATCGACTGGTGTCCCCTTGTGCCGGTCCTGCCTGCCAGCGGCTCCAGGTGCCGGTTGCCGAACTTGCGGTACAGCTTTGCCCCGGCGTTGATGATTCGCGCGTCGATCGCTGAACGTATCGTGACGCTTCCCGACCAGTTCTCCGCGGTCAGCGTGAGCTCGAGCGCCGCCAGGTGCATGTCGCCCATCGAGACCAGGCGTGTCTTCTTGAGCGTGCTGCGTCGCCCCTGGCCATCCTCGAAGCTGATGCTTCGCAACAGCCTGCCGCGCCGCAGATCGAGCTCCTGCCGGTATGACAGGAGCTTGACGGTTCGCGCATCGAACCAGTCCTGCCCGGCGGTGCGAAATTCGAGCGCGAGCCAGTTGGGGAAATTGACCAGATCCTCGTTCTCGATGATGCGGCCCGCGACGTCGGTGCGCAGCCGGTTGTAGCCGCCGGCGAGGTAGGTCCCCGGGTAGTGAATGCCATCGGCCACCGCCCCTGCGGTGGCCCCGCGCGTCGCGAAATAGCCGTTCCCCAAGGTGCATAGGGCTTCGCGGATGCCCTCGTGCGCCGGGTCGAAGCCCTCGAACACCAGCGACCACGCGGAGGGCGGTTCCCCTGACACCCGGACTTGCGCCAGACCGGTTACCACGACATCGGCGCCGGCATCGCGCAACGCCTGCGCGTGCCCGCTGCGATCGACGCCGATGACGCAGCCGAACCGGCCGGCGCGCCCGGCCTCGACGCCGGCGATCGCGTCCTCCACCACGACGGCACGCGAGGCTTCCACCCCGAGGCGCCGTGCCGCCTCCAGAAAAGCATCCGGCGCCGGCTTGCCCTCGAGCTCGAGGCGGGTGATGTCCGTCCCGTCCACCCGCGCGTCGAATAGCCGCGTGATACCCGCTGCCTCGAGCACCGCCGCGCAGTTGTTGCTGGAGGACACGACGGCAGTCTTGATCTCCTGCGCCCGGAGGTTGCGCACCAGCGCGATCGCCGCTTCGTAGGGCTCGACGCCGTTCTGCTCCAGTTGTTGCATGAAATGCCGGGATCCAGGTCTCCCGTGCGGATGCTCATCACCAATCCTGACGTGGGGGTGAAGCCCATGCTCGTATCGATGCTTTTGCCGTGATGCACGGCGGCCAGGCTGGCGCCATTGCCGAGATGCGCGAGGATCACACGGCCCTTTGCGACCGCGGGATCGACGCGACTGAGCTCCTCGATCAAATAGGCGTAGGACAGGCCGTGGAAGCCGTAGCGCTCGACGCCTTTTGCCGCATAGCGCCGCGGGATGGGCAGTAACCTGGCGACCCGCGGCATGGTTGGGTGAAACGCAGTGTCGAAGCAGGCCACCTGCGGCAGTTTCGAATGCCGCTTCCGGAACGCCTCGATCAGCCCGATCTCGCGGGGCAGATGATCGGGGGCATACGGCGTGCTGCGGTGCAGCTCCGCGAGCAACTTCGGCGTGACCCGCTCCGGTTCGGAATGCTTCATGCCATGCACCACGCGGTGTCCCGCCGCTTTGACCGACGCAAAGACCGGCTGCGCCTCGAGCCAGTCCAGCAGAAAACCCACCGCCGTGCGGTGGTCGGTGGCAAGGCGGCGGGGGCCCTGTGGTTTTCCAGCCGGATCGTTGACGATCAAATTCGTGCCGCTCGAACCGATGCGATCGATCTTCCCGTCGAGCCGCCGCCGCGGCGTTTCGCCTGCCTCATACACCGCAAACCGCATGCTCGACGAGCCCGCGTTGATCGTCAGAATCGCTGCCACAGGATTCGTGCGTCTTCGAGTGGGATCGCAACGCCGTCGCGTTGCGGTATCACGCGCGCCGTATAGTCCGCTGGTGGGCGGGCCGAAGGCACCCCTGCGCGATATGCGTAACCGTTTGTTGCGCCCACCAGTTGCCGCACGCGCTCCATCTCCACTCGCTCCAGTGCGCTACCGTCAACGCCATTTGCATAAAGCTCGACCCGCACGGCCTCCGGGTCGAGATCGTCGAGATACTTCCGGTTCGATGCCGAGCGCGGCGAGCAACCGCCATCCGCCGATCCCAAGCACCTGGTCGGTGGCATGATTCCACGACGAACGCATATCCAGGGCCAGCTCGGCCAGGGAATCGAATCCCTCGACATCCGTATGCAGCAGGCCGTATAGCGGCTGGCTGACATGTGTTTCATTGCTCATGGGTTCTCCTTCATTTTTTCGACCAGGGCCAGCGCTCGTTGGCACACGTTCTCCACGCCGAATCCATATTCGCGCAGCATGACCGGCCCCGGCGCCGACGCGCCGAAGCGATCCACGCCCAACACGTCTCCCCGGTCTCCCACGTAGCGATGCCACCCCTGCGTCACCCCCGCCTCGATCGCGAGCCGCGCCGGGATGGAGGGCGGCAACACCGCGTCGCGATACGCCTGGGATTGGGCCTCGAACAGTTCCCAGCTCGGCATGGAGACGAGGCGCACCGCTACGCGCTCTCCCCGTAGACGTTCCGCCGCGGCCACGATCAGTCCGACCTCGGAGCCGCTCGCGATCAGGATCAGTTCGGGCTTGCCGTCCGCCGCATCGGACAACACGTACGCTCCGCGGCGCAGGTCGTCCGCCGGCGCATAGCGGCGGCGATCGAGCGTGGGCAGGTCCTGCCGGCTCAGCACCAGCACCACCGGGCGATCGCGCGTCTCCAGCGCGACCCGCCAGGCGACCGCGGTTTCGTTGGCGTCGCCGGGGCGGATCACGGTCAGGTTCGGAATCGCACGCAGCGCGGCCAGCTGCTCCACCGGCTGGTGGGTGGGACCGTCTTCGCCGAGCGCGATGCTGTCGTGGGTGAACACGTGCACGACGTGCAGCCCCATCAGCGCGGCCAGCCGGAGCGGCGGACGCATGTAATCGGAAAAAATCAGGAAGGTCGCGCCGTAGGGAAGAGTTGCGCCGTGCGCCGCCAGACCGTTGACGATCGCGCCCATCGCATGCTCGCGCACGCCGAAGTGCAGGTTGCGTCCGGCATGGCTCCAGCCATCACCATCGGAGCCCTGGGTACCGTTGTTCGCACCCGCCGGGGGATTGAAATCCCCAAGGTCTTTCAGCGCGGTCTTGGTCGACGGATTCAGATCCGCCGAACCGCCGGTCAGCGCCGGCAGCCGCGGCGCGATCGCATTCATCACCTGGCCCGAAGCGACGCGCGTGGCGATGCCCTTGACGTCGGCGGGAAACACGGGAATGTCCGCGTCCCAGTCCGGTGGCAGCTCGCCGCGCAGGCTGCGCCGCAGTTCCTCGGCCAGGTCGGGGAAGGCCTGCGCGTAGAGTGTCATGCGCGCGTTCCATGCCGCCTCGTCGCGCGCGCCGCGTTCGACGGCTTCGCGAAAATGCGCCAGCGCCGCTTCGGGAATCAGAAACGGCGGCTCGGTCGGCCAGCCGAGGTTCTGCTTGGTCAGGCGCACCTCGTCGACGCCAAGCGGTGAGCCGTGCGCCTCGAAGCTGTCGTGCTTGTTGGGGGAGCCGTAGCCGATGTGGGTGCGCGCCAGGATCAGCGAGGGCCGCGCCGTTTCCGCGCGCGCGGCCCGCAGCGCGGCGTCGATCGCGGCGAGGTCGTTGCCGTCCGCGACCGGCAGCGTGTGCCAGCCATAGGCCTCGAAGCGGCGCGCGCGATCCTCCGAGAACGCGATGTCGGTGGCGGCGGCCAGCGTCACGCGGTTGTCGTCGTACAGACAGGTCAGCTTGCCGAGCTTGAGATGGCCGGCCAGCGAGGCCGCCTCGGAGGCCACCCCCTCCATCAGGTCGCCGTCGCTGACGAGCGCATAGGTGGCGTGGTCGATCACCTCGAAACCGGGGCGGTTGTAGCGCGCCGCCAGCTGCGCCTCGGCGATGGCCATGCCGACCGCGTTGGCGAGGCCCTGTCCGAGCGGCCCGGTGGTGGTCTCCACGCCCGGCGTATGCCCGCGCTCGGGATGGCCCGGCGCTCGGCTGCCCCACTGGCGGAACTGTTTGATGTCGTCCAGCGAGAGCGCGTAACCGGTCAGGTGCAGCAGGCTGTAGAGCAACATCGACCCGTGTCCGGCCGAGAGCACGAAGCGGTCGCGATCGAACCAGTCCGGATTACGCGGATTGTGCTTGAGCAGGCGTGTCCACAGCACATACGCCATCGCGGCAGCACCGAGCGGCAGGCCCGGATGCCCGCTGTTCGCCTGTTGCACGGCGTCCACCGACAGAAACCGCACCGTGTTGATGCAAAGCTGATCGAGCGGGCCTGACATGGTCACTCCTTCTATATGTGCAACGCGCGTCAACGATCCGACAGCGCGCGGTCGACGATGGCCTGCGCCTCGCGCAGGATGTCGCGCAGATGGTCTTCGCCGCGGAAACTCTCCGCGTAGATTTTGTAAATGTCCTCCGTGCCGGACGGCCGTGCGGCGAACCAGCCGCTGGCGGCGACCACCTTGATGCCGCCGTGGGCGTGTACTCGTCCTTATCCGCGAGCATGACGTCGACACCGTTGGCCGCCAGCACTTCCAGCGCACTGGCAAACGCGGGCATGGACAGCGCGTGCGTATCGATACCCAGGAATAACGGGCCAACGATGCCCTGCTGCTTGCGGTACTGGCAAATGGCCTGGCTGATGGCGAGCACATGCGATTCGTTGAAACTATTTTCGAACGCAGAACCACGATGCCCCGACGTGCCGAACGCGACCCGTTGCGTGGGCACCGAGAAGTCGGGCATGTCGGTGTAGTAGGCCGTGATGAGTCTGGGCACATTGACCAGCATCGCCGGCGGGGCGGGTTTCCCGGCCAAAGGATTTATTGTCATTGCGGGCCACCCCCGTCCTGGTCGCGCACCAGCACGACGACGGCCCGGCTTGGCACGCGATAATGCAACGACTGCAAGGGGCTTTCGTTGCCGGATTCGAGAAAGTCGAACGGGCTTTCGAGACTGGTATCGACCACTCGCCGCCACGCGTTCATTGCGCCCTCCTGGATCTGAAAAGTCAGTTCCTCCCAATAGGCGTTGATCATCACGTAGAGGTCGATGTCCTGTTGCGATGCGCCGTGCAAGGCAAAGGCGAGACTGCGGGAATCGTATGCCAGGTCGGCATCGCGGCCGACCCCGTACCAGTAAATGTCGTCGCGCCAGAACCGGCTCCTCGCCAGTGACGGATGCGCCTTGCGAAACGCGATCATCAACTTGAAGAAGCGGAACATATCCGGGTTTGCGCGCAGCCGGTCCCAATCGATCCAACCCGCTTCGTTGTCCTGATTGTAAGGATTGTTGTTCCCGGCCTGCGTATGCATGAACTCGTCCCCGGCGCGAAACATGGGCGTCCCGTTCGAAAGGAATAGCAGGCAACAGAAATTCTTGATCTGTTGCTTGCGCAGTGTCACGACTTCCGGCGGCGCGCCCTCGTCGCCTTCCCAGCCGCAGTTCCAGCTGTAGTTTTCCTCGGTGCCGTCCGTGTTGCCGTGGCCGTTGGGCCAGTTCCGCTTCTGGTTGTAGGTCACCAGATCGTAGAGGGTGAATCCGTCGTGCGAGGTGGCGTAGTTGACGCTCTGATGGGGGTGATAGGCGTTCAGCCGGTCGTCTGGGAACAAATCGTCGCTGCCGTACAGGCGGCGCATCAGGGCCGGCACCATGCCGGGATCTCCCTTGACGAAGCGGCGGAGATCGTCCCGGTATCTGCCGTTCCACTGGCACGCCATGATCCCCGGAAACGCCCGGCCCAGTTGATACACCCCGGCGGCGTCCCAGGGCTCGGCGATCAGACGCAGGTGCGCCAGTTCCGGGTCGGAGGCCATGTCGCTGAGCAGCGGCACGTCGTTGGCATTGACCGAGCCGTCCGGGTTTCGGGTAAAGAGGGAAGCGAGGTCGAAGCGAAATCCGTCCACGTGCATCTCGCACGCCCAATGGCGAACGCTGTCCATGATCATCTTGCGCACGCAGCGGTTCGCGCCATTGAGCGTGTTGCCGGTGCCGGAGAAATCCTCGTAGGGCGCGCCCGGCCGGTCCGCCATCAGATAGTAAGTGCTGTTGTCGATCCCCTTGTAGCTGTAGACCGGGCCCGTGTGATCGCCCTCGCCCGTGTGATTGTAGACAACGTCGAGGACCACCTCGATATCCGCCAGGTGCAGCGCCTTGATCATGTCGCGAAACGCGTTGTGTTGCGCCTTGACCGTGTGGTCGCTGAGATAGCCATGGTGGGGGGAGAAGAAGTTCAACGGCATGTAGCCCCAGTAGTTGCCGTCGGAAGGGTCGTATTGGAACACCGGCATCAACTCCACCACGGTGACGCCAAGGTCCTTCAAGTATGGGATTTTCTCGACCAGGCCCGCAAACGTTCCGCGCGCGCCGTCCTTGACTCCGGAGTTGGGATTCTTGGTAAATCCCCCAACGTGCAGCTCGTAGATGACGGTATCGGATTCGTGCCGGGGGCGAGGGTCGCCTTGCCAGTCGAAGCGCTCGCTGTCGCCCGTAAGGACCCCCAGGGGCGCCTTGCCCGCATTTGATCCAGGCCGGGTGGCGGCGAGCCGGTTGAATGCCGGGGGAAAGAACACAGACTTCGCATAGGGGTCGAGCAGGATCTTGTCGCGATCGAACCAGTGCCACTCGAACCGGCCTTTGGGCGTGGGCCCCTCGACGCGGTACGCGTAGTAGGATGCGCTCCGCATCGATACGAACGGGATGCGGCAATGCCAGATCCTGCCCGTTTTGTTCTTGAGGTAATCGAACCGATATTCGAATACGGGATCAACGATGTCGCGCTCGGTATAGAGCAACAACGTGACGCTCTCAGCATGCTTCGAGTAAAGCGCGAAGTTGCAGGCGTCCTCTTCTTCTATCCTGGTCGGGCCCAGGGGGAATGGAAGCCCTTCCGTAGCCGACCACCGAGATGATGCTGTCTCTGGTAATGTCATGTTTACTTCAATGTCATTTTCTCTATCGACGAGGGCTTACTCTCATTCGTTCTCCATCGCGGCTGTATATTTGCCTTGCGAAGCCGCGCTATTTAAACGCGCTCGCTTGTATAGCTCTTGCTGCGCAATCGACTTGTTTGCGGCCTCGCCGCGCCAAGCCTGCAGCACGGATGCCTGCAACGCGCGCCCGTATGAAAAGCTCAAGACCCACGGCTGCTTCTCGACAGTGGTGTTCAAGGCATGGAGGTTGGCGGTGGCCGTTGCCTCGCTCTGACCACCGGAGAGGAAGTTGATCCCGGGCACAGCTGCTGGCACCGTGCGCCGTAGGCAGACAAGCGTTGCTTGCGCCACCTGTTGCGGCGTGGCGGGCTCCGGGCAAGCGCGGCCAGGCAATACCATATTGGGTTTCAAGAGCATGCACTCAAGCGCGACGCGTTGCAGGTGCAGCGCGTGAAATACCGCTTGCAAGACTTCCTCCGTGACGCGTGCGGAAGTCGCGAGCGTGTGATCGCCGTCCATTAATACCTCGGGCTCGACAATCGGCACCACGCCCTGCTCCTGACAAATGGCCGCATAGCGCGCCAAGACATGGGCATTGGCTGCAATCGCCTGCGGCGTCGGCAAGCCCGTGCCGATGTGAATCACCGCGCGCCATTTGGCGAAACGCGCACCCAGCTGTTTGTATTCGCCCAGCCGCTGCGCCAGACCGTCCAAGCCCTGCGTCACCGTCTCACCGGGAAATTCAGACAGCAGCACCGTGCCTTTATCCACTTTGATGCCGGGCACGATACCCTGCGCTTTCAGTAACTCCGGCAAAGGCACGCCTGCGGCACTTTTCTGTTTGAGGGTCTCCTCGAACAGGATGACGCCGCTAATAAAACCACCGAGACCAGGTGTGGAAAATAACAGCTCGCGGTAATCGCGCCGGGCTTCCTCCGTGCTCGCGACATTCACCGCCTTGAACCGCTTTTCAATGGTGCCCACGCTCTCATCGGCCGCAAGAATTCCTTTACCCAGCGCCGTTAGCGCGGCTACCGTCTTTGCCAACCCTTGTGTGGATATCGACATAAAACCTCCATCAGTCATTACCCATTCGATAGTTTGAACCGCGGCGCTACGCGTGTCGCGCGTCGTTGAGCAGGCGAATGACGGGCTCATCCAGGCCATGGTCATAACCCAATACACTCAAGGAAGCCGTCTCCAGATGCAAGCGGCGGGCTTCCAGAGCAGGCAGTGCAATCCAGCGCGCAACGAGGATGCGCAATATCTCCATATGGGCGAAGACGAGCACGTCGCCTTCGAGTGCGCGAACCCGGGCAATGACACGATTCGCGCGCGTAGCAACCTCCACCAGTGTTTCCCCGCCGGGGCAACCGTCCTCGAACAGACGCCAGCCGGGACGCTCGGCCCGAATGTCTGAAGTGCGCCGGCCTTCGTAATCACCGTAGTCCCATTCCATCAGATCGGGATCGATCTCTGCGGATTCTCTGAATCCTGCCAGCTCGCCAGTCCGCCGCGCCCGTTGCAGCGGGCTGGTGAGCACTTTGGTGAAGCTCATGCCTTTCAGCCGCACGCTCAGCGCTTGCGCCTCGCGTTCGCCCCGCTCGGTCAGCGGAATGTCCGTGCGTCCGGTGTGCTGTCTGCTGATCGTCCAGGCGGTCTCGCCGTGGCGAACCAGAACCACCTGCGGAAGGGCGCCGTTCATTTGCGCGCAGGGCCTGTCTTCCCCGTTTCCCCGGCGCCCCATTTCCAATCTCGGATTTCCGGCATGTCCTCACCGTGCTGCCGGATGTAGCGCTGGTGGTCGATCAGCTTGTCGCGAATGATTTGGGTGAGATAAGCAGCGCACGGGCCCAAACTCGACACTCGATCGACGACGTCTTTGACGAGATGAAATCGGTCGATGTCATTGCGCACCGCCATGTCGAAGGGCGTGGTGGTGGTTCCTTCTTCCTTGTACCCACGAACGTGCAGGTTGTGATGGTTGGTTCGCCGATACGTCAGCTGATGGATCAGCGAAGGATAACCGTGGTAGGCGAAGACGATGGGTTTGTCCCTGGTGAACAGGACGTCGAAGTCCTTGTCGCTCAAGCCCTGAGGATGCTCACTCTGTGGTTGCAGCGCCATCAAATCCACCACGTTGATGACGCGGATCTTGAGCTCCGGGAAATGCTCGCGCAGCATCTCTACTGCGGCCAGCGTCTCCATGGTGGGCACGTCGCCGGCGCAGGCCATCACCACGTCGGGCTCGCTGCCCTCGTCGTTGCTGGCCCATTTCCAGATGCCGAGCCCGGCGGTGCAGTGTTTGACTGCTGACTCCATGTCAAGCCATTGCGGCGACGGCTGTTTGCCGGAAACGATGACGTTGACGTAGTGGCGGCTGCGCAGACAGTGATCGGTCACCGTCAGCAGGGTATTGGCATCCGGCGGCAGATACACGCGGATGATGTCCGCCTTCTTGTTCGCGACCAGGTCGATGAAGCCGGGGTCCTGGTGAGTGAAGCCGTTGTGATCCTGACGCCACACGTGCGAAGACAGCAGGTAGTTGAGCGATGCGATGGGCCGCCGCCACGGAATCCTACGGGTCACATCCAGCCACTTGGCGTGCTGGTTGAACATCGAATCGATGATGTGAATGAACGCCTCGTAACTCGAGAAAAAGCCGTGCCGGCCGGTCAGGAGGTAACCTTCGAGCCAACCTTGGCACTGATGCTCACTCAACATCTCCATCACCCGGCCATCGGATGCGATGTGATCGTCGCCGGGGATGATTTCCGCCGTCGAGCTGCGGTTCGTTACCTCGAATAATGCGCCCCAGCGATTCGAGACGGTTTCATCCGGGCTGAAAACACGGAAGTTGCGTGCGTCGGCGTTGAGCTTGAACACGTCGCGGATGAACTGCCCCTGCACGCGCGTCGCTTCGGCTTCCACGACGCCGGGCTTCGCCACCTTGAGCGCGTAGTCGCGGAAGGCCGGCATTTTCAGATCCCGAAGCAGTAGCCCGCCATTGGCATGAGAATTCGCGCCCATTCGCCGCTCGCCCTTCGGGGCCAGTTCAGCCAGTTCCGCAACGAGCCTGCCGTTCTTGTCGAATAACTCTTCCGGGCGATACCCCTTCATCCACTGTTCCAGAGCTTTCAGGTGCGCGGGCTGCGTCGCGAGCTCTGCGACAGGCACTTGGTGGGCGCGAAACGTTCCTTCAACCGGTTTGCCGTCGACGACTTTCGGACCAGTCCAGCCCTTCGGCGAGCGCAGGATGATCATCGGCCAGCGTGGTCGTTGCTTGAACCCGTTTTTTCGAGCGTCGCGCTGGGTGTGTTGAATGTCAGCCACGATCGTGTCGAGCGTGGCCGCCATGAGCTGATGCATCTCTTGCGGGTCGTCACCCTCGACGAAATAGGGGGTGTAACCGTAGCCACGGAAGAGGGCTTCAAGCTCGTCGCGGGAAATGCGGGCGAGCACCGTGGGGCCGGCAATCTTGTAACCGTTCAAGTGCAGGATGGGAAGTACGGCGCCGTCGTGCACCGGATTGAGGAACTTGTTCGAGTGCCAGCTGGTTGCCAGCGGTCCGGTTTCCGCCTCGCCATCGCCAACCACGCAAGCAACCAGCAGGTCGGGATTGTCGAACGCTGCGCCATACGCGTGCGCCAGCGAATAGCCGAGTTCGCCGCCTTCATTGATTGAGCCCGGCGTTTCCGGGGCCACGTGGCTGGGGATGCCCCCGGGAAAAGAAAACTGCGTGAACAGCTTCTTCATACCCTGTTCGTCCTGCGAGATATTCGGATACAACTCGCTGTAGGTGCCCTCCAGATAGGTGTTGGCCACCAGGGCCGGTCCGCCGTGTCCGGGGCCGGTGACATAGATCACATTGAGGTCGTATTGGTTGATGACCCGGTTGAGATGAACATAGATGAAGTTCAAGCCCGGCGTGGTGCCCCAGTGGCCCAGTAGTCGTGGCTTTATGTGCTCGAGCGTCAACGGCGTCTTGAGCAGCGGATTGTCGTACAGGTAGATCTGGCCCACCGACAGGTAGTTGGCCGCCCGCCAGTAGGCGTTCATCTTGCGCAGCAGATCAGGCGACAACGGTTTGTCCGCGAGTTCAGGCTTTTTCGTCCTCATGACCATGTTCATTTTCCTTTTCAATTGGGAGGCCCTCACGCGGCTGCTTTCCCATCGGGTTACGGGTTTGCCGGCATCGCAGGCGCCTCACCTGGCTTCGGCTTGCCTGCCGCGTCGGGCGTCCCGGGCGCCGCCGTCTTGCCAGGCTGGCGGATACCTGCCAGCTTGGTGCGCTTCAGCATCAGCGCGTTGACCGCTACTATCAGCGTACTGCCGGACATTGACAGCGCTGCGACCTCCGGACTCAGTACGAATGGGTACAAGACGCCCGCAGCGAGCGGGAACGCGATCACGTTGTAGCCCACCGCCCACCAGAGATTCTGGTGCATCTTTCGCACCGTGGCGCGCGACAGCTCGATCGCGCCGACAATGTCGTACGGGTCGCTCTTCATCAGCACGATATCGGCGCTTTCCATCGCGACGTCGGTGCCGGCGCCGATGGCAAACCCCACGTTGGCCTGGGTCAGCGCCGGCGCGTCGTTGACCCCGTCGCCCACCATCCCGACCTTCTTCCCGGTGGCCTGCAGCGCCTTTACCTTCTCGGCCTTCTGGGCCGGCAGCACGTCGGCCAGCACGCTGTCGATGCCGAGATCCGCGGCGATGCGCTTGGCCGTCGCCGCGTTGTCGCCGGTCAGCATCACCACTTCGATGCCGCGTTCGCGCAGCTTGGCCACCGCTGGCTTGGAGGTGGGCCTGATCGCATCGGCGATGGCGATGAGGCCGATCACGCGAGCGGCCTGAGAAACATGAACTACGGTGCGGCCGTCCCCCTGCAGGCGGGTGGCTTCGGCCTCGAGGGGACCGAGCGCGAGCTTTTGCGTATCCATCAGCAGCCGGTTGCCGAGGAATACCGTTCCGCCGGCGGTCTCGGCGCGCGCGCCCATGCCATCGAGGCTTTCGAATCCGGTTGGTGTCTCGACGGTGAGGTTCGCCGCCCGGCGCAGGATGGCCTGGGCCAGCGGATGGTCGGATCCCTGCTCGACGGCTGCAGCGGCGGTCAGCACCACGTCCTCGGTGACCCCGTCCGCCGTCACGATCTCCACGACCTCCGGCTGGCCGATGGTGAGCGTACCGGTCTTGTCGAAGACGATGACATTGAGCTTGGTGGCGTCTTCGAGCGCCGAGGCGTTCTTGAACAGAATGCCGTTCATCGCGCCCAAACCGGTACTCACCATGACCGCCATCGGCGTTGCGAGTCCCAGCGCATCCGGGCAGGCGATCACGAAGACCGTGATGGCCAGCGTCACCGCGAACAGCAGCGGCTCTCCGATCCACCAGAACCACACCGCAAAGGTCGCAAGACCGATGGCGATTGCAGCGATCACCAGCCACTGCGCGGCTTTGTCCGCCAGCAGTTGCGCCGGCGCTTTCGAGTTCTGCGCCTCCTGCACCAGTTTTACGATCTGCGCGAGCGCCGTGTCGGCGCCGACCTTGGTCGCCTTGTAGCGAAAGCTGCCGCTCTTGTTGATGGTCGCACCGATCACCGTGGCGCCCGGCCCCTTCTGGACGGGCATCGACTCGCCGGTGAGCATGGATTCGTCGACCAGCGATTCGCCAGTCTCCACCGTGCCATCGACCGGAATCTTGTTGCCCGGCCGAATCACGACAGTCTCGCCTGCCAACACCTCCGCCGTTGGAACTTCAACCTCGGCGCCGTTGCGGACAACAGAGGCCTTCGCCGGCGTGAGATCCATCAGCGCCGTGATGGCCGACGAGGCACCGGCACGGGCGCGCATTTCGAGCCAGTGGCCGAGCAGGATGAACACCAGCAGGACGGCCACCGCTTCGAAAAACTGCCCGCCCCCTTCGAAGAAGAACGTCGAGCCGACACTGAACAGATACCCGGTCCCCACGCTCAACACGATCAGCACCGCCATGCTCAGGGTGCCCGTCTTGAGCGCGCGCCAGGCAGAGACGACGAACGGCCAGCTCGGATAGACGACGGCGAGGGTGGCGAAGATAAGCAGCCACACGTTGAGGTCCAGATCAAACGGTGGCGCGGGCGGCGCAAACAGCCCCATCGGTGAGTAGACGAAGATCGGCACGCTGAAGACCAGGCAGATCCAGAAACGGTTGCGCATGTTGCGCACCATGGCCGGCAGGTCCTTGCCGCCATGGCCCATCTCGTGCGCTATCTCCGCCGCCTTCGCGGGCGGCGCGTCCGGCGCCGCGTGGCCCTCGTGGCCCTTGCCTGCGGGAGCCGCGGCGTCGGGTGTGGGTGCGGCGGCAGCGGCGTCCGCGGTTGGTTTCGACGCAGCGGAGGTGGGCGCGGGTGCGGCGGCCGGCGCGGCCGGGGAAGGTTTCGGTGCGGCAGCCACCGGTGCTGACGGCGCGGCGGCCGGCGCCGCTTCGTCTTGTTGTGCGGTGCCTGCGGAAGCGACGCCCGCGGCGGCAGGTGCGAGCGGGGCAGTTTCCGGCGCAGCGGGTGCGGGGGTTGCAGGCGGCGCACCCGGCGCGGTGTGACCTTCGTGACCGTCGCCGGCCGAAGCAGCGGCGGGGGCGGCGGACTCGTATCCGCGTTGGCGCACGGCCGACTTGATATCGGCGACCTCGAGCCGGGTTTCGTCGTAGCGCACCGTGGCGCTTCCCGCAGCGAAATTCACTGTAACGCTTTCGACACCCGGCACCTCGCCGATCCGCTTTTCCACTTCGTTCACGCTCAACACTGACAGCATGGCGCGTACTTCAATAACGCTTGTCTTCATCGTGTCTCCTGCGCCGTTGGTGGCATTGTCGCTAACCTTCGGAGGGCGGATCCTCGGCCTTGCACAGGTGCTTGGGCACGAGTTCGCCGCTGCAGTGGTAACCGCACTCATGCACCCTGGCCTTGATCGCTTTGAGGTCGATCACCGTCTCGTCATAGACCACCGTCGCGCTGCCCGAGACGTAATTCACCTCAGCACGTTCGATCCCGCGCAATTTGGCCAGCTGCTTTTCCACTCCGTGCGCGCTCAATGCCGACAGCATCCCGCCTACTTCGATAACACTCGTTTTCATCGTGTTTCCTTACTCGGCTTCGTCTTCAATGTGTCCTGTTACATCTCCGATCACTTCGCGCACCTTGGGCGATGTCTCACCGGCTCCATGCGCGATTCACTAGCTTGCGCAACTCGCTGAACCACAGCACCACGCTTGCCATCGCAGCGCAGAGCAGCCACTGGCTGAACTCCAGCGGCACCGTGCCGAAGGCGAGGTTGAGGAAGTCGAGGTTGACGACCGCCACCTGCAGCAACACCGACAGTGCGATCGCGCTCCAAAGCCACGGGTTGACGAACAGGTGTGCTAACGCACTCGTGGTTTCCGAGCGCGCGTTGAAGCAGTTGAACAACTGGGCGAAGACCAGCACCGTGAAGCCAGCGGTGCGCGCGGTGGCGAGGTCGTACGTGCCCTCGATCAGCCCGCCGGGCAGGTAGATGTCGATCGTCAGCAGCGTCACGACTGCCATCACCAAGCCGATCTGGATCACCCCCGCCCACATGGGGGCGTCGATCGCCCGCTCGTTCAGCCGCCGCGGCTTGCGGGCCATGACGTCGTCGGTTGACGGGTCGACGCCCATCGCCAGAGCCGGCCCGGAGTCGGTGATCAGGTTGATCCACAGGATCTGCGTTGCGAGCAGCGGGAGCACCAATGCGTCGCCGGCCCCCGTCAGCCCGATGACTCCGGCCCCGACGACACCCAGGAAGACCGTCAGCACCTCGCCCATGTTCGAGGACAGCAGGTAGCGCAGGAACTTCCTGATGTTGTCGAAGATGCCGCGACCCTCGCGTACCGCCTCGACGATGGTGGCGAAGTTATCGTCGGCAAGGATCATCTTGGACGCTTCTTTCGTGACCTCGGTCCCGGTCACACCCATCGCCACGCCGATGTCGGCCGACTTCAGCGCCGGCGCGTCGTTGACGCCGTCGCCGGTCATCGCGACGACGTTGCCGTCGGCCTGCAGCGCGTCGACGATGCGCAGCTTGTGCGCGGGCGCCACCCGCGCGTAGACGGACGTCTTGCGCACCGCCTCGGCGAAGGCCGCATCATCGAGCGCGTCGAGATCGTGCCCGGTCAGCGCGGTGGCCCCGGCTTCCGCGATCCCGAGGTCTGCAGCGATGCGCGCGGCGGTGCGCGGGTGGTCGCCGGTGATCATGATCACCCGGATGCCGGCTCGGTGGGCCTCGCGTATGGCAACCGCCGCCTCCTGGCGCGGCGGGTCGATGATGCCCACGGTGCCCACGAACACGAGGTCGCGTTCGAGCGATTCCGTGACGTGAGGGTCTTCGCCTGGGTCGAGTGGGCGGTAGGCTACGGCCAGAGTGCGTAGCGCCGCGTCGGAAAGCGTGTCGACATCCGCCAATATCCGCGCCCGCTGCGCGTCATCGAGTTCGACCAACTCCATCCCCACCCGCACCCGGGTGCACCGCTCGAGCAGCACGTCCGGGGCACCCTTGGTGATCACCACGACTTCGTCGCCGTGTTCGTGGTCGAGCTCGATCGTCGACATCATCTTGCGCTCGGACGTGAACGGGATTTCGCCGATGCGCTCGAAACGCCGCTCGCGCACCCCGGTAACGCCCAGCTTGCGCTCGGCCACCAGGAAGGCCGCTTCGGTGGGGTCGCCTTGGATCCCCCACTCGCCGCCGGCCCCCTGGCGCAGGTCGGCGTTGCTGGCCAGGCTGCCTCCGCTGAGCACCACGATGTGCTCGGCGTGCAGCGGTCCAGCTGTCAGCTTGGTGCCCTCGTGTTCCACCTGCCCGTGGGGCGCGTACCCGACCCCGGTCACATGGGTGTCGCCCGAGGCGGTCATCACCCGCTCGATGGTCATTTCCGAGCGGGTCAGGGTGCCGGTCTTGTCCGAGGCGATGACCGAGGCGGATCCCAGCGTCTCCACGGACGACAGATTCTTGACGATTGCGTTGTGCTTCGCCATCCGCTGCACCCCCAGGGCGAGCACCACTGCGAGGATTGCGGGAAGTCCCTCGGGCACTGCCGCCACCGCGAGGGCCACGCCGAGCAGCAGGACGTCGATGACATCGGCGGCGCTGCGGATGTTGGACATCAGCAGGATGGTCCCCACCGCCACGACGGCGATGATGACCACCGCGATGCCGAGCATGTGCCCGATGCGTGCGACTTCCTTCTGCAGCGGTGTCGGCTCCTCCCGGGTAGCCTCCAGCATTTCGGCGATCGAGCCCATCTGGGTGTCCATCCCCGTCGCCGTGACCACGGCGCGACCGGTGCCCTGCGCGACGGCCGTGCCCTTGAAGACCATGTCGAGTCGGTCGCCGAGTGCCGCCGGTTCGCGCAGCGTGGCTGCATCCTTGAGCGCGGCTTCGCTCTCGCCGGTCAGCGAGGCTTCCTGCACGCGCAGTGACGTGGCCAGAAGCAGGCGTGCATCCGCCCCGACGGCGTCACCCTCGCCGAGCACGAGCAAGTCCCCACGCACCAGCTCGGCGCTGGGCACACGCAACACCTGGCCGTCACGCACGACGGCCGAGGCGACTGCGGTCATCCGGGCCAGTGCGGCCACGGCGTTCTCCGCCTTGGCTTCCTGCACATAGCCCAGGACCCCGTTGAGCAGCACGATCGTCCCGATGACGATCGCGTCCACAGGCCAGCCGACCAAGCCCTCGATCACCCAGGCGACGAGCGCGATGGCAATGGCGGCCAGCAACAGATAGACCAGGGGATCATGGAAGTGCGACAAGACGCGACGCCACGCGGGCCGCTGCGGGGCAGAGCGGAGTTCGTTGGGGCCGTCTTGCGCGAGCCGGCGCGACGCCTCCGGCGTCGTGAGTCCGTTGTTGACATCTGTCCCGAGAACTCTCGCTACTTCGTCAGCATTCCTGACCGAAGGATCATCGAGTCTGCCTGCCTTCGCCATGGTGGGTGGAGGGGTTGGAGGCGGCGCGCCTGGCGCTGCGTGGCCCCTGTGGCCGTCGACTGCGGGAGCGACCGGTGCGGACACGGCGGCGAACGCCACTGTGGAAGCTTTCGGCGCAGCGGCTACGGGCGCTGAAGCGGAGGGCGGCGCAGCTTCCGGCGCTGGCGCCACCGCACGCTCGCGTGCGGGCTTGTGTTTGCTCACGTGCTTCGGTACGGATTCGCCTGCAGACTGATGATAACGCTCGTTTTCATCGCGCCTGCATAACGATCCTTGTCGGTGTAGTGAAGCCGGCCGAGCAACGCGATACCCGCCTTGGCCGCCTTGTTGGCAACGTGTGAACCGTCGGTGGGAATCAGAAAATGCTTGAACATGAGTTCTCCTTCCGTGGGTTAGCTCGTTTCATCGTTGCCACAGGATTCGCGCGTCTTCGAGGGGAACCGCGACACCGTCGCGGTGCGGTATGAATCGTGCCGTATAGTCCGTCGCCGGGCGGGCTGCAGGCACCCCTGCGCGGTAGGCGTAGCCGTTTGTTGCACCCGCCAATTGCCGCACGCGCTGCATCTCCACCCGCACAGGTGGCGCACCGTCGGCGCCGTTGGCATACAGCTCGACCCGCACGGCCTCCGGGTCAAGGTCGTCGAGATACGCCTGAACCTCAAATACGTGCTGCTCGCCATCGGTCTCTGCTTTCACTTCGCCGAAGCGTAGCGCGGCCCATTTTTGTTCCAGCGCGTGCCGCCAATTGACCAGTTGCACGCCGATTGCGCCTTTGTCGGCGGAGCGTTCACGGTAGGCGGAGGCCGCCGGAAAGTAGTATTGCTCGGTGTATTCGCGCACCGCGCGGTTGGTGGAAAAACGTGGGGTCAATCGCGCCATGCTTTCCCGCATCCGCGCCACCCAGGCGCCAGGGATACCCTGCTCGTCGCGGGTATAGAACTCGGGGATCACTTCGTGTTCGAGCAGTCCGTAGAGGGCTTCGGCTTCGATTACGTCCCAGGCCGGATCGTCGCCATGTTCCTGGCCATCCCCCAACGCCCACCCCACGTCCGGCGAATAGGCTTCCGCCCACCAGCCGTCCAATTCCGACAGATTGATGCCGCCATTGACGAGCACCTTCATGCCGCTGGTTCCACTCGCTTCCCAAGGGCGGCGCGGCGTGTTGAGCCAGACATCCACGCCCTGCATCAAGTGCTCGGTCAAATGCATGTCGTAGTCGCTGAGGAAGATCACATGGGGACGCACCTCGGGCCGCCGGATGAAATGCGTCCATTCCCGGATCAGGGCCTGGCCTGCCTGGTCCGCCGGGTGGGCCTTGCCGGCCATGATGAGTTGCACCGGACGTTGCGGATTGGTCAACAGGCGCAGCAGTCGCTCCGGGTCGTGGAGCAGCAGGGTGGGCCTCTTGTAGGTCGCGAAGCGGCGGGCAAAGCCCAGGGTCAACGTGTTGGGATCAAACAGATGCTTCGCACCGTCAACGGCTTCGGGCGATGCGCCTGAGGCGGCCAGTTGCGTTGATAATCGCTCGCGAGCATATTCAACAAGCGCCGTGCTGCCGGCAGTGCGAAATTGCCAGAGATTGGCATCGGAGACACGGCGAATGTCCTGTTCCAGGGCTTCTGTCGTCCCCAGCCAGCGATCCTTTCCACAGGCTTCCGTCCAAAGAGCATCGGCCGGGGCCGAATCCCAGGTCGGCACATGGACGCCGTTGGTCACATGTCCGACCGGTACTTCTTCCGCCGGCCAGCGCGGAAAAAGCGGCGCAAAGAGACGCCGGCTCACCTTGCCATGCAGGCGGCTCACGCCATTCACAGCCCCGCTGCCGCGAATCGCCAGATAGGCCATGTTGAAAGGTTCCGACGAGTCGCTTGCATTCCGGCGTCCCAGCGCCAGCAAATCGTGGAGCGTAATGCCGAGCTGCGTCCGGGCGTAACCACCCAGGCAGTGTTCGATCAGGTTTGGTGCGAAACGGTCAAAGCCCGCGGCCACCGCCGTGTGGGTGGTGAAGAGATTGCCCGCGCGCGTAACGGCCAGCGCGACTTCGAAGGACTGCCCGGTCGCTTGCATGAAACTCCGCGCGCGTTCCAATACGGCAAGCGCCGCATGCCCTTCATTCAGGTGGCAGACTTCCGGTTCGATGCCGAGCGCGGCGAGCAGCCGCGATCCGCCGATCCCGAGAAGCAGTTCCTGCTTGAGGCGCAGGTCCGGCCCGCCTCCGTAAAGCTCGCTCGTAATCCCCCGGTACGGCGGAAAGTTCGCTGCATCATTGCTGTCCAGCAGGTAAAGCTTCACTCTGCCGACCTGGACCTGCCAGGCGCGCAGCCAGATCGGGTGACCCGGCAGGTCGAGCTGGAGCCGCAACCACTCCCCGTCGGGGTGGCGCAACGGCGTAATCGGCAACTGTCCGGGGTCGTTATACGGGTAGAGGGCCTGTTGCGCGCCGTCCTGGTCGATCAATTGCCGAAAATAGCCTTGCTGGTAGAGCAGCCCCACGCCGATGACCGGCACGCCCAAATCGCTGGCGGCTTTGAGTTGATCGCCGGCCACGTTGCCCAGTCCGCCCGAGTAAATGGGCAGCGCTTCGCTCAACATGAATTCCATGCTGAAATACGCGACACAGGTGAGCGGCGATTGTGGATAGGATTGCTGAAACCACGCGGGCGCCTCCGCAGCATCCCGCCTCGCTCGCACCAGGTCATCGACGTTTTTACGGAAAACGGGATCGGCCAAGACGCGCTGGAGTTTCTCCCGCGAGACGGTCTGCAGAACGACCCAGGGGTTTTGCGTGATCTCCCACAGCACCGGATCGAGCTGCCGCCACACCTGGTCGGTGGCATGATTCCACGACGAACGCATATCCAGCGCAAGCTCGGCCAGCGAATCGAATCCCTCTACGTCCGTGGTTAAAAGACGCTGCTTCGGGTGGCTGATTCGTGTTTGTTCGCTCATGGCCTGTCCTTCAAATTTGTCCTGGACGCAATCTCCGGCTGCTGCGTGGGCGCTGCCAGCGCATCGCTAACGATTGTCTGTGCCTCCGCCAGGATCCGGCGTAGATGACCCGCTCCACGGAAGCTCTCCGCATAGATCTTGTAGAGGTCTTCGGTGCCGGACGGACGCGCCGCGAACCATCCGCTCCCGGTAATCACCTTCAAACCGCCGATGGGTGCGTCGTTGCCGGGAGCCCGGGTGAGAATACTGTGGATTTTTTCGCCCGCCAGCTCTGCAGACCGTATCTGCTGCGGCGAGAGCTGCGCCAGCATTTGTTTTTGCTCCGGGGTCGCGGGGGCATCAACTCGCGCATACACCGGTTTGCCCAGTTCGCGTGCCAGTTCATGGTAGATTTCACCGGGATCGCGGCCCATGCGCGCGGTGATCTCCGCCGACAGCAAAGCCGGGATGATTCCGTCTTTGTCGGTCGTCCAGACGCGGCCATCCAGACGGATGAAAGACGCACCGGCGCTCTCTTCGCCGCCAAACCCGAGCGAACCGTCGAGCAAGCCATCCACGAACCACTTGAAACCGACCGGCACCTCGTAGAGCTTGCGGCCGAGCTTCGCCGTGACGCGATCGATCATCTGGCTGCTCACCACCGTCTTGCCGACTGCCGCCGACTTGCTCCACTGCGGTCGGTGTTGGAAGAGGTAGAAGATGACGACGGAAAGGTAATGATTGGGCGGCAGCAACCCGGCGTTCCGGGTAACAATGCCGTGCCGGTCGTGGTCGGTGTCGCAGGCGAAGGCGATGTCGAAGCGGTCCTTGAGGCCGATCAAGCTCTGCATGGCGTAGGACGAGGACGGATCCATGCGGATGCGGCCGTCCCAGTCTACCGTCATGAACCGGAAGGTCGGATCGACAACTTCGTTCACGACCGTGAGATTCAAACCATAGCGCTCGGCAATCGCGGCCCAATAGTGAACGCCGGCGCCGCCAAGCGGATCCACGCCCATGCGGATGTTCGCGCCCCGAATCGCCTCCATATCGAGCACGCTGCCGAGATCGCTTACGTAAGCGTTGAGATAATCGTGCCGATGGGTCGTGGCGGCGCGCAAGGCCTTCTCGTAGGGAATTCTCTTCACGCCCTGCAGGCCGTCTTTCAGAAACTCGTTGGCCTTGGCTTCGATCCATCCCGTGACGTCGTTATCCGCCGGCCCGCCGTTGGGCGGGTTGTACTTGAAGCCGCCGTCGTGGGGTGGATTGTGCGAGGGGGTGACGACGATGCCATCCGCAAAGCCCGCAGTGCGCCCGCGGTTGTAGACGAGTATTGCGTGAGAAATCGCAGGAGTGGGCGTGTACTCGTCGTGCTCCGCGAGCATGACATCCACGCCGTTGGCCGCCAGCACTTCGAGCGCACTGGCACAAGCCGGCACCGACAGCGCGTGCGTGTCGATGCCGAGAAACAGCGGGCCGCCGATGCCATGCTGCTTGCGGTAATCGCAAATGGCCTGACTGATGGCCAGAACATGCCATTGGTTGAAAGTGTTTTCAAAGGCGGAGCCGCGATGCCCCGAGGTGCCGAACGCGACCCGCTGCGCCGGCACTGAAGAATCAGGCACGTCGGTGTAGTAGGCCGAAACGAGCCTGGGCACGTCGACCAGCATTGCCGGCGTGGCCAGCTTGCCAGC